>Ga0233417_10000525_pt1 | contig 11521 bp, 11 predicted proteins | sample Sed_MG_FD_189023 | JGI IMG/M metagenome (GOLD analysis project Ga0233417, IMG submission 189023) | Sediment microbial communities from Lake Towuti, South Sulawesi, Indonesia - Sediment_Towuti_2014_0.5_MG | ecosystem: Environmental > Aquatic > Freshwater > Lake > Sediment | place: Indonesia... | reverse complement strand
GCCCAGCGCCTCGCCGCGCGCCGCCCACTCCACTGCGTCGATGCCTTCGTCATCACGTCCCCCGCGCGTGTAGACATTCCAGCCCTCCGCCGCCCGCCGCTTGGCGTCGATCGCCAGCACCACCGCCTGCGCGCCGAACTCCTGGCTCAACTCCTGGATCAGCTCGGGCCGCCGCACCGCCGCTGTGTTTACGCTCACCTTGTCCGCCCCTGCCCTCAAGATGTGACGCGCATCATTCACTGAGCGAATGCCCCCGCCTACCGTCAGTGGGATGAAGACTTTCGCAGCCGTGCGCGCCACTACATGGGCCAGGATGTCCCGCGCGTCGCTCGAGGCAGTGATGTCCAGAAACACCAGTTCGTCGGCGCCTTGAGCATTGTAGCGCTCCGCCAGCTCCACCGGGTCGCCCGCGTCCCGCAGGTTCAGGAAATTGATGCCCTTGACCACACGGCCGCCCGTCACGTCCAGACACGGGATGATGCGCTTGGCGAGCACCGCCTCACAACTCCACAAAGTTCCCGACGATCCGCAGCCCCACCGGCCCTGACTTCTCGGGGTGAAACTGCACCCCGTAAGCGTTGCCGGCTTCCAAGACTGCCGTGTACGCGACCTCGTACGTGCAGGTCGCCGCTGTCTGGGGCACGACCGGGGCATAGTAACTGTGCGCGAAGTACACGTACGGGTGCTCTTCCAGGCCGGCCAGCAACCTGGGTTCCCCTTTCCGGTCCAGCGAATTCCATCCCATGTGCGGCACGCGCGCCCCGGCCGGAAAGCGCCGCACCATGCCCCTCATCAGGCCCAATCCCTGGCACTCGGGCGCTTCTTCACTCGTCTCGAACAGCGCCTGCAAGCCCAGGCAGATCCCCAAGAACGGCACGCCGGCGGCTACCCGTTCCATCAGCGCCGCGCGCACGCCCAACGTGTCCAGTGCGCGCATCATCTGCCCGAAGTGCCCCACCCCTGGCAAGATGATCTTGGTGGCGTCACGCAACCCCTCCGCGTTGCGCACTAGCCGGTAAGCTGCACCAACCTCTTTCAGCGTATTCTCGACCGAGCGCAAGTTGCCCGCGCCGTAATCAAGAATCGCAATCATAGCAGACCCTTCGTGGAGGGCAACTGTCCGCGCAGCCGCGCATCCTTCGAGCAGGCGTACCGCAGGGCTCGCGCGAAACATTTGAAGACGGCCTCGATCTTGTGGTGGCTGGATCGCCCGTAGAGTACTTTGAGGTGGAGATTCGCCCCCGCGTGTGTGGCGAAACCGTAGAAGAAGTCCTCCAGGAGTTCAGCCACCAGGTCGCCCACCGTGCGTGCCCGTGTGCCGTCCTTGTAAACCAGGTACGGCCTTCCCCCCAGATCCACCGCAGCGACGCAGAGTGTTTCGTCCATGGTCTGCACGAAGTATCCGGCCCGGTTGATCCCCCGCCGGTCGCCCAGCGCCCGGGCGAACAACTGCCCCAACACGATACCGCAATCCTCGACGGTGTGATGCTGGTCCACATCCAGGTCTCCCGCCGCGCGCAACGTCAGATCGAACCCGCCGTGCTTGGCGAATAGCTCCAGCATGTGATCCAGGAACCTGACGCCCGTGGAGATGTCGTATCGCCCCCGGCCCTCAATCTTCAGGCGCCCTTGAATCTGCGTCTCTTTGGTGTCCCGTTGAATCGTGGCGGCTCTCATGATGCCAGCACGTCTTCGAGTTGATTGACGTCCTCCAGCACCGCGTCCGCCCCTTCCCGCAACAGCAGTTCCTTCAATTCCGCGTATCGCGGATTGGCCGGCGCCGCCACCCCCACAAACGGCACTCCAGCCCGCCGTGCACACTGCGCATCGTCTACTGTGTCGCCGATATAACATAGCCTCTTGCCGGCAGCACTGTCCCGGATGCGCAGCAGACCCTCAGGCTCAGGCTTGTGTTTCACCACGTCCTCCATCGTAATCACCGGGTCCCAGTGGAGGTGCGGCGCAAAGCGCTTCAGCGTGTACTCCGCGTCGGAGCGGGGGCGGCCGGTAAATACCGCGAGTCGCCGCCGCTCGCCCAGCCGCTCCATCAGACCCGCGCGTGGCAGCCACTTCTCCTTAAGAATCAGGCCGCCGCCCGAATCGGTGAAGAAGATCGACTGGAAGTAGCCTGACACCGTATCGTAGTCCACTTCCCGGCCCAGGTCGCGGATGATGCGTTGGGAGAGCGCCCAGTCGTTATTCCACCCTCCCCGGTTCTTGTAGTCCTGCACCGCTTCCGGCGTAATGGCCTGCCCGGTGAAGTGGCGCACCGTCTCGCGGATAGCCTCCCGGTAGGACTCGGTCACGTCCACCAGCACGCCGTCCATGTCGAAGACCAGCAGATCCGCGTGCATCACCAGACCTGCCGCAGCGCTTCGAGGAAGCGCTCGACCTGCGCGCGCCGCCCCACCGTCACCCGCACGCATCCCGGCAACTCGTAGCTGCGGTCACGCACCAGAATTCCCATAACCCGCAACCGGTCGCGGATCTCAAGGGCGCGGCCGCCCAGCCGCATCAGAACGAAGTTGGCCTCGCTGGGCAGATACTCGATTCCCATCTCCTCGAAGCTCCGGTACAGAAACTCACGCGCTTCGATCACCTCGGCCACGTAATTCCTCAAGTGCTCGCCGTCCTGGACCGCGGCGCATGCCGCCAGCGCCGCGAGCGTGTTCACGCTGTAAGGCGATTGGGCCTTGTGCAGGTACGCAATATTTCCTTCCGCCGAGAACAGGCAGCCCAGGCGCATACCAGCCAGGCCATACACCTTGGAAAACGTCCGGCTCACAAACAGATTCGGATAGTCCTCGAGCAGGGGCAGCGCCGTCACGCCAAAGAACTCGAAATAGGCTTCATCGATGAGCACCGCCGCGTTCGCCGCGCGCTCCAGAATCCGCCGGACCCCCTCCAGGCGCACCGCGGTGCCCGTGGGGTTGTTGGGATTGGCGATCAGCACCACGCGGGTATCCGGGGTGATGGCTTCCTGCAGTTCTTCCAGGGGAAAGGCGAGGTTCCCCGGCCGGTAGTCGGTCTCCCGCAGGCGCGCGCCGGCCACCTGCGCGTAAAACTTGTACATCGCGTAGGAGGGCCGCAACAGCGCGACCTCGCCGCCATCATCCACGTAAGTGTGCACGACCAACTGGATCGCTTCATCCGTGCCATTGGTCAGCAGCAGCCGTTCCGCCGGCACCCCGAAATGCGCCGCCAGTTTTCGGTTCGCGTCGCCGTACTCCGGGTACACCGCCAGCCGGTCCGGGGTGAGATGCTTGCGCAAGTATTCGATGACCTGGGGCGAGCAGCCGTCCGTGTTCTCGTTGAAGTCCAGGCGCAGCTTGTCAGCGCGCCCCGCGGTGGGGGGCGAGTAGGGCGCCATCTCCAGGACCGCCTGACGCGGGCGCGGCATCACCCGAGTGCTCTTCGCTGTGTCAGCCACCGACCCGGATCTCCACCGACCGCGCGTGCGCCTCCAGGCCCTCCGCGCGCGCCAGCGTGGTGATGGTCGGCGCCAGACGCGACAGCGCTGAGGCGCTCAACTCCTGCACCGAGATCACCTTCAGGAAGTCGCGCACCGACAGGCCACCGCGGAGCCGCGCCGAGCCGTTCGTGGGCAGTACATGGTTGGGACCGCAGGCGTAGTCACCGGCAGCTTCCGGGCTCGAGGGCCCCACGAACACGCTGCCCGCGTTGGTGACTTTCTCCAGCAGGGCGTTGTCCGGCAGGCTGAGGTGCTCGGGCGCGAACTGGTTGGACACATCGATCGCCTCCTCCATGGAACTCACGATGATGATGGCGCTCGATCCGTCAATCGCCTTCCGTGCGACGGCCGCCGTCGGCAGGTCCCGCAACTGCATCTCGATTTGCTGCGCCACGGATTCCGCCAGCTTGCGCGACGTGGTCAGCAGAATCGCCGAGGCCTGCGGGTCATGCTCGGCTTGGGCCAGCATGTCCGCGGCCAGGTGGCGCGGGCTGCCTTCCCGCGCGATGATCAGGATCTCGGTCGGTCCGGCAATGAAATCAATGCCCACCTCCCCCGCCAGCAGCTTCTTTGCCGCCGCCACGTAGGCATTGCCGGGGCCGACGATTCTTTCCGCCTGGGGGACGGTCTTGGTTCCGAAGGCGAACGCCGCGATGGCGTGCGCGCCACCCATGAGGAATACTTCGCTGACACCGAGCGTGTGGGCCATGCCCAGCACCGCGTCGGAAGGGCGTGGCGTGCAAATGCAGATCCGAGGCACTCCCGCTACCTGGGCCGGAACGGCCGTCATCAGCAGGGTGGAGGGCAGCGGATACCGCCCGCCCGGAACGTAGGCCGCCACGGTACCCAGCGGCCGCACGATTTGCCCCAGGCGCATGCCCGGCGCGAACGTGCGCACCCCCTCCTCCGGCATCTGGTACTGCGCGTAACGCCGGATGTTGGCGATCGCGGCTTGCGCCGCGGTCTTAAGTTCCTCGGACAAGCGGCTGTAAGCCGCCTCCAACTCCTTCGGTTTCACGCTGATGCTGGAGCGGTCCAGCCCGTCCAGTTTGCGCACGTACTCCAGGAGCGCTTTGTCACCCCGTTTGCGTACGTCTTCGATGATCGGCTGCACCGCCGCTTCAACCTGGGCCAGGCGCTGCGCTCGGCGGTTCAACAGGCGCCCGGCTTCGCTGCATGGAAGAATGCGAATCATGGCTACATTACGATCTTGTTCAGCGGGTACTCCACGATGCCTTGCGCCCCGGCTTCCTTGAGCCGGGGAATGATGTGGCGCACCGTCGTCTCGTCCAGGATGGTGTTCACCGCCAGCCAGTCCTCGTCGCTCAGGTGCGAGATGGTCGGCTTCTTGAGCGCCGGCAGGACCTTGAGGACGGCATCCAGATTATCCCGGTGAACGTTCAGCATCAACCCTACCTTGCCCAGCGCGTTCATCGCCCCTTCGAGTAGCATCTGGATATCCTCCAGCTTCCGCCGCTTCCAGGCATCCCCCCAGGACTCGTGGTTGGCGATGAGCTGCGTGTTGGACTCCATGACCTCATCGATGATCCGCAGCTTGTTGGCGCGCAGCGACGAGCCGGTTTCCGTAACTTCGACGATGGCGTCAGCCAGCACGGGCGGCTTCACCTCCGTCGCGCCCCAACTGAACTCCACTTTGGCCTTGACGCCGTGTTCCGCCAGGTATCGGCGGGTGGTCGTGACCAGCTCGGTGGCGATGATTTTCCCTTCCAGATCCTTGACCGAGTGGAAGGGCGAAGCTTCGGGCACGGCCAGCACCCAGCGCACCTTGCCGAAACTCTGCCGGGCGTAGACCAGGTCGCTCACTGTCACCACGTTGGCTTCGTTCTCCACCACCCAGTCGCGTCCGGTCAGCCCGGCGTCCAGCACTCCGTCTTCCACATAGCGGGCCATCTCCTGCGCGCGGATCAGCATGCATTCGATTTCCGGGTCGTCGATGGCCGGGAAGTAAGACCGGGCGTTAGTGGAAATGCTGAAGCCGGCGCGCCGGAACAGGTCGATGGTGGCGTTTTCCAGGCTCCCCTTTGGTATGCCCAGCTTCAGTCTCACGCCTGGCCCCCGTAGACTTTCTCAGGTTCGAATGCGCGCTCCTCGCACTCCGTCCACTGGCCATCCACCAGGCGCCGGCAGAAACAGGTCTCATAGCCCTGGTGGCAAACGCCCGGCCCCAGGGCCTTCACCTTCACCAGCACGCAATCCTGATCGCAGTCGGTGAATACGGCTTTGACTTCAAGCCGGTGCCCGGATGTCTCTCCTTTCATCCACAGCCGGTGGCGGCTGCGGCTGTAAAACGTCGCATAACCGCTCTCCAGGGTGCGCTGGTAAGCTTCCTGGTTCATGAAGCCCACCATCAGGATTCTCCCCGTCTCATGATCCTGGATCACGGCCGGCACCAACCCGCCCAGTTTTTCGAAGTCGAGATTCATATCCTGCTTACAATAGGAAAGCCCGCCATGACCGCGGCGGGCTCGAACTGAATTTGGCTGTTCGCTGTCTACAGTGCGGCCCGTCGCAAACCCCTCGGGTGATGACGGTGATGGACGACAGGGCTGGCAAACATAACATCTCAGTATATCAAAACGGTCAAAGACTGGCCCTGGGGCTCCTGCCAAGGCTGCCAAGGCTGGCAGGTGCGCAACGTGACCGGACAGTCTTCCTCCTTGTTCGGCTGCGGTAATCCGGTCCAGTTGTTCGGCGGCTGCGAACAGCCGTCTCGACGGCGCTGAAGCCTGGGCTGGGTTTGGGGATCAGCGAGTGGGTGCCTGTACCTCTCCAGAACGCGACGTGAACCCTGCGGAAAGCGGTCCGGCAAGAGAGCTCTCCGGCACCGTGGAAGCGCCAGGCGGGAATGAAAAGCCCCGGGTCTGGGGAACCCGGGGCGTCACTCAGAGGGGCTAGCGACGAGCTGGGCCTCGTCGCTGCGGATGCGATTAAGTCGATGACGACTTAATTGTTGCCTTCCTCCGTAGCATTCTGGATGCCAAGAGAACCGGCTGAGCGCTCCGTCGGGCCGACCCTACAGATTTCCATAGTTGAAAGTATGAAATTCCGAATATGGTTGCGGCGGCGATCTGGTTTGCTGAACAGCCTGGAGGGGGTGAGCTAAAAACAAGACAAAAAGGTACTGATGGCGGCTACCCGAAGAGGTGCGGTTGCCAATCCGTTGATCGCCAACATGAAAAAGCCCCGGGTCTGGGAACCCGGGGCTTCACTCAGAGGGGCTAGCGACGAGCTGGGCCTCGTCGCTGGGGATGCAATAAGTCGATGACGACTTATAGATTGCCCTCAATATTGCACGTGCGGTGCCAAACGTGGCTGGGCCGAATATCAACAGGTTTGCGACAAGCACACAGGCTCTGACTAGGGGCTAGTGGGTGCCCATGCCCCACCCCTTGGGAAACCTGACGCACCCAATGGGCGAAAGCTGTCAGTGAGCCGATTCGCCGGAGAATACCGGCTCGAGGATCGATTCGATCTGCCGGGAGATCTCCTCAGGGCGCAGGCTGCCGTCGATGCGGTGGTAATTGCCGGAGGAGTAAAAAGCGATGAGAGGCCCTGTGCTCTGCTCATAGGCTCGGATTCTCTCCCGAATTACCTCTTCCCGATCGTCATCGCGGCGAATGAGGGCGCTTCCATCGAAGTCGCACCGTCCCTCGTCGACTGGCGGCTGATAGAGGAGGTTGTAGATGTGACCGCACTGGGGGCACTGCCGCCGCGCGGTGAGGCGGGCAACCAGGCATTCCACCGGCACATCCAGATGGATGACGGTCGGGGGCGGTTGGTGGATACCGGCCAGGAAGGCGCCCAGAAACTCGGCTTGGGGAACGGTTCTGGGGTAGCCATCGAGCAGGAATCCATTGCGGCAGTCGGCTTGAGCCAGGCGCTTGGAGACGATGAGATTGGTCAGCTCATCGGGCACGAGGCCGCCCCGGCGGGTGATGTCCTCCACGGCCCTTCCCAGCTCACTGCCTGCCTTGATCTCAGCGCGAAAGATCTCTCCCGTGGAGATAGCGGGGATGGCCAGGATTCTGCCAATGAGCGCCGCTTGCGTGCCTTTTCCGCTGCCCGGCGGGCCGAGCAGAAGGATTACCAACAGACACCTCCGTACGAATTCGAGTTGATACCAGAGTATCAGATTACAAAGACTTCATTCCAGCCTGCGGAGCGGGGTGGCCAGCCGTGCCCGGACTGTTGAGAACCGCCCGCCTCCCGCGCTCGAGGCTCCGGTGCTCTATCGATAGGCGGGCGGGTGTTTCGCTTCCAGATCCAAGCGGAGTTCCTTAAAGAAGCGCCCGCGCATGTCTCCCAGCCAGGGGTCCAGATAGCGCTTGTTCAGGTCGAGCGTAGCCACCGCGGCCGCGCGCTGCTCGCGCGCGACGGAAAGCACCTCGCCGTCGGGATCCAGGATCTGGGTAGGGAAATCGTAGCCCGAGGTGACAATGAACAAGCGGTTCTCGATGGCCCGGGCCTTGGCGAGAGTCTCGTTCCCGCCCCAGATCGGCAGCAGCAACAGTTCCGCGCCGCGCAGCGCCAGGGCCCGGGCGGGATCGGCATACTGCACATCCCAGCAGATCATGAGGCCGACCCTGCCGAAATCGGTGTCGAACACCGGGAAATCGTTGCCGGGGGTGAGTCCGCCCTCAATCTCCTCCCGGGGCAGATAGACTTTGCGGTACTTGCCGATGAGCCGACCGGCGCGGTCCACGAGGATGGCGGTGTTGTACATGGCGGGCGCTTCCCGCTCGTACATGCCGGCGACCACAAACGCCCGATGACGCTTGGCCAGTTCCCCCAGGCGAGCCGTCGTCGGGCCAGGAACGAGCTCAGCCACTTCCGCGTACTTCTTCCCGGTCCCCACAATCGTGATGCCTTCGGGCAGGAGAATCACATCGGTCCCGGGCTGGACGGCGGCATCGACAGCCGAGATGAATTCATCGACACTGCGCGCGGGGCTCCCGGTGTTCTGGGGGCGCAGGTTGATGGCGGCCACTCGAACTGGGCGCCGGGAAGGCGCCGGAATCTCTTCGAATCGCACATCGTCCCACCAGACCAGGCCTTGGGGAGCATTGGCGAGGTAGAACTGGAGCCTCACCGCGATCGCCTTCTCGGGAGCCGGCGCTTCCAGGACCAATCGCTTCCAGGGGCCTTCCGGCGCAACCCGGTAGGCGTAATCGGGCTGGCCAGCGCGCTGGCCGTTCGCGGCGACCCAGTCCAAGCGCGCCACCACCTGCAACGGCTCGTAATTCACTCCTTCGGCCCGGTAACTGGCGGCTAAGCGATACCAGTTGCCCGATTGGATACCCTCGAGCCTCTTCTCCCATCCGCCATACGACGCGGCGTTGCTGTTTCCGGAAATCGCGAGCGCGCCCCGCTGCTTGAGCGAATGCACCTGGTCGACAAAGGTACGCGGGGCCACTTCGGGGCGGGCGGCCCACACGGCCCAGCCGCCGGGTATTCCGTCCGGTCCGGCAACGAACTCAGACTGTTCGAAGTGGGGCGGCGCCGCGAGGCACAGAGCCGCGAAAGCCATCAGCCATACCGTGCGAAGCATGCCCCGAGTATATCGCCGTGAGACGAATGGGAGCTGGACTGGACGCTGTAGTCGTGCACAGTTCCGCCCCGTGATACAGTGCATGAACACGCCGGCGGAGGCCCAGTCCCCGCTCCGCCTGGCAGGACGATCGCAATGCTGCTGGTTCTTGTCGCCGCAATTTCCATTCACGCCGATTTCGAAGGAGGGAGCATCGGCCCTGTCCGGCAAGTCGTGGAGCGGCACTATGAATGCTCGCTCGCAGGCGAGACGGACCAGGACGGCCGCAACCGGCAGGCGACATGGTACTACTTCCGGCTGGATGGCGCTCGGGGTGATGAAGTCGTAATCGACCTGGTAAAGCTGGCCGGCGAGTACAACTACCGGCCCAACGCGGGCGGTGTCAGCGACAAAACGCCGCCGGTGTTCAGTTATGATGGCCAAACCTGGCGCCACCTGACCACGGTCGAGTACGATCCCACGACCCCACGCCTGCGGGTGCGCATCACGCCGGAGCGAAGCCCGGTGTGGATTGCGCACACGCCGCCCTATACGACGCAGCAACTCTCCCAGCTTCTGGCCGATGTGCGTGGCCATCCGCATCTCAGGCGCGAAACCGCTGGAAAGAGCGTGGCAGGCCGGGACATCGTGCTTTTGACGGTCACCGACCCCGCCGCGCCGGACGAGGGGAAACGTGTGCTGTGGCTCATGACGCGCCAGCACAGTTGGGAAAGCGGCACATCGTGGGTGAGCGAAGGGGCATTGCGTTTTCTGCTGTCGCGCGACCCGGACGCCGTCCGCATCCGCCGGACAACCATCTTCAGGATCTTTCCCATGGCCGATCCGGATGGCGTGGCGCGCGGCGGTGTGCGCTTCAATCTGAACGGCTACGACCTGAACCGGAACTGGGATGCGGTGGATGCGTCGAAGATGCCAGAGATCGCGGCGCAGCGCAAGGCCGTGCTGGACTGGGTGGATTCCGGCAGGCGAATCGACCTGTTTGTCACCCTGCACAACACCGAAACCGCCGAATATCTGGAAGGACCGCCCTCGGATCCAGGATCAGGGCATGCTGAACTGATGCGGCGGTTGTTCCGGATACTTCGGGACGAGACGACCTTTAGCCCCACGCGCGGACCGGAACACTCAGCGGCGTCCACGACTCCCGGCAAGCCGGGACGCATGACCGTCACGCAAGGGCTCTATCACGACCGGCGAATTCCCGCCTTCCTGATCGAGCAAATGATTGGCTTTAACTCCAGACTAGGCCGGTATCCCTCGGTGGAAGACCGCCTGCGATTCGGCACAAACCTGGTCAAAGCGATGGAAGAGGCGGTTCACGATCTGTCTGTGACTGGTCCCTGATCCTTCGCGCCCAGTCAGCCCCGGGAGCGCCGCAGCAGCGGGGTAGGATAGATCCATGCGTGGGGGCGCGCGGGTTCTGCCGGGGGGTCCTACAACTCGCCGGGGGTGGGCGAGCGCGGCTTACCGCCTGGCGCCTCTGATCGCCATGGGCAGCGCCCTGGCGTCACCGCAGTTCGCGGCGCATGCATGCGCGCCCTGCCATGCAAAGCAGGTCGAAGGCTACTTCAAGAGCGGCATGGGCCGTTCCTTGAGCCGCGCATTCGACCAGCCGGGCGGCTCATTCCGCCATACGGCCTCCGGCACCCGCTTCGAGATCGCCGTGGGCGGCGGTACGATGCGCCAGCGAATCGAGCGCCGCGGGATGGAAGCCGAATACCCGATCGACTACACCATCGGGTCTGGCAACGCGGGGTACGGCTTCCTGGTGAAGGCAGGAGACCGGCTTTTCCAGTCGCCCGTTTCGTACTACACCAAGAGCCGGAAGTGGGAAATTGCGCCGGGCTACGAAGCTGCTTCGCATCCCGACTTCAACCGTCCGGTCGCCGCCGAGTGTGTGTGGTGCCACGCCGGCCGTCCGCTGCACATAGCGGAGTCGGTGAACCGCTATCGCGAGCCTGTATTCGAGTTCGAGGCAATCTCATGCGACCGCTGCCACGGGCCGGTCGAGAACCACCTGAAGAGGCCGCTGGCAGCCACCATCGTCAACCCGCGCAAACTGCCGCAAACCTTGCGCCAGGGTGTCTGCGAGCAGTGCCACCTGGGCGGGGAAGCGAGGGTGCTGAATCTGGGCCGCTCCTGGGGAGTTCCAGCCGGGAATGCCCACCGAAGAGGTCTTCTCCGTCTATGTGTATTCCCGGCCGCCGGAGGCTCCGGGCCGCGAAGACTTCAAGGTGGTGAGCCACGTCGAGCAACTGGCGCAAAGCCTGTGCGCGCGGCGCAGCGAGGGCCGGATGTGGTGCGGAACTTGCCACAATCCACACGTCAACCCAACTGACCCAGCGAGCCACTACCGCGAGCGTTGCCTGAGTCGCCACAGCGAGGCGCTGCCGGCCAGCCACCCGCAGCCCGCGGGGGATTGCGTTTCCTGCCACATGGCGCGGCGCCAGGGGCGCGACAGCGGGCACAGCGCCTTTACG
>Ga0233417_10000524_pt1 | contig 11526 bp, 9 predicted proteins | sample Sed_MG_FD_189023 | JGI IMG/M metagenome (GOLD analysis project Ga0233417, IMG submission 189023) | Sediment microbial communities from Lake Towuti, South Sulawesi, Indonesia - Sediment_Towuti_2014_0.5_MG | ecosystem: Environmental > Aquatic > Freshwater > Lake > Sediment | place: Indonesia... | reverse complement strand
CGTGAACTGGCGACCCGACTGAGGAGTGAAGTCGAGGAGTGGATTCGGAGGGTCCGTCCAGACCTGTCTTCGTAGCTCGTCCGCAAGAACGTCTTCGAGGTGATCAGCCGAGTCCGCAGATAGTTCATCCACGTCCCCTACTGAACCACGTTTCCGTACGAAGCTTTATCGACACCGGCATAACTCGGTTGGCGGTCTCCGCGTGGACCCGTATCATGCGTCATGGAAGCCAAGCTGTCACGCTCCTCGCGGAAGCGCTCCGGACGAGCTCGCCGTCGATTCAGGACGACCGTTGGCGGCGCGTTTGATCCGCGTCGCAGCACCCGTGTCGGCAAGGACCAAAAGTCTTTACCCTGCAAGGACAAAGGGGGCACCTTCGATGATTGCCGCGAAAGTTTGCCTATTTCTTGCCTATTTTGTGCACCAACAGCCGGCAACGCTGCGCATTCCCAGTCAACTCCAAGCAACCGGCAAGCTGCTGGAAGGAAGGAGGTTAAGCTCAAGTTGGCAACCCAGGGCAAGTAGCTGCTCAGAGCGGCACAAGGGCTCCGATTCGGCTGTTAACCGAAGGGTTGTAGGTTCGAGTCCTACCTGAGGAGCCAATTTCTTTCCTTCCAACGTCTTTCCCGCAGTTCGTTGACGCCACCCCTACGCCGGAAGTGCGCAACTGGCCACGTTTTCGCCACTTCAGCGTCTCTCCGTTTCGAGCCGATTCCCGCCTGAAGTGGCGCGCGGCGAAACTCTATTCAATGTGCTTCTGGGCGTTCGACCAGTTCTGCCTGAACAGCAGGCCGATCCCGCTCGAAGTGTGGACGCAAGCGCGGGCCACTGCGGTCACTTATCACAAGCCTCGTGCCGCGCGCGCGTTGGAGGCGACAGTCGCTGTACCAGTCACGGCCGCCGCATCCGGCGCAATGAACCGGTTCCATTTGAACGGGAGGAAGTTCAATGGCTAACTACCCCGGCGCGATCGACGACGCTTCGAGCCTCTACTCGCCCGTCGACGCCTTCTCGACCAAGCCGCTCGAAACTACGGCTTCTCAACAGATTCTCGTGGGCGACTCGACCATCACTGTCGGATCAACAAGCGGGTTCGCCACGGCGTACGGCATCCTTTCGATCGACGACGAACTGGTCATCTACACGGCAAAGACCGCGACGCAGTTCACGGGATGCCAGCGGGGATCGTTCGGGACGTCTGCGGCGCAGCACGCTTCCGGCGTCACGGTGAAGGCGAACATGGTCAGCGGCTTCTTGACCGCGCTCCAATCTGCGGTGCTCGCCATCGAGAACGAGATCGGTGTGACCTCTGCGCGCAACTACGTGCGCAAAGACGGCACGGTCACGATCACCGGCCTGAAGACCTTCGTAGATGGCGCGGAGTTCGGAGCGGGAACCAAGGCTTCGACCGGACTCCTGCGCCTACCCAATGACGGCGCACTGCGCTGGCGCAAGGCCGACAACTCCGGCGACCTCGGCATGAGCCTGAACGCCTCGAACCACCTCGCCATGGAAGCGATCATCGACTTCGTGGCTGGTCAGACGTTCGGGGCCTTCTCCTATCCGGATGCCACCACCGCGAGCAAGGGTATCGTACAAATCGATGCCGTCGGCGGACTGGCCGTCGCGGCCGGAGTCCTCTCGCTGGCGGACGCAGCGGTCACACCTGGCACGTATTCCAAGGTCACCGTGGATGCCAAGGGTCGCGTGACAGCCGGTGCATCGTTGACCGCCTCCGACGTGCCGTCACACTCCCACGTCGCCGGCGACATCGTGAGCGGCGCCTTCGGTGTGAATCGCGGTGGGACCGGCCTGACGACGGTCGCTGCCAACAAACTCCTCTACTCACCGTCCCAGGACACGCTCGGCGAGTTGACTGTCGGCTCCGGACTATCGCTGGCCGCCGGGGTAATCTCCCTCGGAACCCACACCCACGCCGCGACCGACATCGTCTCCGGCTCCTTGGCCCTCGCGCGGGGTGGATCTGGAGCGGATCTCTCCGCAACCGGCCCCGGCCTCCTGCGCCAGGCTTCGGCGGGCGCAGCAGTTACCGTCGCCGCACTCTCTTCGGGAGATGTGACAGGCGCGCTCAACTACACGCCAGCCAACAAGGCTGGCGACACCTTCACCGGTGCGCTGCACATCGGTGGAGATCAGGCCTTCGTCGAGTGCGGCCCCTACCAGACTGTCGGCGGCACGTTCGAGAACATGGCGAAGTACTCCGAAGACTTCAGCGTCGCGACGTGGGACAAGAACGGCGGCTCCTGTTCGGTGACCGCGAACAGCATCGCCGCGCCGGACGGCAACACGACCGGAGACACCGTGACCGCGAGCACGGCCACGCCGATCATCCAACAGCAGATCGCTGGCCTCGTGGATGGCGGCACGTATACGTTCTACGTCTGGGCCAAGGTCGCGACCGGAACTCGGAAGGTGTCTCTCGCCATCGTCAACAACGCCTACGCGTCGTATCTTGCCGGACCCACGCAGATCACGCTGACGACATCGTGGCAGCGGTTCAAAATCACCGGCACGTTGGCGAGCGGGCAGACCGGCCTTTGGATCGTGGTGCGCCAGTACGACTCGAACGGCGACGACTGGACCACAGGCTCGATCTACCTGTGGGGCGCGTGTTTGCAGCAGGGCAACGATCCGAGGAACGGGTACGCCCGGACGTGGGCCTCTCAAACGGCGAACGTGGCGGCCGGAATCGCCAGTGGCGCGGTCGTCATCTCGGCGAAGGACAACGCCGAATCGCCATTGCGGGTGCTCGGTCCCGGATCGAACTTGGCCGACCACACGCTGATCGAGGTCACCTATGGCGGCGAACTGATCATCGCGGGCGGCGGTGGCAACGGCTACCGCCTGGCCGACCTCGGGAGCGCCAGCAACCCGTCCGGCTGGGCCGGCGTGGTCAAGGTCAAGAATCCGGCGGGCACCACCATCGGCTACATCCTGCTCTACACGAATCCGTAGTCCCAGAAAGGACAAGTCAATGAAACTTACGTTTGACCACACCCAGCGTCTGAACCTTCACGCGCTCCTGGGCACGCAGCGTGGTGATGTCGCTACGATCCGCGCATTGTGGGCGCTTCAAGACAAGATTGCACTCGACCTGGAGGAGGAAACCGCGATCGGACTCAAGTGGGACATCGTGGCAGGCCAGGAACGAGTGGTTTGGAATCCATCGCTATGCCTCTCCCCGAAGGAGTTCGTCCTGACGGAAGTCGAATTGGCCGGATCAAGTCGGCGATCGAGACCTGGGCCGGATACGGCGTAAACGCAGACCGCGGCTGGCTGGAACCGTTGATGGACGCCCTGGCTCAGCGGTGAGCATGCCTGGGTCATCATTATCCGCTAGACTACGACCCTTCCGATTTGCTACGTTCTGCAATAGGAGTAACTCTACGGGGTCGGATGCGCCACCTCCTGGCACTGCTGCTGTCTGCGAGCTTCAGCTTTTCGCTGATCGGCCCGCTAGTGTCTGCTTCGGACGCGGATTCAAAGCTGCCCGCGTGCTGTCGGCGCAATGGGAAGCATCGATGCCAGATGGTAGCGGCAGAAACGGGATCGCCTTCTGGTCCCGCGATCCAAGCCGGCCGATGCGCCTCCTTCCCCATTGACAGTGTTGCTCCTGCCCAACGAACTACGGCACTTCTTGTGGGTTTCCGGGCAATCCCCGGCGTGGACACTAACCGCGGGTCCTCGCACCAGCTCATTGAGACGATTTGCCGCAGCTCGTATAGCCGCGCCGGCCAGAAGCGCGGACCTCCCCTTTTTCCTTCTTTAAGCAGGTAGTTCCTGAGATGGGAGTGATCGCGCGTCAAATGGCGCGGGCAGATCCATTTCAAGAGGTCCGAAGTTCCGAAAGAAGGAGAGTGAAGGTCAATGAGATTACGCCCCATCCAAGAGTTGGCGCTACTGGGCTTCTGCGCGACGGCCGCTCTGCATGTCGCTTCAGCGCAGGAGACCATTCATTACGCGAGCGTGAGCGGACGCGTCAGTGATCCGACGGGCGCTGCAGTTGAAGGTGCTCAGGTCACCGCCCGCCACACAGAAACCAACATGAGCAGCACGACACATGCCGATCGGGAAGGAAGGTTTCGATTTCCCTACCTCCGTGTTGGGCCGCACCAGGTCAAGGTTCGTCAAGCGGGCTTCGCGGAGGTAGCGCGTTCCGTAACGCTCACGGTAGGCGCTGCTTTCGAGATACCCTTTTCGCTCACGGTGGAATCGAAAGAGACCAGCATCATCGTACTCGGCGAGGCCGACATACTGGAATCGGCCCGCAGTCAGGTAGCGGGCACCGTATCACGCGTCGAGGTCAGCACCATGCCTCTCAACGGGCGCAATTTCCTCGACCTTGCCCTGCTGATCCCAGGCGTGTCTCCCACTAACACCGGGAGCAACCAACTCTTCGCCGAGACTTCCGCCGTGCCGGGCCAGGGCATATCCGTCGGCAGCCAGCGTAACTTCTCAAACAGCTTCATTGTTGACGGCCTCTCCGCGAACGACGACGCGGCCGGCTTGAGTGGCCTCTTTTACGGACTGGATGTCGTACAGGAGTTCCAGGTGATCACCTCGGGTGGACAGGCCGAACTGGGACGCGCGCTCGGCGGTTACATTAACATGGTCACCAAGAGCGGCACCAACACCTTGCACGCCGATGTTTATGCGTACCTCCGAAATCAGCGCCTGAACGGCGCGAACCCCCTGTCCAATGCGAAACTCCCATCGACACAGGCGCAATACGGGGCCAGCGTCGGCGGTCCGATCAAGCGCGACCGGACCTTTTACTTCTCGAACTTCGAGAGGCGAGAACTGAACCAGAGCGGTCTGATCACGATTGCGCCAGCGAGTCTTGCGGCGATCAATGCACGCCTGGCCGCGGTCGGCTACCAGGGGCCTCAGATTTCTACGGGCCTCTATCCGAACCCGGTTCACAACACCACGTTCTGGCCAAGGTGGACCACCAGTTCGGCCCGAGGGATCAGTTCAGCGTACGGTACAGCCTCTACGACGTCTCCAGTAGAAACTCGCGCGGTGCGGGCGCTTTGAGCGCCGCGACAGCCTCTTCGGGACTGGACAACACTGACCAGACGGTGGCGGCAGGCAACATCCTCACTCTTTCGCCCCGCACGGTGAATGAAACCCGTGGACAATTCACTCGCAGCAATTTGCAGGCATTACCCAGTGATCGAATTGGACCGGCAGTCAGCATCTCAGGCGTCGCCTCTTTCGGTACTCTATCGAACTCTCCGCAAGGCCGTTTGAATAACCTGTTCGAGATTGCCAACACTGTCTCGCACCAAGCCGGGGCGCACGCGCTGCGGGCCGGCGCCAGCTTCCTCTACAACGATTGCACGATCGCGTTCCCTCGTTCGTACCGGGGCAGCTACACCTTTTCCTCGCTGGCGACCTTTCTCTCCGGCGTCTATAACAATTCGGGCTTTACCCAGACTTTCGGTAATTCGGTTGTGCCGCAGTCCAATCCGAACCTCGGGTTCTTCGTGCAGGATGAATGGAAGGTAAGACCCGGCCTGACGGTGAATTTGGGCCTGAGGTACGACCTTCAATTCCTGGAAACCATCTCGACGGACATGAACAACGTTTCGCCGAGGGCGGGGTTGGCATGGTCTCCGTTCGCCTCGCGAAGGACCGTGATCCGCGCCAGTTACGGCCTCTTTTACGACCGTGTACCGCTGCGTGCGCTGGCGAACGCCCTGCTATCGGCTGGCAACACGACGGACCTTGGCAAGCTTCGGCTGACCAACGTAAGCCTTTCGCCAGGGCAAGCTGCGGCGCCGGTCTTCCCGAACATCCTCAACGGCGTCGTCCCTTCGGTCACCCTGGTCAACCTGACAACCATGGACCCACGGATACAGAACGCCTATTCGCAGCAAGCGAGCTTCGAGATCGAACACCAACTTGGAAACCGGACTACGGTTTCTGCTGGCTTTCAGAATCTGCGGGGATTGCATCTGATCGCCTCCATAAATCAGAATGTTCCAACGTGCGTGGCCTCCGGTGCCAACAACGGATGCCGCCCGAACTCCAACTATGCGAACAACAGCCAGTATTCCTCCCAAGCCGACTCCAACTATAACGGCCTGCACGTTTCCTTCGTGCAGCGGCCGGTGGGATGGGGCAGCTACCGCATCTCTTACGCATACTCAAAGGCGTTGAACAATGTCGGGGAGTTCTTTTTCAGCGGACCGATCAACCCGTACAACATTTGGAAGGACTACGGGCGCTCCGATGACGATCAGCGCCACCGTGTTGTCTTCAACGGCACCGTTCAGTCCTCGACATCCCCGGGGAAGACCGCCTGGCAGCGCATCAGCCACGGGTTCCAGCTAAGCGGCATGCTGCAATACTACTCTGCCTTGCCGCTCAACATCACGTCTGGAGTCACCACGATTCAGGGCACCGCTGGGCGGCCAATCGTGAACGGGGACTTCATCGGCCGCAACGTTGGGATCGGCAACGACTTCTTCAGCGTGGGTATGCGGCTCAGCCGCACGTTCCAGGTGACGGAGCGGTTGCGGATCGAAGGGCTGGCCGAGGCCTTCAACCTGCTCAATCATCGCAACAACCTGGCGCGAAACGCGACCTTCGGCTCCGGCGCATACCCCACAAGCCCCTCGTCCACATTCGGACAGATTACGGCTGTGAACGATCCAAGAAGCCTTCAACTGGCTGTGCGCATGAGATTTTGAGAAGCATCCGATGCATGTCCTGTTGCGCTCGCCGTACTACGCGGCACAAACTAGCACTATTCGGTGGTTCTTGCAAACGATACTGCGGCGAGGAGCGCTTCACAATAGCTCAGTTTCCTTGAACCATTGTGCGGATGCTAGGCGAGTGCCGAATCGGTCCCGAGTCACCCCGAAGAGACGCCTCCAGACGGTCTTCCCGGCACCGAAAACGACGTGTCCTGCCGCCAGTGGTTGCGTTTTACCGGAAGCCATTGAAGGACAAGCACTTTACCCGTGTCTCTCGCCCGTCGAATAGCGTGAATTTCCTTCGTGTAGCGCTCGGGGAGCCAATTTCTTTCCTTCCAACGTCTTTCCCGCAGTTCGTTGACGCCACCCCTACGCCGGAAGTGCGCAACTGGCCACGTTTTCGCCACTTCAGCGTAAGCGTCCAGCCAACCCAGGTTAAGGGCGGGATGCGGACCAGCGGGCGGGAGTGAGTTGGGCGACCTCGGCCAGCTTCCGCCGAGACATGCCGGGCAGGACGTCCAGGAGATAGTCCTTCACCGGCACCCTCATCCGGCGGCAGGATTCCACCACCGAAAGGATCGCCGCCACTTTCGGTCCGGCGTGGGCGCTGCCCACGTGCAGCCAGTTCTTGCGGCCCAACGCCACCGGGCGCATGGAGTTCTCCACCAGGTTGTTGGACAGCTCCACTTGGGCGTAATCGAAACACCGCCGCAGCCTGGGCCACATGTGCAGGGTGTAGGCCGCCGCTTGCCCCAGCGCGCTCTTCGGCAACGCCATCTTCGACAAGGCCACACACTCCTGGCGAATCTCCTCGGCCCACGATTCGGCGTGTTCGCGCCGCAGGGCCAGACGTTCTTCCAGGCTCACCTGCTGCTGGCGCGCTTGGCGGTCCACCACAAACAGGGCGTCCATCCGGAGCACCATTTTCACGGCTTCCGGATCCTTCGGATTGACCTTGACCGCATCGACAAACTTGCGCCGCGCGTGCGCCCAGCAGCCCACGTGCACCAGCTTCGGTCCCCCCACCCCGTCGTAGGCCGAATAGCCGTCGGTTTGTAAAATCCCCTCCCACTGGCCCAGGAACTTGCGCGGGCCATCCCGGCTGCGGCCCAAACGAAAATCAAATACCGTCTCCCCGCCCGGCTGGCCGTATTGCCACAAGTAGGCTTGATGATCGGCCCCGCGCCGGTCGTGCATCTGCACGGGCAGGATGGTTTCGTCCGCTTGTAAGTACGCGGCGCGCAGCACATCCTGGCGCATCGCCGCCACCACCGGCTCCAGCAGTTCGCCCACCCGCATCACCCAGCCGTCCAGCGTGGCCCGGCCGATCTCCAGGCCCGCTTCCCGCTCCAGCATCACCGCCTGCCGGTACAGCGGCAAGTGATCGCAATATTTCGCCATCACCGTTTGGATCACCACGCGATCGCTCGCCAGACCCTTTTCCACGATGCGCGGCGCCAGCTCCGGCATCTGCACCGTGCCGGGCTGGCAGGCCCGGCAGACCCGCTTTTCGCGCTTGACCACCCGCACGAAGTAGCGCGCCGGCTCCACATCCAACTGCTCGCTTTGGTCGTAACCGATCAGGGTGGTGGCCGCGCCACAGGCTTGGCAGTTCTGCTCCGTGCACGGGATTACTTCCTCCACCCGCGGCAGATTGTCCGGCAGACGCTGCCGGCCCGGATGCGGCGCCCGCTCCCGCCGGGGAGTCTTCGGAAGGGGCTCGCGCCGCGCTTCGGCTTCCACTTCCTGGCGCGAAACGCCCGGCTCCTCCTCGGCTAGCAGCTCCAGTTGCAGATCGCTCAAGGTCTCGCTGCGCGGCCCCAGCAGTTTGATGCGCTGCTGGCGCAGCCGCTCTTCCAGCACCTGAATCTTCAGATGCGCCCAGTGCAGCTCGCGTTCGAGCGTCGCCACGCGGAGTTGAAGAGCGGAAGCGTTCACGGGAAAGTTCGATGATAAGCGAAAACACCCGCAAAAGCCAGTGTGTTTTTAACATTTCCACAAAGAAATGTTTTATGCCGCCGGCGCCCGCCGCAGCCAGTTCTTCCGCGGCCGTGCTTGCACCAGATCCAGCCCGTTGACCAGCATCGCCAGCTCTTCGGCCCGCATCACCACGCTCGGCGCGTGCTCTGCGGTGGGCCATCGGAAGCGCCCCTGCTCCAGCCGCTTGGCGCACACCCACAGCCCGCTGCCATCCCATACCAGCACCTTGAGCCTGGTCTGGGTGCGATTGGTGAACAGGAACCAGTGGCCACTCAACGGGTCCTGGCCCAGATGGTCGCGCACCAGCCCGTACAAGCCGTCGAACCCCTTGCGCAGATCCACGGCCTCCACCGCGATGTAGATCTTGGTGGCTAGCCCCAGTCCAAACATCACGCGCTTTCGGCAATCCGGATCAGGCGCAGCAGTTCGGCCTCCGCGAAGCTCCAACCGGTTTCGATCCGCCGGCCGTTGGCCAGGCTGAGCGTAAAGCCCGGGGCGGGCTCGCTGCCGGCCACCTCCACCCGCACCAGTCGCGGCCGGCGCCGTCGTGCGCGCCGCCAGTAATCGAGCGTAGTGACCGGAATGTGGTGGCGCCAACAAAACTCGCGCCGCGTCAGTCCGCTGGCTTCGAACTCGTCGACGATCCGCCGGATGTCCTCAGCGAGCCGCTTCCGCTTGCCCATGCCGCCATGTTCGGCCAACTTCCGCGGCTGTTCAAGATGGGTTCGCTATACGCTTACACTTCAGCGTCTCTCCGTTTCGAGCCGATTCCCGCCTGAAGTGCCAGCCGTGCGCCCCGGCGACGTTTGCCAGAGGCCGTTCCTCCTCGTCTCTCGAGGGAAACCAGGAATTGGTTAACGGCGCGGCGCGGATTGTCCAGGCTCAAGCCGGAGGACTTAAACCCGCCCCCTGATCACCGGTGCTGCGACTGGCCGCCAACTTCAGACGCCTCGCACATCCACCTCGCTCAGGCCATCAATGAACCTCCGAAGATAGGCCTCAACCATTGCCCGTCTCCATTTGTAGCCGACACCGCGCACGGCACGGCGACCGCCGCGGCAAACCATATCCATCGTTGTCGGCGAAGCTGCATCCCAGGATACTGATGACAGAATTGTAGCGCCCGCCGCAGACGCCAATTGTCACGGGAGTGTCATCCCTCTTGCCCGAGATCGAGGCCAGCCTCGTAGTGGCGCCGGGAATCCCGGCATTCTGCGTTAAGCTGGGCTTTCCGATACTTCGTGGTTGCGGCCTTCGCTTCGCCATCTGGACAGCCATCAACAGCGCAACGGGAAAGCGAAGTCTTCGTGTCCAACCGGGCTGGGGCGCGGCCCGCTGAGCGACGCTCAGAACGGGTTTATCCCGATGGACAAATCACTATCACCAATGAAGGCGCTGACTCCCCTGGAATTCAGGGCTCCAACGTCATAAGCGCAAGTCGTCACTGTAGCCTTGCTATCTGTATAGCTGGTCTGGCCCGCGGCAAGGCGGACCGTCCCGAATGCAGCATCGACGATGCAACTGGATCCCGACATAATGTATCGGCGCACCAGGAAGTTGCTGACATCGGCCGACGTGTTCTCCCAGGTGATTGTGCCGGTGAATACCACGGTGTTCTTTCCTCTCATGGAAGAAGTCACCACTGCATTTACATTGGTTGGGGCGGACGGACCTGTCCCCGTTCCGACGTCCTTGTCATCGACGAAAGCGGAGGCGCCGCTGCTGTTCGTTGATGCCACACCATAGCCGCACGTGCTCGCGCTGGCCGTGGCATCGGTGTATGCGGTGCTACCGGCAGGCACGGTCGCGGAAAAGCCTGCCTCCACAACACAGGTCCCCGATGCGTTGCTGAACCGCCGAATCAAGAATGCCGACTCGTTGTCCGAGTTGTCGAGCCAGGTCACCGTGGCCGTGTAGACGATATTGCGCTTGATGAACTTCACCGCCACCAGGGCGTCGACGTTACTGGGAGCCAGGGGGAAGGACGGTGTCAGCATGCGTACACGATTGACGTTGGCATCGGCGATGTACACCCTGCCGTCGCCGGTCACCGCAACGGCGATCGGGGAGTAGATCGAGGCGCTGGTAGCAGGACCTCCGTCCCCTGAGAAGCCCGCCGTGCCGTTGCCCGCGATGGTGGAGATGACGCCGCCGGTTGTCACCTTCCGGATACGCCAGTTGTCGAGGTCTGCGATGTAGAGGTTGCCCTCACCATCCACCGCGACGTCGAACGGGCGATTGAGCGAGGCGCTGGTGGCCGCCCCGCCATCCCCTGAATACCCCATAATGCCGTTACCCGCTACGGTGGAAATGATACCGCCAGACGTCACCCTCCGATGTCCTGCGGATTGATCGAGTAGAAGTTGCTCAGGATAGCGACTCCGAATCTCAGAAGGTATGGACCCCGGTTATTCAAAACCCGGCGGTCATACTCCTTGAAAAGCGCATCGACCCGGGAGGCATTGTCCTGCTGTGAATGGACCCTGCCAGGGAAGGGCAGGCTCATCGCAACGACAAGCGCGGTCAGCCCTGAGGCGGTCCTTGCGATGTGTGTGAGCATGAGACCTCCACGAGCACTACACCGAATAGAGGTGATAGGGACTACAAGCACCGTCTCGGACGACCCGGGACCGCTGCGCCGATGCTCCCAGTGCCCAAGCACCCAGTCTACCCGGCCCGTCCACCCTTGCCAAGTCGCCGCCTTCGTGTGCTCGTGTGCGCCCTGGCCAACGCCTCCCAGTCCAGATCCTTGGCTGCGCTGCGGTCGGCGGGCAGGCCCCGCGCCGGAAGTCATGGGAGTGTTCAGGTCAGACGGAAAGCT
>Ga0233417_10000523_pt1 | contig 11530 bp, 4 predicted proteins | sample Sed_MG_FD_189023 | JGI IMG/M metagenome (GOLD analysis project Ga0233417, IMG submission 189023) | Sediment microbial communities from Lake Towuti, South Sulawesi, Indonesia - Sediment_Towuti_2014_0.5_MG | ecosystem: Environmental > Aquatic > Freshwater > Lake > Sediment | place: Indonesia... | reverse complement strand
AGCAGGCCGTACTGGTCGCGGCCGGGGATGAAGAAGCCGAACCGGCCCTTGTCGAGGTCGCCGCCCGGAACGTTCCACGTGTCGATGGATACCCACTCGTTGCCCTTTCGGATGTAATGGACGATGCTCTCGTTGCGGATGTCGATCTGGATCGTCACTTCGACGTCATCCTTCTCCGGCAAACCGTGCGGGGTCTTGGCCAGTTCGGTGGTCTTTCCGCCGCCCACCAGCTTCCGGTAGAAGTTCTTCTTGTCCATCTGGAAGAGCACGTGGCTTTTCGGGTCCAGGTAGCGGAGAAACCACTGGAGCCGTTTGCCTTTGTACACGCGCGCGGAGAATACGAACGTGCCGGTGGTCGGCGTGATGCGATACGGGACAAATTCGCCACCCTGGCGCACCCACCAGTCGCCGGTGCGCCCCCAGGCGCCAGGGTTCTCCCAACCGTCCATGCCGGCCTGCGGGCGGACCGCTTCCGGCTTTGTTTCCACGGGAGCCGGTTTTGCGGGCGCCGCCTGCTCCACTGGCACCGGCTCGACTTTCGCGGTGACAACGGATGTCACCGGCTGCGTTTTCGGCGGTGCGGCCGCCGGCGGCTTTGGTGCAGTCGAGATGGGCTTGGAGGGGGCCGATGCGGGCGGTGTAGCGGCAGGCTCGGGCAGCGGAGCTGGCTCGGGCGCCGTCTCGGCCGCGGGTTGTTCGGCGACGGGCGCGGCTGCCGGGGATGTGGCCGCCGCTTGCTCTTGAACGGACCTGCCGGGGCGCATCCAAAAGTAGAGACCCGCGGCGACCGCGAGGACAACAACTGCCGCGATGCCGAGCAGCCAGCGCAGCGGGCTCTTGCGTCCCCCCCGCTCCGGGATCTTTGGAACAACGGGCGACTCCGCAGGAACCGGAGCGGCCGGCACCGAGACAGCAGAAACGGACGGAGGCGCCTCCTCCCCGGCAGAAGCCACAGTCAAGTACCGGGTCTCCTCGGCCGCGGACGGCGGCGGAGGCGGCGTCTGGACCGGCGGCACGTAGGCCGTTTCCGTGGCTGCGGCAGGCGGGACGGCGGTATCTTCGAGCGCCCGGGTGGCGCGCTGCGAGGCCAGACCGCTCAGCCTGGATTGCGTCAGCCTCGCGTCGTCTAACAGTTTGTTCAGGGTTGTCCGCAGTTGGATCAAGCGCAGCGCCTGTGGGAACGAAGCCAGTCCCTGCTCCACCAAGGCGAGGGCCGCCTGGAGATCGCCGTTCGCCTGAAGCTGGCGCGCTCGTGAGACGTATTGCTCGACGGACTCCTCCCGACGCCGATCATCGATCAGCGTGGTCAAGCTGCGGGCCAGAGCGTTCGCCGGCTCCAGTTCGACCGCCTGGGCGACCAGCGGCTCGGCCGCGTGCCAGTCGGAATCGATCAGGCCTCGCGCACGCTCGAGCAGCGCGCTGAGCAGTACACCGCGGCAGATAGGACTGTTCAAGTCCATCAAGTGCGCACGGCGGAGCAGTTCCAAGCCCTCCTCGTAACGTTGCGCCCCGCACAAGGCTTGTCCTTCAGCGAGCAGCTTTTGCGCCTGCTGGCGCACCTCCATGGCCTGCTGGACCACCTTCTCCAGCTCCGCCAACTCGGCGTCCGCGGGGAACTCAGCCGTCGTACTCTCGAGGAGGTCGGCCGCCCGGGCGTAATCGCCGGAAGCGATGCACTGATCGATCTGCTCCACCCAACGGGCCTTGGCCTGCTCCCGCAGTTGCTGGTCGCGCCGTTTCTGCACTCGCTCGATCTCGAATTCGAGGCCCGGCTGCTGGCCGTAAACGGAACGCAGGATCTCGAGTTGCGCCAGCGCCTCCTGGAACTGGCCTCTCTCTTCCTGAAGTCGCGCTTTGGCAAGGATGGAGTTCACCAGATCGCGCTTGTCTCGCATCAGCCGGAGCGCTCGCTCGAAGTGCGATTCCTCCGGATAGAGCGAGGCCGCTTCTTGCAAGATGGAAACCCGCTTCTCGAGATCCGGCTCGGCCTCCACGCGGCGGTCCACTTCGGCAATGTAGGCCGAGAGCTGCTGCCGCTGCTGCTCCTCCACGTCGAACTTCAACGCCTGAAAGAGCGCGTGGCCGGGGTACTTGGCCAAGTACTCATCGCAGACCGCCATCGCCTTGGCGAAGTCCCGTTCACCAAGCCGGCGACGCGCTTCGGCATAGGCGCTGTTGATGGCGTCGTGTTCCGAGGAGACCTGGTTGTAAAGGTTCTGGTAGCCGGCGCCGGACTCGCGCGACGACACATCGGGAGCCCGCCGGTCCAGTTCCAGAACCCGCTGCAACATGTTCAGAGCCGAGCTGAACTCACCTTTGTGATAGGCGTCGAGGGCGTCCTGGTAAAGCTTCTCCTTCTCCTGCCGTTCGCGCGCGTAAGCCTGCTCGCGGCGGTCCACCTCCCCCAGCAGCTCCAGGGCGAGGTTGTCCTTCGAGCTTTGCTGGAGGACGTTGTGCAGCGCCTGGCGGGCGTGGTCGAAGGAATAGTTCTCGATGTGCTGCCGGGCCAGCCGGATCCATTCATCGATCTGCCGGCGGCTGCGCCGGCTCTCGATGGCATTCTTGAGGCTCAGCGCGTCGGCGTTGTCCCGCTCGAGCTGGAGCACCTCCTCGATCTTCTGGAGCGCCATCGGGTATTCTTCCTGCTCGAGGCGCGTACGGGCGCTGTCCAGCAACTGTTGCACCGTCTTGCGCCGCGCCGCCTGGTCGATCTGCCGCCGCAGCCGCGACATCACCGGATCAATGTGGCCTTCGGCTTCCAGTTCGGCCAGAATCTCGCTCGCGTACTGGTAGTCGTGCTCCTCGAAGGCCTTGGCCGCCCGGTCGATGCGCGGCTGAAACCGCGCCGGGTCGAAGGCGTCGATCGGCTCGTTCCGCAGCGCCTTTTCGAGCGACTCGGCGAATTCCTTGGCGCTCGAGAACCGGTGCCACGGCTGTTTCGCCATGGCCTTGTGCACCACCCGGCCGAGAAGCTGGTTGACGGCCGGATTGAGTTCCGAGGCCGGCGGCGGGCTTTGGCGGAGAATCGCCTGCGCTGTCTCGGCCACCGAGCTCCTCTCGAAAGGAAGACGCCGTGTAAGTGCCTCGTAGGCCGTTACGCCGAGCGCGAAGATGTCGGTCTGCGGCGACAGCGGCTTCATCTCGATCTGCTCGGGCGCCATGTATAGGAAGGTGCCCTTTTGGCCGGTGGAGGAGCGCGAGTCCACCATGTGGGCGAGGCCGAAATCGATGATCTTGACCGAATCGTCTTCAAGCACGAACAGGTTGCTGGGTTTCAGGTCGCGGTGGATGAGGCCGCGTTCATGGGCCGCCTGGAGGCCGCGGCAGGCCTGGGCGATGATATTGACGGCGCGGTCAACCGTGAGGCGGTGGCTCGAGGTGCGGATCAGCTTGTCGAGGGAGACGCCCCTGAGCAGCGGCATGACGAAGAACGGCTTGCTGGCGCCTGCTTCCTGGAATTCCCCGATGTCGAAGATCTCGACAATATTGGGGTGGCTCATGGCCGCCATCACGTCGCATTCCTTGAAGAACAACTGGAGCGAGGCGCGGCTGGGCGTGTCGCGGAGCGTCTTCACGGCCACTTCGCGCTTAACGACGGAGTCGTAGGCGCGATAGACAACACCCATCCCGCCCTGGCCCAGGGTCTCCCGGATCTCGTATCGGTCTTTCAGCTTGAGGGGAGCAGGCATGAACCTAGTGGATTATCCCACGAACGAAAAGGGGACAGCCTGATCTGCCTGATCTGCGCCATTTTTTCCGGCTGGGCCGCTCCACCGGGAAAATGGCGCAGATCAGGCTGACCCCTTTTAGCGGTAGGCGGGGATGCCGGTGACTCGTTCGCCGATGATGAGCGCGTGGATGTGGTCGGTGCCCTCGTAGGTTTTCACGGTTTCGAGATTACACAGGTGGCGCATGATCGAGTACTCGTCGGTGATCCCGTTGGCCCCCAGCAGATCACGGCTCAAGCGGGCGCATTCCACTGCGATGTTAACGTTGTTCCGCTTGAGCATCGAGACGTGCGCCGTCTCCGCCTTGCCCTGGTCCTTCAGCCGCCCAACATGGAGGGCGAGCAACTGCGCCTTCGAGATCTCGGTGATCATCCACGCCAACTTCTCCTGGACCAGTTGGTGGGAGGCGATCGGCCGGTCGTCGAACTGCTTCCGCACCAGGGTGTACTGGCGGGCCGTTTCGTAGCAATCCATGGCCGCACCCAACACCCCCCAGCCGATGCCGTAACGCGCCTGTGTGAGGCACATGAGCGCGCTCTTTAATCCGGTCGCACCCGGCAACAAGTTCTCCGCTGGAATGCGGCAATCGGCAAAGGAAAGGCTGGAGGTCACCGAGGCGCGCATCGACCACTTGCCGTGAATGTCGGAAGCGCTGAATCCGGGCGTGCCCTTCTCCACAAGGAAGCCGCGCACGCCGTCCTCGGTACGTGCCCAGACCACAGCCACGTCGGCCACCGAGCCGTTAGTGATCCAGGTCTTTTCGCCGTTCAGCACCCAGCCGTTGCCATCGCGGCGGGCGGTCATGCGCATACCCGCCGGATTGGAGCCGAAATCGGGCTCGGTGAGCCCGAAGGAACCGAGCGCCTCGCCGGATTGAAGTCTCGGCAGCCAGCGCCGCTTCTGCTCCTCGCTGCCGAATGTCAGGATCGGATACATGACGAGGGCGCCCTGCACCGACACGCAACTTCGGACGCCCGAGTCGCCACGCTCGATCTCCTGCATGATGAGCCCGTACTCCACGTTGCTCATGCCCGCGCAACCGTAACCTTCGAGGTTTGCGCCAAAAAAACCGAGTGCACCCATCTGGCGGACCAGTTCCACCGGGAAACGCGCCTCGCGAAAACAGTCGCGGATGACTGGCAGCACGCGGTCCTCGACGAACTGCCGGGCGGTCTGCCGGACCAGCAGTTCTTCTTCGGTAAGCAGCGAATCGATCTGAAGGTAGTCAACCCCTCGGAAGGCCAACATGTTCTTCATCTTAGCGTTACCGGCGGCCCCGGATCTGCCGGCGTCATTTTGACTGCGAGACTTTCTCCCAGCGGGCCACTATTTCCATAGCCCATGGGGGTAATGCGGTGATACGCCTTGCCTGCATTTCGATAATGGCCTGCCTGGCGGCGGCCAGCCAGGCCGTGGATCCCGCCCAGGATCCGCTCAACAAAGCCTACGAAGCGTTGCGTGCGCGGCAGTTCGACAAGGCCATCGAGCAGTTCCGGAAGGCCGTGGCGGCCGCGCCCAACCGGTCGAGCATCCGTAAAGACCTCGCTTACGCATACCTGAAGACCGGAGAAACGGAAGCCGCGCGGGAGGAATTCGCCGAGGCCATGCGGCTGGCCCCGAAAGACCAGCAGGCGGCCCTTGAGTATGCGTTCCTGTCGAATGACACAGGCCGGACGGCCGAGGCGCGGCGCATCTTCGACCGCATTCGCAAGAGCGGCGGCGAAGAAGCACGCGCCACAGCCGAGCAGGCGTTTCAGAACATCGACCGCCCGCTCGCGGAAGGCATCGCCCGGTGGACCAAGGCACTGGAGGCTTCTCCGAACGATTTCAGCGCGCATCACGAGCTGGCTCGCCTGGCCGAGCAGCGCGACGACCTCGAACTGGCAGCCACACATTACCGGAAGGCCTGGACGTTGCGGCCCGAGTTGCGAGGGCTCTTGGTGGACCTGGCCAAAGTGTGGAAGGCCCAGGGCCGGGAGGAGCAGGCAAAGGCGGCGGTGCTGGCGGCGTCGCGCAGCAAGGACACCAGGACCTCGGAAGCGGCCAGCGAACTGCTGGCTGCCCGCTACCCGTACGTCTACGAATTCCGGAACGCGGTCGAGGTTGATCCGGCCAACATCGAGCTGCGCCGTGAGCTGGCGTACCTGCTGCTCGCGATGGAGCGGCCGCGGGAGGCCGAGCGGGAACTTGAAGGCATTCTCGAGCGGGCGCCGGACGATTTACCGGCAGCCGCCCAGCTTGGGTTGCTGCGCCTGGGTCGGAGGGATGTCGCTGGCGCGAAGCCCCTTCTTGAGAAGGTGTTGAGCGGCAACGACAAGGAACTGGCCGAGCGCGTGCGCGCGGCGTTGCGCCCGCCGAGTCTTGGCAAGCGTTCGCATCAGGATGCGGCTCCAACAGCCGTGGCAGATGTTCGAACGATGGCCGACCGCAGCTACAAGGCCGGCTATCTCAGGGATGCGCTTCGTTATTACGCGGCCGCCCACGAAAGCGATCCGCTCGACTTCCCGGTGATCCTGCAACTTGGCTGGACGCACAACGTCCTGCGGCAGGATGATCACGCGCTCCGCTGGTTCGCTCTGGCGCGGAACAGCCCCGACCCGGCGATCGCCAGGGAGGCAACGAAGGCGTACAAGAGCCTGCGGCCTGCGCTGGCCCGATATCGGACGACCGTCTGGTTCTTCCCCATGTACTCCACTCGCTGGAAGGACGTTTTCTCGTACGGCCAGGTAAAAGCCGAGGCGAAACTCGGTCCCCTCCCCGTCCGTTCCTACGTGTCGATGCGGTTCATTGGCGACACGAGGCACACGACCGGGGAGGCCAGGCCACAGTACCTTTCGGAAAGCTCGTTCATCTTGGGCGCCGGCCTCGCCACCGATCCCTGGCAGGGCCTGGTCCTGTGGGCTGAGGCTGGGAGCGCGGCCTCCTACCGAAGGCATCAGGACGTGGCGCGTCTTGTGCCGGACTACCGCGGCGGCGTCTCCTTCAGCCGCGGCTTCGGCCACATGCTCGGCTCCGGGCGGCGTGGATTCTTCATCGAGACCAACAACGACGGCGTGTTCATCAGCCGCTTCCAGAACGACTTTCTCCTGTACTCCCAGAACCGGCTTGGCCTTACCCTACCCGCGATGGCCGCGCTGGGCGGGCTCGAACTGCAAGTGTTCTGGAACACCAACGCCAGCGCCGACGCCAAGCGCCAGTACTGGGCGAACACCATCGAAACAGGGCCCGGCCTGCGCTTCCGCTGGAAGGCGATGCCGGCCCCGTGGATGTTCTCTGTCGGCCTGGTGCGAGGAGTGTACACGGTGAACGAGGGGAATCCTCGCCGCCCTGAGTATTACGACCTCCGCATCGGGATGTGGTATGCCGTCACCCGGTAGGGCGTGCCCGGTGCGGCTCTTCACCGGCGTGGCGATCTGCGTTTTGGTGGGACAGGGGCTTTCTCCTGCCACCGGGCAGAGTGAGGATCTGCCTCATTCGCCGGTACATTACCAGGTGTTCTCCTCGCCGTCCGGTTCGTGGGCTCGCATTCTGGAATCTGTCGGGTTCCAGGCGGCGAAGAACTGGCCCGCGGGCATCGTGGTGAATCCGGCAGGGGAGGAAGAGCTATGGTTGACTCGCGTAGAGAGCGGCACATTCCTGGTACTGGAGGGTGATACCGCCCTCTCGCGCGTGTTCGGTTTTCGCGCCACGGCCAGGCGTGTCCGCGTCGCGAGCATCGTGGATCTCCGCAGGCCGGATCTCCGTATCGTGTGGGAAACGCCCGCGGAGATCCCGGTCTTCGAGCTTCCCGCCGGGGCCCGGCTGTTTGCCCGCGAAAAATGGCAGGGAGCGCCCCTGGTGGCCGGCATCCGGCGGGGTCGCGGTGGTGTCCTGTGGACAGCGATTTCGACGGGCGACAACGGCTATGAGCGTTTTCCCTATCTTCTTCACGCCCTCGCTGATCTCGGCCTAGCCCCGCCGTTCCAGTCGCGCCGGCTGTGGGCTTTCTTCGATCCTTCCTATCGGCTGCGGGCGGACACCGATTACCTGGCCCGGCGCTGGCGGAGCGCCGGTATCGCCGCCCTTCACGTGGCCGGCTGGCCGTATTTCGATCCCGATCCCGCTAAAGAGGAGCACCTGACAACCCTGATCGATAGTTGCCACCGTCACGGCATCCTCGTCTACGCCTGGTTTGAACTACCGCACGTTAGCGAACGGTTCTGGGACGAGCATCCCGAGTGGCGCGAGAAGACCGCCCTGCTTCAGGATGCTCATCTTGACTGGCGAAAGCTGATGAACCTGGCGAACGGCTTCTGTTTCCGCGCCGCGGCCCGAGGCGTCCGGCGACTGGTGGAGCAGCTTCGACTGGGACGGCATCAACCTCGCCGAGCTGTACTTCGAATCGCTCCAGGGGCACGCCAACCCGTCCAGGTTCACACCGTTCAACGACGATGTGCGCCGCGAGTTTCGCGACCGGCACGGCTTCGACCCGATCGGGATGTTCCAGCCGTCCACGCCGCCGCAGAACCTACGCCTCTTTCTGGACTACCGGGCAGAGTTGGTTCAGCGCCTCCAGGCGCAATGGATGGCCGAGGCCGACGAACTGCGCAGCTCAAAGCCGGACCTGGACGTCGTGCTCACGCACGTCGACGATCGTTTCGACGCGCGGATGCGGGACGCCATCGGCGCGGACGCTGCCCGGACGCTCTCCCAGTTCGGTGGCCGCGACTTCACCTTTCTCATAGAAGACCCGGCCACCGTCTGGAATCTCGGGCCGGACCGGTACACACAGATCGCCGCCCGGTACAAGGAGATTCCCACGCGCGCGGAGAACCTGGCCATCGACGTCAACATCGTCGAGCGGTACCAAGACGTCTATCCGACTAAACAGCAGACCGGCGCCGAACTGCTACAGCTTGTGCACACGGCGGCCCGCGCCTTTTCGCGTGTGGCGCTCTACTTCGAGCACTCGATCCTGGCACCCGATGTCCCGTGGCTTCCCTCCGCCGTCGCTGTTGTCGGCCGTTTCGAACGGGAAGGCGCCAGGACCACGGTCGAGTCCCGGCGCGGCGTCGGCATACGTTGGGGGAAGCCGGCGTCGGTAAACGGCCGGGTTTGGCCCGCTTGGGACGGAACAACGCTGTGGCTCCCGGCCGGCGAGCACGTTGTGGAAGCGGCGGCGGCGGCGCCGAGTGTCCGATTGCTCGATTTCACGGGGGAGCTGATGTCCGCCGAGACGCTGCCCGGCGGTCTCACGTTCGCCTACCGCGCCTCAGCGAGGGCCCTGGCCGTGCTGGATCGCCAACCGGGGAAGCTGGACATCGACGGCGTACGGACTCAACCGCGCACCATCCAGGCCGAGGATCGTTGCGTTCTGTTCCTCCCGCGCGGCCAGCACGTCGTCACGTTGGAGGCAGAACCCGAGTAGGCTGCGAGGGCAGCCAGAGTCATCTCGCCGGCGGCGGCTCGAGCCCGACTTCCTGGCCGGCTTCGATGCCTGCCAACACGACGGCGTGCGTGGCGTTTTGAGGACCGAGCCTGATGACGCGCGTTTCCAGCCGGTCCCCGTTCCGCACCCAAGCGGTGTGCCGGCCGTCGGCGGCTTGCACTGCCTCGAGCGGAACCAACGTCGCACTCTCCCTTCGCTCCACGAGCACGTCGGCCGATCCGGAAAGATCGGGGATCAAGCGCGGGTCGCTGCTTTCGATGGCCACCCGCACCGGGACGCGGCGGATGTAGTAGTTCTCGCGCCAGCCGCGGACGCCCATCGCGCCGATGGTCTGTACGTGCGCCGGGAAAGCAACGCCGGGGAAGGCGTCCAGGCGAACCGTCGCCTTCTGACCGACGCGCAACTGGCCGCTCTCCGTCTGGTTGACGTCGGCCTCAAGCTGCATGCTGGACGTGTCAACGATCTTCATGATCGACTGCCCGGGAGAGATCTGGTCGCCCTGCTGGATTTGCGCCATCTCGCCGGCGCGGAAGATGGTCTCCATCACCACTAGGCCATCCATCGGCGCACGGAAGGTAAACTTGTTGAGGTCGCCCGCGTGGAAGTTGCGGTGCCGGATATGGCGCCGCCGGGTGATGTCGAGAACCTTTAGCTCGGCCTCGTGTACGGTGCGCATGCTGGCAAGGTCTTCCTGGAGTTGCCGGTAACGCGCCGCCGTCTCCTCGACCCAGAGCTTGGACAGCTCCTGGTCGATCACGGTCCGCACCTCGATGGCTGAGTCGTCCAGCCTGGCCTTTTCGTATTCCGCCTTCGCCTCCCGCAGCGTCTGCTGAAGGTTCTCCCAATCCACCGCCTGTTCCGCCCTGCGCTTCTTGATGTCGGCTTCCGACTGAGCGATGGTCGAGTTAACATCCTCGATGTGGTCCACCAGTGTCTGGGCGTCGATCTGCGCGATCACGTCGCCCTTCTTGACGAGGCTGCCCGACTTGGCCACGTACATCAGCACCATCTCCCGGCGCGAATCGGGAGACCGCATGATCGGAACGGTCACTGAGGCGAATCGAACTGCGGCCGTCTGCCCGGTGAGGCGGAAGGTGCGCTCGAAGGGGCCGCTGGTGACTTTCACGGCTCTGATCCCGGCCGATGTATCCGCAGTCTGCGGCCGCGCCGTCAGCAAGCGATACGCGAGCCAGCCAGCAAGTAGAGCCATCGAAGCCAGGAGCGACAGGAGAAGCCAGCGGCGGGGCTTCCGGCTTTCTGGGGCCGGACGCGCCGGCGCCGGCTCGGCGGGCCGCGTCGGGACAGGCAGCGGATTGGTCATCGCCGGCATGGGTTCCTCTTCAGGGTACAATAACGACCGCATAGAACAAGGCGAGCATTTTGGGTGCAAGGTTACGCAACGGCCACGCCGCACCGCACCAGGGCGAGCACCATTTGGCTGGTTCGGGACCGGCGCAGCGCCCGGATCCGACGCGGGGCGGTTCATCTAACTCATTTGAAATCAATGAGATTAAGGGGTAACGGGAATACTGATATTAACCTTGGTAAGTAGGAAGTTGTGTACCATTTTCAACATTGACGCTTCGGGTGGGCATGCTAGATTTGACTGTGCTGATGCCGCAGGGAGGGTTTGTGTCTAAAAACAGAAACGACGGGATTTGTATGCGCCGACAGGCCGGATATCTCTTGCTCGCAGCGGTTCTGCTTTCGGCGGCTCCTGCTGCCTGGAGCGCGACCTTCGGACGGGTGATACCCATTGGGGGGCACGTGGCCGACATCGCTCTGGACGAACGCAGGGGCGTAATCTACGCTGCGAATTTCACCGCCAACCGGATCGAGGTGATCTCGACGTCCGACTATAGCCGCCGGAATCCGATCTTCGTCTCGGCGCAGCCCGGCGCACTCGCCCTTTCGCCTGACGGGCGCTACCTCGTCGTAGGCCATTACGCGGCCTGGGAGGAGCCCATCACCCGGGAGCCCTCCATCACCGTGATCGACCTCGACTCCGGCTCCAAGCGAGCGCTTGCCCTCGGCAAATCCCCGCTGGCGATGGCCTTCGGCAACGGCAGCAGCGCGCTCATTGCCACCACGGGGGATTTCCGGCTGCTCAATCCCGCTACCGGGGGATTCACGATCCTGGAGCCGCAGGGGATGCAGGGAGAGCCGTTGCCGGTGCCTTTTGCGACCTTCCCTCCGGAAATCCTCAAGGCCTCGGCGGGGGTCTCCGGAGACGGCCGGGTGATTTACATCGTCGCCCAGACGGGCCAGGAGGAGACTGAATGTCCACCAGAGGGTGGTGAAGGTGAGGAGCAGGAACCATGTGAGCCCAAGATCACGGTAGAGAACGTCATCCTCCGCTATGACGTCGTCTCAA
>Ga0233417_10000522_pt1 | contig 11548 bp, 21 predicted proteins | sample Sed_MG_FD_189023 | JGI IMG/M metagenome (GOLD analysis project Ga0233417, IMG submission 189023) | Sediment microbial communities from Lake Towuti, South Sulawesi, Indonesia - Sediment_Towuti_2014_0.5_MG | ecosystem: Environmental > Aquatic > Freshwater > Lake > Sediment | place: Indonesia... | reverse complement strand
TTGGAATTCGCCAAGCGTAATAAAGTTTGCCATGTCTTATCTCTTTTTTTTACTTATCATAATTGCTCTGTGCATTGCAAGAGCCTCTTTCTTTGTATGGAATGCTTTAATTAATGTACCTTTTGGTTTATCTGTTTTATTGCCTTTCCGTTTAGGGTGAGCATGATATACGCCATAACCGACAATCTTACCTTTACGTCTTATCGCTTTTATCATATCGTTGCCCTTAATATTTCGTCAGTCATAATTTCTTCAATCTCAGGCGTTAATTTTTCAATGCTTTCCTCAACATATTTACGAGGTGTAATCCCTTTAGGTTTACCCTTACCCTTAGTATAAGTACCGTTATTCACATATCCGGCGTAGGGCATTCTAATATGTACAGTGGCACTCTTACCTGTTCTCCCGATAATACTAACATTCCGTCTTAAATTACCGGTACGGTTCTTATATCGTTCCGTTTGCGTAAGTTTAGTAATAAATTTTTCAGCAACGATTTTTACTCCATTATTAACACCCTTTTGGAAATTATCACCTAGTTGCTTAAGCTTATCGTTTATTTCTATACCGATTTTATACATATCATTATTTCTCGCAAAAAGCTGTGTACCTTGTTTTATCAATAATCTCTTTTTCTATTTTAAAATATTTACTTATATGATTATGCCATTGTTCAGGTTGCAATACGGATACATGCAATTTTTCATTTATCAGATTACCCATATCAAAAGCACTTAAAGAAATATCAAAAAAAGCTTTACCATATTGGATACAATGGTTACTTAAGTTTTTTAAAGAAAGTTCAATCAGTTCTTTTGGGATATGTTCTAAAACATCGCAACAAATAATTAAATCAAAAAGCTCCTCAAATATAAAATTATGTAACGGAGACTCAATAAAATTATTGCAATCAATTACGCCACAATCGCCATAGTTTACTATACCTTTTTTAGTTATATCTACGCCTTTACAAAGGAATCCATTATCAAAAAGAGCGTTCATTAAATCGCCACTACCACATCCAGCGTCTAATATTAATTTTATATCATTTTGTTTACAAAATTTTATAATGGCATCTTTATATACCATAGCAGGTGAATATTTACTATAAGAATCAATAGCCCACATCTTATCGTATTTTTCTTTTTCTTTTGTAATTAAACTATCCATTAAAGCACCTGTCATAAGGGAATATGTCCCTATCAAGTAATGAATTGTAACTACAATTTACTATCTCGATACCATGTTCTTTGGCAAATTTGCCTAATATCTCAAAAGTCCATATCATTTTAGAATAAGTCTCATTTGTTATACCCTTTACGCCATACCCACCATGATGATGAGTTTGACCATTTATCAACATGCAATCCATACCTAATAGATAAATCTTTGTAAATCCTTTTATAATCGCTATCTGGGTTGCAAATGTACCCGTATTATAACCGGTATAATAACCCTCACGAGCATTTAATTGTGGTCTTTTGCTCTCCTCTATATATGTTGTACCTAAGTCCGTAAATTTATTTTCAATTTCACATGGGTTATGAGGTGCAATTTTTTCACAATTTAAAACTTTTATTTTATCATGCCATACTTTTTCAAATTTCCAGTCAAAGTATGCTAAACAATCAATATTAAAAGTCTCAAAAACCTTATTACATCCTATTTTAAAGAGCTTTGAATTTTTAATGTTATCTACTTGGCATTGGTCTATGATTGAATATCCGCCGCCAATAATGATACATTCTTTGGTTTCCTTGTCTGCCATTCTTCAAGAGCCTTTATTCTTTGTGAGATAATGACCCCCATTATTTTTTCGTAACGGGGGTCATTATCATATTTTTTAATGCTTTCTTCGTCGTAAATCTCAGTTACAATTTGAGATTTGATTTCTCTAAATAAAGCTCCCATATTAAGAACCTGTTCTAATTTGACAACCGAACGAAGGGATTAATGTACCCGTCCCATATAGAACATCTCCGACGACACTGGTAGCAAGATAATCAATGTCGTAAACCGCTTGAACTCTCGGCATAAGTTGTGTACATAATGCAAAAGCTTCCTTTTGGAATAATATATTGGCTTTGTAATCATGTACATGCGCTCCGCCGCCGGAAGAAGCTACGCTTGCTACGGTTGGTAAATTGTTACTTACCCATACTGTTACACCATAAATTTCGCCAAAGAGTCCAGTCGGGATAGGATTAACACCATCACCGCGCTTAGAAGCTTCCACGAACTTATCTATCCCTAAAAGAGCGTTCTTTTGAGCTGGAGTAATAACTAAATGTCTATTCTCTTCTGGAGCTTCCGCTTCATCTAATTTTTGGATTGCGCTTCTTAAAAGAGCGTCAGTAATATCGCCCCATGCAGATGTGTTCATAGTCCCAACGTTTTGCGTAATACCGGCTGTAATTAAAGCACCTACATCGGTATCAATTTGTTTTGCAATACCCGCACCGCCTTGTGCCGCGTATCCAGCTAAAAGGTCAGGGCTTGCTTGTATTTTTGCAATATCTTCTACTCTAAACGCAAAATATTTGTGTTTATTGATACTAATATCTTTTGTTGATTCAGTGTAATTGGTATAAGTAACAGCAGTATTTGCCGCCTTTGAGCCAACTGTCACTGTAGAAAATACTGGTACATGTACCGTATCACCAAATTGTTTTATATCGCCATCAAAATCTGTTCTTACAAGTTTACCCATTACCATACGATTTGTCGCGGAAAGAATTACTTCTTTGCTCCATATTTCCGGTATAAATGCCGCAACTGTTGTTGTTGTCATATTTCCTGTTGCCATGTTTTTATCTCCTTATCTAATTTTACCTTCTTTTTGTGCTTTCATTATTTTGTCTCTATTTTTCTTGTATTCGTCCATATCCATAGAGCCAATATCATTGCGGTTAAATACCGCATTTCTTGCCGATTTGTCTTGACCACCGCCATTAGAACCACCTTGAAATTTCTTTATTACCCAATGACCATTTTTCTCGTCTTGCAAGAATTTTTCTACAAGCTCGGCGATTGATAATGATTCACCTGTTTTTTTATTTATTGCAGGTGTGCCGTCATCTTCTATAACAACATATTTCTTTGTTTCAGTATCATACTGAACATTACCGTTAAGTTGTTTATAGACTTGTTCAGGATTAACTGCACCGCTTTTAGAAGCGGCATTTATAATTGCCGATTCCACTTCATTCTTGTAATTGCGATTACGCAGTTCAGTATTTTCATTAGTCAATACTGCAATTTTCTTATCCCATTCCGCGTTATTATCCGCAATCGCCTTTTTAACTATTTCCTGAGTAGTCATGTTTTTAGCTTTAGATGTGCGAAGCTCTTCAAGGGTTTCGTCATCTATGTCAGCATACTTAGCCTTTAAGTCGTCGAGTGCCTTATTCGCCGCTTTTAAATCGGTTCGGTATTTACCGCTTTCCTTGCGTAAACCACTTACATAACTTTCAGGAAACATTTTTTCTTGAGCCTTTTCTTGTTCATTGGTTTCTTGACCTTCCGTCAGGGAAGTTTCTTTTTCTTGTTTACTTTCTTGGTTCTGTTTCGTTTGGTCTGACATTTTCGTCTCCTTGCGGTTCTGCCGCTAAATTTTTTTGAGGTTCTACCTCGCCCTCTATTTCTTTATTAATTACATTTATATCTTTTAAATTAATTTCAGGCATTATCGTTTTTACAAGTTTTTGTTTGTAAAGTTTGTCAAATGTTGTTGATAACCTAAGACTTATAATTTTCATAGCTATTTCTAAATCATGGAGTAAATCTTGAAGCCCAAATTCCATAGGATATTGAACATTATAAGAGTTGTCTGTTATATTACTCCACTTACAAAAGAGCTTTACAATCTCATTTTCAGTTTGCTGTAATGAAGTTGCTCTATCGGCAAGGGTTTGATTCGTTTTATCAAATTTCCAAGCTAAAGCAACTCCCGATTCCGCAACTCCCCCCGTATAGTTCAATTTAGCCATTTGGTATATAACTTCAATTTCGTCTTTTATCCAGTCGCGGTATTCCTGAAAGCTTGTAGCCGGTGGTGAAATAAATGCCGGCGGAGTAGCACCAATTTCATAAGAGAGTAAGGTATCCGCTCCCATATCTATTGTTTTTATTTTTGGTGTTGTCGATGTTATTAACCCATCATTATTAGTTGTTGGATTAGTAGCAAGGTCGCTTGCATTACCGCAATAAGTAAGAATAGGGAATAACGAGCTACGGTGTAAATGTCTTATTTCGGAAGTGCAGTTATAAATATCCTTATTTATGTCAACAATAGTATTTATCTCGGAAATACCTATCATGTCTTCTTTCTTTTTATTATAATGAACAATAATTGGCACTTCGCCGAGCGGATTAACCCCACTATCAGTCATTATCCATTCTGTTTTGTTTTTTTTGCTTTTATCCTCTTCCCATACTGACCATTTATCACGTTCCCATAGTCTATACCGTGTCTTTATTTCATGGTCGCCAAATGGGTCGACTTTTTGGCTTTCGTCTATATACTCCTCTTTAATTACAGCCCATAAAAATTTTCCGCGTTCGTCAAGCATCCAGTTTGTAAGTGCTTGCGGTGATAATATATAAGCATAATGCACTAAATTTAATTGGCTAGCATCTGCTTCAGTTAATATCTCTTCATTATTGACTATAGGTGCGTCTATCACAATAAAACAAATGCCGTATATTTGACCCGTTAAACTTACTTCTTTCATAAAGGCATTCATTGTCATTGTTTTATGACGGTCAACGCCTTTTAGAAATGTATCAACGTTTTTATTATTATTCTCACGTACAGCTCGTTGTTTGAAAAGATGTCCGTTCAAAATATCTATGACCGGCGCGCAATAATTTAAGAAAAATCTTGATTTTTTTCTATCCCCATAATTCTCCGTTGTTTCACGCGGAAACTTCTCAATATACGTCCCGTCTTGGAAGCCACCTTCGCCATAATAACCGTCTTGATATAGTATCCACCTGTCTATTTGGTCATCATATTTTGGGTTGGTGCTATCAATAGTATTCTGACTCATAACTAGATTATACGTCAAAAAATTGACAGTGTCAAGAAAAACAACACTTACGCGTCAAAAATTTGACATATTAAAATAAATCCTCTATAATAAGAACATGATAGATTTACATAATCCAATACATCTTGAAAGTATTAAGAAAGAGCTTATCTTTGAAAATGTTTTCAATTACAAGCCGCATGAAGCGCAAAAAAAAGTACATTTTTTTAATAATGCAAGATTTAGCCTTGCTATTTGCGGTCGGAAATTTGGGAAATCTACGCTCGCCGCAAAAGAAGCTGAATACCTATTCTGTAACCCTTACAATACAAGCCCGATAGATATTATCGCGCCTACCTATAAAATAGCAGGTATTATCTTTGATGAGATATTTAGGGATGTTGTTGAAGGTTATGGTAATACCCCGCCATTACTTACAAAATCACAATTAAAGAAATCGTCACGTTCAGACCATATAATAGAAAGCAAATGGGGGAGTGTAGTAAATGCACGGTCGGCGGAAAAGCCTGATAACCTGCGCGGTTTCGGTTCAGGATTCTTAATTATAGATGAAGCGGCGTTTTGTAAAGAGAATATATTTAAAATCGTTTTACCGAATAGCGATATGAAGCAGGGTAAAATATTACTTACAACCACGCCGAAAGGTAAGAACTGGATATATGATAAGTATAAACTTGGTATGCAAAAGATTAATGGCTGGGAATCGTTCCATTACCCGACCGCCGCCAATCCATACTTCCCGAGAGAAGCATTAGAACAAGCGCGATTAGAACTTTCGGCGGAAGCATTTTCACAAGAATATGAAGCGCAATTTATTACATATCAAGGCAAGGTATACAAAGACTTTAATACCGAAATTCACGTTATAAATACATTGCCGACTGAATATGATGATATTATTTGCGGTATAGACTACGGATTCGTAGCACCTACCGCAATACTTCATATCGGCATAAAAAATAATATCTGGTATGTGTTTAAAGAACTCTATAAAACAGGATTACTCCAGTATGACATAGCAAAATATCTTAAACAAGTCGAAATAGAAAATCCAAACAAAAAAATAAAATATTATGCCGACCACAAGCCTGAATATAATGAGCCTATCGGAAAGTTAATAGGAAATAAAATCTATAACGCTAATAAGGAAGTTGAAACAGGAATTGAACAAGTCGCGAGAAAGATTAAGATTATAAATGGTACACCGCAACTCTATATCTATAAAGACTGCGCAAATACAATTCAAGAGCTTGAAGAGTATCAATATATTAAAGTTGATAATGATAAGAAAATATCTGAGATACCGGCTAAGATAAATGACCATACATGCGATGCGCTAAGATATGCAATCACCACGCACGGCAATCAATTTATAGCACAAAAGATAAAGGCAGGATAAATATTTATAACTCTTCTTCTTTATTTTCTTCTTTCTTTAATCGCTCATTAAGCGCAATAGTTAAATCTTTAAACGCCTTAGTTGTAGGATTATCTTGCATATCCACATCAACTTTATCGCCGTATTTTTTAGGATTCATACGACTTAATACCCACATCCTTGTCTTAATTTGAGTGTCTCGTTGCTTCTCGAATGCCGCTTGTGCGCCGGTATTTTTATCTAAATGAACAAACGGATTTTCCGCATTTGAAATTTCCATCATCTCTTCAAATAAAAAAGTCTCTCTATATCCCATTATGCGTTGATATTGGTTAACCATTTCAGGCTCTCTAAGCCAATCTACAAGGAAAGATATTTTTGATGGTAATTTATCTTCATAGTCACGGAAAAGACTATTTAAACTAGCACCTTCCGCCAGTTTTTCTAAGATAAAATCAAGAGCTTCTTTTTTTTTCTCAGGCGTCCAGTATCCTTTTTTTCTCTCCATGTTTTTAATTATACCGTCAATTTTTTGACATGTCAAGCGTCAATTTTTTGACGTGGGCGGAAATTATGCGAACGTTGCCTTTTAAAACAGATTTAAAAAAAGAAAGTATTTTAAGGTTAATCTCTACCTTTAAAATCCTTGTACGCTTTTCAGGTAAGCGCCTACTTGATTATTTTATCATTCCCTATATCTCACTATCCCCCAAGTAAAAATCTTTCAATTTAAGTGCCTTTTTGTTGGTTTTTAAGAAAATTTAGGTATTTTTTCGCCTAAATTCCCTTTAATTTTAAGCGGTTGAGGTCTCCAAGAACCTTCAAGATATTCACAGACGAGACCTTCGAAGGCGCAGATGTGCCCTGTATGTTTTCCTGTAAATTGCTGATATTCATACTTAATCTCCTTAGAAAATAAATTCATACAACACTCTTCAGCGGCTTTAGAGGCTTCTCGTAACCTATCGGATAAGGGAGCGTTGTTGAGTAAAAAGTCTTTAATTTCAACGAGTTCCTTTTTATAGGTGAAAAGTCTTTGTTGGTATTCGCGTTCTTCTCGGGCGCGGATAGCGTCAAGCGGCTCGAGTGGTTTGTAGGATTTGCCATTTGAGCTTTGTATGGTTTCGGCTATTTTTTTTATACGAAATACTTTTGGTAAAAAGTTTGGTTCTGACTCGAGAGCCTGACTAAAGGCTTTTTTTACAGTAAGTAAATCAAAGTTACCAAGCTCTTGAAAATAAAAAGTTTTATCCGAGTCATTAATTTGGTGGTTATACGATTTAGCGCAAAGTATAAACCATTTCCAAAAGCTATCCCATTCTGTTTTATTCATTTAACTCTCCTTTTTAAATTCGGGGACAGCGTCCCATTCTTTTTTTCTTTGCTCTTGTAAGAGCTTATCATTTTCTAATTGTTCGAAATATTTTTCAAAGTTTTTAGAGCCGAATAAAGTATCAGGTCTTAGGTATTGTTCAAGTTCAGGATTTCCTTTCCATTCATAGCATTTAAAGGAGATGACCTGTTTAATTTGTTCAATGGAATATTTTTTATTAAAAAGTGTTTGAATTTTTTTAGAGGTATCGTTCCCGAGTTTAAATTGTCTCCCTGTTTCAATAGATAGGTGGTTTATAACTTCAATCATTTCTTTTTCTTTTTTTTCTTTTTCTATTTTCTTTTTTTGTTCTTTTTCTTTTTCTATACTACACTCTACTACACTATTCTCTTCTATACTATATAGCGGTTCTGCAGATTTTTCTTGCGAGCCGTATACGGAGTGTATACAGTTTAAGTTTTCTTCTTCTTTATAATCTGGTATAAATTGTTGATATTCCTCCTCTTTTTCTAGTGGATATGTTTTTAAAAGTTCTGACGGTTTTGACCTATCATTCTGTAAATTGTTATTTTGGTAGAAGTGACGTATACGGAGTGTATACGGAGTGTATACGGTAATATACCCATTTTCTTGTAAAGGTTTAAGGTCGTTTATATGACCACCAATTTTTCTTATAACAAGATGATAATCTACAAAACCACTATTATCAGCGTCCATACCTAAATAAAAGTACAATTCTCTTGATAAGCGCGGTATTTTATCAATAAATTCCGAAGAATTTACGATAATATTTGCGAACATCCTTTTGGTCGCCATTATTCACCTCGTTCTATGATTGACAAAATTGTTTTTATGCCGGCGTTAATCCCTGAGTTAAAAATATCATTATAAACTTGCATTGCTAACCGATAAGTAGCAATTTTTACTTCTTGATTATTTTTTATAGTAGGTCGTAAAAATCTATGATTATTTGTTACACGTAGAGCCACTTTTTTAAATAAGTTTGTCATAAAGTTTTTATTAAATAAGAGCGCGGCAAAATCAAAGTAAACATACCATACTAATTGCTTTTTCTTATAAGTTAATTTTATTTCATGTCCGACATTAATATCAAACTTATTAACTTCAAAATCATAGAATTTTAATCCGTGAGAATTCTTATAAAAACTTCCAAATTTAAACCCATTATCCATCGCAGTTTTAATTATTTTCTCAATTTCATTTTTCATTTTATTCACCTCGCTTTGCTTTTTCAGATAAGTAAATAGCATTAAGTTTGTTTTGGTGAGATAAATATGGCTCATTGCTTTCTTTTATCCAGTTTTGGATTGTCACTGGCGATACATCAATCGCTCGCGCTAAATCGGCTTGCGTCATCCATTTTAGTATGTAATCAAGCTGTTCTTTTATCTTATCCATAATTCCCTCCTATTTTGGAATATAATATCTATAACTTTATATAAAACTTATTTAACTTTGTCAAGATTTTTCTTGACTTTTTGCGAAGCGATTAAATATGAAAGTCGACTTACAGATTGTTACATAATGTTACAGAATCATTAAATCTGTGAAATTCCTGTTGATAACTTTCTTATATATGATAAATAATAAAAATATTTTGCCACTTAACTGCTGATTATTATTGATTATTTACGATTTGTAAAAATATTTTTTTATTACCTCTTGACATTACTGTGCGTATACTGTATACTTGTAATTATAGTAAGGCAGTAAATAAAAATAAAAGGGAGAAAAAAATGAAAACGGCAAAAATTTTAGATGTGCAAACTCAAATAGACGCGGAAAGATTACTATCACTCTATAATGTTAATTATCATTTTACTAGAATAACAGAGGGGAAAATAAAATATATAGCAAAAAGTGGGCAAAACTGTTATCGGCGTGCAATTTATTATATGAAAAGAAAAGAGCTTACTTTTTAAGCGGAGTGTAAAAAATGAATGATAAAGATTTAAAAAATGAAATAAAAAAATTTAATGAGGCTATTAATGAAATATTAATAACGTATTCCCACGACAATGCATTATGGAATATGAATAATATTGACCCCATAAATATTAAATTATGGGTGGATGAAAGATTTGACAGTCTTTTCAAGTTTGGGACATATGAACAAGCTCATTATTTTATAATGGGTTTAAGGTTTGGTCTTTTAAATCAAAGGGAGATAAAAAATGAACAACACAAATAAGACAATAAAAGATTTACAGTACATCGCGGATGTATTAACTTCTTGTGTTAGCAGTATAAAGGATATAACCTTACTAGCTAAAGAAGGTAAATGTCATATAGATATTAAAAGCGTTTCGGAAAGCGTCGCTTTAGTCAACAAATTAAACCAAGTTATCATAGACAGTATAAACTTTTAACGGGGCTTTGACCATGACACACAAAGAGATTAAGCGGATGTTGCGTTACTTTAACGTTCTTGAAGTGAATAGAGTAGACGATTTTATTGACGCCTGCTGTGAGCGGTTTCACGGCTGGATTAACAAGCTTTTAAAATAGGGGGATAAAATGAAAACTGTAAAACAAGCAGGCTCAAGCTGTTCGTCAGGTCAAAGGACAATATGTAGGTTAAGAATGAATGATTGTTATTCGTGCAAAAACAAAAGTCTTTCTAAAGTAAAGAAAGTAAAGAAAAAAAAGGAGACTAAAAATGAGCGGTGGGAGCTATAATTATCTGTATTGTGCAGAAGCAGATACAATAATTAATAGAATTAGCGACATAGAGGCAATGCGCGACGCGTTAGTGCGCTATGACGCAAAAGATTTTGCGGTTCTTACACAAGATTTATTGCTTGTACTTAAGCAACAACAAGACTTGCGAGAAAGTTATTTAAATAAATTGAGTGCAGTATGGAGAGCGGTTGAATATAAAGACAGTATGGATATTGGTATAGAAGAACTGCAGGCGGCATTTAAAAAAGCTCGAGAAAAATAAAATAACCGGAGGGCGTAAAAAATGAAAAAATTACTGATTAAAGAGGTATGGGTAGAAATGGAAAAGCTATATCAATCATGGGTAATAGATAGACAGAATAAAGTTAAAGGAGGCTTAAATGATGTTAGAAATAAGGAGTATTATATCGGGAATTTTTATAGCATTGGCGTTTGCATATTCCGATAACCCAAATGTATTATTACATATTTGCGCTTCATTATTAGCTTTGATTTATCAATCTATGGGAAGTAAAAAATAAAAAAGGGACTAAAAATGAAAAGGAAAATAATGAATACAAAAGATATAAAAGTCGGTGATGAGGTGAAGGTTGAATTTAATAAAGATGAGATAAAAATCAAAACCTGTGAAGTATGTGACAGTACTGGAATACTAAATGAAGTCTCTGGAGTTCCTATTTGTTGGATATGTAATGGAATAGGTACATTAATTCAAAAAGATAAGAGGAATTAAAATGAAAAAAGCAAATATTATTAAGCAGATTATTATAAAAAGTAATTAAGATGAGTTTAAAAAAATATAGGAGCTAATCAATGAGCAAACAACTAAAAATCGGTGACCGAGTCACCGTAAGTAACGACGAATTAAAGCGAGCGAAACTTGACAATACGCCCGGCAAGGTAATTAACATTCGCTCAATCTTTGGGCGTGACGAGGTGCTTGTCTTGCGTGACATCGGCGGCGCGGTATGGTACGAGGTAGGGTCTTGTACGCTGGTGGAGGAGGAGTCTAAATGAATTTTAGAACCGAAGAGGATAAGAAAAACGTTGTAGCTCTCTTTGAAAAGAAAGGATACGAACCGA
>Ga0233417_10000521_pt1 | contig 11566 bp, 13 predicted proteins | sample Sed_MG_FD_189023 | JGI IMG/M metagenome (GOLD analysis project Ga0233417, IMG submission 189023) | Sediment microbial communities from Lake Towuti, South Sulawesi, Indonesia - Sediment_Towuti_2014_0.5_MG | ecosystem: Environmental > Aquatic > Freshwater > Lake > Sediment | place: Indonesia... | reverse complement strand
TAGTTTAGGATCTAGCCTTTCACTTCCATTAATTAAAAAAATGCTAATGGAACATATGATGGCTGCCGCGGGTTCTAGGGTTGTTAGGCCAATTGAAAATGAGATTAAAAATAAATTTCAACAGACGTTCAGTGGCATGAGTCCAATGGATGCATTGAAAGCACAATGGCCAATTAATTATTTTACTGGTGTTAAGTAAATGCCTAGAGAGATTAAATCGGCCAAACAATTTCGTTTCTTGCAAGCTGCCGCGCATGGTGGACTAAAGAATAGCACCGTTGGTCCATCTCCAGAAGTAGCGAAGAAAATGTTAAGTCATGAAGATGAGGCGCGCAAGAAACGCTTCGCAAGAGCTAAGCATTAATGGATAAAGAAATCAGCCAAGAACTTCAGAACGCAATTAAATCAATCATCGATGAGTTTGATTTAGACGAGCAAGCTGTTCGTCAAAGACAAATTCGTCTATGGAAAAAACTTGAATATTTTTGGGCTGGAATAACAAGAATTTGGTATGATGAGACTGCGCATGACTGGCGCATCTATCAATATCGTGATGAACAAGAAGGAGATGACGGGTACTACGATAAATCTATCAACGTATATCGCGCTTACCTTGAAACTCTTATAGCTGCTCTTTCTGCAACCGTTCCTGCTATTAAAGCTAAACCGGATGATGCGGAAAACCTATCGGATGTATTGACGGCTAAGGGCGCGACTAATATTGCTAAGTTGGTATATGAACATATCAAGGCACCCCTCTTATGGACGCGTGCTCTTTTTCTTTATTGTTCTTATGGCATGGTGGCTGCCTATACTTATACTATCGAAGATAAAAAGTTTGGCACCGTTAAGGTGGCTGAGTTCAAGGATTTTGAGGAAGACCAGGAATCATATGTATGTCCTACCTGTGGTAATCCAATTGATCCTAATGCTCAGATAGAGAAGGATGAATTTGACCCTGGACCAGAAGATGTTCTATTAGAAAATATACAAGAACAAACTGGTTCTGTGCTGTGTAGTAATTGCCAGCAATTAATTGATCCGGAATTGAGAGTTCAGAAAGTAGTTGTTAATAGGCAAGTTGGTGAAATTGATAAACCAAAAGCACGCCAACAGATTGAAGTTCTTGGTGGGCTATACGTTAAGGTTCCTAACTATGCACGTATGCAAGAGGAAACTCCATACGTTGCGTACGAGTATGAAACTCACTACAGCAATATTTATAAGAAGTGGCCTCATCTTAGAGATAAGTTAAAGAATATTGGTTCTAAGATTAGTTCTAGTTCTGGTAATGATATTTATGAGCGGTGGGGTCGTCTTAATCCACAATACTATGGAGAGTATCCAAAGGATACACCTACAGTTCGTATGTGGTGGTTACGACCTTCGGCCTTTGAATGTATTAATGAAGAAAGTTTAAGAGAAGAAGCGTATAAGGCTTTTCCTGACGGTGTGAAGTATTGCTTAGTTAATGATACTTTCGCGGAAGCTAAGAATGAATGTCTGGATGATCATTGGACTCTTACTTGGAATCCTCTTTCTGAGTATATTCATTTTGATCCTCTTGGACTACTTCTCACGTCCATACAAGAAATAACAACGGATATGGTTTCGTTGACATTGCAAACGATTGAACATGGTATTCCACAAACGTTTGCAGATCCATCTGTTCTTTCGTTTAGAGAATATGGTTTAGCGGAAGTAAGACCTGGTGATATTTATAGCGCCAAACCTAAGAGCGGTAAATCTCTTGGTGAATCATTTCATCAGATTTCTACAGCAACATTATCGCCAGAAGTCGATTTGTTTGGAAATAAGATTCAGGAGATGGGTCAATTCGTTTCTGGAGCTTTGCCTAGCCTTTTTGGTGGTAATCAGGCAAATAGCTCTAGAACCGCTGCTCAATATTCAATGAGCAGAAATCAGGCACTTCAAAGATTACAGACTCCGTGGAAGATGTTCAATTATTGGTGGGAAGATATTTTCGGAAAGGTCATTCCTGCTTATATTAAGAACATGCTTGATGATGAGAGGATTGTACAGGAAGTTCATAACAACTTCATTAACATTACAATTAAGCAAGCAGAACTCAATGGCAAATTGGGTTCTATTGAAGTAGAGAGTTCACAGGAACTTCCTTTAACGTGGGGTCAACAAAGAGATATTTTCATAAATCTCTTGCAGGGTGGCAATCCGGAAATTCTTACCGCTTTATTCTCTCCAGAGAATATTTCTTCCGCTCGTGATTTGTTGGGCTTGGATGACTTTGAATTTCCTGGTGAGGCAGATAGAGAAAAACAGATTGAAGAAATTTCTATTCTTGCTTCTACTGAACCTCTTGGTAATGAATCAGTTATAATGCCAGAGATGATGGTTGATAATCATCAGGTTCATGCAGAAGTTTGTAGAAATTGGCTAGTTTCTGAAGCGGGTCGTCAAGCTAAAGCCGAGAATCCAAACGGATATAAGAATGTTCTATTGCATTTGCAAGCTCACATAATGATGTTGCAAACATTAACACAACCTGCTCCTGCGCCTCAACAGCAGCAGGGAAATAGTAAATTGAGGCCATTGCAGCGCCCAACCGCGCAAGGTGAATAAAATGGAAGTTAAAGCAGATGTAGGTCCTGATGATGTTGATATTCTTGGAGAACTTAGTAAGGAAGATGTAATTCCAGATGATAAGCCTGAAGATAAATCTGAAGATAAGAAGGAGTTATCTAAGGGTGATAGTTTAGATGTTGAGGTAAAAGAGGAACCTGAAGAAAAAACAGAAGAAGAATTAGAAGAAGAACTAGAAGCTAAAAAAGAAACAGATGAGCTTGAATTTGAGGATATTCCAAAAAGACAGGAAATTCTAAAGGAGTTTCCAGACTTCTTCAAAAAGTTTCCTTCTATTGAAAAGGTTATTTATCGAGAGCAGCAATATGCTGAAGTCTTCCCAACAGTTGAGGAAGCAAAGAGCGCGATGGAAGAAGTAAATATTTTCCATCGATTTCAGAGTGACTTGTCAGAGGGTAACATCTCTACTTTGTTACGTGCTGTAAATGAGGCAGATAGCAAAGCATACAATGCTCTAGTTGGTAATTTTCTTGGAACTCTTAAAGCGATTGATACTAACGCTTATTTCGATACAGTTAATGATGTCATTAAGACTGCTCTTAAGGGCACTTATGACATGGCGAAGAAGAATGGTGATGAGCAATTAGAAATTGCAACACAACTTCTTCATAAGTTCCTTTACCAAACTCCTGAGATTTCTGGTCCTAAAGAACGTCGTATTGAGAAATCTCCAGAACAAGAAAAGTTTGAGAAGGATAGGGAATCATTTGCTAGGCGTCAGCAGGAGAGTGCAGTTAACGATGTAACAAATCGTATCAACAATATTGCTAAATCCTGGATTGAACGTAACATTGATCCTAGAAATGAGATGATACCTCGCCTTAAGGCAGCAGCGATTGATGATGCGTTAAGAATGCTAGATAGTTCAATTGCAAGTGATACTAGATTCAGACAACTTATTAGTGGTAAGTGGGAAGCATCAGCTAAAGCAGATTATTCTGAGCAGAGCAAGTTGGATATTCGTAATGCTCTCATTTCTAAAGCTAAGTCTGTATTGCCCCAAATTGTTCGTAGCGTAAGGGCAAACGCCATGAAGGGACAAGCTACTAGAACGAGAGAAGCGTCAGTAAAGAGAGATGATAGGCCCGTGGAAAGAGGAAGACCGGCCACTTCCGGAAAAAGAGAAAAAGGAAAGATTCCACAAGGTATGTCAACTATGGACTATATTATGAGTGATGACTAATGGCGTCAACATCTCAACGGAGTATCACCCTCCAATCAACAGGTGACATAGAATATAGTCAAGTTTTTTCTGCAAGCTCGAACGCAAGTTCGCCCATGCAGAGTGACCTTGTAAATCTTTCAAGTGGGAACAATACCATTACTGTTCCTACAGGTAGTACTGGTGTAACTATTGTTCCACCTACTACGAACTCCGTAGCAATTGCAATAAAAAGTGTTGTTGGTGATTCTAATACGCTATTAATAGCAACTAGTTCACCATCGTCACTTGGACTTGCTACAGGAGTAGCTTCATTTGTTTTAAATGCAGCTGGCACAATAACTGGCGTAAGAATTATCTTCACATAAAGGATTAAACATGGCAGCAGCTACAGAGTCATCTGTTGTTGCACTTGAACTCGAACGAGTTCTCCCAAGAGTGCAAACTGTTTATGACTATGACAATAAGTTTTATGCGAACATCAAGAAGCAAGATGTAGAGAAGATTTCAAACCGTCAGATGCGTATTCCACTTGAACTGCGTCCTGGTGGTTCATTTGGATATTTCGGCGCAGATGGCGGTGATTTGGGACGTGGTGGAGCACAGTTCTTTGATAAGGCGGTTGTTTCTTGCGTGTTCATGGCAGAAGCAATTGAATATACAAAGCTGGCTCAGTGGGCAACTGATGATAGTCGTAAGGCTATTACTCAAGCGACAAGGAGATATGTTGCTCGTGGTCTAGAAGAATTGCGAAGGCAACTTGATTCGCAAATGATGCAATCTGGTGATGGTGTTATTGGTGTTGTAACTGGTGATACACCTGCCGGTGGTTCTAACGTTATTACTCTTACTACTGATGGATTTGGCGCTCGTTTGATGCGTTATGGTCAAACCGTTCAAATCTTTGATACAACTCTTGCAACCAATCGCGGTTCTGGTGTTATTACTAACTGGGACGTTGAAGGAAAGACAGTTAGTATTACTCCACAGATTGCAGGTGTTATCGCAACAGATAAGATCGTAACGAATGGAATCTCCGCTCCAACTTCGCTTCCTGCGCTGTTTGGTATTCCGTATCATCACAGTAATGCATCAACTGGTACATGGCTTGGTTTCCCACGTTCTACGACTCCTGAAATTCGCGCGAATCGTGTTAATGGAAATAGCACATTCTTGACACTTCCAATGCCGCGTTTGGCTATCAATAAGATTGGTAACCGCGTGGGCATTGAAAACGATTTCAAGCCTAATGCCTGGATGCATCCTGCACAAAAGGCTGCATACGAGGAAATCGGTCAACTTGTTTCTATTATCCAGAAGAACGCCAAAGAAGATGGTTTGAACATGTATTTCAGCGATAATATGCAGATCGCTGGAGCGCCTGTTAAGACCTCTTTCAATTGGGATAGAACGCGAATTGATTTCGTTTCCGATAAAGTTTGGGGTCGGGGCGAAATTCTTCCTATTGGTTTCTACACAACTGATGGAAGAAAGGTGTTTGAAATTCGTGGTTCGTCTGGTGGTGTTGCAACAGCGGAAATCTTCTACATGGTTGTTGGTATGCAGACGTTCGTAAACAATCCCGCTGCTTGCGCATACATTGATTCACTCTCTGTTCCTTCAGGCTACTAATATGATTGGACAGTCACTATCTAGACAAGCGGGACTCGATGCAGTTTTTCTTGGTGGTAGTCCAGTAGAAGTTATTGCGTCAGCAGCTACTATTAGACCCACTGGAAAATTTGTACGAATCACTGGTAATACGACAATCGATACGATTGTTCCACCTAGCGATTATTGGGTTGGTCCAATCATTCTTTTCAACACTGATGCTTCCGTTGGCACTTTGTCAACGTCAGGCAATGTTCAATTGGGTGTTACTTTGACAAGATATAAGATCATCTTGTTGATCTATGACCCATCGACTACGAAATGGTATCCGAGTAACATTTCTTAAGAGGAAAAGAGATGGCAGACCTTCAATTTCAGGATTTGTCAACGGTAGCGAATTCGGGCCAGCCGAAGCCAGTTACAATTGCTTCTGCTGCTACGGTCGCACCCACTACATTTCTGACGTTCATTAGTGGAACAACTGCAATTGCAACTGTAACACCGCCTGCAACTGGAGCACATCTTTTGGTGTTTGTGTTTACGAATGCTACACCAACTGCTTTCACAACTACAGGTAACATTAAGGCTGTTTCTACTCCAGCACAGAATTTGCCTGTAGTTCTTGTGTATAATCCAATTGAGGCAAAGTACTACGCGGCAGTAACGAAAGCGAGCTAAAGCGACAATGCAGGCAAGCCAAGTTGATATCTCTAAAGCACTAGCCATACTTGGCTGGATGTCTGAAGAAGAATTAACTTGGCTTGCCGAAAGGGCTAGAGAATCTGAAAAGATTGTGGAGTTTGGTTCTTATCTTGGTAGAAGCACTAGAGCAATGGCGGATAATACTGAAGGAACTATTTGGGCGGTTGATCCTTGGAATGGAAGTTATCCAGTAGAAACTGGAATGAACATTGATACATATGTTCTTCCCCAATTTAAGCACAATCTAAAGGATCATTCCGAACGTGTTATTCCAGTTAGAATGCCTTCTGGTAATTTTGATTTACCGTTTAAGATTGACATGTTATTTATTGACGGGGATCACAGATTTGAATCAGTTCAGAAAGATATACTTTGGGGAATAAGAAAAGTAAGAAGCGGTGGAATTATAAGTGGGCATGATTATTACGATAAAGATGGATGGCAGGGAGTTAAGCAAGCAGTAGATAAGTTTTTTCCGGCGAGAAAGGTTGTTGATACTATATGGTGGGTGCGCGCGTTTTAGTTGGTGTCCCTACGGGTGAATACGCACGTAGAGCCGATTTCTATGATTACTTAAATATGTTGCAATTACCAACAGGTAGTTTCCAACTATTTAGTCATGATAGAAGTCCTGCTCATTCGAGGAACTTGTTAATCGATGCAGCAAGGAGTAAGAACTGCACTCATATCCTTCTTATTGATGATGATATGGCATTCAAGGAAGATGCTCTGGTGCATCTATTAAATGATGATAAAGATATTGTTTCTGCACTTTATCTTAATAAGCCATATCCTCATGCTCCACTAGCTTTTGATTTGGCAGATGAATCAACTGGTTCATGTATACCAATGTATTTGGATGAGAAGCCTGGATTGATTCCAATTGTTGCTGCTGGCTTTGGATTCATTCTTATTAAGATGTCGGTGTTCGATAAACTGGAAAGACCTTATATCAGATTAGGTGAATTGGATAATGAACAATGGTGTGATGATATTGGGTTTTTCAATCGCGTAAGAAAAGCCGGCATTAAATCATTTGTAGATACGAGAGTTTGTGTTGGTCATATTTGCTCTCTATCTGTATGGCCTGAATACATAAATGGTTCTTGGTATACTAAGCTTGATACTGGTGGAAGCGGAACTATTGCAACTCCACAGATTGTGATACAAGAAAATGTTACTGCCTGAACCACTAGAAGAAATTAACAAGCGACTAGAAGACCATTTCGGAAGATTTGAAGATGGGCGTCCTAACTTTCGTGTGGTTTTTGCAGATGAACAATTTGAAAATCGTTTCACTGAGTATGTAGAAGGAATACATCTATTAACTCCAGTTGTTAGAGAATTTCCTAAATATCCGTATGATAAAGGGCACTATGTTCTTGAACGCCTTTTAGGAGTTGTAGGTGGCGGTTTAACTACTAAGACGTCCTATGAACCGATATGGGTATTTAGAGGAAGACAGAAAGGAATAGAAGTTCCAGTTCCACCTGTTTGGCATAATATTAAATTTCTCTTAGATAGTTTGTTTGATAAACTTGGAAAGAAAACTGTTTATAAAGAAGACGAAAAAGAATTGCCAACAAAAGAAGCAATACAAGAAAAAATTAGAAATATGGAGAAACTTCTGTTTGGCAATGAAACTGCAATAGGCGATTCGTTAGCTCACGGTGAAGGTGTTGGTTATACTGGTAAGGCATTTGAACAAGCAATGAAGGATTTGCTTTAGGAGAAGTTATGTTTGATACGCTTTCTTCGTCGATGATTTCAAAAGCAATGAATCGTAGGCAATCTGTTCGTATTCCGCCAAGTCCGCATGATAAGTCCACAATTGTTTCTCTTCTTCATAAAGGTGTTGTTGAGAGGAAGGAAACCATTTTTCCTAGTACTTTTCATCTTGAAGCTGGTGATCCTAAAAGCGACAAGTTTAAGGTTCTTGTGGTAGGAAGTAGTTCATGGTGGAAAGAAACAGAAGAAGGAATGCCAGACCTAGAAATTCCTGTTAGTTCATTTGATGTGGCGCGCTCGGTAGTCGAAGATTATGCTAAAGGATTAGTTGGTTGTGATATGGGTGAGAAGATGCCTGGATTGTTTTTTGTTCCGGGCGCGTTTACCGAAACAACGGTTATTGGTTACACTAATCCAGATCCAGAATGCAAACCTAACGAAAAGACATTTAAGGATTTGTATAACAGGGCAAAGAAGCGACAGGAGAATTGGTTTAGAGAATTGATCTTGTTGGCTGATATTGGTTGGGCGCGTACACAAGGCAATCCTCTATCGATTACTGATGACGCTAGATATGCAGCAGAATATTTCGGATTGAAGAATAAGCCTTGGATGGGTGATTACAAGTCTTACGAACTCTCGCCTTGCAAGGCTTGTGGTGAATTGATTAATATCGCATTTCCGATTTGCAAGTTCTGTAAAGCTGTTAACGACCCTGAAAAAGCCAAACTTATTGAGTTTGCAAAGTAATGCCAATAAAAGCTAAAGACGTAATGGATACCGCTTCAGCAGCATTGAACGATGCTGGTCTGACTGTATTCTCTTACGCAACACAGCTACCATACGTAAAGATTGCAATTCGTGATCTTCGCTTGGAATTGGAAGATTTTGATATTCCATTAACACAATCCACTTCCACTGCGTTTACCATAACAACATCAATGAGAGATATTGGCGGAACTACTGGGCCACTATTTCCAACTGATTTTCTTGAACCACAAGAATTATGGGAACGAACTGCGGGAACAACAAGTGATTACATCAGGATGACTCGTAGAGATGCGTTGCCAAAAACTGATGTGCTTACTGCTTATTTAGAAGTATGGTGTTGGCAGAATGGGCAAATCAATTTTCTTGGCGCGACTGGTTCAATTGAAGTTAAAATGGATTACCTGTCGGACCCATTTGAAGTTGAGATTGTCAATTACAACAGTATTGTTGTTCCTAAATATGAGAACGCTCTACAGTTCTTAGGATTTAGAACTGCTGGTCTATGTGCTGAATTTATCGGAGAAAATCCGGAGCGCGCACAATCTCTCTATACACAAGCACAAGGTTATCTTGATTTGATGCTTGGTATTAGTATTAAAAATCAACAAACAGTTGGAACTCGCAGAAGGCCATTTAGAGGTGGTTGGAAACGTAGAGGGGTTGTTTAAATGGCTCTCCGTGGTCATGAAGCAATACGAATAGATGATTTCATGGGTTATTGGGCAAGAGGTGGAGAAGATGAAGTTCCACCAGACCACTTCTCTGCTTGTGAGAATCTTCAAACTGAATACAGAGCATTTAGAACTAGAGATGGTATAGAGCCATTCATTCCATTTTCTAATGTAGTTAGAATGTATACCTACATTATGCAAGATGGACATAGCTTAATTGCTTTAGATGTTGGTGGAAATTTTTATCATGACCGCTCTCCAACTCCATATACACCCATTTTGAGTTTACCTGGTTGCACAGATTTCAGCATGTTATCTATTGCTGGACGTGCTTATATAACTCCAAATCAAACATTAACAGACGCGCAAGGTAATCAATATCTTGTTGGAATGCAAAATCAGTCAGTTTATGTCTATAAAGGAACTGGCGTTGCAGCAAGAAAAGCTGGTGGCGCTCCGCCTGTTGGTGCAAGCTTCGCGGCATCTAATAGTGCTACTGCCGGAAGCGTAGAGACTGGAGTACATGTATTTGCAGTTGTATACGAAACTGATACTGGTTATCTTACTGCTCCTGGTCCTGCAATATTTGCAACTGTTACAGCTCCTGGTGGTAAAAAAGTTAGTCTTACAGGCATTCCCACATCTCCAGATACCTTTGTGGTTGCACGCTGGATTATTGCTACTAAAAGAATTACTAACTATAATGGGGACCAAGATGGATATCAATTCTTTTTCATTCCATCTTCCCGTATTGGTGATAATGTAACTACAACCGCAACAGTAGACTTCTTCGATGTTGACCTATTAGAAGATGCATCGCATCTTATCGATAATTACACAAATATTCCTGCTGGTGTTGGTATCTGTCTATATCATAACCGCATGGTTACTTTTGGTGAATACGATAATAAATCTGTTGCTCGTGTCAGCGCGGTTGGTGAACCAGAAGCTGTTAATCAAATTGATGGATTACTTATCGTTCCTTTAGATGGAATTGCAATATCGAATGGACAGGAATATCGCGATAACCTATACCTATTCAAGCCAACTAGAACATTCAGTTATGTAGATAACGGTGATACTCCTGCGAATTGGCCATTAACAATTGTAGATAATGGATGTGGAGCTTCACCTCATGGCTTGGCATTAGTACTGGATAGTGGTGGAGTTAATATTGAATATTTGATTGTAGTTGATTATTCGGGAGTGATGCTATTTAATGGTATATTCTCTCGTCCGAATAATGAACTAACTTGGAAGATTAAGGACTTTTGGTTGGATCTTGATAGGTCATCATTTCTTAACATTCAGATAATGAATGATACTATTAATCAACGTCTTTATCTAACGTTGCCTGATAGAAAGATGTTGATGGGTGATTATGCATTGAATTTGACTGCTAAGGAAATTAAGTGGATTCCTTGGAGATTTGACATTAGTACTAATACTATAGCACTATATAATACGGACACGTTACTTATCGGTTCCGCGGAAGCACTATAATGAAAATCGTAGAACCACCGTTTTGGTACATGCTTTTTTGGTCCACCCTTTTTGTTTTGTATTGTCTATTTTGGATTTGGCGTGGTAAATAATGGCTATCTTGATGAACGCTCAAAGTGAAGGACTTACCAGAAATTCTGGTACCTTCCTTTCAATGACTTCAAATTGGACTGTTTGTATTTGGGCTAAAAGAACTGTCGCGCTAACTGGTACTCAATATGGAACATTTTATCAATTGTACCAAGCTGGCGTTCCATACATTTTCTTAGGTCCAGTTCAACCTAATCAGACAATTCAGTTATGGGTAGATAATGGGAGTTCTACTCAAAATATTACTAGTTCTACTAGTTTAACTACTGGAACTTGGTATTTCTTTGCTATTACATACGATTCTACTTCTAAAGTATTTACTCTTTATCAAGGCACAACTCCTTCTAATTTAGCATCTCTTGGAACAATTACACTTGATTTTAGTGCAGTAACGTTTGACAGACAAGCGGCAGGTTGGGATGGAACCGTTAGCGATACTTCTAATAACGCGGTAGAATACTTTAGGGATTGGCAACGTAAACTAACTCTCACTGAATTACAAGCTGAGATGGCAGCTTATACTGCTGTTTTGGCTACTAATCTTTTTACTGATACTCCAATACAAGTTACCGGAACTCTTACTGATTTGTCAGGTAATGGTCATACATGGACAGCGAATGGAGCAATTTCTTTTACTAGTCCTGGTCCATTACCGCCTGCTAATGCTAATGGATTCGCGTCAGCAATTGATATATCAACTCTGGTG
>Ga0233417_10000520_pt1 | contig 11577 bp, 15 predicted proteins | sample Sed_MG_FD_189023 | JGI IMG/M metagenome (GOLD analysis project Ga0233417, IMG submission 189023) | Sediment microbial communities from Lake Towuti, South Sulawesi, Indonesia - Sediment_Towuti_2014_0.5_MG | ecosystem: Environmental > Aquatic > Freshwater > Lake > Sediment | place: Indonesia... | reverse complement strand
GAGCTTCCTCCCTCCCCGAGCCCAGGTCGCGACGGGGCGTGCTGGCAGGCCGCTTCCCGCAGGCGGCGAGGTGATCGTCCTGAGCCGGGAAAGCGAGGTCCGGGTCGCGCTCGTGAACGCCGGTCGCGTCCGGCAGGCCTGGCGGGTGACGAGCGAGACACCTCTCGCCGAGGTGCAGCTGGCCGAGATGCAGAGGAACATGCTCGTCCTCGTCGTGCGTTCGTTCACCGATGCGCGTGACGAGTTCGTCGTCCTCGTGCTCGACGGACACGGCGTCGTCGACCGGTTCTCGGTCGATTCCGCCGACTGGGCCGAGACGGCCCCGCTGTCCCGCTTCCGTGCCGTCGGGGGATCGCTCTACCAGCTGGGCTCCACGCCCAACCGGCTGTTCGTCGACCGATACGACCTGGACGTGAGCGGGTGAGCTCGGCACGCCGCTTCATCGGCTTCCTCGTGGCGGCCTCCTGTCTGGCGGCAGCCGGCACGGCGAGCGGATACCACACGCAGTTCGTCGTCGAGAACTGCAACTACGCGGCTCCGACTCCGACGTCGTACATCACGCGTGACGGCTCCGCGACGGTCGCGCTGAGAGCTCGCCACGAGGGTTACCAGTGGGCCGGCGGCTGCTGGAACGACAACGACCGCGACGACTCTCCCGGCGATCCAGCGGGAGACCCCGGCACCGGCGGTGAAGGGCCCGACTGCTCGGGGTTCACGTTCAAGGTCTGGCGAGAGTCGACGAACGAGAGCGACGCCGGCTACTACCAGTGGGGAATGCTCCGCCACATCCACGGCCCATATACCGCAGCAAGGTTCAAGAGCGGTGACGGCGCACCCAACGTGACCTTGTCCAAATCCACCGCATTCAAGATGGACGCCTTCGCCAGCACGAGTCACATCGGGATGATCTACGCCAAGAATGCCGACGGCACCGACCAGATCATCGAGGCGAAGGGTGAGGCGTACGGCACGAACATCTGGACGCGGACCTACCGTGGCGACTCGAGCTACAGCGGCGTCCGCCGCACCGGCTGGAGTGGGTGAGCCGGGTCGGGGTGGGCGCCGCCCTTCCGCCCGGCAACTCTCCCTGGCGCTGATCACTCCGGCGCTCGTCCTCGCCGGTTGCGGCGGCGGAGCCTCGATGCCGAAGACGCTCATGGACGGATCGCGTATCTCGATGCCTTCGGTCGACCTCGAAGGCGTCAGCGGCGATCCTGTTCTGACTCAGGTCGTCGTCCTCGACGCCCGTGAGGTCGAGCGCGGATCACGTGCGGCTGACTGCCTTCGTGGACGGGGGGCGGACCCCCGACCGGCCGCAAGGATCGTGGAGCGCGTTGGGGTCTCGAGCGAGTCCGCCACGCTGCGGGACCCGTCTGGGCTCCACGCGTGTGACAACAGCCCCGGACCGCGGGAGGCGGATCGCCGCTGGTGCGGAGGATCCTACGGCCGCCTGTACGGCGGGCGCCTCCGCGATCCGCGGCTCGACATCGGATGCCGCACGGCCGACGGCGGGCCGATGGGTTTCGTGTGGGTGGAGCCCAGGCCGGACGCGAGGTTCGTCGTTGTCGCGCAGCCCGGCTACGTCGAGGTCTACGAGGTCGCCGGCGGCCTGCCGGTACGAATCGCGACGACGAGCGACGTCGACGTCGAACGCTCGCGCGCGAGCTTCCGTGTCTCGGAGCACGACGAGCGGGGTCGGCTCGTCCGGAGGTACGTGCTCGACGCCTACGTCGCGGGCTAGGGTCGCGGAAGGGCGAGCACGAACGTCGCGCCCTCGCCGGGGGTGGACTCGACGGTGAGCGTCCCGCCGTGCGCCTCGGCGACGGCCCGTGCGACCGCGAGCCCGATGCCCGAGCCCGGACGGCCGCCGTCGAGGCGGACGCCCGGAAGAAAGATCCGGTCCAGATCGGGGGCCGGGATTCCCGGCCCCCGATCGCTAACCGAGACAGCGAGCTCGGATCGTTGAGCTTGCACGGTCACGAGGACCTCCTCCCCTTCTCCCGAGTACGCGACGGCGTTGGTGACGACGTTGTCGATCGCCTGGTGAAGCCGGACGGGATCGCCCGGAACGGACGGCAGATCCGACTCCAGGACGAGCCGGACGCGGGCTCCCCGGAGGGCTGCGCTCGCCACGGCGGCCTGGGCGACTGCGCCGACCTCGACGTTCTCGATGCAGAGCGGGCCGAGCGCGGCATCACCCACGATTCGCTCGATCGCCCGCGCTGCGCTCACGGCCAGCCCGAGCAGCTCACGGCTGGACTTCTCGTCGACAGCTTCGTCGGTCAGCGCCACCGCGATCGCCACGAGCGCTGCGGTCGGGCTCCGCACCTCGTGGACGAGGAGCGTGAGCCGCTCGCGCTCGTCGCGCGGATTCATGCCCGCTCCTTCATCCGTACGAGCGCCCACTCTGCGGCCTCGCGGAGGACGGGGTCATCCCCCGCCGCGTGACGCTCGACCGCCGGGGCCAGATCGGGCCCTCCGACGTTCCCGGCCGCGACGAGCGCGTTTCGTCGGAGCCAGCGCGGGTCGTTCCGCGGGACGTACAGCCTGCTGAACTCCATCACGAGCTCGACGCCGTCGCGCTCGAGCCAGTCCCGAAGGGACACCAGAGGCATCGCATCGCCGGAGGCGCGGCGATGTCGGCGCCGCTTCTCGATCCCGCGGTTCCACGGGCACACGTCCTGGCAGATGTCGCAGCCGTACACCATGTCGCCGAGCTCCTTCCTGTACCCCTCGGGTATCGGCGCGGGAGCCTGCGTCCAGTAGGACAGGCACTTCGTCGCGTCGAGGACCCCCGGCTCGTCGAGGGCACCCGTCGGGCAGGCGTCGATGCAGAGCCGGCACGAGCCACAATCGAGCTCGAGAGGCGGCGTCGGCTCGATCTCGGCGGTCGTGACGAGCGTCCCGAGCACGACCCAGGAGCCGAACCGGCGCGTGATCGCCATCGTGTTCTTGCCGTAGAACGCCACCCCCGCCCGAACTGCGGCCTCGCGGTCGACGTGATCGTTGTCGTCCACGAGCACGCGGTAGTCGCCGCCGAGCCGGCGTCCGAGCTCGTCCAGCCGGCGCCGCAGCTCCGCATACGCGTCGCGCCACGTGTAGCGGGGCAGGCGGGCCTGCCCGGGCCCAGGTGGGCGACCGGGCTCGTAGTAGCAGAGAGCGGCGGACACAACCGTCCGCGCGCCCTCGATCAACCGCTCGGGATGGCACGAGCGTTCGGGGCGGGCCATGGTGAACCGCATGTCGGCGAAGAGCCCACGCTCGCGCCGCTCCCGGATGTGCCGCTCCGTCTCCTCGTACGGCTCCGCGGGTGCTGCTCCAATGACGTCGAGCCCGAGCTCGTCCGCCAACCGGCTCAGCTCGGCGGCGGTCATGGGAGGATTCTGCCTCGTGAAGGCGGTCCGAATTCACGAGGACGGAGGACCGGAGGTTCTCCGCTACGAGGACGTCCCCGATCCCGAGCCGGGCGGCGGCGAGGTGCTCGTCGCGCTCCGCGCCGCTGGGCTCAACCACCTCGACGTCTGGGTTCGCAGGGGGCTCCCGTCCGTTCCGAAACCGCGCATTCTCGGCGCCGATGCGGCGGGCGTCGTCGCAGAGCTCGGCAGCGGTGTCGAGGGCTTCGCGATCGGAGAGCGTGTCGTCGTCAACCCGGGGATCCCGCACGGAGACCGGATCACGGTGATCGGCGAGCACACGGACGGTACGAACTGCGAGCTCAAGGCGATTCCGGCGACGCAGCTGTACCACCTCGACGAGGCGCTCACGTTCGAGGAAGGGGCCGCGTTCCCGCTCGTGTTCGAGACCGCCCACCGAATGCTCGTCACGAAGGCGCGTCTTCAGGAGGACGAGTGGGTGCTGATCTGGGGCATCGGCGGCGGTGTCGCGCTCGCGTCGTTCGAGATCTGTCGCGCGCTCGGCGCGCGCACGATCGTGACCTCGTCGAGCCGCGAGAAGCTGGAGCGCGCGCTCGGGCTCGGCGCGGACGTCGCCGTGAGCCACTCGGAGGACGACGTCGTCGCGGCGGTCAAGGATGCAACCGGCGGCCGGGGCGCCGACGTCGTCGTCGAGACCGTCGGCGAGGCTACGTGGGAACGCTCCCTCGGAGCCGCCGCGACCGAAGGCCGCATCGTCGTCTGCGGGGCCACCTCCGGCCACAGCCCACCAGCGCGCCTCTACCGGCTCTGGTGGAAGCAGCTCGTCGTCTACGGGTCGACCATGGGGATGCCCACGGACTTCGAGGCCGCGTACGAGCTCATCCGCTCGGGACGCGCCCGGGTCCACGTCGACAGCGTGTTCCCGCTCGCCGAGGCGGCGAAGGCGCACGAACGCCTCGAGTCGGGCGTCCAGTTCGGAAAGGTCATCCTCTCGATTCCCGATTAGCGTCGGGGCTCGAGAAAGAAAGGCTCCTTCCAGGCTTTGGCGCTAGCCGAAGCCGAGGATGAACTTCGCGTCGTCCGACATCCGGTCGGGCGTCCAGGGCGGGTCGAACGTCAGCTCCGCGTCCACCTGCTCGACTCCCGGGACGGAACGTGCGGCATCGACGATTCCCTCCGCGATGAGCGGGCCCGCAGGACAGCCCATCGACGTCAGGCTGTACACGATCCTGACGTTGGAGCCGTCGACCTCGACGTCGTACATGAGCCCCAGCTCGACGATGTCCATCCCGAGCTCGGGGTCCTCGACCCCGTGCAGCGCCTCGATGACGTCCTCGCGGACGACCATCCGGTCAGTTTATCCCCGAGCTACGCGGCGCCGACAAGGCGGTCGGCACGCCGGAGCACGAGGTCGAGCACGTCGGCGACCGCCTGGTCGAGGGAGTCGTTGACGATCACGGGAACGTCGTGCCGGTGCGCTCGCTCGACGAGGTAGTCCTGGATCTGCCTGATCTGCGGCAGGGAGTCCAGGTACTTCTCGAGCGCCCGGAGCCCCTCGGTGGCACGGTCGCGCACCCAGAAGTGGGAGCGATGGAGGTTCTCGTCCTCGATCGCGACGACGCACTGGACGACGAAGGCGTCCGGGAACTCGGCGGCGACCATCCCGGGCACGAGGTGCACGCCCTCGAGCACCATCGACCAGTGCTCGGTGGCGGCGCGCTCGAGCGCGGCGTGAGCGCCCGTGAGCACGTTTCGCGTCTGGTCGAGAAAGCCGAGGATCGCGGCGTCCCCGGACTCCTCCTCCTCCGCCTTCGTGAGCGCGAGCCTCGCCTCGAAGCTCGAGTAGTGCACGGAGGGCATGAACTCCTCCGAGAAGAACGCCCGCATCGTCTGCCGGATGAAGTCGGTCGACGTGACGCGAGTGATGCCGAGGCGGTGCGCAACCTCGGCGGCGATCGTCGACTTGCCCGTCCCCGTCGCACCGCCGATGAGCAGGAGCAGCGGCTCCTCGATCCGCTGCAGCGCGTCGAGCCGTCGGAGCCGGCGCAGCGTCCGCTGAGCCTCCTCCTCGCCGATCAGCTCGGCGGCCAGCTCGCCGAGGCGGTCAAGCTCGAGCGAGACCGCGCCTCGCTCGGCGAGGTCGCGCTCGGCCCGGCGTGCGATCAGATACGAGCGCTCGGGATCGAGCCCCGTGACGACGAGCGCGCGCGCCATCAGACCCTTCGAGAACGGAACCTCGTCGCCGAGCGGGAGGGGGATGGCGTGACGGCGCTCGCTCATCATGGGAATTTGGCCATTTCCAGGAGCATCCCGTCAAGGTCCGGCTCATTCGGAAGCGGCAGGACGTCGAGCGCGGCCGGTACGACCTCCGCACCCCGTGCGAGAGCAACCTCGGCTACGACGTCGATCGCCGCGGCCTTGAGCTCGACCACGTACGTCTCGGCCGCGATCTCCCGGAGGTCGGAGCGAAGCGCCTCCCGGTCGGCGAGGTTCCCGGAGACTCGGACGACTTCGGCGCCGTGCTCGCGGGCAAGGTGCGACGCGAGCGCGTCGTGCGCGGCCTCGGGCGCGGTGCAGAAGTACGCGACTGTCCTCCCGCGAACTTCCGAGGTCGGGCGGGGTCGAAGCAGCGTCGCGACGACCTCGACCTCGGGCTTCGTCGCTCCCCGCACGGCATCGCGGACCCGTTCCCACCCCGAGCCCGGCTCGGTCATCGTGAGCACGACGAGGTCCGCGAGCAGGAGGCGGTACTGGTTCAGGTAGCCGGCAACGACCGCCGGATCCTGCAGCCCACCCACGACGACGACGTGCCGGTCGACAGCAACGGGCGGGAGGGCGGCGCCGCTGCCGTCGAAGATCACGAGCTCGGGATCGAGGTCCGCCGCCAGCTCCGCGCCGGCGGCCACGTTCGAGGTGAAGACGGCTCCTGCGAGCCCGCCGCCGCACCGACGGCAACCGATCGTCTCGACTCCCACGACTGCCGCGGTCTCCAGGTGGTCGGACGCCGCGTGCCGGCCCGAGCGCGAGAGCTCGACGAGCGCCTCCACCGTCGGCGGAACCGCTATCAGCTCGGGCTCGGGGGGCCCGCCCCGACCCATGGCAACGACCACGACACGCCGTTTCGACGAGACGAGGCGGGCCAAGTGGCCCGTGACCGCCGTCTTCCCGACGCGCTTTCCGGTGCCGACGACCCCGATCGAGGGGAGCGGGAACGGCATCAGGTCCGGCGGATCGAGACGGAAGTCCGCGCCGACGTACGGGAGGCCGCAGGCGAGCACGCGGCTCGCGAGCGCGAACCGCTCGACCGGACCGAGCACGGGCTCGTCGGAGAGATCGACGACGACCTCGGGGCCGAAGACCTCGAGCGCCACCTCGAGGTCGGAGGCGACGGGAACGCCGTAGTCGTCGTCCCCGCGGAGCTTCTCCGTCCCGCCGACGAGCAGCGCCGCCACGACGTCGTACGGGACCTCGGCGAGCGCGTCGCGGACGACGGGCGCGTAGTGCTCCCCGTCGACGATCGCGAGAGCCTTCACGTGCGCGCGGTGACCTCGTCCTCGATCGCGCCCGTGTACTTCGCGTACTCCAGCGTGTCGAGCGAGAACTGGACGAGCCTGACCTGGCCGTGGAACGGATGCCGGCGCCAGATCTCGACCGTGCGGTCCCTGATCTCGATCACGTTGTAGCAGGGCCTCGTGTTGCCTCTGAGGCGGAGCGACGAGACCGTCCCGGCGTTCACGACGAAGAGGTCCTCGAGCCGCCAGACGTACGGGACGTGCTTGTGCCCGGAGAGCACGAGCCGGACCCTCGAGCGCTGGAGGCACTCGATCGCGTCGCCCGCGTCGTACACGATGTTGCGCTCGCGTCCCGTCCCTGGTACCGGCAGCAGGTGGTGGTGCAGCACGAAGATCCGGAGATCTGCCGGGCTGCGGGAGAACTGCTCCTCGATCCAGCGGTAGCGGCCGCGGCCGATCTGCCCATGGTCGAGATCTGGCTCGCTCGAGTCGACGGCCACGATCGCGACCTGCCCCTTGACGAGGACGGAGTTCCGGTCGCCGAACATCTCCTCGAAGTGCACGTAGCCGACGTTCCTGGAGTCGTGGTTCCCGGGGACGACGACGAGCGAGTCGCAGTCGATCCGGTCGAGGTACTCACGGGCGGTCAGGTACTCGTGGCGGAACCCGAAGGTCGTCAGGTCGCCCGAGCAGACGACGACATCGGGCGTGAGCTCGTTGATCTCGGTGATCGCCCGCTCGAGCAGGCTCGGCTCGAAGTACGGACCGCCGCAGTGGAGATCGGAGAGCTGCGCGATCCGGAAGACGCCGTCGGAGATGGCCACGAAGACAGTCTAAGGTGCCGAGGACCGTCCGAGGCAGTTGCTACCCTGGCGCAGGTGCGGGTCGAAAGTCCCGTTTTCCAGGAATATTGTGGATCGGAGCCGCCACGGTTCGTCAATCGCAGCGAGTTGGAGTGCGCGAAGATCCTCGACTACTACGGCATCCCGTGGGACTACGAACCGCATTCGTTCGTGCTCGAGCGCGATGACGACGGGCGCGTCGTGAGCGCCTTCACGCCCGACTTCTACCTTCCCGAGCAGGATCTCTACGTCGAGGTCACGGTCATGAAGCAGTCGCTCGTGACGCGGAAGAACCGCAAGCTCCGCGAGCTCCAACGTCTCTACCCCGAGGTCCGGATCAAGCTCTTCTACCGGCGCGACATCGAGCGCCTCGCGCAGCGCCTGCGGCTGCGGCTGGCGTCGTAGTGCACCTGCGAGACCTGAGCTCCGAGCACGGCCAGATCGGCGCCGTGTACCTGCCTCGGGACGAGATCGCGGCCCGCGTCGCGGAGCTCGGTGAGGAGATCTCGTCCGAGTACGCCGGCCTCGATCCCCTCCTCCTGGCGCCGCTCAAATCGAGCGTCGTCTTCCTCGCGGATCTCACCCGCACGCTCAGCATCGCCCACACGCTCGACGTGGTCGAGCTCGCTCCCTACACCGGCGGGGCGGGCGACGGCGTGCGCCTGCTGAAGGACGTCGACACGCCGCTGCAGGACAGGCACGTGCTGGTGGTGGAGGACGTCGTCGACACGGGCCTCACGCTGCACTTCCTGTGCAGAACGCTCGGGCTCCGCGATCCTGCGAGCCTCGCCGCGGTGACGCTCCTCGACCGTCCGTACCGGCGGCTCGTGGACGGCATCCCGCTGCGCTGGGTCGGGTTCACCGTCCCCGACGAGCTCTTCGCCGGCTACGGGCTGGGGCTGGACGAGCACTGGCGCGCACTCCCGGATCTCCACGTGGTCACGCCTGTCGAGCTCCCGAAGGCGGCGACCGGGGCCGCCTGACGCCGCTCAGAGGTACAGGAGCGGGTCGACCGCCACCCCGTTGACCCGCACCTCGAAGTGGAGGTGCGGCCCGGAGGAGTTCCCGGTCGAGCCGACGAGGGCGACCGTCTGGCCCTGCGACACCTGCTGGCCCACCCCGACCAGGAGCGCCGACGCGTGCGCGTACAGCGTCGCGAGCCCGTTTCCGTGGTCGATCACGACGCAGTTGCCGTAGCCGCCTCGCCAGCCCGACCAGATCACGGCGCCGGACGCCGCGGCGCGGATCGGCGTCCCGGTCGACGCGGCGATGTCGATCCCCTCATGCATGCGCCCCCAGCGCATGCCGAACCCGCTCACGACGACTCCGTTCACGGGCCAGATGAGCCCAGCGGCCGAGGGCGCACCGGTCCCGGTCGAGCCGGGGGATGTGGAGCCGGCACCGGACTGCGCCGCCCGGATGGTCGCGGCGAGCGCGGCGCTCTCGGCCGCGAGCGCCTCGACCTCCGCCAGGTACTCCTCTCGGGTGTGGCGAGCGTCCGCGAGCGCGCTCTCCTTCAGCCGGTGGGCTGCGCCCAGCGTGTCCCGGTCGGCGGACAGCCGGTCGCGGGCGGCCTGGGCGTCGCGCATGCGCGCCGCCACGACCTCGACCGTCGCGCGCTGCAGTGTGCGCGTGCGCTGCGTCTCGCGGCGCTCCTCTGCCGCCTGTCTCTTGGCCGCCTCCACCTGACGGGCGATCTGCTGATCCTGGGAGCCGATCCTGTTCAAGAACTCGTAGCCGTCCACGACGTCGTCGAAGCTCGACGCGGAGACGAGGAACGAGAGCACGTCGGGCTCGTCCGCCATGTAGATCGCCCGCACGCGCGCCTCCAGAATCGCGACCACCCGTTGGAGCTCCCGCTGGAGCCGCTGCAGCCGCTTCGTGCGCCGCTCGAGCTCGGCGGTCAGCTCCTGGAGACGGGCCTGCTCGCTCGCGAGCTGGGTCTCGAGCTGGTCGACGCTGGCCTGAGCTTCGTCCACCGCCGCCTGCGCCTGCCTGAGCTCGGCCGAGACGGCCGAGAGCTGTGACGTGAGGACCCCCTCCTGCTGCTTCTGGGCCTCGATGTCCGACTGCAGCGCCGCGATCCGGGCGTCCACGCCGGCTTTCCGATCCTCGATGTCCTGTCCCGCCGCCGGAGCCGCCAGCGCGAGGGCGAGCGCGAGCCCCCCGAGCAGCGATCGCCGTCCCATGGCCACTAGGTTCGCCCGCCCTGCGGACGTTCCTCGTCTCCGGACGGCGCATCCGCCCGCTCGAGCGCCTGCAGCGCCCGCGCGGCCTCGCGGCGCAGCGGGCCGACGAGCGCGCGGTAGTCCTCGTCCGTGATGGTTCCCGTCCTGTGGTCGAACTCGAGCTCCTTGAGCGCGGCGAGGGCCCGGTCGCGCGCCTCGAGCTGCTCGAGGCGTCGCCTCTCGGCCTCGTCGAGCTCGCCGAGAGTATCGGACTCCGGCTCCGGGTCCATGAGAAAGGGAAGCGCCACGGCGACCACGGCGACCACGGCGAGAAGCGCGGCGAGCACGAGCGCGGCGGTCAACGCGTCGCAGGGACGCCGATCTCGTACGTGCGCGTGACGAGCCTCCGCTGCTCGCGGGCGTCCGGCCAGAGCGTGATTGCCGACCCCAGCAGGAAGACGATGCCCGCGATCCAGATGAGGTTGACGAGCGGCTTCACGAAGACCCGGAAGTAGACGCTTCCGTCCGGGTCGATCTGCTCGGCGATGACGAAGAGGTCCTCTCCGGTGAGCCGGTCGCTGCGGATGCCGACCTCGTTCGAGACCTGTTCCTCGATCGTGTACGCGTTCTTCCCGGCTTGCAGCGTCCCCAGCTCCCGGTCGCCGCGGCGCACGCCGAGCGTGGCCCGGATCTCCGTCGCGTTCGCCGCAACGCGCTCGTCGAGCGACCGGTACACGAGCGTGTAGCTGCCGATCCGCATCGACTCTCCTCGCGAGAGTTTCGCCTCGGCGACCGTGTCGAACGCGCTCGAGCCCGCGACGCCCACCGCGAGCAGGACGATCGAGGCGTGGACGACGTAGCCTCCGTAGCGTCGGCGGTTGCGTGCGATCAGCGAACCGAACGCAGCCGGCCACGAGCTCGCGCCGAGCGCCTTCCGCGCACGCGTTCCGCGCACGAACTCCATCACGATCGTGGTCGCGACGAACGCCGAGAAGGTGTACGCGACGAGGCCCGGCACCGAGCGTCCGGCGCCGAGGAGCAGGAGAACGCCGCCAACGGCGAGCGCGACGATCGTCGGTGTCCGGAACGTCGTCACGAGGCTTCGGAGCGAGGCGCGTCGCCAGGCGATCAGCGGCCCGACTCCCATCAGGAGCAGCAGCGGGAGCCCGAACGCACGCAGGAAGAAGTCGTAGTAGGAGCGGCCGAGCACGACCGCCTCTCCGCGAACGGCCTCGGAGAGCAGCGGGTACACCACACCCCAGAGGATCGTGAGGCAGAGCGCGAGCAGGAGGAGGTTGTTGTAGAGGAACGCCGCCTCGCGGGAGATCGGCGACTCGAGCTTCGTCGGCGAGCGGAGCCGGGGCAGCCTCCAGAGCACGAGCCCGAGGGACACGAACACCGAGATCACGATGAACGCGAGGAACCAGGCGCCGATCGAGCTCTGCGTGAAGGAGTGGATCGAGTTGACGACGCCGGACCGCGTCAGGAAGGTCCCGAAGAGCGCCAGCGAGAACGCGAGGATGACGAGGAGGACGTTCCAGACCCGGAGCATCCCGCGCTTCTCCTGGATCATCACGGAGTGGAGGAACGCGGGATGCTCCGGGTCTGGAACGTCCTCCTCGTCGTACTCGCGTTCTCGCTGGCGCTCTTCGGGACCTTCCTGACGCAGTCCGGCGTCGTC
>Ga0233417_10000519_pt1 | contig 11621 bp, 13 predicted proteins | sample Sed_MG_FD_189023 | JGI IMG/M metagenome (GOLD analysis project Ga0233417, IMG submission 189023) | Sediment microbial communities from Lake Towuti, South Sulawesi, Indonesia - Sediment_Towuti_2014_0.5_MG | ecosystem: Environmental > Aquatic > Freshwater > Lake > Sediment | place: Indonesia... | reverse complement strand
AGCCCGGAAGGCCTGCGTGAGGCGAGCAATACCACGCGCCGATCTCTGGTGGGCCTGCTGGCTCAAGAAGTCGGCGACTGGTGCGTAATCATCCGGCTCGGGAGTGATGTTCCAACCCATCGTGTCCAGCTCCACGCGCTCCTCGGCCACCTCGGTGATGTAGCTGTCCGGCTCCAGAAAGCGTAGCCCGGCGTAAATCTCAAAGAAGCGGTGCAGGTTGAATTTGCTGATGACTGTGTGGGTGGTGAGCACCAGGTTCCGGTAATGCCCCTGCAACTCTTTCAAGGCTGTCCAAGTTGCCATGGCTTTATTCCAGTTGCCGGGGACTTTGCGGATTTCGTCGTGTTCTTCGCCGATTCCGTCCAGTGACAGGTTGATGCCAATCCTGGAATAGGGCGCGCCAGCGCAAATGCGATCAACCTGGTCGATGATACGCTGGGTGAGAATGCCGTTAGTGGGAATAGTCACCACCGCCGGGCGGCAGTGCTGGCAGGCACTCAAGACCATGTCTGCCGTATCTTTGCGCAGGAACGGCTCACCGCCGGTGAAGGTGATGTAGAGCGGGCCACGCCCCATCCTGGTGAAAACGCGATCCCACTCATCGACGGTCATATCATCGTTGGGCTTGCGCCACACGTCGCAGGTCTTGCACTTGGAGTTGCAGCGAAAGCTGACGCTGACCACGACGCTGAAAGGGAGCATATGCGGCCAGCCAAAGCGATGGAAGGTCCAGTAGAATGGTAGTTTCGGTAATAGGCTAAACATCCGATTCTGTCCCTCCCAAGCAATATTTCAGTCACCAATTGCAGTGAAGTGACCTTAGCCCATCCGGGCCAAGGCGAAGGCATAGATACGGCGTGCGGTCCCCACCGCTTTCTGCGTCAGTTCCAGAGGCATAAGCGGCAAAGCATCGGGATAACGGAACTCCACGGCGTAAGGAGTCAGTGCGTCCGCCTCGGAACGGAACTCCTCAAAGGCTTGGTCAAGTGGCGCGCACAGGTCAATCAGGTAGTTCAAATCGTGGCGGCGTTCAAAGGGAACCCGGTGAAGTGTCAAGAACCCTTTGAGGGCCTTTTCTACGCATTGTTGGGCATGGAAGCCAAGGCTCTCTGGTGGGGGATCAGGCATGGTAAGCAAATATTCGGCCACCCTTAAATCGTGTTCGGCTCGCGCCAACCATTCCTGGGCCAGTTCACGCGCCGGGTCGTGCATACAACACCTTTCCTTCGTGGGCTATCGTATAAGTAAAACTGCCAGGCACTGATTGGTAACGATCAAACTCTTCCGGGGTATAGACCAGGATGTCCATCGGGAGACCCATTCCCCAGAAGAGCCGACGTACTTGGCCATAGCGCAAGGGACGAGGTAGTGTCGACTCCTTGATGATGAGAAGGTCAATGTCGCTGTGCGGGCTGCCCTCGCCGCGCGCCCAAGACCCAAAGAGTATAATCTTTTGCGGGTCAAAAGCCTCTGCAATTCTATTGACGATGACCCGAAGGGTTTCTTCGTCGCTCATCAGGGGCTTGTTCATCAAGATGATCCTCCCCCAAGTCCAAGTAACTGTATAATGCTATTGCCTCAGCCTCAAAAGCAGATTCTTGATTTCTTCCTCACGATTCCCCTCATCAGCCGAGAGCTGCAACCGCTCTTGATTCCTATCCAGCGCATAGACCCACATCCCTTCGGGAGATGCGACAATGAACGAAGGCAGTCCAAGCAGCAAAGCATATGACTTGGCCTGGGCAACGGCCAGGTTCAACTCTTTGTCGTTGAGAATGTGCAGCTTGTCCTCAAACAAGGTGAGTGGCCCCTCCTTATCGCTTACAAGGAAGTCCACCTCGCCCTGATGGTCTTGACTGCCAATGCGAAAAGGACAAGTGTACTGTCCAGTGTATTTGAAGCTCCAATGCTTTTTTAGCAGGCGGATTATCACTTCTTCTTCAAACTTTGCCTCGGTCGGAAATTGACCGGAAAAGTCCCATGCGACTGTGGGAAGTTGTGTAAGCCCCGGTGGCGGCTCCGGAGACTCCGGCTTCACCACCTTTGCAAACTCCAAATGGTGCTTTTTTCTCAAGGTTTCAGGAACTTTTTTCAGCAACCCATTGTAGATGATAGAGGGCACAGGTTCGGCGACAACTCCAACAAAAAACTTTTTAACGGTGCCCCACTTACCAAGAACCTCATCTTTCCTCATATCCGCGAAGGTTATGCCCTCGATCGCACAGACTTTCGTCATATCAGCGTCGAAGCCCCACCATCCTCCCCACGGAGTAAAATATGGCTCACTTTTAACCCGGTAGATGTCTGTGATTGCTTTTCGAGGGTCTTTTCTATACATAAAAACCAGATCACCGGGCTGCATCTCTTTCCTACTCGACCAACTTATCTCGTCTTCCGAGTCTAGAGCCCAAAAATACTCCTCCCCTGCTGCCGCCACCCAATAAGGGCTGTGATCGCTCCTTTCCATAAACAGGCGCCCAAGTCCTTCGTAGAGGAAGTACATCAATCTTCTTTGTGGAGTTCCGTGTCCAGGCCAGCAACCGCGAGCAAAGTTTAGCAGAGCTTCATTCAGTTTAAGGTATCGGTCAAAGCCTGTTCTGCTTACGCCGGGAAAACGAAGGCCGGCAAACTCAGGAACGACTTCTTTGAAGAACTCCAAGCCCTTAAAGATCTCCTTTTCTAGCTTGGAAACGCGATAGAAAAAGTACTGTTTTGGAAAATAATGGTGCAGCATCGCGGAGATAAAGGTTACATTATCCTTAAAATGCTTACGAAGAATGGGGATCATTTTATCGGGTGTCTGGTAGAGATAGGGGCATGGGTGTCTCTCGACGGTTGTTTAATTCTTCCAGAATCTCTCCAGGGTTGTTCCCTTGAGGTAAGATGTCCTCAAGCTTATCGCAGTGATCGTCGGCGTTTTCCTCAGCATCTCGCAGGAGCCATTCTAGGATCAAAGATTTATTCATCAAGACACCTCCTTATGGCATCTACCGGGTTATTACTCAGGACATGATTCTCCAATCCAGACTGCCTGCTCATGAATCTTTCCTACCCAAATCTGCGTCTCACCAAAGGCGATTTGTTGCCCTTCGCAAATCTGGAAAAGGCGCGGATGACGGCAAATACCTTCTCATCGTTCGATGCGAAGTCTTCGAAACTGACTCCTTCCACAAAGCGACTGGCTTTCTGGGCCGTATCGAGGATATCACGGAGGTAATCCGCGTATGCACGGCTGGGCTTCATACCGGCACGATCTCCTCGAGGACGCGACGGCCAATCGTCGGCTTCAAGGTTTCTTTTTCCACCAGGTCTACCTTGACCCCCACCAGGTCGCTAAGATAGTGCTCAAGCTCGATAAACTTGAGCAGGCTCAGCGGGCGGTCGTCAAGCTCCACGAGTACGTCCAGGTCACTGCGTTTACGCTGTTCACCTCGCACGTAGGACCCGAAGAGCCAGAGGGCACGCACCCCATAACGCTCGCGCAGCTCGGGCAAATGCGCCTGCAAGGTACGGAGGGTTTCGTCAAGGGCGTTGCTTGGTTGCATTATGTGGTCACTGCCTCCAGATAATCCCGCAGGTGGTGCGAGAATTGCATGCACCCCTCACGCTGCCTTCCTCTCACCAAACCCGAGCAACATACTACCCGCCGCCCGCAGGTAGTAAGGAAAACGCCGCCACGTATCGCCACGCGTCACAATGCGGGCGATGCGTCTGGGACGAAGGTAGAAACGGCGGTGTGCTTCGTGCCATTTTCGCTCCACGGTCTCCTTGTCCAAATCGCCGAAGGCAAAATGGGCTTTGTCGCTCTGAATGGCAAGCTGGCTCCAGTCCATATCGTGGGAGAAGACGTCTCCGTGCTGCTCCAGAATCTCCCACATCTCGGTGCCGGGGAAGGGGGCGGCCATCAGAAAGTGCGCCAGGTCAGGGTCCAATTCCAGCGCCAATTGGATGGTTTTCTCCATCGCCTCTTCGGTTTCACCGGGCATGCCGAAAATGAAGAAGCCCATAGTCTGCAGCCCGGCCTTCTTAGCCCAACGAAAAGCCGAGCGCACCATGTCCACAGTCTGGCCCTTCTTGATCACGTGGCGCAACATCCAGTCGTCCCCATTTTCGACGCCGAAGCCCACCCGCCTGCAGCCAGCCGCCTTCATCAGATTGAAAAGCTCCTGGTCGGTGTGATTCACCTTCATGCCGTGGATGGTCACCCAAGGCACGTGATTGAGCCTGTGATCAATCAGCGCGCGGCATAGATCCTTGGCACGCTTTCGGTCCAGGTTCCAGATGTCGTCCGTGATGCCGATTTCGGTGGCGCCCAGGTCTTCGACCAACCAACGCCACTCGGCAATCACGTTGTCCACACTGCGCCCCCGCCAGGTGTCGCCGGTGATTGGCTTGGAGCAGTAGGTGCATTTGTATGGGCAGCCTCGCGAAGTCACAACGGTATACGCTCGGGCGTTGGGGTCAAGGCCATCAGTCAATGGGTTGAGATTGGTGTAGCGCTCAATCTTGTAGAGGTGGTGCGCCGGAAAGGGGATGGCATCCAGGTCGTCGGCCAGTGGCCGATCCGGATTGTGACGAATTTTGCCCTCCAGGTCACGCCACGACAGACCGAGAATCTCTGCCCAGCCCACGGCCGGGTCGAACAGGCGCGGAGCAGAAGCGGACGGCTGTTCGTCTCTGGATACCCCTGGGTCTTTTTCCAGGGCGTGCATAATTTCGATGATGGTTTGCTCTGCTTCGCCACGTACCACCAGGTCGACCTGCGGCTTCAGCATTGACTCGTGAGGCATCAGAGTGAGATGTGGCCCGCCCAGGATAGTGATTGCCCCTTCCTGCTTGGCAGTGGCTGCGGCCTCCCAGGCGTTGACGATGAGCGGCGTCGGGGCCGAAATGCCGACGATTTCGTAGGGATCACGCGCCAAGCGCCGGGCAAAGCTCTCCAGCTCCTCCTCGACCGCGGCATCCCAGATATCGACCTGGTAACCGTGGGCCAGTAGTGATCCAGCCAGATAACCCAGACCCATATGGATGTGTTTGCGACTGTTCCAAACGCCTGATTCGGGACTGGCCAGCAGTACTCTCATCCTGTTATCCCAGCTCGTGGATATACTCCCGCAACGTTCGCTGCGAGACCCTGATGACTTGATCCGGGTTGATGTCCTCAAGCTCAGATGGCGTGAGGCGCAGCCTCAAGATCTCAAGGGCATCTTCCGGACTGGCTCCATAGGCCAGTTTCTTTCTGCCGTTCTTCATCTCGAACAGGTAGAAGTGGTGAGGGTTGTTGAAGCTGCTCATGCTTTCACCAGTGCGCCTTGGTACTGACCACGCTTGCCCCACAAGGACGCGGCCAGACCGCGATTGACTTGCTGGTCGTATTTGCCGGCGAGAAGATCAGCATAGAACCTGTAATCAACCCCTTTGACCTTCTCATCGTTAGGGTAGCGGTGATAGTTTTCCTTGGACATCAGGCTCTTCCCCTCGGCGATCAATTGGTATCCCAGGGCTGAGCCGGGATAAGGAGCATAGTAGGCGATGGACGGCATTACCCAGCGCATGCGCTTGAGCATTCGAATCGTCTCAAAAGCATCCTCACGTGTTTCGCCAGGGATGCCCAGCATCAGGTTCGCCCAGAACTTGGGTGGCGCCTTGCCCTGGCGCCGAAAATCCTCGCCGATCCTGTTCAGCAACTCAATCGTGAAATAGTTATCCTCGGCGGTGCATTCCTTGTTGAGGACGCGCAGCACCCGGTCGCTGCCGGACTCAAATCCGATTGAGATCGTGTTCCAGTTGGTCTCGCGGATGAGCGCTTCGAAGAGGTCAGGCCACTGGCGCACGGTGTCTGAACGGGCGGCTGCCCAGTAGGGCCAGGGTCGATGCGCTAAGCGCGGATATTTCTCCACCCATTCACGCAGCCAAGCCGGTTGTTGGAAGAACATCGAGTCGTGAATGACCACGGAGCCAATCGGCCCATAGGTATCGTCCAGATAGTTGAGCTCTTCGATAACCATTTCGACCGGCTTACGGCCCATGTTGGGGATATACGAGGCCTCGTTGCAGAAGACACATTGCCATGGACACACCCGGCTGGTGATGACGGTGGCTACCGGACCCGGTCCCCAACCACATTCCGGCTCCAGTGGCCACGGGTAGTCGGGTAGGTTGGGGTTGGGCCACAAGGTGCGGTCCATCATAGGCCACTCTGCCATGGACCTGGCGCCCACACCCATCACTAACCTGGGGAAGGCCCCCGGATCTTTCAGGAGATCAACGATGATATTTTCGCCTGGTCCCTGGCAGATGTGATCGAATGCCTCGATCTCTTCCATCTCGTCAGGGGCGACCGTTGCGTGCATACCACCCGTGATCACCATCCCCCCCGGATTAACTTCCTTGAACATCTTGGCTACCTTGTAGGCGAAAGGGAAGGTATAGCTGCGCACATTCATGATGACCACGTCATAGCCAACTAGCTTGGGATACAGTTCGTCCCAGGACGGCAATGAGCGGGTAGAGAACAGGTCGGTCTCAACACCGTTGGTGTGCAAGATAGTGCGCAGGAGGCCCATGCCATGGTCTTGCCAGCGATCGTGCGCGCCAGCGGGCCGCACGAAAACTCCCAGGTCTCCCATGTCCAGCCATAGTCGCTTCATCAAGTACGCTCCTTGCCCATCATCGGCCATGGCCGCATCGTCTCAACCTCAACCCGCGCAAGGACACAAGGCAGGTCAGTCCGATCAAGGTGCCAGTGAGCTGAGGGGAGAGGGGGAAGAAGAGGACCACCGGCAGCACCTGCATAGCCCTCGCGTTCAGGCCGCGTCACAGCGGATGGTATGCATCACTTCAAAATTCATTATACCATGGGCGTGACGAGCAACCAACTACTGGCGGGTTACACACTCGCTTCCACCGCCCGCTTAAGGGCCGTCTTTTCCCTGGGCGGGAAGAGGGTGCGGAAGGCCATGCGGAAGGTGCGCCGCCAGTTGATCCAGAAGTCCTTACGGGTAACGATGCGCATCGCCCGGCTGGGGCGCAGATAGAAGCGGCGATAAGCCTCCCGCCACTTGCGCTCGATGAGTTCGGCCGTCATGTCGCCCATCTCGTAGCGTGCCCGGCCCTCGAAAAAGACATAGTCCTCCCAATCCTCGACCAGGATGCGGCCCTGGCGCCTGGCGATTTCGTAGACAGTGGTGCCCGGGTAGGGCGTCAGCATGGAGAAGTTGGCGATCATAGGATCGATCTCGATCGCAAACTGGATAGTGCGCTCCATAGTCTCCTCAGTCTCGCCTGGCAGCCCGATGATGAAGAAGCCGATGGTCTCCAGCCCAGCCTCCTTGGCGTTCTTGAAGGCGCGGCGGATCGTATCGTGATCGATCTTCTTGTCGATCGAAAGCAGGATGTCAGGATCACCTGACTCAACTCCAAAAGCAGTCCGCTTGAGACCCGCCGATTTCATTTTGGCCAGGAACTCTTTCGAGGCGAGGTTGGCCCGAATGCCATTGACAAAAATCCATGGCACGTGGTTGAGCTTGTTCTCAATGAGCATATCGGACAGCTCCAACAGGCGATCCACCTTGATATTGGCGCTGTCGTCCAAAACACCAATCTCTTGGGCGCCCAGATCTTCTACCAGGTGTCGCCACTCGGCCAGCACATTCTCGGCCGTGCGCGCCCGCCACTTCTGGGGCATGATGCTCTGGGAACAGAAGGTGCAGCGATAGGGGCATCCCCGCGACGTGAGGATGCTGAAGCTCCTGGCCCCGTCGATGGCGTCGGTGGCCGGTTGGAGGTTGGTGTAGCGTTCCATCTTGAAGAAGTGATAGGCTGGCCAGGGCAGCGTATCCAGATCAGCGATGGGCGGGTGGTCGGGCTGGTGGTGCATCTCCCCATCGCTGGTTTTGAAGGTGATCCCCAGGATATGGCTAAGGTGGTGAGCCTGGGGGTCGAGCAAATTGCGCGCGCTGAAGTCGGGATTGACGGCCAGGCCCTTTTCCACCGCATCGCATACCTCCAACCAGATCTCTTCGCCCTCGCCGCGGGCCACCATATCGATCTCGGGCCGCTCGGCGCTCTCAAAGGGCAGCACGGACGGGTGTGGACCTCCGATGACAATCGGGATATCCTCAATGTTCTTGATGGCCTGCGCCGTGCGCCAGGCCTGCTTCACCTGCGGGGTGTTGGCGGTGATACCCACAATGTCGGGCTGATAGCGGCGCACTGCATCAGTGACATGTTCGTCCTCTACGTCGGCGTCAAATAAGAACACCTGGTCGCCGCGCCGCTCGGACACGGCCGCCAGATACGCCAGGCCCAAATGCGGGGTGGTGCGGGTATCGATGGGCAGGCGAAACATGGGATTGATCAGCATGACTCGCACGATTTGGATACCCTCCTTTTCAGAGTATGTGGCGAGTGTTTATCAGGCAAGCATCTATTCTACACTATTTCTGACTTCAGTCAAATTCGGACAAATGTACTCCGAAATATGGCCCGAAGCACAGTCTACTATAACGCAACCTGGCTGTGGATGCATCGGGGACTTGGCTAGAGAATAAGGTGGGAGTGTAAGCCATTCGGCGTAAAGGGATGTATGGGCGATGGGGCCAGGTGGTGGCGGCCAGCAAACGACTTCTTAGCCTGGCGGTAACGTCCAAGTCGCGGGCAATGAGGCAGAGGAAGCGGTCTCAACTGCCCATGGGAGGCCGTGAAGCGCCGGGTCGGGCCAGGTAGAAGAGTATCCCGGCAAACACGCCAGTGGCTATCGCAAGGTCAAACGCCAGGGCCACCATCGCGGCACTCGGCCCGATTCGCTCGAAAAGCTGTCCCATCATCCAGGGCAGCACCATGCCCCCCAGGCTGGCCCCGACAAAGAACCAACCTGTTAACCGGCCAGTAATGTTCATGTGGCGCCCAGCCAGGGACAACATACTGGGAAAGACTGAGGCCATGAATAGTCCCATGCCCAAGGTGCTCAGCCATATGGCTTCTAGTGAGTTGGGCCAGAGCAAAATAGGGCCGGCGCTGGCCAGGCACCCCACCAGGCTGCCGCCCAGCACGAAGCGCGGCCTGAGGCGAGCAGCAATCGGAACCGCCAGCAAGCGGCCCAAAGTGAGCGCTCCCCAGAAGCCCGATGTCAGATGAGCGGCGACAGTCTGATCGGCCACCTGTAGCGCCGTCGCATAGCTAAATATCCAGCCGCCATAGCCGAGTTCTGCTCCACTAAAAAGAAAAAAGAACAGCACGATCAAGGCCAACAGGGAGTAGTTGACCTGACCCTGTGGGTTATCCTCGGAAACCAGCTCGGTGGTGGGGCTGGGTAGTCGCAGCAGCCAGGCCAGTCCTGGCAGCATCAGCAAGGCCAGGGCCCAGTAGGCCCAGATTATGTCGCCGCCAAGTAGCATGGCCCGGTCAATGATGAGCGGCGACAAAAAGGCACCTACACCAAAAAAGAAATGCAGTCCATTCATGTATGGACCCACTTGGTCTCGATGCACCCAGACCAACAGGGTGTTGCCCCCCACATCCAGGGTGCCGGCGGCAGCGCCCAGGATCAGCCAGGCGGCTAACAATACCCACAGCGACGAGACGACAGGCACACAGGCCATCAGGGCGAACATGGCTACCAGCATAATAGCCATCACACGATGGCCCGGCTCTCGGTCGTACCACCGGCCTCCCTGGAAAGAGCCCGAAAGGTACCCCAGCGAGTAGGCCGTGAACAACAGGCTGATCCGACCGGTTTGGCTCTGGGTGTGCTCCGCCAGGCCAGGCAGGGTAGGGCCCAGGGAGGCGGTCACCAATCCCAGGCTAACAAAGGCCACGTAGTAGCCCAGTGTTTTGAAGATTCTCTCTCTACGGTCAGACAAGGCCAATTGGGATAGCACAACCCCATCAGATGGATTCATTCGTTCTTCTTTCAATGGCGTTGAAGCTTGATACAGAATTACAATCCTACACGGGGTGGCCCTAATTGGCAAACCTCGGCCGTGTCTTAGCCCGAGTGGTGCGCCGGTTCTTGGTACTCCCCACTGAGGCTTCGCGCCTTAGTTCCGATTCCTGGCCACTGGTGGGGAATCACCGTCAGATGCGAACCGCTGCCGGGGCTCACATGGGTATCTGAGGATGCCTTACCAGCAAAGTGGAACTCGCTACGGCTCAAGATGTTCCTGCATGCATCTTGGTTCTCTCCTCCGCGTAGTGGTATAATAGCGCCTATTGAAATTCATCGTAGGAGGCATGGGCTGATGAGCAGTATGAGCAAGCGGGAGCGCCTGGAGGCAACCATCACCGGGCAGCCAGTGGACCGTGTGGCGGTGGCGCTCTGGCGGCACTGGCCGGTTGACGATCAACGCGCCGAGGATTTGGCGCGGGCTACCCTTGACTTTCAACGGGCGTTCGATTTCGACTTTGTTAAAGTTACCCCGTCCAGTAACTATTGTGTTGCTGGCTGGGGCGCCGAGTCGCGCTGGGTCGGCAATCAGGAGGGCACACGCGAGTGGGGGCAGCGCGTTATCCAAAGTCCGGAAGACTGGACTCGGTTGGGGGTGCTGGACCCTTATAACGGACTGCTGGACGAGATACGCCGCGCCCTGGTCATCATTGGCATTGAGGTGGGCGATGAAGTGCCCTTCATCCAGACTGTCTTCAACCCGCTGGCCCAGGCCAAGAACCTGGGCGGCGAGAGGCTCCTGGCCGACTTGCGGGAGCACCCCGATGCTGTTAAGGCCGGGCTGGAGACAATCACCCAGAGCGTGGTGCGTTTTGTCGAGGCAGCCCGCCAGACCGGCATTGCCGGCATCTTCCTGGCCCTGCAACACGCCACGTATGATCTACTGACTGAGGCGGAATACCGGGAGTTTGGCCGTCCCTACGATTTGCGTATCCTGGAAGCTGCTGACGGTTTGTGGTTCAACGTGGTGCATCTGCATGGCACGCGTGTCATGTTCGACCTGGTACGTGACTATCCGGTGCAGGCCATCAACTGGCACGATCGGGAAACGCCACCCTCGCTGGGTGAGGCGCTGGAACGCTTCCCTGGCGCGCTGGTGGGAGGACTGCGACAGTGGGAGACTATGTTGCGCGGCACCCCCGACTGGGTGTGCGCCGAAGCACGGGCAGCCATCCAGGAGACTGGGGGACGGAGGCTTATCGTCGGTACAGGCTGCGTGACGCCGATTACCGCCCCAGTGGGCAACATCTGTGCCGCCAGGGCGTCCGTTGACATAGATGAGTAGGGAGCATGGTTGGGACGGAATACGAAGCAGTAGCCTGGGATGCGCAACCATGAGAGATGGGAGAAAGCCGTATGCCTATTGCCCACACTGTCGTGCGGAAATGCAGAGCGTCTTCGTGTTTGGAAGTATTTTCTACTCTAATTTGAACACGTGCACCTGGTGGCAGGCAGTGTCGGTAACGTACAGGGTGCGGGCGGAGATGTCCAGGTAGATGCCCACCGGCCGGCAAAGCGGGGTTGCTCCCGCCTGCGTCCATTGATTGAGCAAACGCCCGTCAGAGGAATAACGTTGGATGGCGCCTTGCTCAGGTGCAGTGACCAGCAGGCTTCCATCGGGCGCCAGAGCCACGTGGGGGCCGTCGCGGGCGATGCTGGGTGGGATCGACCATTG
>Ga0233417_10000518_pt1 | contig 11628 bp, 13 predicted proteins | sample Sed_MG_FD_189023 | JGI IMG/M metagenome (GOLD analysis project Ga0233417, IMG submission 189023) | Sediment microbial communities from Lake Towuti, South Sulawesi, Indonesia - Sediment_Towuti_2014_0.5_MG | ecosystem: Environmental > Aquatic > Freshwater > Lake > Sediment | place: Indonesia... | reverse complement strand
GAGGGGGAGGAAGACGTCATCGGCGACCCGGAAGCTTCCGCCCACCTGGTCCGCCCATATCGGCAGCCCTGGGGTGATGTTCTTCGCAGTCTTAGGCTGTAGCGGCGCCCTCCGGAGGATGCGGTCATTCGAACCGCAAGGGCGAAGGTCCCACTGTAGGTGAACGGTTGCGGCGGATTCATGCCATAATTTCGTGCCATCATTTCGTGGCATAATATTGGCAGAGCAGAAAGATGAAGAACTTCCATTTGCCGCTACCAGAGCAGACCTACACTCAACTCAGGGCAGAGGCCGAACGGGCGCAGGTGCCCGCGACCACCCTCGCACGCGAGGCTATCGATTTGTGGTTGCGACACCAGATGCGGAAGGCAAGGCACCGCGCGATCGCCGCCTACGCGGCGGAAGTGGCTGGTACGCCTCTCGACCTCGATCCTGATTTGGAGGTGGCCGCAATCGAGCATCTGGCGGGGACGGTCAGGAAAAGGAAATGAAGCGCGGCGAGGTCCACTGGGCCGATCTTGTCCCGCGATCGGGATCCGAGCAGACGGGACGGCGTCCCGTGATCATAGTGTCTCATGACGGCTTCAACCAGACTCCCGGGTGGAGATCTATCATCATAGTCCCAATGTCAACTTCTGCGGCGCGGGGTAAGCGGGGTCCCACCGTTGTCGAAATTCCGCGTGGTGCCGCCGGTTTGCCGAGAACGAGCTTTGCCGTATGTCATCAGGTGACCACCCTCGACCGCGCGAAGCTCACCCTGAGGATCGGCGTCCTGCCACTCGAGGTCCTAAGAGAGGTGGAGGAGGGACTGAAGGCTGCAATGGATCTGGTCTGATTACCGTCTCCTCCAAGGGCCAGATCGTTCTGCCGGCAGAGTTCCGGCGGATGGATCGTGTCGAACCGGGGCAGGAGTTCGGCGTCGAGCGTTTCGATCGTGGGGACAATCGCCTCGCCCGGCGTGCGGCTCCGCAGAAAGAGGGCGCCATCGACTGGCTGCTCGCCTGTCCGCAAAAGGGCTTCTTCGTGCCCATCGACTCTGAATCGACGGATGCGCTGTGAAGTATTTGGTCGACGCCAACGTTCTTAGCGAGCCGGCGAAACCAACGCCCGATCTGCGTCTCGATGGAGTGGCTTCGCGCACATGAGCCAGACATCGCCGTCGATCCCGTCACTCTCGGAGAACTGCGATTCGGGATTCTCATCCTCCCCGAGGGAAGAAAGCGGGCCGCTCTGGAACGCTAGTTCGACGCGGGTGTCGGGCGTCTCCACTGTCTGCCTTGGGACGCGGACACGGGCTTGAAATGGACGGAACTGCTGGCGCGTCTTCGCACAACCGGGAAGGCCATGCCGATCAAGGATAGCCTCATCGCGGCGACGGCGATCGTCCACGGTCTGGCGGTCGCCACGCGAAGCCGAGCTCATTTCGTGAATGCTGCCGTGCGCATCGTCGATCCGTTCGTTGATTGACGTCTCGCGTAGGTGCGGCTACCCGCGCCCTTGCTGAGAGTTCGAGTCCAGTTTAGTTTGGGTCTGCGCAGGCGTTCGAACCAGCAAGTTCAAGAAGCTGAAGAGGAGACCTGGAAAACAGCGAACTGGGCTGGCTCCCCGGGAAGCGTGGTTTCCAACGTCCTCTCAATAAATCGAGCCCATCCAGTTTTGTCAAGGAATGCACCCGACGAACCTGGATCGAGGCTTTCGGGCCCGGTGGCGCGGCATCATGGAACTGACCGAACCTCCACGTTGGCGGCCTTGACTCTTCGCAGAAAACTGGATTTGGTGGAGTGACGTTCGAGAATGGTGCGCAACCGGTGCTGAAACCCGGCATCCCGGCCGGCGCGTGCGGCCACGTCCCGCAAATCCAGCAGCAGAAGGACAGCGCGGTCGTAGTCTCTCTGGCGCTTCGTGCTGACCCAGTCATCCAGGTCTGCCCATGCGGCTTCCTCGCGCTTCTCCAAGGCATCAAGTTGTTTGGCTCTCTCGGCGGCTTTGCGCCGCTCCTTACGGCGTGCCTTCTCCTGAGCACGCGCCTCGGCCGCGGCGAGCAACTGGCCGGTCGTCCTCAGGGCCATCGGCTCAATGGTCGGCGGCGCCGGCAAGTTCGATTGGAACCGGCGAAGCAATTCGGTTCCGACATGCGGATTCTCTCCGCCTGCCACTTGAAGCAGCAGGGCGTCTTTTTCGCATTCCGGCAGACCGGCGATCCACTGGGCGAGGATCTCTTTGGACGGGGCGGCGATTTGCAGCTCCACGCTGACTTCCGCCGCCGATTCGAGGAGATCCGGGTCGATTTCGAGAAACTCCACCAGGCTCTTCAGCGGTTCGGAGAGATCGCCAAGTCCCGGAGGAACCGGCGGCTCCGGCTGGTCGTCATCGTCCTCGTCGCGGCCGGCGGCGGACAGCCAACCCAGGTAAAGCGCGCGCAGATCGCCCCGAACAAGATCGGCCCGAAGGGGCAAGAGAGAGTCCATCCAGCCCTCTCCCTCTTCCCAATCCGCTTCGAGTTCCTCGACGCGAAAGCGCAAGAGCAGGTGCTCTCCTTTGAGCCGGGCACTGACGCCGCCACCTTTACAAAACGGGGCGTAGTCGCGGCGTTCGAAAGCCTGCTTTGGCAGTCGCAGTGAGAACTCATGTGTGCCCCAGTTGGCCACGTAAACGAAGGCGTCGAAGTACTTCCCCAGGATCACCTCGGGATCGCCCCGCAAGTCGCTGTAGTTGTATGTGTTGACGAAGCTGGTGGACGTGATGTCCGCGCGCGATGAGATGGCCCGAAGGCTGGCCATCTCCCGGCTCGTCAGGGACCGGTCAACGGCCCGGAATTCGTAGTATTGATACTCGCTCATGGGGATTCCTTGCGTGGCTCGGCGGCCCACTTCCATTCCGGAATGTGCTCGGCAACGAACTCTCGTGACAACTGCCGGCGCCCATCGAGACTGCCTTCGCGCCAAACCTCGAAGGCATGACCGGCCGTGTCTGCGGGGAAATCCGGGGCCCAACCCAGAACGTCGTTCTCGCGACCATCGAGGACGCGGTAGAGGCCCAGGAGGATGCCCTGGCACTGTTCCCGCGCCTGCTCTTCCAGGCCGAGCTCGAGATAGCGCCTCATGTCGTCCAGGAACGGCTTCACTTCTTCTTCGAGCATCTCCGACGCCGCCTCACTCGGCTCAACGTACCCCCACGAATGGCCCCCGGCGCGCGAGTTCAGGTCGTCGTAGTCGAACTGGAGGACCGCGCTCTCAACATCTTCCGCCACGGTCAAGAAGGAAACGTCGCTAAGGATATCCGCGGCAACTGCCTCCGCCTCGGGCCGGAGTTCAGGATGGCGTCGCAGGAGGCAGTTCAGAACAGAGGCTGCCTCTGCGCTGCTCAGTCGTCCGAGGACGTTTCCCCTGTCGCCCTTGCCACGGTTGGACTGCGGTTTTGAACGCTTCCTGGTCATCGCCTTTGCTCGCCTGATTCTACCCGAAGCTGACCGCCCACGCGCCTGTGCACATCCGCTGAAGGCAGAGGATTATGAAATGATGAAGTATCGACACCGCGTCCACCACAACAAGAAGGAGGTGCGGGTTACGATTACGTGGATGCCCAGGTTCCGATGCTGGCGCGGATGTTTAAGAGACGGCTGGCCGGCTATGAAGCGATTGGGTATTCTGTGAGGCCGGGGGGAGAGGCTGCGCCATCGCGGTCTGCTGCGTGAACGGCTGTCAACAATAGTTGGAAAGTCACTATCTTGGGGGCCCAAGACGGTGGCTCCCCAAGAATGCGGGTTTACAACCACCTCTCCATAGACTCTGCCAATAAAGCATCGCCAAACCATGAATCCGGCGAATCTGGCTGGGCGGGCTCGATATATGTCGCTGGTTCGACTGATTCGACCGACTTCCTCACAGAGTCGCCCTACCAGGCGTCATACCAGGGAGGCGATAGGGACGCCTTCGTGACTAAGTTTGAAGCTGAGACTTCGCAGCCAGTGGTCACCACGGTTTCGGCGGCGAGCTTCGCAGCGGGCATCGCACTCGCTCCCGAGTCGATCGCCAGCGGCTTCGTCCAAGGGTTGGTCAGCGACGACAGAGGCGGCCACCACTCTCCCGCTGCCTATCACGCTGGCGGATGTCACAGTCAAAGTGAAGGATAGTGCTGGCGTGGAGCGTGTGGCCCCGCTCTTTTTCGTCTCGCCCGACCAGATCAACTACCTCATCCCCGGTGAAACGATGACAGGGCCCGCAACGGTGGCAGTAACCAGCGGGGCTCTGGTTGTAGCGCACGGCGCGCTCGAAATCGAGCGGGTCGCGCCGGGCTTGTTTGCGGCCAATGCCGATGGCCGGGGCGTGGCGGCGGCCATCGCTGTGCGCTACGCGGCTGACAACTCGCAGAGCTGGGACTACGTGGCCCAGTGCGGTTCCACACCGGGCAGTTGCGTGGCGAAGGCGATCGATTTGGGGCCGGAAACGGACCGGGTTTACTTGCAGTTATACGGGACGGGCATTCGAGGCGCAAGTTCTCTCTCGGCGGAGAGCGCGAAGGTGGGTGGCGAGAATGCGGGAGTGGAGTACGCGGGACCTCAAGGAGAATTCGTGGGTCTGGACCAGGTGAATGTGCTTCTGCCCCGCAGCCTTGCTGGCCGGGGCGAAGTAGACGTCGTATTGACAGTGGATGGCAAAACGGCCAACACGGTGACAGTCAACATCAAGTAAAGGCAACTGGTCCCCTCACAGGGGGCGCGAGGAGGTCCCGAGGGGACCCATCGTCTGCGCGGAGGTCAGGCGAACACTTCGGAGGCGGAAATGCTGCCGGTGCACTCCGGCAGCTCGAAAGCGGCAACCTTGGCCAAGCCTGCGGAACTGAACACGTAGAGTTTCTTCAGCCAAGGGTCGGCCAGCCAGATATGAGGAACGCCCCACTGGCGGTACTCCTCAAGTTTCTGAAGGATCTCTGTGTACCGGTCATCCCGTGAGACGATCTCGATGGTCGCAAGCGGCGCTGTGGATGGGACGTCTTCCCCGGTTCCTCTCCGGCGAACACGCAGATGTCCGGGATCCGATAACGTGATGAAGCCAGTTGCAGGCGAAGTTCGGTGTGGATGTACAGGGGAGCGCCTCCGCGCAACCTGTCCAACAGCGGAATGAGGCGGACCTGCGCTTTGCTGTGAGGTTTCTCGCCCACGTTCCTCTCCACAATCTCGCCGTCGACAAACTCACAGTCCGGCCCGTCGAAACCCATCCGGAGGTACTGCTCGACTGCGACGGTGGTCTTGGCTGACATCACGGCCAATGTAGCACGAACCGCTCACCGAAACCGGCATGGCATTGGGGTATCCGGCCAAAATAGCGGCAGAGCCTGATCGCACACTATTCCGCCATCGCGAAGCGGAACGATATGCCGGCGTGGACCGGCCGCTGTTTCGTTCCTCCCGGCCGCGAAAGTTAGCGGGAAGTCCCTACTTCTACTTCCCACCCGTAATCTTCTGCACCTGCCCGGGAGGGAAGAACGGTCCGGGAAGAGTCTGCGCCTGATAGCCCGGCAGCGCGCTCGGGTCTATTGCGAATACCCAGAAATAGGTAGGAATCCCGGTCATCAGGTCGTTGTCTGAGGTCACGATCAACGTGTGCCGGCCATCCGGGAGATCGGGCCCAAACCCCAGGCCCTCGGGTTTTTCCGGAATGCTGTCCGGAGCCAGACCGAATTGCGGGTCAAAGAAGTCGAGGAATTCGCTCTTCACGACCGGAGTGAATGTGCCCACATCGGGTAGTGGATACGTAGTGCCGGTCTGGGGCAACAGGTGATTAGAGACATCCGTGGTGCTCGGCGTGATTGTGATTTTGTAGATCTTCTTAAAACGGGGGCTGGCGGCCGGCGCGCTTCCGTCGCGCTCGATCGCCAGGAATTCATGATCGTTGATCGCTAGCAGCTCGTTGGCGCCGTAGCTTCGATCGGTCAACTGATACACGAACTCCATCGTCGCTCCTGTCATGAGGTCGATCTGAAGCAGCCGGTTGTTAATGCCGCGCCGCGAATTGCTGGCGTTTAGCGCGCCGTCTTGAATCAGGGCGTTTTGCATCAGTCCGTACAGAAACCTGCCGTCCGGACTGATGGCGAGACCTTCCATTCCGCGGTTCGCCTGGCGTCCCGACGTATTTCCCGGCGGCAGCTCCAGCGCGCCAGTCGCATTCGGGTTGGCGATCAGGAACTTCGGCGGAACTGCGATACTGCGAACCAGATTGCCCTGACGGTCGAATTCGTAAATGTAGGGGCCGTATTCGTCTGAAACGTAAAAGTTCCCATTAACGCCAATCCGAACGCCTTCCGGATCGAAGCGCAACGGCGGAGGAGTGAACGCACCGGCGTCTCCCACGAACGTCCTGCCGAACTGGTCTTTGAAGAAACGTGTGTCGAGCAAGGTCGGCGTCACCGTGTGGTTCACCGCATCGATTTTCAGGTGAAAGAATTGGAAGCGATCGATATAGGACGGCACCGTTAACCCGTCACTCCAGCCGCGGTCGTTGACGGCGACATACACATCGTCATGCCCCGTGTAGGCGATGCCCGATCCGAAAGATCCCAATTGGTCATGCGGGATCGTTCCCGCGGCTCCTGTTACCGGCCCTGTGAGACCCGAAAGGTCCCTCGCGTCACCAGGGATCGTGGCGACTCCGATCAGGCTGATGCCTTGAGCCGCCCAAGTCTGGGTAAACGTCAGGAGAGCAAGCGCGAAACACACTACCAAGTGTCTGGTTTTCATAGGAGAACAGCTTAGCAGCCCGCTGTGAATACCGCGTGAAGTCTCTGTTAAAAGAGAGTCTCTCCATCGGTTGCATAACGTACCACAACGCCTCCCTAAATTAACTATTTCAATGATTGTGTTGACAAACATAAAGTATCTGTAGCATCAGCCCGGATTGCGGCCCTGCCGAAGGCGCATGGAACGCCTCCGCAGCCGGACCGGACGAACCCGTCTCCGGAGACGTTTTTGCCTCTATAGAAAGGGATAGGGGGTTCGCCTTTATAGCCGGGCATGGCTTTATCCTTTATCACGCTTCATCGCACGTGGCGGTGTCAGCCGGGATTGTCGCCGGCATTGTCCTGCACATCGTCATCAAGCATCTGGGATTCCTCGGGCCGGCTATTGCTCGTTTCCGCCGACACAGGCGGAAGCACTGACGGCCGGGGGAAGCAACAGGTTTATTACGCGCCCTTTGAGCACAGGCGGGCACCTGTACGGTCTGATCTTCCCCTGCGAATTGTCTTGCCCGGTGTGTGATCGGAATGTCGGACCGGCGTGCCCCAAACATGGGCCCCGAGGGGCCGCGCGTTAGAAAGTGTCAGGCTGTGTCTGCAATTCTCTCCACCACCGAAATGGGGCCTCGGAATCGACGTGACTCTTGAAGAGCACGGGGCGCCTCGGAATTTGAATGCGGCCGAGCCGGCCGGAACAGTTGACACACCGGGGACTGAGTGTTATACGTATCGTATAACGATGCGATTTGAGTGGGACAGTGAAAAGGACCGCATCAACCGAAAGAAACACGGTGGGATCGCCTTTAGGACCGCGGCACTCGTGTTCGATGATCCCCACGTCATGTTCTGCGAGGATCGCATTGTGGATGACGAGCAGCGGTGGCACGCAATTGGATCCGCGGAGGGCGCGGTGCTGCTGGTCGTCCACGCATTGCGCATGGAGTATGAGAATGGCGAAGAAGAAATCATCCGCATCATCTCGGCCCGCGAGGCGAATCAGCGTGAGCGCCGAGTCTATCTTCGGCAAGCCTCCGAGTACGGGGCAAAGGGCCATCCTGTCGCGGATTGCGAGGCGGCAGGCGGCCGGAGATGATTCCGGCATAGACTACTCTGACATCCCTCGCTTGACCAATGAGCAACTGGCGCGATTCCGCCGCACGCCGAAGGTGCTGGTGGCCGCTCGAATTGACCGTGAAGTCTACGACTGGCTCATGCAGTACGGTGAAGGCTACTCGACCCGGATCAACAGCATTCTTCGTACGGTAATGGAGCGGGCTCGGTAGTTGCACCGCGCTGCCACCTGCGCGCCTGGCGAGAAGGCTGGACCCGGCGGTGGGAGGCTTGCCGGAGATGGTCGCGGGCTTCCCGGCGTCGCGACCCCGTCGCATGGGTGAGCGCAGATTCTTCCCCGCCGGTCAATCGGGTACTGCGGAAAACCTCTCCGGTTTGAAGAACCTGTCAACCGTTATGGCTCCCCGGCGTGGACGCGTTTCGAACTTTCACAGCATGTCCGACGCCTGCGATCATATCCGTGTTCCAGCAGATTCAAGGGCTTTCCGTCTGAGCTGATTTCCCCCAATAACCTCCGCCGCGACGCCGGGTCAGCCCCGCAGGGGCACCCGACTGATCCAGCTCTGGACTTCGTATCCGGCCAGAAGAAGGAGCATCCACGCCAAGGGCGCCGGGTAGTGCGCCTGGTAGATGACGAAGTAATAGACGAGAGGAAACGTTGCGAGTGGGATGAGCAGCACCGCCCGGCCTGGAGCGTCGAGCCCAGGTAGAATGCGCCGCAGTCCGAGGAGCGCGAGCACCGTCTGCGCGCTGAAGAGTGCGGCCAGCCATGGAAGGCGCAGCGGGCCACACCAGAAATGAACGAAGCGCATCAGCGTCAGGCGCAGGAACTCGCCCCGGTGCGTTCCGATCCACTCGAGAGCCTCATTCCTGGCCCGACGGTTGTACTCCGCTTCTCCCAGGTCCCGCACCAGGCGTGCCTCCTCCAGGTTCTCGCTGGGGTGGCGTACCGTCCCCAGGCGGGCATAAGCCACGTCCCCGTCGGCATCGGCGCCGGGTTGATTGGCGATGCGGAGTTCTATCCCGAAATTGCTGCGAATGAAGAAGAGCGAGTGGAGCGCTGTGTAATTGCGCCAGGTCCAAGGGACGCAGGCCAATACGGCGCCGGCTACCACGCACGCGCAGAGGAACCACCTACTCTGGCCGCGTTTCCACCAGAGTTCGAAGATCAGGTATCCCAGGACGACGAGGAGCAGAGGGGGTTTGAGATGAAAGGCCGCGCCGCACCCCAATCCGAGCAGCAACGAGCCGGCGGTGGAACTGCGTTCCGTGGTCCAATGGCGCAGAAAGGCGATGGCCAGCAGAGCGAGCGCCATGGCCCCGTGAGCCGTGACCCCCCAGCCAATGAACTCATCCGGGCCCTGCTGCGGCATGAGCGCACCGACGATGCCGGCGAGGACACCTGACCCCGTCCCCAGCCCCAGCTTGCGTCCGAACCACGGGAGCAGGCCGAACAGCGTCGAGTAACTACTGATCGCTACGATCCCGCGGACATACCCGGCCGTCGCTGTGATTCCGAAGGCGCTGTAAATAAGGGCGAGAATGCCCGGCCAAAGGGGAGGAGGGTGTGCGGTGGGTCCCGTTGGGATCATATAAGGATCCGCGAACTGTCCGGTGCGAAGGAGTGACAAGGCCACTCTGTCTTCTATGCCGCTACCAAGACGATAGAAGTGTTTGCGACTATCGACCCAGGAAATAAGCAAGACCGCCCGGACCACAAACGAAAGCAGGAAGATCAGGACGAACGCCCGCGCCGGTGAGCTTATGGTTCTGCTCACCGCTCCGCCTATTGAGGAGGCCATGGGAGCCTTTCCGCACATTCATTGTAGCCGCTCCCGGTGGAATCGGCACCGAGACCCCGCCGAGGCGCGGGACCGGCCCTCAGAGAAGCGAGCCGAGTTCGAATCCACTCTGGGGTTGTCAGGCTGAGACGCGCAACCTACTGAAACCGCAAGGGCGCTTTCTGGAAGAACGTGGCTCCCCGGCATGGATTCGAACCACGATTCACGGCTCCAAAGGCCGCTGTCCTACCATTAGACGACCGGGGAACTGAGGGCAGAGCGAAACTCTTCTTCAGTGTAGCGCAGGCGACTGGTCGGCGCGGCGAAGGTGCCCGCCTTTCTCACAGGCAGTCGCTGCCAGTACTTGGCGCCACGGCATGAATCTGGGCTCCGGTGCAGGCATGCCAAGGCATGCGCCGGCGGCGTGATGCGGCGCGGGAACGGTAAGCTCGTTCCGGCTGTGCCCACGCGGCACGTGAGGGCCGGCTCGTATCATGGAGGAGCATGCGCAAAGTGTTCTTGCTGTGCACCGGAGGGACTATCGAGAAGGTCTACTCGGAGCGAACTGGGGCGGTCGAAAACCTGGGGAGCAAGGTGGACCGCTACCTGGAGCTGCTGCGGCTACCAGACCTCGAGGTGGAAGAGCGGCGCCTCATGAACAAGGACAGCCTGGATATGACCGACGAGGACCGCCAAATGGTTCTGGAGGCCGTGCGCGAGGTGTTGCCGCATGGCGCGCCGGTCGTTATCACGCACGGAACGGACACGTTGGTCGAAACCGGGCGGTATTTGAAACGTGCGCTGGGTGAACCGGCGGTCCCCATCGTGTTTACCGGAGCCATGACACCTCTGGGCTTCGAGCGCAGCGACGCGCTCCAGAACCTCACCGAGAGCCTGCTTGCGGTTCGCCTGCTGCCGCCGGGCATCTACCTGGTAATGCACAACCAAGTATTCCCGATTGACCGGGTCCAGAAAGACCGAGACAGAGCTGAATTCGTCGCGGCCAGTGGGGAGTAGCCCGCGAGCAAGGCTGGGTCGCACTCAGTTCATATCCGTTTCGTTGACGGAGTTGTGCCACAACTTGCGCCTGAAATAGGACAATGATATGTCTGTACCAGTCGACGGCGGGAGTTCCCGGGGACCAATGGCTGACAACGAGTCCCCAGCACCCGGCGCCCGAGCATCAACCATGACCAGCAAAGAACGCGTTCTCACCGCCCTGGCCCACAAGCCACCGGACCAGGTTCCCATCGACTTCGGGTCCACGTCTGTCACAGGCATTCATGTGAGTTGCGTGGCAGCGCTACGCGACTACTTCGGGCTGGAGAAGAGGCCGGTCAAGGTCCACGAACCATATCAGATGCTGGGTATGGTGGAGGAGGATCTGCGGCAGGCCATGGGCATCGACGTCGTCGGGGTGTCCCGCCGCAACACGCTCTTCGGATTCAAGAACGAGAACTGGAAGCCGTGGCGAACCTACCAGGGCCTGGAGGTGCTGGTGCCGGGGAAGTTCAACACCACGGTGGACGAGAACGGTGACACGCTGATCTATCCCGAGGGCGACAAGACCGCCCCGCCCAGCGGGCGGATGCCTCGCGACGGGTATTTCTTTGACACCATTGTCCGGCAGCCGCCGCTCCAGGAAGACAAGCTCAACCCGGAGGACAACTGCGAGGAGTTCAAGCTGCTGGCTGAGGAAGACCTGGACTCCATCGCGCGAGATGTGGGCGCCGTGGCCTCCGGCGGCTGCGCGGTCATCGCCAATTTCGGCGGAACGGCCTTCGGCGACATCGCACTGGTGCCGGCGCCGTTTCTCAAGTACCCCAAGGGCATCCGCGATGTCGCGGAATGGTACATCTCCACCAGGTCGCGGCGGGATTACATCCACAAGGTATTTCAACGGCAGTGTGAAATCGCTTTGCAAAACCTGGAGCGCGTGTACCAGCGGATCGACAATTCGGTGGACGCTGTGTTCCTGTGCGGCACCGACTTCGGCACGCAGACGTCTTCGTTCTGCTCGGCGGACACATTCCGTGAACTCTAT
>Ga0233417_10000517_pt1 | contig 11628 bp, 13 predicted proteins | sample Sed_MG_FD_189023 | JGI IMG/M metagenome (GOLD analysis project Ga0233417, IMG submission 189023) | Sediment microbial communities from Lake Towuti, South Sulawesi, Indonesia - Sediment_Towuti_2014_0.5_MG | ecosystem: Environmental > Aquatic > Freshwater > Lake > Sediment | place: Indonesia... | reverse complement strand
TGTTCGCCTGCGGCGAGATCGCCGGCGGCACGCACGGCCGGAACCGCATGATGGGCAACAGCCTTCTGGAGTGCACGGTGTTCGGCCGCCGAGCCGGCCGCTCAGCCGCGGAACGAGCGAGGGCGTAAGCGGCATGGCTGCGACGACGACGGTTAGCCGCTTGCAGGACGCAGTCCTGGAAGCGGCTGCGAGGCTCTACGTCTGGGCCCTGAAGGACATCCCCCAGGACCTGCGCGACGCGCTCGGCGATGCTGCGGAGAAGGAGACCTCGGTCACGGGCCAGCGCGTGTTGCAGACCATCCTCCGCAACGTCCAGGTCGCCGAGCAGGAGCGGAACCTCGTGTGTCAGGACACGGGGATCGCCGTCTACTACTGCCGCGTCGGAGAGCGCTTCCCGCTGCATCCCGCCCGCATCTACGAGGCCCTCAGGGCAGGGACCGAGCGGGCGACTCTCGAGCACCCGCTGCGCTCGAACACCGTCCACACGCTGACCCGGGAGAACACGGGCCCGAACACGGGCTACCGCGTCCCCATCGTGCACTGGGACTTCGTCCCCGGCTGGGACGGCCTCGACGTCAAGTGCGTCCCCAAGGGCTCGGGCTCCGAGAACATGAGCTTCCTCAAGATGTGCGTCCCCGCTGACGGTGTCCGCGGGATCAAGCGGTTCGTCCTCGACTCGATCGTGGGCGCGGGCGGCAAGCCGTGCCCGCCCGGGATCGTCGGGGTCGGCATAGGCGGCAGCGCCGACTACGCCATGCACCTCGCGAAGGAGGCGATCGCGCGTCCGGTCGGCACCCGGAACCCCGACCCGCTCGTCGCGCAGCTCGAGGACGAGCTGACCGAGCTCCTCAACGAGACGGGAGTCGGGCCGATGGGGCTCGGCGGCGACGTGACCGTGCTCTCCGTGCACGTCGAGCACGCGGACACGCACATGACGCTCAACCCGGTCGCCGTCAACTACCAGTGCTGGGCGGCGCGCCGCGCCTCCGCGCACGTCGCCGCAAGCGGCGACGTGCGTTACGACCGGGACGCCTAGCCTTGAGCGCGCACGAGATCACCTTTCCGACGACCGAGGAGCAGATCCGCGCGCTCAAGGCGGGCGACGAGGTGATCGTGCAAGGTCACGTCATCGGGATCCGCGACCGGACGCAGATCCGGATCTTCGACCAGGGGGTGGAGCCGCCGATGGACCTGTCCGGGGCGTTCCTGCTGCACACCGCACCGAACGTGCGCAAGCTCGGCCCCGGCCGCTACGAGCCGCTCTGCGTCGGGACGACGACGAGCGCGCGCATGGTGCGCTTCACCGAGCCGCTCGGCGAGCGCTACGGCGTCCGCGCGATCTGCGGCAAGGGCGGGTTCCCCGACGAGGCGATCGAGCCGATGCGGCGGCTCGGCATGGTCTACTTCGCGATCGTCGGCGGAGCGGCGGCGCTCGAGACGACCCAGATCGAGGAGATCGAGGAGGTCGTCTGGGAAGAGCTCATGCCCGAGTGCCTCTGGCGCTTCCGCGTCAAGGACTTCGGCCCGCTCACCGTCGGTATCGACGCCCACGGCAACTCCCTCTACCGCGACGTGCAGGAGCGCGCGCGCAAGAAGCTGGAGGACATCTATGCACGCCTTTGACGGCTTCACCTTTCTCGACGTGCCCACGCGCGAGGGCAAGCCCCGCTCGCGCGGCCTCACGCACGTGATCGACAAGGGGCTCAACCTGCGCGAGATCGAGGGCCTCTTCGACACCGCGGGCGAGTACGTGGACATCGTCAAGCTCGGCTGGGGCACGAGCTACGTCACCAACAACCTCGAGAAGAAGATCGCGCTCTACCGCTCGTTCGCCACGCCGGTCGTCTGCGGCGGCACGCTCTTCGAGGCGGTCTACGCGCAGGGGAAGCTCGACCAGTTCAAGAGCTGGCTCGAGCACTTCCGCTTCTCGCACGTCGAGATCTCCGACGGCACGCTCGACATCCCGCGCGAGCGCAAGCTCGAGCTGATTTCGGACTTCGCACGCGACTTCGCGGTCCTCTCCGAGGTGGGCTCGAAGGACGAGGACGTGGTCTACGCCCCGTACCAGTGGGTCGAGTGGATCACCGAGGAGCTCGCGGCCGGTGCCTGGAAGGTGATCGCGGAGGGTCGCGAGGGCGGCACCGCGGGCATCTACCGCCCGACGGGCGAGCTCCGCACCGGGCTCGTCGACGAGATCGAGCACTCGATCAGCTTCCACGACCTCATCTGGGAGGCGCCCACGAAGGCCTCGCAGGCCTGGTTCGTCAAGCACTTCGGGCCGGAGGTCAACCTCGGGAACATCCCCCCGGACGAGGTGATCGCGCTCGAGACGCTCCGTCTCGGGCTCCGCGCCGACACCCTGAAGGAGCTTCTTCTTGGCCATCAGAGCGCCGAGCCGACCCCTGCTTCCTGATCTCGATTTCGAGAGCATGGCCGCCGAGGAGCTGATCTCCTGGGCACACGGCTTCTTCTGGCCGCGGCTCTGCGTCACGTGCTCCTGGCAGAAGCAGTCGTCCGTGCTCGTGCACATGGTCGCCGAGCTCGGGCTGCGGATGGACACAGTCGAGCTCGACACGCACCTCTTCTTCCGAGAGTCCTACGAGACCCGCGACGCGCTCGCCGAGCGCTACCAGCTCAAGCTGATCCAGCCGCAGATCCCGACCGTCGCCGAGCAGCACCGGCGCGAGGGGCCGAACCTGTGGGAGCGCGACCAGGACCGCTGCTGCCACATCCGGAAGGTCGAGCCCCTCGTGCGGGCGCTCGAGCCGTACGATGCGTGGATCTCGGGCATCCGCCGCGACCAGTCCCCGAGCCGCGCGGGCACGCCGAAGATCCAGTGGTCCGAGCGCTACCGCGTGTTCAAGATCCATCCGCTCGCGGACTGGGACGAGAAGCGCGTGTGGTCGTACATCGAGGTGAACGAGATCCCCTACAACCCACTCCACGATGCGGGGTACCGTTCCATCGGCTGCATTCCCTGCACGCGCCCGACGCGACCCGACGAGGAGGAGCGCGCCGGCCGCTGGGCGGGGTCCGACAAGCTCGAGTGCGGCCTCCACGTCGAGGCTTCGCCTCTCCGTGGAGGCTAGAAATGCGAACAAGGAGACACGACGTTGACCAAAGTTCCTAGCCAATCCGCGGAGCGGATTGGCAGCCATATCTACGCGCATGAGCATCCCGAGTCCGAGACCGACCGCGGCGGCGGTTTCACGCTCTGGTTCACGGGTCTCTCCGGCTCGGGGAAGACAACGATCGCGCACCACGTAGGCCCGGAGCTCGATCGCCGGGGCCTGGTCGTCGAGTACCTCGACGGCGACACGGTTCGGACACATCTCTCGAGGGGCCTCGGCTTCTCGAAGGAAGACCGCGACGCTCACATCGAGCGGCTCGGCTGGGTCGCTTCGCGCATTACGCGTCACGGCGGGGCCGTCATCGTCGCCGCGATCTCCCCCTACCAGGGGGCGCGGCAGAACGCTCGCGCGCTGGTCGAAGAGCACGGCCCGTTTGTCGAGATCTATGTGCGCACCTCGCTCGAGGAGTGTGCTCGGCGGGACGTGAACGGCTTGTACGCAAAGGCCTTCGCCGGTGAGATCAAGGGGTTCACGGGGGTCGACGACCCGTACGAGGAGCCGACCGCGCCCGAAATCGTCGTCGACACGGAGGGGCTCACGGCCGAGGAGTCGGCTGCGTTCGTGATCGCGAAGCTCGAGGAGCTGGGTCTCGTGCCGGCAAAGGTCGCGGCGTGACCATCACGGCGCTCGAGCGACTCATCTCGCCGCACGGCGGAGCCCTCGTCGACCGGACAGGGGAGCGGCCCGACGACCTCGACAGCCTCGAGAGCGTCGCGCTCACGTCGCGCGAGCTCTCCGACCTCGACATGCTCGCGTGCGGAGCCCTCTCCCCGCTCGAGGGGTTCATGAGCATGGCCGACTACGAGAGCGTCGTCGAGGAGATGCATCTGCAGAGCGGCCTGCCCTGGGCGCTCCCCGTCTGCCTCGCGGTCGAGGCGGCGCCGTCCGGCGATCGGGTCGCGCTGACCGGCGGGAGCGGGAGGGCCATGGCCGTGCTCGAGGTCGAGGGCGTCTTCGAGTACGACAGGGAGCGCGAGGCCGAGCGGTGCTTCCGGACGACGGACGAGGCGCACCCGGGCGTCGCGAGGCTGTACGCGCAGAAGGGGCTCTACCTCGCCGGGCGCGTGACGGTGTTCGAGCGCGCCGAGCCCGAGTTTCCCGAGCTCGCGCGGGATCCGGCCGAGACGCGCAGGATCTTCGCGGAGCGCGGCTGGAAGCGGGTCGTCGGGTTCCAGACCCGCAACCCGATCCACCGCGCGCACGAGTACCTGACGAAGGTCGCGCTGGAGACCGTGGACGGGCTCCTCGTGCACCCGCTCGTCGGCGAGACGAAGTCCGACGACGTCCCGGTCGAGGTCCGCGTCGACTGCTATCGGACGCTCCTCGCGGGGTACTACCCGGAGGACCGCGTGCTGCTCTCGGCCTTCCCCGCCGCCATGCGCTATGCAGGCCCGCGGGAGGCGATCTGGCACGCGATCTGCCGCAAGAACTACGGCTGCTCGCACTTCATCGTCGGCCGTGACCACGCGGGGGTCGGGGACTATTACGGGAGCTACGACGCCCAGCTCATCTTCGACGAGTTCGCGCCGCACGAGCTCGACGTCGAGCCGATGTTCTTCGAGCACACGTTCTGGTGCAACGTGTGCGGGTCGATGGCGAGCACGAAGTCGTGCCCGCACGGGCCCGAGGACCGCGTCTTCCTCTCGGGGACGAAGGTGCGCGAGATGCTCGGCGAGGGCGAGGTGCCGCCGGTCGAGTTCACGCGGCCCGAGGTCGCGAACGTTCTGATCGACGCGTACCGCAAGTAAGGATCAACGAGCCCGTGACGTGGCAGTTGACGCTCGTGGGGCTCTTGACCGGCCTGCTCGTCGGGATGACCGGGATGGGCGGAGGCTCGCTCATGACGCCCATTCTCGTCTTCCTCTTCGGCATCCCCCCCTCGACGGCGATCGGCACCGACATCGCCCACGGCGCCGCCTTCAAGACCGTCGGCGCGGTCCAGCACCGCCGCATGGGGAACGTACGCGCACGGCTCGCGGGTTGGATGCTGGTCGGATCGATCCCCGCGTCGCTCTTCGGTGTGTGGCTGAACGTGCAGCTGACCGAGCGCTACGGTGACGAAGCGAAGTCGGTCATGGGGCAGGTGCTGGGCGCCGCGCTCCTGTTCGGCGCTGTCGGGCTCGTCGCCAAGAGCCTCGTGCAAGGAGGTCCGACCGGCGATCCGAACTGGAGGCTGACCAACCGCGATCGCTTCGCGGCGGTGCTCATCGGCCTCTTCGGAGGCTTCATCGTCGGTCTGACGTCCGTCGGAAGCGGCGTGTTCTTCGGGTTGACGCTGCTCGTCGTCTTCCCGCTCCGCGCGCACAAGGTCGTCGGGACCGACATCTTCCATGCCGCGGTGCTCCTCTACGTGGCCGGGGCGGCGCACTGGGCTGCCGGGAACATCGACTTCGGCATCCTCTTCTGGCTGCTGCTCGGGTCGATCCCCGGCGTGCTCATCGGCGGGCGCCTGACTCTGTCCATCCCGGAGCAGCATCTGCGGCTCGTCCTCGCGGGCATTCTCGGGCTGGCCGGGATCAAGCTCTTGAACGTCCCCGGTGCGGGGACGATCGTGTTGGTGGGTCTCTCGGCAGGCGCCGTCGCTCTCCTCGTGTGGCTCGCCCACCACAGCTGGGTGCGCTTCTCGACACGAGGAGAGCGCGCTCCGACGCTCGAGTGAGGGCGGTAGCATCGCGCCGCGATGCGCACGGTCTGGGTCAGCTTCGACGTCATCGGCCGCGACTGCCTGGAGGCAGCCGCGGAGGCCGGAGCCGACGTCGTGGGCGTCGTGACGCTGCCGGGGCCGATCGATCCGAGCCGGTCGGGCCAATGCGCTTTCGACGACGCCGCCGCTCGGCTGGGAGCGGCGCTTCACGAGACACGCGACGTCAACGCGGACGAGACGGTCTCCGCGGTCGCCGCTCTCGATCCCGAGCTGATCTTCGTCGTCGGCTGGTCCCAGCTCGTCCGCGAGCCGTTCATGGCCCTCGCGCGCGAGGGCGTCTTCGGGATGCACCCGACCCTCCTCCCCGGGCATCGGGGACGCGCGCCGATCCCCTGGGCGATCCTCTCGGGGCTCGCGCGGACGGGCGCGACCCTCTTCGAGATCGTGGACGAGACGGCCGACTCGGGGGCGATCGTCGGACAGGTCGTCGTGGACATCGCCCCGGACGAGACGGCGACGACGCTCTTCGATCGACTCAGCGCCGCTCACGTGGACCTGATCCGCGAGTACGTGCCGCAGCTGATCTCTCGCACCGCACCGCGGATCCCGCAGGACCCGAGCCGCGCCAGCTCCTGGCCGAAGAGGGCGCCGGCGGACGGGATCATCGACTGGGAGACGCGGGCGCCGTACCTCTACGACTGGGTGCGCGCGCAGACCCGCCCCTATCCGGGCGCCTTCACGTGGCTCGGCAGCGAGAAGGTCGTCGTCTGGCGCGCACGCCCCGTCGCGCTCGCGGACGCGGCGCCGGCAGGCACGATCGTCGCCGCGACGCCCGAGGGGCCGCTCATCGCGTGCGGCGAGGGAGGCCTCGTGCTCGAGGAGGTCGAGACCGCCGGAGAGCTGGCCGTGGGAGCGAGGCTCGGATGACGCGAGTCCTCGTGATCGCCGCGCACCCCGACGACGAGGTGCTCGGGATGGGCGGCACGATCGCGGTGCACACGGACCGCGGAGACGCCGTACGAGTCCTCGTGGTCACGGACGGGAGCTCGACGCAGTACCCCGGGGACGATGAGACGAGGGCCCGGAAGGAGCAGGAGGCCCTGCAGGCGGCCGCCGAGCTCGGCGTCGAGGACTACGTCCATCTCGACCTTCCCGACATGCGGCTCGACACGCTCGCCCACGTGGACGTGAACCGGGTCGTCGAAGAGCACGTCCACGACCACGCTCCGCAGGTCGTGTACACGGTGCAGCCCGACGTGAACCTCGACCACCGGGCGCTCTTCGACGCGGTCGCGGTCGCCACGCGCCCGACGCCGGGGCACCCGGTTCGCCGCCTCCTCACGTACGCGCCGACCTCGAGCACCGAGTGGACGCCGGCCGCGACGAACTGGTTCGTCCCGAACTGGTACGTGGACGTCACGACGACGCTCGAGCGCAAGGTCGCCGCCTTCGCGCACTACGAGACGGAGCAGCGTGAGTACCCTCACCCGCGCAGCGAGCGCGCGATCCGCGCGGCGGCCTCCTTCCACGGCTCGGCGTGCGGGTGCGAGTACGCGGAGCCCTTCGTCCTCGTGCGCGGGCTCGATCCGGTCTAGCGACCGGCCCCGCGCGGGCCGGCGCTTCTACAATCCGCGCGCCGTGCGGCTGCCGCAGACGTTGATCGTCCTCGCGCTCCTCGGCGCGACCGCCGCCGCGTTCGCGGTCACCGAGCGCCTGAAGCTCGAGCGGAGCCCGATCACGGGCACGCGGGTCGACAAGGTCTTCTCCCCGGTCTGTGAGTGCGCGCGCGACTCGGCGACCATCTCGTTCGTCCTCCGGGTGCCGGGGAGGGTGACTGTCGACGTGCTCGACCGGGCCGGAGAGCCCGTGCGGACGCTCGTCCGGGACAGCGACGAGCCGCGAGGACGAGCCACGTATCTCTGGGACGGCCGCGACGACCTCGACCGGATCGTCCCCGACGACGTGTATCGCCCGCGGGTCCGCCTGCGCCGGCACGGGCGTACGATCGTGCTTCCGAACCCGATCCGGGTCGACACCACGCCCCCCAGGATCCGCCTGGTCCGGGTGTTCCCCCGGCTGTTCTCCCCCGACGGGGACGGACGGCGCGACCGTGTGACCGCCTGGTACGAGGTCGACGACCCCGCGCACGCGATGATGCTCGTCGACGGCCGGCGGCGCGTGCTGGAGCGGTTCCGCAAGACCGAGGGACGGCTCGTCTGGTACGGCCGCGTCGCGGGGCGACCCGTCCGGCCGGGGATCTACGAGATTCGCCTGCGGGCGGTCGACCGCGCCGGCAACCGGTCGCGCTCGACGCGCGCCGTGCCGGTACGCGTGCGGTACGTGGAGCTCGCCCGCGAGCGGATCGAGGCCGAGCCCGGGAGGCGCTTCTCGGTGGGCGTGCTCACCGATGCGGCTTCGTACCGCTGGCGCTTCGCCGGCCGGACGGGCACGAGCCGCTCGCGGGTGCTCAGGCTCGTCGCGCCCGACGAGCCCGGGACGTACTCGCTCTACGTCTTCACCGGTCGCTGGGCCGACCGGGCCGAGGTCACGGTCATCCAGCCGCCGGTCGAGTGATTCCGCCCCTGCTCCTGCTCGGAGTCAGCCGCTCCGGGACGACGCTCCTGCGGGTCGTGCTCGATCGCTCTCCCGGGATCGCGATCCCGGACGAGTCGTTCTTCGTCCCCTTGCTGGCGCGCCGTCATCGCCACGTCGACCCCGAGCGGTTCCTCGACGACCTCCGGCGCCTGCCGGCGCTCGTCACGTGGGGGCTCGACCCCGCCGAGGTGGCTCCGCGTCTCCGCACCCACGTGAGCACCGGCGAGGCGATCGCGGCAGTGTTCGAGGCGTACGCGGCGAAGGCGGGCAAGCCGCGCTGGGGCGACAAGACGCCGATGTACATGCGCCACCTCCCGCTCCTCGAGCGCCTCTTCCCCGAGGCCCAGTACGTGCACCTCATCCGCGACGGGCGGGACGCCGCGGTGTCCTTCCTGCAGATGCCCGCCGGGACGTATACGCGCACTTGGTCGCACCCGGAGAGCGCGGCGGAGTTCGCCTGCCTCTGGCGGACGGAGGTCATGGACGCGCGCGCGCTGGGGGCGCGCGTCGGGCCCAGACGCTGCCTCGAGGTCCGGTACGAGGACCTCGTCGCGGACCCGGCTCGTACCGTGGCGTCGATCTGCGCGTTCGCGGGCCTTCCGTACCGGCAGGAGATGCTCGACTTCGCGGGCGCGGTCGACGTCTCCGGCAAGCCGCACCAACAGCGCCTGCTCGAGCCGGCGAGGCCCGGCCTCCGCAACTGGCGAGTGGAGCTCCCGCCCGACGACGTGCGCGCATTCGAGGCCGTTGCGGGCGGTCTGCTCGCGGAGCTCGGCTACGAGCTCCGCGAGCCCCCACGCCCTCCGGACGTCCGCGCCCGCCTGCGGCTCGCCCGCTACCGCGCGCTCGTCGGAGCGTGGGACGTCGCGGCCTCGGCCCTGCAGCGGTCGCCGCTCTGGCGCCGACGCCACCCCCCGCTCGGTCTCAGCGCTTCGGCGCGTCGCGCCCCGGAACCGCGATGAGCCTGGCGTTCGGCGACAGGAAGTACGTCCGCTCGGTCGCGATGCCCGGCGTGTACCTCCCGAGCGGAAGTCGCCAGACGACCTTCCCGTCCCTAGCTCGCACCGCGTAGGTCCGCCCTTCGTGCGCGGAGAGGAAGACGTTCTCGCCGATGAGCAGCGGGGCCCCGAAGATGCGACCCCCCACCCATGTGCTCCAGAGCTCGGCGCCGGTGCCGGCGCGGAACGCACGGACCCTTCCGTCGAAGCCGCCGACGAAGACGCGGCCGCGCCCGACCGCAGGCGTCGTGTAGCCGAGCCCTCCTACACGTCCGGTCCAGACGACGTCGCCGTCCGACGCATCGACGGCCACGACCTTTCCGGACCGGGCGACCGAGTAGAGGCGGGTGCCGTCCGTCGACGGGCTCGCGTAGAAGCTCTCGTAGCGGAAGGCGTCCCGCTTGACGTACGTCGTCCAGAGCTCGGCCCCGGTCCGCCGGTTCAGACAGACGAACGCGCCGGCGTAGTTCGTCACGCAGACGCGGTTGCCGAAGACCGAGGGGCTCGCGTTGATCCGCCCGGCCGTCTGGTACGCCCAGCGGATGCGGCCGGTGCGCGCGTCGACGGCGAAGAGCCGGCCGTCGTGCGACCCGAAGTACACGAGCCCGCCGACCACGACCGGGGACGATTCCACCTTTCCGGCCGTCTGGACCTGCCACAGCGGGCGGCCTCGCCTGCGGTCGAGGGCGGTCACGGTCCCGGCCTGCGAGGCCACGACGAGGCGGGGGCCGTCGATCGCCGGGCTCGACGGGAGGGTTCCGCCCACTCGCCTCGTCCAGAGGACGTCACCGGTCTCGGAGTCGATGGCGTAGGTCGTGCCGCGGAAGCTGTTCACGTAGAGCACGCCGTCGCAGTACACGGGCGCGAACTCGATGTAGCTGTCGAGGACGCGCGTCCACGTCAGCCTGCGGGCGGGAAGCCCGAGCCGCTCCGCCGGCCTGGCGAGCGAGCGGCGCGGGTCGCCGCCGAACTCCCGCCAGCAGTGCCGGTCGCTCGTCGGCTCGTCGTCGATCGGCGGACGAGTGGGCTGCTGGCTTCGGCCTTCGGACACCGTGACTCCTTCGAGCGTGGTGTCGAGCGCCCCCTGGGGTCGGTCGTCCAGCACGAGCATCGCCGCGAGCGTGAGCCCGGCCAGCACGACCACGAGTGCCGCCGTTGCGACGAGGATCCATCTGAGGGCTCTTGGCATGGACGGAGGCCGCTCCGCGCGGCCTGGGTCAGTGTGCCAGAGGGGATCGGCCGGACCGATCGGCTACGCGCCGAGAGCCGCGAGTTTCGCGAGCAGGCTGGCCGCGCTGTCGCCTCCGCTCACGCGGACGCGAGCGAGGACGTAGGCCTCGTCGGCTCGAGCGAGCCCAGGGCGCGTGGTCATCGCACCGAGGTATCCGGCGGCCTTGACAGCGGAGACCACGGCGTCCGAGTAGCGGCCGGCCGGGTAGCAGAAGAAGCTCACCGGCTCGCCGTAGCGGCGCCGGAGGGCTCGACGCGACCCCGCCACCTCGCGCTCGAAGCTTGCGCGATCGAGTCCGGTCAGGTCGGGATGCGTCGAGCTGTGAGAGTCGAGCTCCCAACCCGCGGCGACGAGCGTCTCGACCTTCCACGGAGAGAGACCCCCGCTGACGTGCTGGTTGCGCACCGTGAGATTGAGGACAGCCGGCCAGCCTAGCCTCTCGAGGATCGGGAAGGCGTTGGTGTGGACGCTCCGGTAGCCGTCGTCGAAGGTGACGACGATCGGTCGGGCCGGAAGTGGACGACCGCCCCGCCAGCTCGCGAAGACCTCGTCGAGCGTGACGGCGTCGTACCCTTCCGCGGCCAGTAGACGCATCTGGGCTCGGAACCGCGGTTCCGAGACGAAGAGATCGGGGTACGCCGCGTCGGTGCGCGGAGAGCTGACGACGTGGTACATGAGAATCGGCACGCGCGCGTTCGACCGAAGGGCCCGACCCTCGCCGGGCCAGCCGATCGCGAGGAGTACTCCGGCGGTCAGCAGCGCGGCGAGTGATCGGCCCAGGTGCCTCATTGGGCCACGTCGGACCCGGACAGGACTCGCTCTCCCGACCCGGACTGAAGCTCCGGGACCGCGTCGTCCGCCGTTCCGACTTCGGCTGCGAGCTTCGCTGCGCTGAGGCCTACGACCCCCCACGTGACGGGGTCCTCGAAGAAGCCGGCGTAGAGAAGCGAGTGCACGAAGAGCGCTCCGAGCACCGCCGCGAGCCCCACTCCGAACGCCGGCTCACGGCGCGCGACGAGCCCGAGTGCC
>Ga0233417_10000516_pt1 | contig 11649 bp, 11 predicted proteins | sample Sed_MG_FD_189023 | JGI IMG/M metagenome (GOLD analysis project Ga0233417, IMG submission 189023) | Sediment microbial communities from Lake Towuti, South Sulawesi, Indonesia - Sediment_Towuti_2014_0.5_MG | ecosystem: Environmental > Aquatic > Freshwater > Lake > Sediment | place: Indonesia... | reverse complement strand
CTCCAGGAAGTCTACGTTCATACGATGCCCGTGCAGGCGGCGGCATGGCGTGAGTGGGCCGGGTCAGAGGCATTCCTTTCCGTGCTTTGCAGGCGGCTGAGGAACCTCGGTGTCCGGCCGCGGAAGCTCGTTGAAACAGCCTTGGCGGACGTGGGCTGGCGCGCGCTGGGTGTATTGGATGCGGCCACGCGGATGACCGATTCCCTGGTTCGCTCCGGAGGGGTGAGGAAAGGCCGCCAGGCGGCGCGGGTGCTCGAGGCGCTCTGCGCGCGGGAGGAGATGATTCCCGAGGGCTATTGGACCGTGCGGCCGCGAGACGACGAGACCATTTCGCTCCGGGGTGCGGTGCTGGTCCATGTGCGGGGACGGCTAGCTCAAGCCGAGACCCCCGCCTCGCCGGAATTAGCGGCGGCGCTGCGTGAGCCGCCCAGCCGGCCGGTGCTGCATCTCTTGCGGCTGTTGCGCGCGGACGGGGTGCTGGCGCCCGCCGCGCTGGTTGCGGCCTTGGCGCTGGCAGCGGCGGGCGTCACCACCGAGGCCGTGCTGTTGCGGGGCTGGTTCGATCTTGGACGCGAGCTGGGACTCTCGGGGCAAAGGCTGGCGGCGGTGGGCGCGCTGGTAGTCTTCCTACTGGCGATGCTTCTCCTGGAGTTCCCGCTGGCCTCGAGCTTGCTGCGCATGGGGCGGCATCTGGAGGCTCGGCTGCGGATGGCCTTCCTCGAGAAGCTCCCGAAGCTCGGGGACCGCTATCTCCAGAGCCGCTTGAAATCCGACATGGCGGACCGCAGCCACCGCGTGCACAAGATCCGGCGCTTGCCGGACCTGGGGGGCCAACTCACTCGCAGCGTGTTCGAGTTGATCCTCACCGCGGCCGGCATCGCCTGGCTCGACCCTGCCAGCGCGCCGCTGGCGGTGCTGACCGCAGCCGCCGGGGTCGCGCTCCCGCTGGCCATGCAGCCCGTGATCATGGAGCGGGACCTTCGCCTGCAAAGCCACACCGGTGCGTTAAGCCGCTACTACCTGGACGCACTGCTGGGCTTGGTGCCGATTCGCACGCACGGTGCTGAACGGTCGGTGCGGCGGGAGCATTCCAACCTGCTGGCGGAGTGGGCCCGGGCGGCGTTGCGCTTACAGCGCAGCGTGGTTTCGGTGGAGGCCGTGCAATTCACCGCGGGCTTTGGCCTGGCAGCGTGGCTGCTCATTGACCACCTGGCTCGCACCGGTGAAGCGGGCGGTGTGCTGCTACTGGTCTACTGGGCCCTCAACCTGCCCGTGCTGGGTCAGGAGATCGCTCGGGTGGCGTGGCAGTATCCTTCGTACCGCAACACAACGCTGCGGCTGCTCGAGCCACTCGGCGCATTGGAAGACACGGTGTCCGGCCCGGCCGCCGCAGTGGGAATGACTCCGCGAGCCGCGAGCGGCGCGCGGGGAATGGCAGTGGCCCTGGAAAACGTGAGCGTGCGCGCGGCCGGGCACACGATCCTGGAGGGCATCAATCTTCGGATCCAGCCCGGTAGTCACGTGGCGATTGTCGGCCCGTCGGGGGCCGGCAAGTCAAGTTTGGTGGGAATCCTGTTGGGCTGGCACCGGCCAGCCCGTGGGCGAGTGGCGGTGGATGGTGAACCTCTCGATGCACGCGTGGAAACTGTGCGGCGGGAGATCGCCTGGGTCGATCCTGTAGTCCAGCTTTGGAACCGGTCGTTTTACGAGAACCTGCGGTATGGCAGTGCGGACGGGACTGCGCGGCCGGTGGCGGAAGTGATCGACGCGGCGGACTTACGGCGCGTGCTGGAGCGGTTGCCGGACGGCTTCGAGACCGCGCTGGGCGAGGGCGGGGCCCTGGTCTCGGGTGGAGAGGGCCAGCGAGTGCGGCTGGGCCGCGCGATGTTGCGGCCCGGCGTGCGGCTGGTGATCCTGGACGAGCCGTTCCGCGGGCTGGATCGGGAGCAACGGCGGGCGCTGCTGGCGCGGGCTCGCGGTCTGTGGCGGCATGCCACGCTCCTATGCATCACCCACGACGTGGCCGAGACCCGGGGCTTCGACCGCGTGCTGGTGATCGAGCGCGGCCGGATCGTGGAAAACGATACACCCGAACGCCTGGCCGCACGGAGCGACTCTCGTTACCGCGCCCTGCTCGAGGCCGAAGACGCAGTGCGCACGGGCCTGTGGTCCGCCGGGGACTGGCGGGCGCTGCGCCTCGAGGACGGGCGGCTGGACGCGGTTGTGGAGGGCCGGTGAGCCGGGACCCGAGCCAAGAGAAATCCGCATTGCCCTGGTGGCCGGCGAGCCGCCTTGGCGAGGCGGTGGAAGCGGTGGCGCGGCGCAGCGGGCTGGCCGAGAAAAGCGGCAACACGGCCAATCCGCCGGACGGCATGGAGCGCCACGGCGCCGCTATGCTCGGGCGTTGGATCGAAGCCGTCGCGGCATGCCTGGGAGTAGAAGCGGAACTGTCAGAGATCCCTTATGCGGACGCGACGCCGCGCCTCAGGACTGCCGGGCCCGCGTTGGTTTGGCTCCCGGAACGCGGTTTCCTGGCGTTGATCGACGAGCGGCACGTGGCGGGCCCGGATTTTGTGGTTTGCCGCACATCTCTTGACGAGATACGCCGTGAAGTAGGCCGCGACGCGGAGGCGGAGTTCCTTCCCGAAATCGAATCCGTGCTCGACCAGGCGCGCATTCCTCCCCGGCGCCGCAAGCGCGCCCGGGCCGCCTTGCTGGAGAACCGGCTGAGGTCGAAACGGATCGCCTGGTGCTGGCAGTTGCGGGCGTCGCCGGGCGCTCCCATGCGGCGCCTGGCGGGATGGGCGCGCCTGCCGAAGCGGTTAGCCGCGCTGGCCGGAGTGCATTTCATCGAATACTCGCTCTGGATTCTCTCCTGGTGGCTGGTGGGGCGAGGAGCGCTGGAGGGCCGCCTGGATCAGGGGTGGCTGATGGCGTGGGCCTTGCTGCTGCTGACGCTGGTGCCTCTGCGCGTAGCCACTACTTGGCTGCAAGGCCGGATCGCCATCTCCGCTGGAGGGTTGTTGAAGGAGCGGCTGCTGTTCGGCGCGCTGCGGCTGGAGCCGGATGAGATTAAGCACCAGGGCGCCGGGCAGTTGTTGGGGCGGGTACTGGAGGCGGAGGCCATGGAGGCCCTGGCGTTGAGCGGGGGCTTTCTGGCGCTGGTCGCCGGTATTGAGCTGGTGCTGGCGGGAGTGGTGCTGGGCGCGGGAGCGGGAGGCCGCTGGCAAGTGACGCCTCTGATTGCGTGGGTGGCGCTTGCCCTGGTGTTGGGATCTCGATACGTGCGGGCGAGCCGTGTGTGGGCAGACGAACGGCTCTGGATGACGCATGACCTGGTCGAGCGGATGGTAGGTCACCGAACGCGCTTGGCGCAGGAGACCCGCGAGCGCTGGCACGACGGGGAGGACCAGTCGTTGGAGCGCTACCTGGAGGTCTCGGCCAGGATGGACCGGACGGCCGCGCGGTTGCTCGCATTGCTGCCGCGCGGCTGGCTGGTCGTGGGCATCCTGGGCTTGGCGCCAGCCTTTGTCACGGGGGCCGGATCGCCGGCTGGGCTGGCGGTGGGTATCGGTGGCATGCTGCTCGCCTGGCGTGCGTTAAAGCAACTGGCCAACGGATTCTGGCACCTCGCGGGAGCAGCCATCGCGTGGCGGCAGGTCCGGCCATTGCTCCAAGCGGCGGGGCGCGCAGACACGCCGGGTACGGTCGCGGCCGCGGCCACAGTGAACCCGCGCTCCACACTGCTGGAAGCGCACGACTTGGTGTACCGCTTCCGCGACCGCGCCGAGCCGGTGCTGCGCGGTTGCAGTCTGCGAATCGACGAGGGTGACCGCGTGCTGTTGGAAGGGGCCTCCGGCGGGGGCAAGTCCACGCTGGCGTCGCTGCTCGCCGGTCTGCGGCGCCCAGAATCTGGATTGCTGCTGGTAGACGGGCTGGACCGCCAGACGCTGGGCACGACGCGCTGGCGGCAACTGGTCGCCGCCGCACCGCAGTTCCACGAGAACCATGTCCTCACTGGGACATTTGCGTTCAACCTGTTGATGGGCCTGCCGCGCGATCCGAATCCCGACGATTTCGCCGAGGCAGAGCGAGTCTGCCGGGAACTGGGGCTGGGCGACCTGCTCGAACGCATGCCCGCGGGCCTGCTCCAAACCGTGGGCGAGACCGGCTGGCAGCTCTCTCACGGGGAGCGGAGCCGGCTGTACATTGCCCGCGCTCTGCTGCAAGGTGCGCCACTGGTATTGCTGGATGAGAGCTTCGCAGCACTCGACCCGGAGAACCTCCGGCGGGCCATGCAATGCGTGCTGAATCGGGCGGCGGCCCTGCTGGTGATCGCGCACCCGTGAGGTGCGTTGGTTTGCTCCCCGGCTTCATCCACATGAGGACGGTCTTCCCACCTCGAGGATGCGTGCGGAAACGCTAGTAGGTTCAGGCGGTGAAGCACCTCCGGAGTGGTAGAATGCCCTACAAACAGGTCACTCTGGGCAGACGGCGCGAGGACAAGACATGGCGGGCTACTATCATCAGGAAGACCTTCCCCGCTTTCCGGAAATGGGGAAGAGCGCTCCGGAACTGTGGCAGAAGTTTTCGGAGTGGTATAGCGCGGTGTTCGCGGAAGGCGCGTTGAGCGCGCGCGAGAAGGCGCTCATCGCGCTGGCGGTGTCGCACGCGGTGCAGTGCCCGTATTGTATCGATGCCTATACGCAAGACTGCCTGGAGAAAGGCTCTAACCGCGAGCAGATGACCGAGGCGGTACACGTAGCCGCGGCCATCCGGGGCGGCGCTTCTCTGGTGCATGGCCTGCAGATGCGGAACGCGGCGGACAAGGTAAGCATGTGAGCCTGGCGAGCATCCAGCATCCTCTAGCGGCGTCCGTAGCGCAGTTGCGCGTCCTGAACCAGCCGGTGCCATCGTGGGAGCCGTTTGAGGAAGCGCTAGCCCGATCCAGCCTTTACCCGCTCACCGCCACGGGCATCACGGTTTTCCAGATTAATGTCGGCAAGCTGTGTAACCAGACTTGCCGGCACTGCCATGTGGATGCTGGCCCGGACCGGCGGGAGAGTATGGGTCACGAAACCGCCGAGCTATGCATGCGGGCACTGGCCGCGACGGATATCCCGATCGTGGACATCACCGGCGGAGCCCCGGAGCTGAACCCCAATTTCCGCTGGCTGGTGAAGGAGTCGCGGCGTCTGGGGAGGCACGTGATGGACCGGTGTAACCTCAGCGTGTTGCTGCTGCCGTCTCAGGCTGATCTGGCGGAGTTTCTGGCCCGCCACGAGGTCGAAGTTGTGGCCAGCCTACCTTACTATCAGGCTGAGGAGACGGACCGGCAGCGCGGCGAAGGGGTGTTTCAGAAGTCGATTGAGGCGTTGCGGCTCCTGAACCGCCTCGGGTACGGCCAGCCGGAGTCGAAGCTGCGGCTCAACCTGGTGTACAACCCGGTGGGTGCATATCTTCCTCCGTCGCAGCCTGCGATCGAAGCAGATTTCCGGCGGGAACTGAAGCAGCGCTACGGCATCGTGTTCCACTCGCTGTATGTGATCACCAACATGCCCATCAGCCGGTTCCTGGAGTTCCTGCTGCGCACGGGTAACTACGAACGTTACATGACCCGGCTGGTGAACGCCTACAATCCTGCCGCGGCGGCCGGAGCCATGTGCCGCTACACCCTCTCGGTGGGCTGGGACGGTACTCTCTACGATTGCGATTTCAACCAGATGCTGGAACTGCCCGTGGGCTACCGCGCCCCCGCCCATATCCGCGACTTCCATCTGGCTGGGCTGAATACCCGGCGCATCGTGACCGGACAGCATTGCTACGGCTGCACCGCCGGCAACGGGTCAAGCTGCGGCGGGACGACGGCGCGCTGAGGAGGCTCACTGGTGCGATGCGCCGCTGCGGGGGCACTGTCTTCCGAAGGACAGGCTTCAGCCGAGGGTCTTCAGGAGGCGGTAGACCCGAGCGATGGTGAGCCCGACGACATTGAAGTAGCAGCCCTCCACTCGTTCCACGAACTTGCAGGCCAGCCCTTGGATGGCATACGCGCCGGCCTTGTCCATAGGCTCTGCGCTGGCGACATAATCGAGGATCTCGCCTTCGGAGAGCGCCGCGAATCGCACCCGCGTCGTTTCCAGGTCCAAGAGGCGGCGGTTGCCGCGCTGGAGGCAAATCCCGGTCATCACCAGATGGTCGCGTGCGGAGAGGAGACGCAACATGCGGGCAGCGTCGTCCGGGTCGCGCGGTTTTCCGAGGATATGATGATCCACGACCACCACCGTGTCCGCGGCCAGAACAAGCTCGTCCTCGGAGCACTTGAGGGCAGCGGCTTTTGCTGCGGCAAGCCTGGTGACGTAGTTCTCGGGAAGTTGGCCTTCCGAGGGAGGCTCGTCGATTGCCGAGGGCCGCACGACAAACGGGATTCCCGCCGCCCGAAGAATCTCCTGCCGCCGGGGCGATTGAGAGGCCAGCACCAGCATACTCGAATGGTATAACCGTAGTGGCCGCCGCAGCCGGCATACACCGGCCATCGTGCCGAGTTGATCATCAACGTTATGAAGCGCTCCTGCATACTGCTGGCGAGCCTGGCCTGTCCAGTGGCGGCGCACGTCGTGAGCCTAAGCACGGGCGAGTTGCGCATTGAAGGCGCCCGGGCGCGCTACGAACTTCGCATGCCGGCCTACGAAGCAGCGCATATCGCCACACCGGAAGCCGCTGTGTTTGCGAACCTGGCATTCTCCAGCGGCGGGCAACGGGCAAGGCTGCTACGCCGTTCCTGCCGGATGGACCGGGAGCAAGGGGCTTTCTATTGCGAGGGTGAATTCGAGTTTCCTGCGCTGGAGGAGCAAATCGACGCAACGTGCACGTTTCACCGGATCGTAGTACCCAACCATGTGCACGTGCTCCGCGCGGTACGGGACGGCCGTGAAGACCAAGCGGTGTTTGATGCCAGCTACACGGAGGCGCCCATCCGCTTCGCGCCGCCCGGGGCTCTGGCCACGGCCTTGCGACAGGCCGCTTCCGGGGTCGTGCAAGGCGCTGGCGGGATAGCGCAGCTTCTATGCTTGTGCGCTTTAGCCCTGGCCGCGCGAACCCGGCGGGAACTGGTGACGGTGGCCGCGGCGTTCGCCGCCACACAACTGCCGGCCGTGTGGATGGGCGGAATTCTGACGGGACGGTTCACGCCTCGGTTTCTCGAAGCCGGCATGGCACTCGGCGCGGCCTATGTGGCGGCGGAGGTGCTTCTGCTGCCGGCGGCTTCGTGGCGGTGGGTGATGGCGGGAGTACTAGGGCTCTTCTTCGGGGTGAATCTCCGACACTTTGTTTCCGGCAGCGGCTTTCATACAGGGTACGTCCTGATCGGAGCTCTGGCCGCACAGGTCGCCGCGCTGGCCTTGCTGGGGCTGACACGCGTGAAAGCGGGAACGATGCGGTTTGGTGGTGGGTTGATTCGGGGCGCGGGAACGCTGCTGCTCGCCGCAGGATTAGTGCGCTTTGTTTTGGGAATCCGTTAGCAGGGGAGCGGCTGGAAAGCCGAAGCCGGCTCGAAAGCTGGCTGCCCGCTAGCTACTTTCTGGCGCAAAAATCGGTTTTGCCGGAAAGTAGCGACCGAGCATGAGGCGCAAGCGCCCCGGAGACACGAAAACGCCCCGGCGGGGAAGTGCGCCGGGGCTGTGAAAAAATGGGATCGGAATCTGCTCGCTACCTCGCCATCGCTTTTCCGAGGTTGATCAGATTGTCGGCGATCACGCCAAGCCCGACCCAACGCTTCATTCCGGCCTCTTTCTTGTAAAGCGATCTTCTCAGCCCGTGCCTTCTTTTCAGCAGGCTGATTCTTCCCTCGCTGCCGGTTCTCCACTTCTGTCCTTTCTTGAACCAGCGCTGCTTCTGATACTGGCGCCGCGCCTGACTCCTGGTGGAGCGGTTGGGGACCGAGACCCGTTTCACACCCATCTGCTCGGCTTGCGCCACATTCTTCGCCGAGTAGAACCCGGCATCGGCCGCTGCCAGCTCGGGGGTGCGGCCCATCCGTCTCTGATGCATTTCGATCGAGGGAATCAACAGGTCGCTGTCGCTGGGCTTCCGGTCATAGACCTGATAGTCGATCACGATCTGGTTCTCGCCTTCCTGGACCTTGACCAGCTTGCCGAACTCGGTGGGCTTGCTCGCCTTGCCCTTGCGGATCACCTCCGTGGACGTCTCGAAGACGCTCAGGATCTTGCCCTCCACATGCGTGTCGCCACCGAAGACGCGCGCCTTGGTCTGCTGGACCACTTTCCGGAGGGTCTCGGTCATCTCGTCGATCTCCCGCTTGAGTCCCTCCAGGGCCGCCTGCTTCACCACCTCGGAACAGCGCTTCACGCCAGTGCCGATCTCCGCGGAGAAGCGCCGGGCTTGCCCTACCACCCGACCGGTGATGGCCAGCAGTTTGCGGTACAGCGACTCGATTTTCGCTTGGCCCTTCTCCCCCTTCGCCCGGCTGGCCCGCGCGATCTCCGCCACGCGACGTTGCACGCTCCGCATGCGATCCCGCAGTTTGGTTCCCGCAGCACCGGCGATCGCCCTCACCTTCTTCATCAGGCGGGTCAGGACGCGATTCCCGTCGCCCAGCAGGCTACTGTCGGTCGGATAGTGGATGTTGGTTTCCACCACGGTGGTGTCCACTCTCATTTTGCGGCCTTGTACCACCTTGTTCTGCACGGCCAGTGCCACCACGCGCTGATGGATCTGCTCGACCACGGCCGGAGTCAGGGCCTGCGCCTGACGGCCCAGCGTCTTGGCGTCGGGCACCTTGGCGGAGCCGATGCGGGTGAACTCCCGATACACCAGGTTGGGGCGCACTTCACGCTCCAGCTGGGCGAAACTCCAGTTGCGGATATGCTTGAGCAGCAGCATCCGCAGAACGATCTCCGCCGCCACGCCGCGCCGGCCGCGCGTGCGGCTCTTGGGATGCCGTTTGAGGAGAGCTGCATGCACCGCCTCGACGAGTTCGTCGTCTTCCAGCACTTGGTCGGCCTGGCGCATCCAGGGTTCCCACAAACCGGCCGTCTCCTCTTCGATGAGCCCTTCGCCGAAGCTACGCTGGGCGGGACGGCGGGGATCAATCATCTGGACCTTCCGGATTGGAGTGCGGCCTTGTCGTCGCGAAGCAATTGCTGGTTGAGCTGGCAGATCTTCTCCAGAGCGGATTTCAACCTGCGGTAATTGGCGAGGCAGCGCCGCACGTGAGCGACGTGCTGGCGGAGAAGACTAATCTGCCGAATGACCCCGCCCGGGTAGCCGACGGCGAGGACGGCGACGGGATGGCCTTCGCCGCGGGCGCATTTGGGGCAGCCGGAGCGATGGCGAATGATGCGTTGGAGCAGGGAGCCACGGAGGATGTCGCGGGCCTCAGGGAGGCGGGCGAGGAGGCGCTCTCGGTTGCGGATGGCCTGCTTATGATTCATCACTAATAGTGAAACATACCTTAGAACAAAAAGCAAGAGAAATGTTCAAAAAAGTTTCGCTTGACGTCCAGCGGTGCCTATCGGCCGGGCCAATCTGGCGGCGATCCGGCACGTTGCGCCCACACTAGAGACTCAAAACAAAGGCTTTACACCGTGATTTTTGCGCCGGAAAGTAGCTAAGCATTTTCCAATCCACAGATGAGCCTGAAATCGGAATTTGATTCCAGTGCGGGATGAGCCTGAGAATTCGGCGCGCCGGGTCGAGGGTTTGAGCCGGATGAAGCCTCCTTTCATGGCTTTGGTGTTCTGATCTTTGACGAACAGCGGTAGTAGTTGTAGTCGCGGGCCGCGCGTGGAAAAGTGGGAAACTTGGTTTTGGTTTTCCACTTTTCCATCCGCGGTTCGCCTGAGCTGTGGGAATGTGGGAGTCTCGCCTCTGGGCGAGATTTCCAAGGGGCGGTGGGAAGGGTGGAAAACCTGCTACTGGTTTTCCACGCTTTCCACGGCCCCGTCATTTCCACAGCTCCTCCGGGTACGCTCACCGGCGACTCCGGCATTGGCTCAGCAGCGCTTGCTTGGCCCTTTGCATCCGCTCGGCAGCTTCGGTGTCGCTCATCCGTCGTGCCTGCCGCTCCAACAGCGCCGCCGTGATCCCTTCTTTTAAGTACTGCTGCCAATCGGGCAGCGACACCAGCTTCTCGTACGGCGTGCGGTAGTCCTCCACCGGATAGGTCCGCTGGCGCTTCCCGCCTGCCACCACCCGCACCTGGGCAAACCCGCACGGCCGGTGATAGTTCAGATAGGGGTTGAAGAAAACGGTGTAGAACGTCTGAAAAGCTTCGGCGTGTTCGGCGCCGATCGGCCATGTCCGATGTGCTTGCGCACGACCGAGCCGGTCTTGCCCTCCACCAGCGCATTGTCGGTGGTTCGGTAGGCCCGTGATTTGGTGAACTCCTCCACCAGCAGCTTGTTCAGCAGCCGGACCACCCGGTGATTGAGGAACTCCGAACCGTTGTCGCAGTGGAACCCACGAATGCGAAACGGGAACTGGTGCAGCATCGCCTCCAGCACCGGCAGCAGATGCCGCTCCGAGATGGTCTCCACACAACCCACTCCTTCCCACTGCGTGACCGTGTCCACGGCGTTGATGTGATACAGTCCGGGCTGTCCATCCTGGTGGCCTTGATGCACCGTGTCCACCCGGAGGTAGCCCGGTTGGCCGCGGGGATCGGGTCGGCGCCGCTCGCCGATGGCGATCTGCCGCGCCTAGGTGTGATGCACCCGCACCCGGTGGTTGCGGTAGGTCTCCGAGCCGCGCAGGTTGTAGAGGTGGGCCACCGAGATGCCGGCCAGGCGCTCGAACTCTGCCTGGCCGAAGACCGCGTACTCGCGCTGGCAAATGCGGCGCACGGCCGGCCCGGACAGCTCCTCGTGGGCGGCATCCACCTTGGCCAATAAGGCGACGTCCTCGGGTGTGTAGCGCCGCGGGAAAGACGGACGGTGGGGTGGCTTGCCCCTGACCCGCCGGGTCTTCCTCCAGCCCGCGATGAGCCGCGTCACTTGCGCCCGGCTCAGTCCCGTCACTTTGACCAGAAAGCGGCGGACAATGCCCCGCTGTCCCTTGCTGAGCTTCCGGTACGGGTGCTGCTTCAAGACACATTCGATGAAACCATAAACCATCTCCCGACCCTTGGCGGCGAAGGCCACGGTTCGGCTTCCGGCGATGAATTCCTCCATCTCGTCCAGCGAGAGCCGCTCCAGATTGTGCATGGTCAATGTCATTCACCGGCAGCATCGCACCCTCCCTGGGCCTGCCTGTTTCAGGCTCATGCGGCATTGGAAACCAACTGCCCGTTCAGGCTCACCCGGCATTGGAAATGAACCCTCCCTTCAGGCTCATCACGCATTGGACAATTCTCTCACGCGAAATGGCAATATTACATTTGTTACAATACCCCTTGCGCGGCGCCGTCTCCACGAACGGCAACCCGGTGTTGTGGTCGGTGAGCGGTGAGTGATCCAGAACTGCGTCCCCTATTTCTGGCTGAAATAGGGTCGCGCGGACATCGCACGGCCCGCGTCCGATGAAGCGCGAGAGGAGAAATGTCCCGTCCGCGGCGTACTCCGCTTGGGCAAACAGGAACACGTCAACAGCCTCCAGGGCTGCCTCCAGCTCAGCCGTTTCGGAACCTGTCAGGGA
>Ga0233417_10000515_pt1 | contig 11657 bp, 9 predicted proteins | sample Sed_MG_FD_189023 | JGI IMG/M metagenome (GOLD analysis project Ga0233417, IMG submission 189023) | Sediment microbial communities from Lake Towuti, South Sulawesi, Indonesia - Sediment_Towuti_2014_0.5_MG | ecosystem: Environmental > Aquatic > Freshwater > Lake > Sediment | place: Indonesia... | reverse complement strand
TTCGGTCAGGCGCTCCGTCGCCACCGCGTCACTCGGATAAAGTACGGTCGCTCCGGGAATCGCGCGGAACATCGCCAGGTCCTCCAACCCCATCTGTGAGGGCCCGTCTTCCCCAATTGACACCCCACAGTGCGACCCGCACAGATTGATGTTGCTCCGGCTAATTCCCGCCATGCGCACTTGGTCAAACGCTCGCGTCAAGAAACACGCAAACGTGGCCACGAATGGTACCAGCCCCTGTGCTGCCATCCCCACTGCCACACTCACAATATTCTGCTCGGCAATGTAACCCTGAAACAGCCGCGACGGATCGGAGTCTCCCAGCACTTCCGCAAACGTGGAGTTCTTCACGTCCCCATCCAAAGCGACAATTCCCGGGTTCACCTTGGCCAGTTGCTTGAGGGCGCTGCCGTATGCTTCTCTCGTCGCGACCATCTGCCCCACCTGATACGATGGCGCAGCGGGGGCAGGGAAGTCTGCTAACTTCGGTAGTGCTCTTTCTTCATACGACTGCCCCCCGTCCGCTGGAATGCTGACCGCTCCGCCCAGCTCGGCGATTGCCTTTTCAAGCTGTTCCTTCGAGAGCGCCTTTCCATGCCAGCCGTCTTTGTCACGCAGAAAGCTGATTGGGTATCCCTTCTCAGTCCTCGCAATGATTGCCTGCGGCCTGTTCGTCGCGCCTTTAGCCTTGTCCAGCGCTTCCATCACAGCCGCGAGGTCGTGGCCGTCCACGGTTTCTGTCTGCCACCCCTGCGCTTCAAACTTGCGCCGGTAGACTTCGGTGTCGTGCCGGTACATTGTTCGCTCGCTTTGCCCCAGCGCATTTACGTCCACCAACGCCGTCAGATTGTCGAGCTTCCAGTGTGCTGCGAAGGCCGCCGCCTCCCAAACATTTCCTTCGGCCATCTCCCCATCGCCCAGCAGGACATACACTCGTGCATTCGACTTTTTGACCTTTGCTCCCAGCGCCAGCCCCGCCCCGACCGAGAGCCCCTGCCCCAGCGACCCGGTCGCGGCATCTACTCCTGGCACGCGCGGGGTGGGATGGCCTTCCAACTCGCTCGAGAATTGCCTCAGCGTCAGCAGTCGCGAAACAGGGAGGACTCCCGCTTCTGCCAGCGCGGCATAAAGCACAGGCGCCGCGTGCCCCTTGGACAGCACGAAACGGTCTCCCTGCACATCGTTCGGCCTTGCCGGGTCGAATTTCATCGCATGGAAGAACGTTGCCGCCACCAGTTCCGCCGCCGATAGACACGAAGTGGGATGGCCCGAACCAGCCGCCGTAGTGGCCATCATCGACTCGAGGCGGAGTCTCCTTGCTTTCTCACGGATTTCTTCGAGCGCACCACTACCTGCGGCCCTCAGTGGACTCGTGGTCATTACGGCTCCTCTCCGGGGACTCGGCGCCGCATTCTACAGAAAATTTGCGCCCCTTTATAGGTCGTCTCTCAACGCCAAGGGAATCCATTTTGGACGTTGCGCCAAACCCTTCTTTCGGCGAGACTATACTCGCGCGTCCGACGCCCAGCAGTTGCTTCCCCCTGGCGACGCTGCGGCAGCATCTTCCGGCTACAGCGGGGCAGGCGCGAGCCGTGTATCTGGCGGTTTCTGAGCGCCCCTGCAATGCCGGGTGGATTCGAGGTGTGCAAACCATGAGCGATACCATTGGAGAACTCACTCCTCCGCACCGCCTAATGCTCACTCCGGGTCCCTCCAGCATGGATCCGCGCGTCTATCGCGCCATGGCGACTCCTCTGGTGGGTCATTTGGACCCCTGGTTCACTCACATCATGAACGACGTGCAGACCCTCCTGCGTCGCGTCTTTCAAACGGAAAACCGTGTCACCTTCCCCATTTCCGCCTCCGGCTCTGGCGGGATCGAAGCCGCCGTTCTGAATCCCCTGGAAGAGGGCGATGAGGCCATCGTTTGCGTGAACGGGACTTTCTCCGAGCGCATGGCCATTATTGCCGAGCGCACGCCGGCGAGTGTTACCCGTGTCGAAGCTCCCTACGGTCGGCCCGTCGATCTCGAGGACGTCCGCCGCGCTGCGAAGGGGAAACGAATCAAGTTCCTCGGTTTAGCTCATGGTGAGACTTCGACCGCTGTCGTGCATCGCCTGGATGACTTCCGCAAGCTGGCCGACGAACTTGGCGCGATCCTCGTGGTGGACGCTGTTGCTACCCTTGCGGGTATTCCTCTCGACGTGGACGGCCAGAGAATCGACATCTGCTTCAGCGGTTCGCAGAAAGCTATGAGCGCTCCCCCTGGAATGTCTCCCATCACCGTCAACGCCCGGGTTGAAGAGACGTTTCGTGCCCGCAAATCCAAGGTGCAAAGCTGGTATTTCGACCTGACCACGGCGATGAACTATTGGGGCAAGGACCGCCTCTACCATCACACCCCGCCCATCTCCCTCATTTATGGCATGCGCGAAGCCCTCCGTCTGGTTGTCGAGGAAACCCTCCCGGCCCGTTGGGAGCGCCACCGCCAGAACCAGCAAGCCTTGGTCGCCGGTCTGGAGGCCATGGGCCTGGAGCTTTTCGTGTCCAACCCCGCCGACCGGCTGGTTACTGTGACTGGCATTCGGGTCCCCGAAAGCGTGGACGACGTTAAGGTTCGCTACCAGCTTCTCGACGAATACAACATTGAAATCGCCGGAGGCTTTGGCCCTCTCAAAGGGAAGCTGTGGCGCGTCGGGTTGATGGGCTACTCCAGCCAGCGCACGAACGTTCTCCTCTTTCTCGCCGCACTGGAAAAGGTCCTCCTCGACCAGGGCTTCCGGCTGCCCGCTGGTGCGGGTGTTGCGGCAGCCGTTCGCTCGTACGCCCAGGTAGAGGCCGTCATCGCTGGCAACCGCAGATAGTCCTCATGCCGGCTGTCATCCCCAATGCTGGCCCGATGTCCGAGTTTGTCGGAGCTTTTGCGGTTCAATCGAGGCTCACCGACCAGCTCTATCACTGCCGCTTCTCCCACCTCTGGAACGGCGTGGCCACGCGCCACAGCGACACGGTTGACACCAAGTTTTTTGTAGATGGTCGCGGCGTGGTCGTGGGACTTGCTCACACCGCCTTCGTTCACTTTCGCGCGCGTTCCGGCCGGGACCTCTCCGACCGCGAAGCCAGCTATGTAGCCGCTGCGTTTCTCCGCGAACGTCTCGAGCAGGAAGATGAGCGTCCGCTTTACGATGTCCCTGAAACCGAAGTCCTGCGGCTGATCGATTCGCTCGGGATTCGTTGACCTGTCATTTCACGCATCGGAAAGCGATTCGTTAAAGCCGGATGGCTCCGGCAGCTCTCCCGCTTCCAGGATTGTCCCACAATCTAGGCACTCCACATACTCCGCATCCTCGTCCTTCGCAAGGAGTTGTGTGTGGGCATGCTTGCAATCAACGGGGCCCTTTTTGTCACGACTCGGCGGGGAGCCCAATCCAGCCATAGCCACCCCCTCAACTGTCCGCCTCGGTGCGGTAGATTTCCATCTCGGGATGCCGCAAGCCTTGCAGGCGGATGAAGTAAATCACCAGAAACATACACAGCGCTCCCGCTACCATCACGCCAACAGCCACTTGCAGTCCCACCAACAAGTCTCGCTTGTCGTCGATGCGGCCCACCACGAACGGCCCCGTCACTCCCCCGATCAACTGCGTTAGGAACATGTACAAACCCACCGACGTGGCGTGCGCCCGGCGCGGCATCAAGTCGTGGATTACGGCCGTCACCGGGCCGTGGTACCACGACATGAAGAATGACGCAACAAACAGCGCCGCAATTACCGTCTTTTTTGTTTCCGCCTCGAGTGCCCAGAGAATGAAGGGGACCGCTGCAAAGAACGCCAGCGCAACCGTAAGGATTCGTCCGTAGGCAAATCGCTTCTGCAGCCAGTCGGCCACCCCGCCTCCCGCCAGCACTCCCAGCAGCGAGGCCAGCAGCACGGTAAACCCAAGCGAAATCCCCGCTTCTGCCTGGCTGAACCCTTTCGCTTGCGTGATGAAGTCGGGGCCCCAAAAGATGAATGCGACACTCGTAAACGTCACCAGGATCCCGCTCGCGATCAACGCCAAAAACGCCGGCACACTGAGCACCCTGCCAATGGGCACCACCTCCGATCGTGGCCCCCTGGGTGGTTCTTCTAGTCGCAGCGCCATCAAGGCCAGAATGAGTCCCGGCACGCCTACAACGAAGAACGCAGTTCGCCAGCCGTGCACTTCCGCTATCAGGCCGCCCAGCGCCAACCCCGCTGTCGCCCCGGCGAGCATCCCCGCAGCAAAGACGGCCTGTGCACGCGCCCGCGCGCCCTTTGAGAACGCGCCCGAAATCATCGATTGCGCCGCCGGGGCGTAAGCGGCTTCACCCACGCCGACCAGGGCCCGAGCCACAAGGAGCAAGGCAAAGGTCTGAGCCAGACCCGACAGAAATGTCGCTAGGCTCCAGAACACCACTCCGAATGCAATGATTTTGCTTCGGCTGAATCGGTCTGCCAGCAGCCCAAAAGGCACCGTTGCCACTGCCAGCACGACCTGCAAGACGATTTGCAGCCAGGCCAACTCCCCGCTGGAGAGATCGAATTGTTCCCGAAGCTGCGGCACCAAGGGGGGTACGACCAGCCGGTCCGCAAAGTTGACAAAATTGATGACTGCGAGTATAGCCAGCAGGCGAATCTGATATCGGTCCAGCGAGACTCCGCTGCTTTGTGTAGCTTCCATGAATGGTGGGCCGTCGGCTTGGTCCGGTTTCCACGCTCTGGGTAGGCTGGCATTATCCCATCCCTACCTCCGGCTGGCCAAGTAATGAACTGTACCCGGCAGGATCCGCATGCTTGAAACGCAATCCGTCGATCGCTTCGCTACCATTCTCTTCTATGGGCTGCTGTTTCTCTTGCTCTATCTTGTCTTCGCGATTTTTCGGCCCTTCCTGGTGCCTCTGGCTTGGTCTGGAGTATTTGTCGTCTTCTTTTACCCTTGGCACCTCAAGCTAGAAAGACGGTTTGGCCCCAATCGTGGCGCCGCTTTGAGCACCGTGCTGGTCACCTTGAGCCTGGTCGTTCCAGCCATTCTGGTCATGATTGCCTTCGTGCGTGAAGGCATCGAAGCCGCTCGTCAATTCGAGCAACTGCACAAGGAGGATCAACTGCCCGTTCTCGCCTATCTCCAGAGAGCCTGGGAATGGGTTGGGCGGCGTCTTCCTCTTCCCGAAAACGTGGGGCACGCCGAGCTGCTCCGAAATGGCGCCCAGGCCATCGGCAGCTTTCTCGCTCTGCGCGCAGGGGCGGTTCTCAAGAATGTCGCCATCTTCTTCTTCGATTTGTTCGTCCTCGTTTTCGCTATGTTTTTTCTTTTTCGGGATGCGGCTGGAATCTTGGCTGGCCTGCGCAGCCTCCTGCCATTTGACGAAACCCATCGCGAACGCATGATCCTGCAGGCCCGCGACCTCATCTACGCCAGCGTAACCGCCAGCTTGATCGTTGCTGCTGTACAGGGAGCAGTGGGTGGTCTGGCCTTCGCTGTCTTGGGTATCGGCTCGCCGGTGTTTTGGGGAGTGATGATGGCCTTCTTCTCCTTTGTGCCCCTTCTGGGGACTTGGGTCATCTGGATTCCCGCTGCCATCTTCCTCTTCGTGGATCAGCACTACGTGAAGGGCATCGTCCTGTTCGCCTTGGGTATTGTACTGATCAGCTCCGTGGACAATTTTCTTCGCCCCTGGCTTCTCACGGGCCGCACTCAACTCAATGCCCTACTTGTATTCATCGGTGTGATCGGTGGGATCGGTGTATTTGGCATGTTGGGCCTGGTTCTGGGACCGATTGTTCTGGCCACGGCTGCGGGTGCCTTGCGCGCCTACCGCCAGAATGAAAATCCTGGTTGACACTGCTTGCCAACAGGAAACGCCCTGCCTGCTTGACTTGGGGCGAGTTTATCCGCTGTGCTAGAGTAACCCCGCGGAGAATCCGATGGGCACCCAACCTGCCACGCAACCTGCCCCGGCACCTTTGAAACTCGCCACGGAGCAGCTTCGCTGGCACTGCGACCCGGCGCGCATCCCCTTTGAGACCACGGCCCAAGCTGAACCGCTCGAAGGCGTCGTCGGTCAGGACCGCGCCATTCGCGCCCTGAAAATGGGTGTCGAGCTCAACGCTCCCGGCTATAACGTATTTGTTTGTGGCCTGGCTGGCACCAGCCGTGGCGGCATGATTGTGCGCATGATCGAGGAGATTCAGCCAGGCATGAAGCCTGCGCTGGATCGTTGCTACGTCAACAATTTCAAAAACACCGACCGCCCGCGCCTGATTACTCTTACTCGCGGCCAAGCTAATGCCTTTAAGAAGGACATGCACTCCGGCATCGAGTTTTTGCGCCGCCGGATCCCGCAGGTTTTCGAAGGTGAACCTTTCCAGCGTCAAAAGGCCCGCATCGTTGACCGCTTCACCGCTCGCGAAAAGGAGTTGATGGACGACTTCACTCGTCGCATCGCTCGCGAACAGTTTGCGCTGGGCCACATGCAGGTAGGGGCTGTGGCCCTTCCCGAGATTTTTCCCGTCCTCGAAGGCCAGATGGTGCCCATCGAAGACATTCCCAAACTCGTTCATGAGGGCAAGCTAGAAACCGTGGCTGCCGAAGACCTTGAGCGCAAGTATGAGCAATTCCGGCAGGAATTCACCGTCGTTTATCGAAAAACGCTTACCCTTTCGCGCGAACTCGCCAGCGAATTGAGCTACCTCGAGCAGGAAGCTGCCTCTGTCCTCGTCGATGGAGTGATTGAAGAGCTGAAGGAGAAATATCCCGGCGCGCAAGTCGGCGAATACCTCGAGGAAGTGCGCCACCATCTTCTCGACAATCTCGACCCATTCAAGGAACGCGAAGGCGAGGAAGAGCACCAGGCTCCGCCGGACGGCACTCCACGCACACCTGCCTTGGAACGCGACCCCTTCCGGGTTTACGGAGTCAACGTGATCCTCGCTCATAACGAGCGGGAAAGCTCCCCGGTCATTTTCGAGACCGCTCCCACCTACGCCAATCTCTTTGGAACCATTCAGCGGAGTTACGACTCGCGGGGCAGCGGCTGGACTTCGGATTTCATGGACCTTCGCGGTGGCTCCATCCTCCGCGCCGACGGCGGTTTTCTTATCATGTACGCTCTCGATACCCTCACCGAACCCGGTGTTTGGCGCACGCTTAAGCGCGCCCTCAATCACGGCAAGCTCGAAATCCAGCCGCTTGATCTCTATTTCCCCTTCGGTGCCACCGCTCTCAAACCAGAGCCGATCGAGATCAACGTCAAGATCATCCTTATCGGCGACCGCGAAATCTACGAGCTTCTCTACCTCTACGAAGAGGATTTCAAGAAAATCTTCAAAGTCCGCGCCGAATTTGATGAAGAGATGGAGATGGGCGACGAGGTAATCCTTCAGTATGCCGGCCGCCTGCGGCGGCTCTCCGACGACGAAGGGTTGTGCCCCTTCGACCGCGGTGCTGTCGCGGCCATGATCGAGTACGGTGTCCGCAAGGCCGGACGACGAGGCAAGGTCACCTCTCGCTTCTCCGATCTCGCCGACCTCGCTCGCGAATCCTGCTACTTGGCCCGCGAGGCGGGCGACTCCCCGGTCACTGCGGGCTACGTCCGCAAGGCCATTGAAGCCAGGATCGAGCGTCACAACCTGATCGAGACGAAAATCCGGGAAATGATCGAACAGGGCACGCTGCTTATTGATACCTCGGGCGCCCGCGTCGGCCAGGTGAACGGCCTGAGTGTTTTGGAAATCGGCGGCTATACCTTTGGCAAGCCCGTCCGCATCACTGCTTCGGCGGCTCTGGGTAAGACCGGGTTGATCAACATCGAGCGCGAAGCCAACTTGAGCGGCCGCCTCCACGACAAAGGTATGCAAATCATTGCTGGCTTTCTCCGCTCGCGCTTCGCCCAAGACAAGCCGCTTTCGCTTTCCGCCAGCGTTTGTTTTGAGCAGTCTTATTCCGGAGTGGATGGCGATAGTGCCAGCTCAACAGAAATCTATGCTTTGCTCTCGGCCCTTTCAGGCCTCCCCATCCGGCAAGACTTGGCGGTCACGGGTTCTGTGAATCAACAGGGCGACATTCAGCCTATTGGCGGGGTGAATCAGAAGATTGAAGGTTTCTACGATGTTTGTCGTGTCAAGGGCCTGACTGGGCAGCAGGGCGTTCTCATCCCCGTCGAAAACGTGGAAGACCTGATGCTTCGCGAAGATGTTGTGGAGGCTGTGGCTGCCGGCAAGTTTCACATCCTGTCCGTGTCTAGCGTCGAACAGGGTATCGAGGTGCTTACCGGTGTTCGCGCCGGGGGCGTTCCCCGCCGGGCGGGTGAGGACGGCCGGCCGTCGTCCGCCTATGAGCCGGGCACCGTCTTTGCCTTGGTGGATCAACGCCTCCGCGAAATGGCGGAAACGCTGAAGGAGTTTGAATAGCGCCCATCCAGCCCTCTCTACTCCGCTGGCGCAAGATACTCCTGGCGGCTTTCCACGCGGCACCCCTTCACCACAGTGTCAGCTTCCTTGATCCGATTCTGCTTCTTCGGATCTCGGCAGGCCGGAACGTCACCAAGGACTTGGACCTCGAGCCGGTGGATTTGCCCATCGCGCGCAGGGGGAGCAAACCCCAGGCTGTACTGGTTCCTCAAGCGTCGGGCAATTTGCTGGTAGATGGCAGTGAACTCGCTCCCATCCCTTGGAATAAATAACCTCCCGCCTGTCATCTCCGCTATTTCACGCAAGCCTTGTTCTGCGTGCGCAAAACTCAATTCCGGGGGAACGCTCTGCTCTTCGCGAGGATTCCCGGTCTTACTTTTGCCTTTTGCACGAACTCGTAATTCGCCCCCCAACGCGACAGGAAACACAACGACTTGCCCGACCATCAACCTGGTCTTGAGTTTTTGCCAACTGTTTTCGCCCGAGGTATCCAGTCCCGTGCTGAGCAGAACAATCCCCTTTTTCTTCTCCCCGGACCCAAGCCCATCGATCGCAGCCGCCAAAGAGTCATAGAGGTTGAGCTGCCCCGAGCCCAGGCTGTACCTCAGCTCACTCAGAACGTTGGCTAGTGCACTTTTATCCTCCGTAAAGTTGGTTCTGAAGCGGATGGATTGGTCGTACGTCGCCACGGCGACACGGTCGTGAACCGCCAGGTTTCCGAGCAGCACTTCAGCCGCCAATAGATGCTGTCGGTGAATGAGGTACACCGCAGGACTTGTCTCTACAAGTACTAATATCTCTGCCGGTTCTTCCGTCGGTGCAAAGTGCGTGATGGGTTGCTCTGCGCCATTGTCCAAGATGCGGAAATTCTCGCGCTTTAGGCCGGCCACAAAATCCCCCTTCGGATTTAGGACCGACACCTCAACATTCACCAGATCCACCTGCGCCACAATCGCAGGCGCGGCCGCCTTCTTGGGCTCCTGTCCGACGACGCCCTCCCTTCCGCCCGAGACACCCCTAATCCCAGCAACTTCCACGGCCAGCCCCTGCCACACCAGCCAGCACGCACCGATGCTCAACCCCTTGCGCCTCAACCTATGCCAAACCATTGCTTGCGACTCGCTCGCAATGGAAATGGCCCTGCCACGTTTTCGTTTCGCGCAGCAGGGCCATCCCCAAGCCTGATGTGATTGGAGTTTTCTATTGCTTGGGCGTCGCCAAGTAGCCCGTGGCCCGGTCTTTCTCCACCTTGAAAACCACGACCTCCATGGGGACCCGGCTCCCTTGTACGAAAAACTGGACCGGCTCGTTCACAGTCTTGTCCTTTTTCTCGATGGCCTTGTCGTCCGCGTACACCGTCATCGTATAACGATACTTTTTCGCATCCGCTTTCATCAGCGCCAGTTGCACTGGGCCGACTCGCGACGGCGTCTTGGACTTCCGGATGTCAAATTCAAAATAATTCCGTTCCCCGCGTCGCTTCAGCTCTTCCAAGTCCTCCCGGTTCCGCGCGATCAGGCCGCTTTGCACTCCCAGGTCCCCAATCGTCCGTTCCAGCCTGCTCTTCGTGGCTTCCAGATCCTCGCGAGTTGCCTTGATTTCCGTCTTTGCGCCTCCCAACTCGGTGCTGACCTGTCCAATTCTGGCATCGCTTTCCTGCCTCACTTGGCCGATCTGCGCCAGAAGTTTCTCATCACTTTCTTTCTGATCCTTCCGGATGGACTGTGCCAGCCCCCGCGCGCGGGCCAGCTCCTCTTGGGTCAGCCCCAACTTCTGCGACGTCACCTCGAGTTGCCCCTTCAAGTCGGCCATCCGCGAGTTAGTCTGCTCCATCTGTGCCGTCAGCAGATCGGCGCGTTTGTTCGCGGCCGTGAGTTCGGCTTCCAGCCTAGTTCGCGCCGAGTGTCCGCTGTATAACAGGAACCCGACCAGCAAAAACAGAACGACAAAAACCGCAATAATCCACCTCGGCGTGGGAGACGTCTCATAGGTGTAGGACTGTGTTTCAGGGGAGTCGGGTGTGGTGCTCATCAGGTCTCCTTTCCTTGCACCCTTTCTGTTTCGATCACCATGAAGATGGATTATCTATGAAGCGTTTCGGGTTGTCTATCTCCTCTCGCCACGCGGAGTCTTTTTGGGCCGCGGCCACCTGGCTTCCACCGTCGTGGTCAGTCCGCCCCGCGGTGTAAACTCTCCCCGCACCACACACCACGCTGGTTGTGCCGCCTTCACAATGTCCTCCAGAATGCGGTTGACGGCGTTTTCGTAAAAGATTCCCAGATTGCGGTAAGCCAACAGATACAGCTTCAGGCTCTTCAGTTCCAGACAGCGTTTCTTCGGCAAGTACTGGATGCTGATCACACCGTAGTCCGGCATTCCTGTTTTGGGGCAGACCGAGCTGTACTCGGGAAACCGTGTCGTTATCTCGTAGGCCGGGTATTGGTTGGGCCAGGTTTCCAGCCGCGGTAACTGTGCCCGAATTCCAGCGCGTGCGTGGTCAGCAGAATAGCCAGGCATCACTTCTCTCCGCCGTCATTCTACACTCGACTTCGGCCAAACCACGCTGGGAATCATCTTCTCCACGGCTCACTCCGGCCAGTTTGGGCGCGGCCTCAGTATTGTCATCGTATCGAGCGTTCGAGTATGCTTCGTCCGGGAATCTTTCTATTGGGGGAGCGTTGATTTGTCCTTCCTGTCGGAGCGACCGCTGCCGTCGCTCCAAGCGTCGCGGCTTTTGGGACTTCGTGGTCGGCTTTTCAGGTCTTCGGCCTTGGCGTTGTCGTGCCTGCGAAGCGCGCTTCTTCGCTTGGGTCGTGCCCATTGCCTATTCCCATTACGTTCATTGCCCCCAGTGTGGCAATCTCGACTTGCAGCGCATCTCCCGCGAGCATGTTTCCGGCGGTTTTTCCTGGCTGAAGCGCTTGCTGCACTTTCCTGCTTATCGTTGCGACCCTTGCCGCTACCGGTTCTTCTCCGTCCGGCAGCACCATAAAGTTCTTCCCGTTCACTCCGAATCGCCTTCCAGTTAGATCCCCTGGCCCACCGCCCATCCAACCAGAAGGATAGCGATGCCTTGTCTTGACGATCTTCCTTCTTGCGCGCTATAAAATAGAGCTACTGATTGCGTAGTTGCGACTGTGTTTCTCAAGTTCGTTCCGGCGGTATCGTCTAGGGGTTAGGACGCCAGATTCTCAATCTGGAAACCCGGGTTCGATTCCCGGTACCG
>Ga0233417_10000514_pt1 | contig 11686 bp, 9 predicted proteins | sample Sed_MG_FD_189023 | JGI IMG/M metagenome (GOLD analysis project Ga0233417, IMG submission 189023) | Sediment microbial communities from Lake Towuti, South Sulawesi, Indonesia - Sediment_Towuti_2014_0.5_MG | ecosystem: Environmental > Aquatic > Freshwater > Lake > Sediment | place: Indonesia... | reverse complement strand
TGCCGTCGAGTTCAACGGCACGGTGCGCGGCAACGGTCTATAGCGGGTAGGAAGGGTCAGTCGGCTATGGCCATTCTCTACTGCACCATCCCGCACTTTGCCGCCTCCCTGGCGCGCCGGGACGATCCCAGCCTGCAAGGCCGTCCTCTGGTCCTCATCGGCCCGGAGAGACGGGTTTTCGATGTCTCGGCTGAGGCCGCAGCCTGTGGCATTGTCTCCGGCCTGACGGCCAGGGCCGCCGAAATCCGCTGCCCTGAGGCTCGCTTGGTGGAAGCCGACCTGGGCCGCTGCCGGGAGGAGTTGGAAGCGCTGTTCCAGTTGCTTGAAGGCGCCAGTCCCAACGTGGAGCCTCACGGCTGGGGTGCGGCTTACCTCGATATGGGTGCTCCGGCGCAGGATCGCGCCGAAGCGATGTCCCTCTGCCAGAAAATCGGGCGAGCGGTACGGCACGAGTTGGGCGAGATCCTCCAGCCGGCGTTGGGTTGGGACAGCTCCAAGTTCACCGCGCAGGCAGCCGCCAGGCGCACGCAACCCGGGCGCCTGCTGGTGGTGTCCGCCGTTAAGGAGCCGGCTTTTCTCAGGCCGCTGCCGGTGAGCTGGTTGCCGCTCTCGGAGGACAGCCTGCGGCGGCTGGGCTTTCTCGGGCTGCGTACCTTGGGCCAGTATGCGGCGCTCCCGCCAGCGGCGGTCTGGCAGCAGTTCGGGCAGGCCGGGAGGCTGGCCCAGCGATACGCTCGCGGTGAGGATGACCGACCGGTCGTCCCCCGCTGGCAGGCGCCTCGCCTGGCAGCAGAGTACGAGTTTGAGACCCCGGTGAATGAACGAGAGCGGCTGCTGGCCACGTCCGGACGCCTGGTCTCTCCGCTGCTGGCAGAACTGCGCGACAATCTGCGGGCCTGTGGCCAGGTACGCCTGGCAGCGCGTTTTGATGACGGCAGCACCCGGCAAAGGACGTGCACTTTTCTCTGCCCCACGGCGAATGAGGCCCAGGTGATGCAAGCACTGGGCCAATTAGCTGATGGGGTGCGTTGGCAAGGGTATGTCACCGCTCTCCAGGTGGCGTTAGACCACATCCAGGACGCCGTCCCCGAACAACTGACCTTCCTCCCCGGCGAGGACCGGCGCGCCCAAAAACTGCGCCAGGTGCAGCGCTACCTGGCCGCGCGCTTCGGAGCCGATCGGCTGCGCCGTGGAGTTTTGGCCCAACCCGGCGCGCCGTTGCCGGAGTGGCGCGTCCACTGGCTGTCCGAGGAGGAGCCGTGACGCGGCTGTGGCCTGAGGGGGAACCGCTCAAGGTATGGGGTGGGGAGGAGTCGCCCGTCGCCTTTGTGTGGCAGGGCGCCTCCCACCGCATCCTGGAGGTCTGCAACCGGTGGCGGGTTCACACCTGCTGGTGGGAGCCGGACCAGGCCATCTGGCGCGAGTGCCTGAAGGTAGCCACTGATACCGGGCTCCTCTGTCTCATCTATCGTGACCTGTTTTCCGGTAGCTGGTTTCTGAGTCGCGTCTACGACTAATCCCCTATGACCACGGGTTATGCCGAACTGCACTGTCATAGCAGCTTTTCCCTACTTGACGGCGCTTCCTCGCCGGAAGCGCTGGTCGAGCGAGCCGCCATGTTGGGTTACGTGGCACTGGCCCTCACAGACCACGATGGCCTGTACGGTGCGGTACGTTTCTGGGGGGCCGCCAAGGCCAGGGGTATCAAGCCCATCATCGGCGCCGAGGTCACTCTGGCGGAAGGTGGTCACCTGACGCTGCTGGCCGAGACCCAGCACGGCTACGCCAACCTGTGCCGCATCCTCAGCGCCGGACAACTGGCCGGGCAGAAGAGGCAGCCCCGGCTCACATTGGAGACCATAGACAGGCATGCCGGCGGGCTGACCTGCCTGTCCGGTTGCCGTCAGGGGGTAATCCCTGCGGCGTTGCTGGCTAAAGACGGGCCGGCAGCGCGCCGGGCGGCCGGCGCGTTATGGGACATCTTTGGCCCCGGCCGCTTCTGGATCGAAATTCAGCGGCACTACCTGCCCACTGACGCCCGTTTGACGGCAGAGCTGGCGGAACTGGCCAGGTGGTTGGGTGCAGGCGTGGTGGCCACGAACAACGTGCATTACGCCGAGCGCTCCGGCCAGCGCCTGCACGACCTGCTGACTTGCATCCGCCACCACATGACCCTCCCCGAAGCCCTGGCCGGCGGGCTGCTGCACCCTAACTCGGAACGCTTCCTCAAGCCCTCTCAAGAGATGGCTATCCTCTTCCACGGCCTGCCCCAGGCACTACGCAACACCCTGGAGGTCGCGGAGCGATGCCAGGTCTGCCTGGACTTTTCCTCTCAGCGATTACCCATCTTCCCGACCCCTGAAGGGCACACCCCCGAAAGCTATCTCTACGCCTTGTGCGAACAGGGGCTGCGCCGCAAGTTCGACCCTGTTACGCCGCAGGCCGAGGCCCAACTGGCCCACGAACTGGGGGTCATTCAGCGGGCAGGGCTGGCCGGTTACTTCCTGGTCGTCTGGGATATAGTCCGCTTTGCCCGCTCCCAGGGCATCCGCTGCCAGGGGCGCGGTTCAGCCGCCAACTCCCTGGTCGCCTACCTGCTGGACATCACCCCCGTTGACCCGCTGCGACACCACCTCCTGTTCGAGCGCTTCTTGAGCGAGGGGGCGCACACCATGCCCGACATTGACGTAGATTTCGCCGCCGACCGCCGCGAAGAGGTCATCCAGTACGTTTACGGGCGGTACGGCGAGGAGCACGTGGGCATGGTGTGCAACGTGGTCACTTACCGCGCCCGCTCCGCTGTGCGCGACGTGGCCAAAGCGCTGGCCTTCCCGCCCGATGTGATTGACCAGGTAGCCAAAGCCCTCGATACCCGGTCCGCTGAAGCCGCCGCCGAAACCATCCAGGGTGGTCTGTCAGAGGCAGAGTTCCCGGCCAGTTCCTCCCTCCCCTGGCGGATTTTGTCGGAGTTGTTACGAGAGATAGACGGCGTCCCGCGCCACCTGTCCATCCATGTGGGAGGCATGCTCATCACCGCCGCGCCATTGGTGGAAGTGGTGCCCCTGGAGTGGGCCACCATGCCGGGCCGCGTCGTCGTCCAGTGGGATAAGGATTCCGTAGAGGATGCCGGCCTGATCAAGATTGACCTGCTCGGCTTGCGCACACTGGGGGCGATCGAGGAAGCGCTGGCTCATATCCGAGAGCAACAGGGGGTCGCCGTGGACATCGACCACTTGCCCCTGGACGACCCGGCTGTCTATGCGATGTTGCAGCGGGCCGATACGGTGGGGTGTTTCCAGGTGGAGAGTCGTGCCCAGGCACAGATGCAGCCCCAGATGCAACCCCGGTGCTTCGAGGACATCGTCGTCGAGGTGGCCTTGATCCGTCCCGGCCCTATCCAGGGCAACATGGTGCATCCCTACCTGCGCCGCAGGCAAGGATTAGAACCGGTGAGTTACGCCCATGCTGCCTTGGAGCCGGCCTTGGCCGAGACGTTGGGTATCATCGTGTTCCAGGAACAGGCCATCCGGGTGGCCATGGCCGTCGCCGGTTTCACCCCTGCCGAAGCCGATTTATTGCGCCGGGCTATGAGCCGCAGCCGCTCCGAGACAGCGATGGCAGCCTTGCAAAAGCATTTTATGGCGGGCGCCCTGGCCAGGGGCGTGGATGAAGCCACAGCCATAGAGGTCTTCCGGCAACTGGCCGCCTTCGCGGAATTTGGCTTCTGCAAGTCCCACGCAGCCGCCTTTGCCCTGGTCGCCTACCAGACCCTTTACTTGAAGGCGCATTTCCCCGCCGCCTTCTACTGCGCCATTCTTAACCGCCAGCCGCTAGGCTTTTACCCGCCCAAGGTGATTATCGGCGACGCCCAGCGCCACGGCGTCCCCGTACTGCACCCGGACGTCAACCACAGCCTGGCTGCGTGCACCCTGGAGCGTTATACTTCGTCCAAGGCGATTCGCCTGGGCCTGCGCTACGTACATAGCCTGGGAGAAGCCTGGCAGACGCGCATCGTCGAGCGGCGGGGGAGCCAGCCTTTTGGTGACCTCCAGAATTTCTGCCGGCGCACGCGCCTGCCCAGGCCGGTGGTGGAGAACCTGATCCGCGCCGGGGCGACCGATAACTTGAGCCATCAGCACAACGGCGCACGGCGGGACCTGCTATGGCAACTGGGGGGGCTGTCCTATCAAGAGGAGGGGCTGGACCTCGACGTGCCCGTGGAACCGGTGGCGCTGCCCGCGCTGAGCCTGGCAGAGCGCCTGGGGTGGGAGGTTGAACTGCTGGGGATGGCGCCTGGCAATCACGTCATGGCCCTATATCGGGAGGTATTACGAGAGCAGGGTATACTGAGCAGCCGCGAACTCTGTGAGCAGCGCGATGGGAAGGTGGTATGGGTAGCGGGTTTGGTGGTCGTCCAGCAACGACCGCCGTCGGCCAAGGGGGTCGTCTTCACCACACTGGAAGACGAAGAAGGGCTGATGAACCTGATCATATCCCCCGGGGTTTATGCCCGCTATGTGCGTACCCTGCGTACAGCTTCCCTGCTCATCGTGGAGGGGACAGTACAGCAACAGAGAGGGGTGGTTAACTTGCTGGCTTTGCAGGTAGCGCCCTTGGGTGCCAGAACTGATCCATAATTTGGCCAGCACTGGCAGCGCGCCTACTGTAGCATCTCCTTGTCATGGTCGCTGGTGGAGATGTCGATCTCAGCCTCGATCCAGTCGATGCGGCCCTTGATGACCTCTTCGCTGCCCGCACCCCCAACGATGGTGGTGTCGTGCTTGGTGGCCACCACCTTGTCACACTGACCCAGGTCGGCCATGGTGACCGTCTCCAGCTTGTGCCCCGTCTCCTCGCTGATGACCGTGCCACCCGTCAAGATGGCAATGTCCTGCAGCATGGCCTTGCGCCAATCCCCGAAGCCGGGCGCCTTGACCGCCAACACGTTGAAGGTGCCCCGCAGCTTGTTCAGCACCAGCGTGGCCAGGGCCTCCCCATCCACATCCTCGGCCAGCATCAGCAGGTTGCGCTGCCCACTCTGGATCAGCTTCTCCAAAATCGGCACTATTTCCGCCGCCGCACTGATCTTCTTCTCGTGGATCAGCACATACGGCTCCTCCAGCACCGCCTCCATCGTCTCCGGATCGGTGATAAAGTACGGCGAGATGTAGCCCTGGTCAAACTGCATGCCTTTCACATAGTCCGGCTCGAAGGGCAGCCGGGGGCGGGCCTGCTTTGTGGGCTCGGCCGCTGGTGGCCGCCGGGGCGCGGCGGCGGCCGCGCCGACCGGGGCTTGGTCGCGCGCTGGGGCCTGCGCCAGCTTCTTGGGCTCGACCCTTTCCTCCGCGGGCTCCACCGCAGGCGGGGCAGCCTCTCGCCGCGCAGGGCGCTCGGCTGGTTGCGGGGGCGCCGGCCTTGCCTCGGCCGCCTCCACCTGGAACAGCACCCCATCGGGCGCGCGCATGGTGAGGGCTGGCGTGCCCCACTCGAAAGTGTTGGCCACGGCCGGGCTCACGGCTTTGCGCGCCTCGGCCACGGCCGCGTCCACGGGCATGCCCTCGGCCAGCGCCTCGTAAAAGGCCCGCGCCAGTTCGATGGCCGCGGCGTCGGTGATCTCATACTGCATGGCCAGCACCGCGGGGATGCCCCGGCGCACCAGGATCGCCGCGCTGCTGGAGAAGACGTCCCGCTGGCCGCCGCGTGCCCCCTCACAGGCGTTCAGCAGGGCCAGGCGCAGCGGGCGGTGGTCGGCCAGCAGCATAGCAAGCTGCGTGGCCTGCAGAAAGTGGCTGTTTCCCTCGTCATCGGCCAGGGCCAGGTAGCCCTGGTCAGCGACCAGGTCAAACCCGCCGTGGCCGATGAAGTGGAAGATGTGCCAGGGACCGCCGCGCATGGCCGCCTGCAAATGCCGCCAGGTCTGCCCCTCCAGCCAGGTCAGCTCGGCCAGGCCGCGCGCCCCCAGCCCCTGCAGCGCGCGCTCCACCCGCTCCCTTTCGCGCGCCTCGTCCAGTTGGGGCAGATCACGCGGGCTGGCGATCATGCCCAGGATGCGCAGGGGCGGGGTCACCCCCAGCGCCGGGATGGGCCGGGGCAGCTCCAGGTAGCGCACCAGGGGCGTGTCCCGCGAGAGGCAGACGTACTCGGCCTGGCGCGGGTCGTACAGAAACTCCCAGGGCAGCGCGGCCAGCTCGGGGGGCTGGATGCGCAGCTTGACCCGCAGGCCTTGCCCGGCGTGCCAGGCCCGCTCCAAGCTCACGTCGTAGCGGTTGCGCACCTCGCCGGTGAAGAGGGCGTTGAACAGGTCCCGGCCAAAGTCCTGCACCGCCTGTTCGTCGGGCGACAAGACCTGCCGGCGCTTGCCGCCGGAGCGCAGCAGGCGGTTCTCTAAGGCCAGCTCGTCGTAGGGGAAGCGCATGGTCTCGTGGGCCTCCCCCGCTGGCGAGCGGATCACCGCCACGGGGTACTCGCGCCCCGCGCCGGGGCCGATCTCCACTTCAAAGTCCAGGTAGCTGGGGTAGGGGGTGGCCATAGACGCCGGCGTGCTCGCCTTCCTCCTGGTTCACCCGCCGAGGGCAGGCTCAATCCTGGCAAAGAGTCAGGCCGCCGCCTGCGCCATCAGGTCGGCGGCCCGTCCAATTCGGCCTCCGCTGCACGGTTATTGGGTCTCGGTTTGCCCGCCGAGGGGCGAGCCCCGCATTCTACTACGGGACCAGCCCCGCATTCCACTGCAGGACCAGTGAGCCGCCAAGGACTCGAACCTTGAACCCGCTGATTAAGAGTCAGCTGCTCTACCAGTTGAGCTAGCGGCCCGCCTGAGGTGCCGAGGCCCAGATTTGAACTGGGGACTCCTTGATTTTCAGTCAAGTGCTCTACCAGACTGAGCTACCTCGGCCAACACCCCATCAAGCTTGGGATGCTACATGGAGCGTGGGTGAGTATAACACAGTGCCCACCGGAGGTCAAATACCGTGACAAAGCGATAAGATGAAGCTCGCCCTGCCCGTTTCATTGGTGTCAGGCCTGGTTTCGTGCTACAATGCGGCCTAAGCTGCTGCCAAAACACGGAGGTAGGCATGGAGACACTTTTGGGGCAAACGCTGGGACAATATCGCATCGTCGAGCAGATCGGCAAAGGGGGAATGGCCACTGTCTACAAGGCCTACCAGCCTGGCCTGGACCGCTACGTCGCTATCAAGGTCTTGCCCGCATATTATGCCCACGAGACAGGATTCTCCGAGCGTTTTGTGCGCGAGGCAAAAGCCATCGCCCGCCTGGACCACCCCAATATTCTGCCCGTTTATGACTTTGGCCAGCAGGATGGGCTGTCCTACATTGTCATGAAATTCGTATCCGCCGGTACGCTCAAGGACCGGCTGGGACGGCCCCTGTCGCTCCAAGAGACCACAGGCATTCTCAAGCAGATTTCCGCTGCCCTGGACCATGCCCACGCTCTGGGGATTCTTCACCGAGACGTGAAGCCAGGCAACATCCTGATTGACGAGAAGGGATGGGTCTATCTGTCGGATTTTGGCCTGGCCAAGATGGTGGAGGGGTCGGTGCAGTTGACCGGCTCCGGCGTCGGAGTGGGTACCCCGGCGTATATGTCACCCGAGCAGGGACAGGGCCTCTCAGTTGACGCGCGCACCGACGTCTACTCGTTGGGCGTTGTGCTCTATGAAATGCTCACCGGGCGGGTTCCCTACGAAGCAGAGACTCCCATGGCCGTGGTGGTCAAACACATCACCAGCCCGCTGCCGCTACCACGCTCCACCAACCCATCCATCCCCGAGCCGGTCGAGCTAATTATTCTTAAGGCGCTGGCCAAAGACCCCAACGACCGCTACGGCAGCGCTGGCAACCTGGCGGTTGCACTGGAGACAGCCCTCACCCCATCCGAGCCAAAAGAGGTTGCCCCTGCCCCACCTCCGCCTGCACCCCGGGCACAGCCGGCGCCGGTCTATCGAGCTCCTGCCCCACCTCCGCCCCCCGTCCCGGCTGCCGAGCAGAAGAGTGGTTTGCCGGTGGCCGCTATGGCAGCCGGTATCGGCTTGATCGGGGTCATCGGCATACTCCTGCTGGTGGCATTGATACTCATCTTAGGGCGTGGCGGCACCCCAGACGTTTCGGAGACGCCCGCTCCGCTGGCCAGTGCCTCGCTGCCTATCGCGATGCTGACGCCGACTGCGATCCCAACCGCTACTTCCCCGGGCGCTGAGGGGACGCCAGTTGCCCCGCCCACGCCGGTTCCGACGCAGGCTCCCTCGACAACGCACACGCCCGTCCCGACGGACACACCGCTGCCTGCCTCTACTTCTGTGCCGACCCATACGCCCACCGCTACGGCCACCCAAGCTCCCACAGACACGCCGGCTCCACCCACCTTTACGCCAACTTCTACGCCCAACCCAGACACCGGCTATCGCCCCTATCCTCTTTTCAATACCTTATGGGAGGAACTCGGGGGGGGTGCCGGTCCACTCGGCTATCCCACCGGCCCGGCCGTTACCGACCGAAATTACGCCAAGCAGTACTTTGACCGGGGCTTCATGTACTGGTGGCAATCACCCACCCTCCCCGAGCCAATTTGGGTGGTGGCTATGCCAGATCTTGCTGCGAACAGCGGTACAACCTGGACACGCTACGACAATGCGTGGGACTCCAGCAAACCCCTCTTTCCGCCAAATTGCCCGGAGGCGACTGAGCCGTTGGGGCCCATGGCGGGCTTTGGCGTCACCTGGTGCGATCGTCCCGGCGTCAAAGAGCAGGTGGGCCCTCCCCGCGAACGAGAGTCTGGCTCAGGAGACGTTTATCCCAAAGGGGCAGTGCAATTCTTCCAGCGCGGCGTGATGTTCGAGAACCCGTCTGATCGCCAGATATGGGCGCTCAGCCAGGAGGCGGGTTGGCGACGAGCTGGCTATTGATGCTGACAGGCACCTCATTCGTTTCTGGGAAGCGAGTGTGCCCATAGGTTCGCGTTCGTGCCGGCAGAGCAAAGGGCTGTCGGGCTTGCTCGACGCCCCAACCGGCGCAGGCCGCACCTTGCGGTTGACTTTCGGCCTGGAAACCGGTACAATCACACCATCACCATTACCCATCAATCCCACCCGAGATGAGCGAACCGTGACGCGCAAGATATTGGTCGTGGACAGTGACCATGCTTTCGCCACCATCCTCAAAGAAGGCCTGGAAGCTGCTGGTGGTTATCAGGTCACTCTGACCCACGCTGGTGGTGATGCGCTGGAGTTGGTGGTGGAGCGCCACTTTGACATGGTCATCGTGTACATGGGCCTGTCCGACGTTAAGCCGCTCACACTGATCAGGGCGATTCGCGAGGCCAAGCCTGCGATGCGCCTGATGATCATCCCCCTCTTCGGGCAGCAAGCCTCATCCGAGCTGCAGGAACTTGAGATCCAAGGCATGCTGCCCAAGCCGTTTTTCGTGGGTGACCTGCCGGACATAGTGGCCAGGGCAATAGGTGAGGAGTTGCCCGAGGCTTCCGCTGCTCCAGCCCCCAAACCCGAAGCTGCCGTATCGGCTGGCCCCGGCCTGGTGGCGCACGACGTGGCCAAGTCTGCCCCTCCCATCGTGCAGAAATCGCCGCCGGGTCAGGAACACCCTGCTACCCCACTGCCAGCCATCCCCCAGCCTGAGCCGCCAGCTTTCTCAGCCGAGACATTGCGCAGATTGAGAGCTAAAGAGAAGCAAATGGCACAACTCCTGAAGAGCCTCAATCGCGAGGTACGGGCCGAGTCCATTATCGTGACGCTAGGCGCGGAGCTAGTCGCCTATGCAGGACTGTTGGGCCGGGAACAGGCAGCCAAGCTGGCCGCGCTGGTGGCTGCCAGCACACAGGCCGCCGCCAGCTCTGCCGCTTTTCTGGGGGAGCCAGAAGGTCGTTTTGAGCAGAGCTTACACGAGGGGGCCGAGTACCGCCTGTACTCGCTGAATCTGGCGGAGGGGTTAGTTCTTTCCCTGGCTCTCAGTTCCGAGCTTCCGCTGGGCACGCTTCGCTATCGAACCCGACAGACCGCCGAGGAGTTGCTGGGACTGCTGGCCTGACCATAGCATCTCGACGCTTGTCAGGCTGCTCCTCACGCTACCGGCCGCGCAGCCGGGCGCGGGCTGCGGCACAATGAGGACATTCTGCCCCTGCGTATTCACGCCCGCAGACGCCACATTGGCGGCGCTCATCTTCGGGACTAGTATCAACCGCCGCCACGATGACGATCACTTCCTGTCCCTCGTATCGGCTCAACCACTCCGACAGATTACGATCGCCGACCACAAAATGCCCTTTGTCGGCGTGGGACAGGAGGCCACGTAGGGCAATTGCTCCCATATCCATGGCGCTGCCTGCCAATCGCAGCGCGCTTGCTTTTGACACAGCCATCAGAGCGCCTCGTTCTACCAGATTCAAAAGCCGACCACTGAGGATCAAGGATATCTGAAATGCCGAGCACCTTCCTGAATCTTGGTCTCCGAACCCCGGCCGCTTAAGGGGCTCATGCTACCATATGTCCCGCACCAGCGGCTAATTTACACCAACGACCGTCTGAAAGGCCATAACTCAGGTGACACCATGCCGGCCCGCCAGGTCCCGTTCTTGATCGGGCACCCGGCGCTGGTTACCTGGCTCGAGTGATCAGAGCATACACATCTCTCTTGGTCCAACCTGACTGGCTGGCCACACGGCGGGCCGCGTCGGAGTGACTGGTGCCTTCCTCCAGCAAAGCGGTTACCGCCGAGCGCACCCGGTCGACGTCCCACGGGCTCGGCTCGTCAGCACCCTCCACCACCAGCGTGAACTCGCCGCGCGGCTCACGCTCCTGCCACTCGCTCAGCGCATCGCCCAGCGTCCCACGCCAGACTTCTTCGTGCAGCTTGGTCAGCTCCCGGCAGATGGCACAACGACGGCGCCCGCCCAGCCTTTCGACGGCATCAGACAGGGTCGCCCGCAAGCGGTGGGGGGCTTCGAAGAAGACCAATGTAGCCCGCACCTCGGCCACCTCCGCCAGGGCACGCTTGCGCTCGGTGGCTCTGCGCGGGAGGAAGCCCAGGTAGAGGAAGCGGTCCAGAGGCAGGCCACTGACGGGCAAAGCAGCGGTCAGGGCTGAGGGGCCGGGGACGGACACCACCGCAAAGTCACGCTCGATGGCAGCCCGCACGAGTTCGTAGCCCGGATCAGAAAAAAGTGGCATGCCAGCCTCGGAGAGCAGAGCGACATTGCCCGTTTCCAGCGCAGCCAGTATGCGCTCGATGTGGGCCGGCTGGCTGTGTTCGTGGTGGCTGATTAACGGTTTGTCGATCTCGAAGTGGGACAGCAGCCGCCCGGTGGTGCGGGTATCTTCTGTAGCGATCAGGGAGCAACCGCGCAACACTTGCAAAGCGCGCAGCGTGATGTCTTCCAGATTGCCAATCGGGGTGGCGACCAGGTAGAGGGTGCCCATCAGTGAGTACCCTGCCGCCAAGTCGCTCGCACGGCTTCGATCAAGGCGGCATCCTGTTCTGGCAGCACCGTGCGCGGATCGAGGAGCAGGCGGTCATCCTCGATGCGTGCCACGATGGGGGGAGTTGCGGCACGCAGGCTCACGGCCAGTGAATCGGGCGACGGAACCCCCAAGGCAAGGGCTCGAGTGGGTAAGACCTGCCCCGGCAGGCTGCCGCCTCCTATGGTGGACTCTGCAGA
>Ga0233417_10000513_pt1 | contig 11692 bp, 9 predicted proteins | sample Sed_MG_FD_189023 | JGI IMG/M metagenome (GOLD analysis project Ga0233417, IMG submission 189023) | Sediment microbial communities from Lake Towuti, South Sulawesi, Indonesia - Sediment_Towuti_2014_0.5_MG | ecosystem: Environmental > Aquatic > Freshwater > Lake > Sediment | place: Indonesia... | reverse complement strand
GCTCGCTCCTCGGTGTCCATCGGCCCCCTATCCTGCCACGCGCAGGGCGCCACCGCCCACGCGACGACGTGCTCGGCACCGGACACCCGTCGGCGTCGGGTGGAGCGCGAGATACGCTGAGGCCATGAGCGCGAGCGAGCCGAGGCGCCGGGTCCCGTCCGTGGACGCGCTCCTACGGAGCGAGCCCGGGAAGCGCGCGAGTGCCACGCTCGGCCGCCCGCTCCTCAAGCGCACGCTCGTCCGTACCCTCGAGGAGGTCCGCGCCGCCGCAGAGACCGGCATCGAGCCGCCGAGCGCCGACGACATCCTCGCGCGAGCGGTCGCGGTCGCCTCGCGCGCCTCGACCGGACTCACGCGGGTGATCAACGCGACCGGCGTCGTGCTCCACACAGGGCTGGGGCGGGCGCCCCTCCCCCAGCGCGCGGCCGAGGCCGCGGCGCACGCGGCCCAGAGCTACAGCGACCTCGAGATCGACCGCGACAGGGGGACGCGCGGCACGCGCACGGCACGCGCCGAGCTCCTCCTCACCGCCCTCACCGGCGCCGAGGCCGCACTCGTCGTCAACAACGGTGCGGCGGGGGTGCTGCTCGCACTCGCGGCGCTCGCGCGCGGGAAGCAGGTGCTCGTCTCGAGGGGCGAGCTCATCGAGATCGGCGGCGAGTTCCGGATCCCCGACATCATGGGCGCCTCGGGGGCGAAGCTCGTCGAGGTCGGCACGACGAACCGTACGCGCCTGTCCGACTTCAAGGCCGCGCTGACCGACAGGACCGGGCTCATCCTCAAGGTCCACCCGAGCAACTACCGCGTCGTGGGCTTCACGGCCGAGCCGTCCGCGGCCGACCTCGCAGCGCTCGCGCGCGGGGCCGGCGTCCCGCTCGTCTACGACCTCGGCTCAGGCCTCCTCGACCGATGGCCGGGCGTGCCCGCCGATGAGCCGGCCGCCGTCGAGGCGCTCTCCGACGGGGCCGACCTCGTCGTGTTCTCGGGCGACAAGCTCCTGGGTGGGCCGCAGGCGGGCATCGTCCTCGGACGCGCCGAGCTGGTGGACCGCTTGCGGCGGAACCCGATCGCGCGAGCCGTCAGGGTGGACAAGATGCAGGTCGCCGCGCTCGAGGCCGTGTTCGCCGACTACGCACGCGACGGACGAAGTGAGATCCCCGTGTGGCGGATGCTGCGTGAGTCGCCCGACGACGTACACCGGCGGGCGACCGAGCTCGCGGCAACGCTGGACGGCGAGCTCGAGGGCGCCCACGTCGTCGCGTGCGAGTCGAGCGTCGGCGGCGGCTCGCTTCCCGGCTACGCGATCACGTCGTGGGCGGTCGAGGTCCGCGTCCCCGACCCGCCCGCGATGGCGGCGCGCCTTCGGACGGGGAGCCCGTCCGTGTTCTGCCGCGTCAACGACAAGGGCGTCCTGTTCGACCTTCGGACCGTACCCGCCGAACGGCTCCACGACCTCTCGCGCGCCGTGCTCTACGCGCTGGAGGGCGACGACCTCGACGATGCCTGACGCGCCGGCCTCTGACGCCCAGGCGCCGCTCCACGTCGTCGCGACGGCGGGGCACGTGGATCACGGCAAGTCCGCGTTGATCGTGCGACTCACGGGCATCGATCCCGACAGACTCGCGGAGGAGAAGCGGCGGGGCCTCACGATCGATCTCGGCTTCGCGTGGCGCGCGCTGCCCTCGGGCCGCGAGATCGGGTTCGTCGACGTCCCGGGGCACGAGCGCTTCGTCCGCAACATGCTCGCCGGCGTCGGTCCGGTGCGCCTCGTCCTGTTCGTCGTCGCGGCCGACGAGGGCTGGAAGCCGCAGTCGGAGGAGCACCTCGCGATCGCCGACGTGTTGGGCATCGAGGGTGGCGTCATCGCCCTCACGAAGCGAGACCTCGTGGACGACGAGACGCTCGCGCTCGCGATGACGAGCGTGCGCGAGCGCGTTCGCGGCACGGCGCTCGAGGGTGCGCCGCTCGTCGCGTGCTCCTCGGCCACCGGGGAGGGTGTGGACGACGTGGTTGCGGCCCTCGACGCGATGGTCGCCGCCGCCCCCGAGCCCGAGCAGCACGGCCGTCCCCGTCAGTTCGTGGACCGCATCTTCTCGATCAAGGGCGCGGGCACGGTCGTGACCGGGACGCTCACCGGCGGTCGGATCGCGGTCGGCGACGAAGTCGAGCTCTACCCGACGGGACGGCGTGCCCGCGTCCGCTCGCTCCAGACGCACAAGCGCGCGATCGAGATCGCCCGGCCCGTCTCACGCGTCGCGATCAACCTCGTCGGCGCCGAGCGGGAGGAGCTCGACCGCGGCGACGTCGTGGGGCGTCCCGGTGACTGGCACCCGACCGTCGAGCTCGAAGCTCGAATCCGGCCGGTGCTGGATCTCTCGCACCCGCTCACGGCCCGGGGCGCCTACAAGTTGCACGCGGGCTCGGCGGAGCGGGACGCGCGCGTTCGCCTCTACGGCTCGCAGGAGGTCGGACCCGAAGGCGCGTACGCCCGCATACGGCTCTCGGCGCCGCTCGTGCTTGACGTGTTCGATCGCTTCGTCCTGCGAGAAACCGGCCGCCGTGAGACCGTCGCCGGCGGCGTCGTGCTCGACATCGACCCGCCGGAGCGACCGGGACCCGACGCGGCCGAGCGGCTCGACCGCCGGGAGCGCGCCCGGCCCGAGGACCTCCCCACCCTCCTCGTCACCGAGCGCGGTGCGGTGCGGGACACCGAGCTCCGGACGTTGACGGGCGGGGCCACGGTGACCGGTGCGATGCAAGCAGGCTCGTGGTGGGTGAGCGAGACGCTCCATGCCGAGGTCTCGCGTGCGGTGCTCGAGCATCTCGCGGCCTTCCACGCCGCGAACCCGCTCCTCGAGGGCGAGCCGCTCGCCGACACGCGAGCGCTCGTCGCTGCGACCCTCGGCGGGAGTGCGAACCCGGATCTGGTGGACGCCCTCATCGCCGATCTCGCGCGGCGCGGCGATCTCGCGCGGGAGGGCTCCACCGTGCGCCTGACCGCCCATCGCGTCTCCCTATCGGGACACGAGGAGGAGGTGGACCGGCTCGTCGAGACCGTGACCGCCGCCGAGCCGACCCCGCCCACCGTCACGGAGCTCGTCGCATCGGGCTTCGTGCGCGAGGTCATCGACGCGGCGACGCGCGCCGCGCTGCTCGTGCGCGTCTCGCCCGACCTGGTGATGACGCCGGGGATCGTCGAGCGGGCGCTCGCCATCGTGCGTGAGGCAGGGCCGGCCGGCGCGACGGTGAGCGCGTTCCGAGAGGGACTCGGCACCTCGCGCAAGTACGCGGTCCCGCTGCTCGAGCACCTCGACGCGACCGGCCGGACCCGGCGGGTCGGGGACGTGCGGGTCGCGCGCGAGCCCGGCTAGGAGATCGCCGCGACGAGCGCGACCTCGACGCTCCCGCCGAGGGGAAGCTCCGCGACCCCGACCGCCGCTCGGGCGTGCTTGCCCGCGTCGCCGAGGATCTCGACGAGGACGTCGCTCGCGCCGTTCGCCACCTTCGGCTGATCGGTGAACCCGGGGGCGGAGGCGACGAAGACGCTCACCTGGACGATGCCCTCGACCCGGTCCAGCGAGCCGAGCGCGTCTCTAAGGGCCGAGAGGGCCTGCAACGCGCATCGCCGCGCCGCCGCCTGCCCCTCCTCGAGCGTGACCTCGGCCCCGAGGTGCCCGACGGAGGTCACCACGCCCTCCTCGAACGGCACCTGTCCCGCGACGTACGCGAGATCCCCGGCCACGCGGACCGGCACGTAGGAGGCGATCGGCGCGGGGGCCGGCGGGAGCTGGATGCCGAGCTCGGCGAGACGTTCCTCGATCACGTGGGCTCACTCCTTCGGGACGGGGCCGAGCGCATCGTCGCACACGCGCCGAGCGCGGTCAGCGCACCATCTCGGCCGCTCGGAGCAGCCGGCGGCGTTCGAGCTCGTTCATCCCGCCCCAGACGCCGTGAGGCTCTCGGATCCTGAGGGCGTAGGCCAGGCACTGCTCGCGCACCCGGCACCGGGCGCAGAACCGCTTCGCCCGGGCCTCGCGCGCCTCCTTCTCCTCACGCTTCTCGAAATACGAGGGGGCGAAGAACAAGGAGGCGTCCTCGCCGCGGCAGGCGGCATCCAGCTGCCATCCGCTCGCCCAGTCGCTCGGCATCCGATCGGCCACGGGGTCGTGCTCCGTCTCGCGCGGTGCTCCCATCTGGTTGTTCGAAGAAGAGGCGCGGGCGGATTCGCTGCGGCACGGGGTTCGGTCCTACACAGGTCGGCTCAGGCCTCCCGACGCGGCTCGGGAGAGGGTTCGAGCGGGACCTCCGGCTCGGGCTCCACGCGCAGGACGAGCCCGTCGAGGCCGCGGACCCGCACCCGCGTGCCCTGCTCGATCGTGTCGCCGACGGCCCGGCCCCGCCAGAGGGTTCCCTTCACGAACACCGGACCCTCGGGATCCAGGGTCCCCCGCGTCTCGCCGACGAGCCCGACGAGCCCGCGCTGGGCCGACGTGATGCGCTCCCGGGACTGGACGGCGACCGTGAGCGCGAAGCCGTAGTAGAGGAAGCTCGCCACGGTGAAGGCGCCGACCAGCCACGGCGAGATGCGGATCGCGGGCGCCACGTCGCCGAACACCAGGACCGAGCCGGCGACGAAGGCGAGCAGTCCGAGGGCGGTGAGCACCCCGAGCTTCCGGACGCGAACGTCGGCCGTCATCAGCACGATCCCCCCCACGAGCAGCACGAGCCCGAGCCACGAGAACGGCACCACCATGAGCCCGTAGATCCCGAGCGCGAGCAGCGCGACCCCGGCGAATCCGGCGAACCCGAACCCCGGCTGCGTGGTCTCGAACGCGAGCCCGGCGAGACCGACCACGAGCAGGACGTAGATCCACGTCGGTGAGGCCGCCGCGTGGAGCACGCGGTCGACCGGTCCGAGGTCCGTGAACCGGACCGTCACCGGTTCCTCTGACTCGGTCCGGGCGATCCTCGTCCGGAGCGTGAACTCACCGGCCGCCGTGCCGACCGTCATCCCGTCGATCTCGGTGAGCAGGTCGGTGACCGAGACGGCCGCGACCTGTGCGATGTTGCCGTCCATCGCGTCCTGCGCCGGGATCGGCTCCTCGGGGAACTCGAGGGGTGTCGGCTTGCCGAAGTCCTCCGCCCACCCGAGCGCGAGGTTCTCGGTCGAGCCCTCGTCCTCCTCGGGCCGCGCGAGGTCGAGCGGGTGGAGCGGACCTACGCCCGCACCGGGCGCCACGCCGGCGAGGCTCGCCGCGTACATGAGCAACAGCCCGCCCCCCTGCGCCTTCGCGGGGGTCGGACCGGTCCACACGACGACCGGCACCGTGGCGTCGTGGACCCGCTGCGCGAGCCCGGCGGCGTCCTGGTCGAGCGTGCCCGCGGAGTCGAGCTCGAGCACGAGCACGGCGCCGTCGCGCTCCGCGTTCGCGATCTGCTCCTCGAGATAGGAGACGACCGTGCGGTCGATCGACCCGTCGACCTTGGCGATGACCACGTCCCCCGAGGTCTCGGGCGCCGCCGAGGCGGGTCGCGCGAACGACGCGAGGAGGGCGACGATGAGCAGGCTGAACGGGGCGGCGCGGCGCATGAGGGTCCCCATCGTACCCGCGGGCAGCGGCTATCCTGGCCGTCGATCCGATGGAAGCCCCGCCTCGGGACCGAGTCCCGCCGTCCGTCACGAAAGCCACCGGCGCGCCCGCGCCGAAGCCTGCGCGCTCGCCTAACGAGCCTCGCAAGGTCGTTGCGCCCCTGGTGCCGATCCTGCTCGCGGTCGTGATCGCCGTGGCCGCCGGACTCGTGGCGCTCGTGCTCCTGCCGCTGTTCGGTGCCGCCGGCATGGGTGTGAACACGGTCCGGGACCGGCTCGACGCCGCGGGCGTCGGCTCGGTCCGCATCCCGCACTTCCCCGAGCGCTCAACGATCTACGCGAGCGACGGGTCCGAGCTCGAGACCATCTACCTCGACGAGAACCGCAAGCTCGTGCGCCTGAACAAGGTGGCGCCGATCGCGAGGAAGGCGGTCCTCGCGATCGAGGACGACGGCTTCTACGAGCACGGCGCTCTCAACTTCCCCTCGATGATCCGCGCGACCCTCGCCAACCTGGCCGCCGGCGAGATCACGCAGGGCGGTTCCACGATCACGCAGCAGGTCGTGAAGAACGTCATCATCCAAGATCCGTCGCAGACGTTCGCGAGGAAGTTCCAGGAGGCGGCCCTCGCGATCCGACTGGAGCGCCGGTACTCGAAGGACCAGATCCTCGAGATGTACCTGAACGACATCTACTTCGGGAACGGCGCGTACGGCATCGGCACCGCCGCCGACGTGTACTTCCACAAGCCGGCCGCCAAGCTGAGCCTTCCCGAGGCCGCCCTGCTCGCTGGGCTCATCCAGGCGCCCGGCGCCGACGACCCCGTGACGAACGAGCCGGCCGCGCTCGCCCGACGCAACGAGGTGCTCGACCGCCTCGCCGAGCTCGGCTGGGTCCCTCAGGCGAGGATCGACAAGGCCAAGGCATCGCCGATCCAGCTCGCGCCCGATGTCGGCGTCCAGCGCGACAAGGTCGAGCCGTTCTTCGTCTACTACATCCGCAACCTCATCCTCGACAACGAGACCGGCGAGTTCGACGCGTTCGGCAAGACGCGGAACCAGCGGGTGCACACGCTGTACCAGGGCGGGTTGAAGATCTACACCACGCTCGACCCCAACTGGCAGAACTACGCGCAGCAAGCCGTGAACGCGAGCCCCATGATCGATCCGAAGGCGGGGCCGGACGTGTCGCTCGTGTCCGTCGATACGAAGACGGGCGCCGTCAAGGCGATGCTCTCGGGCAAGGACTACGAGCGGGACCAGCTCGACCTCGTCTGGCGGGGGCGGCGGCAGGTCGGCTCGGCGTTCAAGCCGTTCACTCTGGTGGCCGCGTTCGAGAACGACTTCCCAGCTGGCAAGGTCTACAGCTCGGCGTCCCCGTTCTGCTCGCCGCTGTGGCGCAGCGAGAGCGGGTGCGTGAACAACGCGGAGGGCGGCGGTGAGGGCGGCTACCTCGACCTGTGGTCGGCGACGCAGAACTCCGTGAACGTGGTGTTCGCGCAGCTCGCCCTCGACGTCGGTCCCGAGGCCATCGTCGAGGCGGCGCACCAGATGGGGATCACCGCTCCGCTCGACGCGGTGCCCTCGATCACGCTCGGCGTCGAGGAGGTGTCGACGCTCGATATGGCCTCCGCGTACGCGACGCTCGCGAACGACGGCGTGCGCTGCGAGCCGTACGCGGTCGCCCGCGTCGAGCTCCCGGGCACGCAGAAGCCCCTGTACAACCACAGGCCGCAGTGCGAGCAGGCCATCGAGCCCGACATCGCGCACCTCGTCACCGCGATGCTCCAGCGGGTGGTCACCGGAGGAACCGGAACCGCTGCCGGGCTCCCGGGCAGGCCGGTGGCCGGCAAGACCGGCACCGCGCAGGACTACACGAACGTGTACTTCGCCGGCTACACGCCGCAGGTCGCTACCGCCGTCTGGATCGGGTTCCCCTTCGGGCAGATCCCCATGGACACCTACTACGGCGACTCCGTCTTCGGAGGCACCGTCGCTGCACCCATCTGGCGCACGTTCATGGAGAAGGCGATGCAGGGCTCCCCGGTCGAGGGCTTCGAAGCTCCGCCGGCGCCCCAGAGCGGCAGGGTGCCCGACGTGCTCGGCCTGTCGTCCGAGGAGGCGCAGACCACCCTCGCAGAGGCCAACTTCACACCGATCGTCGAGAAGGTCGACTCGAGCGAGCAGCTGAACACCGTGATCTCACAAGACCCGGGTGGCGGCGCGAAGCTGCCGCTCGGCGCGGGCGTCCACATCCAGGTGAGCAACGGCAAGGCCGAGCCCGTGCTGGTCCCCCGCGTCACGGGCCTGACCGAGAAGAAGGCCGTGGCGATCCTCGAGGACGCAGGGCTGCTCGCCGAGGTGACGTACGTCGACGCGGTCGACCCGGCTCAGGTCGGGATCGTCCTCATACAGATCCCCATCGGCAACAAGGCCGTCGACCCGGGCTCGACCGTGGCGATCACGGTCGGCCGGGCACCCGGCACCGGAGCAACCGGCACCGGAGCAACCGGCGCGACCGGCCCTTCGGGCTGATCACCCGCCGAGCCGCGCTCGCACCTTCGCCTGCACGACGGAGCCGTCGACCTTGCCCTTGGCCTTGGCCATGACCGCCCCCATCACCTTGCCCATCTCCTGGACGGAGGACGCGCCGGTCGCCGAGATCGCCTCCTCGATGAGGGCGTCGACCTCCCCTTCGGCGAGCTGCTCGGGGGCGTAGGGGGCGAGGACCTGGCGCTCGGCGAGCTCCTTCTCGACGAGGTCGGCTCGACCGCCCCGCTCGAAGGCCTCGATCGACTCGTTGCGCTTCTTCACCTCACGGGCGGCGAGCTCGCGGACCTCATCGTCGGAGAGCTCGTGGAGCACGTCCTTCTCGCGGTTCGTGATCGCGGCTGAGAGCATCCGCAAGGCCCCGAGGGTCACCTTGTCGCCAGCCTTCATCGCTGCGGTCATGTCCTCATGCACCTTCGCCTTGAGACTCGAGTCGCTCACCGTAGACTGCCCCCCATGCTCATACGGCTCGTCATCGCGATCGCCGCGCTCGGCGCGCTCTGCGTCGGATACGGCGTCGTGATCGAGCGGCGGTGGTACCGGATCGTGCGGCGCCGTCTCGACATCCTACCGACGACCGGCCCGGAGCAGCTCACGGTGCTCCACCTGTCGGATCTGCACTTCGTCGACGGCGAGCGGAGGAAGGCACGCTTCCTCGCGTCCTTGCCCGAGGCCGACGTGACCGTCGTCACCGGCGACTTCCTCGCCGAGCCCGAGGCCGTCGAGACCTCGGTCACCGCCGTGCGCGCCACCCGGGGCCGGCTCGCCTCGTGGTTCGTGCTCGGCTCGAACGACCTCTACGCCCCGCGCCCCCTCAACCCGCTCAGGTACTTCATCCCGCACGGCAGTCGGAGGGCCCGGCTCGCGCAGCCGGGCCGATGGCCAGAGCTCGTCGAGCTCCTGGAGGCGGACGGCTGGCACCGGCTCGACAACACCCGCCGCGAGATCGACCTCGACGGGCTGCCGGTCGAGCTCGCCGGCCTGCACGACGCGCACATCTGGCGGGCCGATCTCCGAGTGCTGCCGCGCCGGGAACCCGAGCGTTTCGGGATCGCCGTGATGCATTCGCCCAACTCCGCGCCCGAGGCCGCCGCCTGCGGCTACGAGCTGCTGATCGCGGGGCACACGCACGGCGGGCAGGTACGGCTGCCGCTCGTCGGCGCGCTCGTGACGAACTGCGCGCTGCCGCCTCGCCTCGTGAGCGGCGTGATCCGCATCGGTGGAGCTGTCATGTCACTGTCGCAGGGGCTCGGCACGAGCAAGTACGCGCCGTTCCGCTTCTGGTGCCGCCCCGAGGCCGTCCTACTCGAGCTCCGCCGGGCGCCTCAGCCGCCGACGGCCCGCTCGAACACCCGCTCGTAGCCGGCCACCATGGCCTCCTTGGAGAACAGGTGTTGGACACGCTCTCGGCCGACCTGCGGGTCGATCTCCGACAGGCGTCCGAGCCGCTCGGCGGCTTCCTCGGCGTAGTCCTCGACGCTCACGATCCAGCCCGTCTCGCCGTCCACGATCACCTCGGGGACGGAACCTCGCGGCGTCGCGATCACCGGCGTGCCACAGGCCATCGCCTCGGTCATCACGAGGCCGAACGGCTCCGCCCAGTCGATCGGGAACAGGACCGCCTTCGCACGCCGTAGGAGGTCGACCTTCTCCTCTTGCGTGATCTCACCCATCACCTCGGCGCCCTCGGGCAGCGCGGGTTTGATGCGCTTCTCCCACTCCTCTTCCTCGGTCCAATGCGCGATCTTGACCGCCGAGACGAGCCGATCCCCACTGCGCTTGCAGGCTTCGATGGCTCGCAGCCACCCCTTCTCGGGAGCCGCCCGCCCGAGGAACAGGACGAAGTCCTCCTTCTCCTCCTGCATGGCGTAGAAGTCCATGTCGATGCCGTTGTAGACGACGCCGCCGTAGCGAAGACCCTCGTTGAAGCCCTTCTGCGCCTCACTGATCGCGACGAACCACGCTCGCTCCGCCACGAAGGAGTACAGGCGCGTCATCTCGGGCACGAACGAGCCGTGGAGCGTGTGTACGGTGGGCACGCCCGTCTCGACGCTCGCCGCGAGCGCCGAGAACGGCGAGTGCACGTGGATAACGTCGAAGCGCTCGCGGGCTTCCTTCAGCGAGAACAGGGTGTGCGTGGTGTCCAGGACGATGTCGTTGATCGTCTTCGAGCCGGGGGCCTGCTCGAAGACGTACTCGAGGTGCGCCTTGGTGACCGAGTCACCGGTCGCGAAGAGCGTCACGTCGTGCCCCGCCTCAACGAGCCCGTCGGCGAGCAGCGCGACGACCCATTCGATGCCGCCGTAGCCCTTCGGCGGCACGGCCAGCCACGGGGGGCAGAGCTGCGCGATCCTCAACGACGATCCCTCCTTCGACGGCGCCGGTCCGCAAGCCTACCGGGCCGGCCGCGGATGCGAGCCGCTACACTCTCGCGCACGGGACGTGGCGCAGTTTGGTAGCGCGCAGCGTTCGGGACGCTGAGGTCGCGGGTTCAAATCCCGCCGTCCCGACAAGACCTCGCGACAAGACCTCGCCACCCGGTGCGGTTGCACCGGAGCACACCCCAGAGGTTTGACGCCCCCCAGGTCGCTGGGTAGCCTCGAAGGCGGCTGCTCCTCGGCAGCCGTTCCCATATGCGGAGGCGGATGACCTCGAAGCGCGGCGGATCGTTCATGCGGCTGGGACTGGCCGCGCTCGTCGTCGTTTCCTCCACCCTCGGCCTCGCCACCCTCTCGTCGGCCGCTCCGAGCAAGCAGGACGTCGAGGAGGCCAAGGCCGAGCTCGACCAGCTCAACGAGCACGTGTCGCTCGTCGTCGAGCAGTACAACCAGGCGCGCCTCCACCTCGAGGCCGTGCAGGCGCGCCTCGATGAGGCGAGGGCTGCGGCCCAGCAGGCGCAGGCCGACGCCGACCACGCGTTGGCGGACCTGAACTCGAACGCCGCGCGCGCCTACCAGGGGTTCGGCTCGCAGCTCTCGGTGCTGTTCGACTCGGCCTCCCTCGCCGACTTCTCCGACCGGCTCGAGTTCATCGGGAACATCGCCCAGGCCGACTCCGACCTGGCGACCGAGGCCGAGCTGGCGCAGCAGGAGGCACAGTGGAGCGCCGAGGATCTTCGCGCCGCGGTCGAGGAACAGCAGGCGGTGCTCGCCGACATCCACGCGAAGGAGCAGGAGATCCGCAACGCGGCCGCCGAGGCCCGCGCGTACTACGAGAGCCTCAGTCGGAAGTACCAGCAGCACCTCGCGGCACTCGAGGCGGCGCAGGAGGCAGCCGCGCAGGCCGCGAGCGCCGGTGTCTCGGTCGGCAACGTCCCGGGACCACCACCCGCTCCGAACCCGAACGCGCAGGCGGCGATCAACGCCGCCTACTCGGTGATCGGCACGCCGTACGTGTGGGGCTCGGCCGACCCGAACGTCGGGTTCGACTGCTCCGGCCTCACGATGTGGGCGTGGGGCCAGGCAGGCGTCTCGCTCCCGCACTCGTCGGCGGCGCAGTACGCGGTCCTGCCGCACATCGACCGCTCGGACCTACAGCCCGGCGACCTGATCTT
>Ga0233417_10000511_pt1 | contig 11716 bp, 12 predicted proteins | sample Sed_MG_FD_189023 | JGI IMG/M metagenome (GOLD analysis project Ga0233417, IMG submission 189023) | Sediment microbial communities from Lake Towuti, South Sulawesi, Indonesia - Sediment_Towuti_2014_0.5_MG | ecosystem: Environmental > Aquatic > Freshwater > Lake > Sediment | place: Indonesia... | reverse complement strand
GGGCAAGCCAGCCAGGCCTTGACGTGGCTGGAAAAGGCAGTGCGCGGTGGCTATTCAGCTTCAAAGGTGCGCGATACGCCGAATTTCGATCTCTTGCGGGGAAATCCACGTTTTCAGGAATTACTCCGGGGAACTGGTTCTGACAAAAAAGGAGGCGACCATGACTAACGGCATCGGCGCGAAAGAGGCCATGGAAGGAACTGCAGATCCGAAAAAGGTGACAGTTTGCATCACGCCGGGCGCTACCCTCAGCGACCCGCCCACGGTGAATCCGGACCCAGTCCGCTTGTATCGCAAAAACTCGTCCGAGAACCCGAAAAAGATCAAGTGGGAGTGCACGGACAGGAGCGCGAAGTTCAAAGTCGAATTCGGACCCGGGACACCCTTCGATCATCCGGATTACGATGAGAAGCGGCCCGAGTCGAGCGAGCCCCGCCCTGACTGCGCTGGGAAGGCTTACAAATATTCTGTTAGCGTAAACGGGGGGACGCCTCGCGATCCCCAGGTAATTATCCAACCCTGAGTTGGTGGCGCGGCAGAGAACCTGGCGTGGGGTGCGGTGCGACCGTCGGCGCTGGTGGTGTGGAGCACGCTAGCGTGGGGTCGCGTCAGCAGCGAAGAGAGCACGTCTTTTCGGCGCTCGCAGCATCGCCATCAGCAGCCGCCAGGGCAAAATGACTCACACCACCCAGATCACGCTGGTCCGCTGCGGGAAGCTCCGCGCAAACATCTTTGTCGTCTTGAGCACCTGATGTCTTCCGCTCGGACTGAGGTTCCCTCCATGTTGCCCAGCAGCGTGGCGGCCAGTCGTCGCAGTTTCCCACACGCTGGCCTTGCGCTTCTCGTGCAATCGGCCTAAACTCTCGGGACGGTTGGCCCCATCCCTCGACTCGAATCGAAAGGAGTGCCTATGCGTTTTGTTTCACGACATTGCCCGCTCGGCCCGCTCGTCGTTCTCAGCGTGCTCGTGCTGGCGGTTTCACCTGTGCTGGCGCAAGACATCACCAAAGTCGCCCCTACCGGAGTGAAAGTGGTCTTTGAAAACGATCAAGTCCGCGTTCTCGACGTGGTCACCCAACCCGGCTCCACTATGGCGGTCCACTCGCACCCGGCCATGATGGTCGTCACCCTGTCGCCCGGCACCACGCGTTTCACCAGTTCCACGGGCCAGGTAGACACCGTTGGCGCCGACGCCAAGCGCGGCACCGGCAACTACCGTCCGGCCGAATCGCACAGCTCCCAGAACGTCGGAAAAACCGACTCCCATGCGATCTTGATTGAATTTAAGAAGCCCGCCCCCTCGGCTGCCACCGCGCGTAAGCCCTCGCTACCCGCTCCCTACAAGTGGGTGAGTGAGAACGCCCACGCGGTGCAATTCGAGGTGGCGATTCCGCCGGGTGGCTCCGTGCCCACGCACACTCACGGCAATCACGTCGTCGTGGTCCTCGAAGGGGGAAGCGCGGAACTCACCGACCAGGGCGGTGCCAAGAGCACCGTCAACTTCGTCAAAGATAGCGCGCAGTTCGAAGGGCCGGTCACGCACTCCGGCGTGAACACCGGCAAGACACCCATGCAGCTCGTGGTCGTCGAACTGAAATAGCTCGCTAGACCCAGCAAGTTTCGTCCCCACAGGGGCAGGCCGCAATCGCCCGGCGCACGAGCGAAGGGCCTGCCCCTCACTCTTCTTGCCGCCGCTGCTCCGCCGAAGTACCATCCCCGCGCGGAGGCTGTTCATTTCTCTTCCCGACCCAGCCGATCCCAACACTGCCGCGGCCGCTAGCGATTCGGGCGCTGCAATTGCGTCCGCGCCTGCGGTGCGTTCGAGCACGGCTGCCGGCGCCGGGCGACTGGTTTCGCTGGACGTCTTTCGCGGCTTGACCATCGCCCTGATGATCCTTGTCAATAACCCCGGCAGTTGGGCGCACATCTACTGGCCGCTGCAGCACGCTCCCTGGCATGGTTGGACGCCCACGGACCTTGTCTTTCCCTTTTTCCTTTTTATTGTCGGCGTCTCGATGGTGTTCTCGTTTGCCGCGCGCCTCGAACGCGGCGCTACGCCGGCGCAGCTCGCGCGTCACGTCCTGGTGCGCAGCGCGGTGATTTTCGCTGTGGGGCTCTTTCTGCATGGCTTCCCGTACTTTCGGCTGGCCACCATCCGCATTCCCGGCGTGCTGCAACGCATCGCCGTGTGCTATCTCTTTGCAGCCTTGCTTGCCCTGGCTGTGCGACGTCGCTCGCTGGCCCGCGTCGCTATCACGCGTGACGCCGCGCCCATCGTCAGCGTGATCCTCGTCTCGCTGGTCGGCTACTGGGCGCTGATGACCTTCGTCCCCGTGCCCGGCTACGGCGCAGGAAACCTCACCCCACAGGGTAATCTTGCCGCGTACATTGACCGCACCCTGCTCGCGGGCCACCTCTGGAGTCAGACTCGCACCTGGGACCCGGAAGGCATCCTTAGCACGCTTCCGGCGATTGTGACGGTGCTCTTTGGAGTGTTGGTCGGTGAATGGCTGCGTTCGCAGCACACGCCGCGACTGAAGGTGTATGGGCTGTCTTTCGCCGGTGGCACCTGCCTGTTTGCGGGGCGGCTGCTGGACGCGGTCTTCCCCATCAACAAGAATCTATGGACGTCGAGTTACGTCGTGCTCACAGCCGGCTTTGCGATGGTGTTGCTGGCAGGGTTTTACTGGCTGGTCGAACTTCGCGGCTGGCGACGCTGGGCCAAGCCGTTCGTCGTCTTTGGCACGAACTCGCTGTTTGTCTTCGCACTTTCCGGCCTGCTGGCCAAATCCATGGGACTCATCAAGGTCACAGTCGAGCGTCCTGCCGCCTGTCCGCCCGACTGCGGGGCGCCGGCCGTCTTGCGGGAGGTTTCGCTGCACTCCTACGTCTACAACCGCCTCTTCGCCCCGCTGGCCGCGCCCGAAAACGCTTCGCTGCTCTTCGCCGTGTGCTTCGTCCTCCTCTTCCTCGCGCTGAACTGGCTCCTCTACCGCCACCGCATTTTCATCAAGATCTGATTCTCAAGAGTGTGGAGCTCAATCGAGGTCAGTTTCAGTGAGGCCCGCTTGCTTGAGAAGATGTTTAAACGGCCAAGTTTAAGCGGCTTGTTTCCGTGGATCGGGACGGAGAGGCGCACAATGCTGCCGGACTTCCCATATATGTGGTGACTGCCCTGAATGCGCAGAAGATTCCAGCCGTGGCGTTCGATTGCTCTGGCGAACGCCTTGCCGGAAAGGGGATTCATACCACGATTTCCACAATCCGTTGGGGGCCTTTGGATTTGGGTTCGGCGACGTCAACGGAGAGACAACCCTCGACGGCCTCATAAAGATTGGCCAACAATTCCTCAAAAGTCTCGCCTTGGGTGGCGCAGCCGGGAATCGCGGGCACCTCAGCCCAGAACCCGCCCTCTTCGGCTTCGTGAACAACAACCTTGATTTTCACGGCATCCTCGATTTCTCGCTCGTCCCGTGCGCCGTATCTTATTCTACCCGGAATCCGAGCAGCCCCCAAAGGTTCCGTGCGCACACCGCGCGCATGGCTTGGCCGGGCCGCCTGGCCAGTTAAATCAGCGCGTACCTGCTGCCCGGTCGTTGCGGTAGACGACGCCTTCTTTCATCACGAAGAAGACTTTTTCCGTCTGGCGGATGTTTTGTGTCGGGTCGCCGGGGACGGCCACCACATCGGCGAGCTTGCCGGCTTCGAGCGTGCCCAGCTCTTTAGCAATTCCGAGCAGGTCAGCGTTCACCGAAGTGGCTGCGCGCAGCGCCGCTGCCGGGGTCATCCCGCCGTTGACCATCAGTGCAAGCTCCTCGGCGTTGCGCCCGTGCGGATAGACGCCCGCGTCGGTGCCGAAGGCAATCTTCACTCCTTTGGCCACGGCCCGCGCAAACATGGCATTCAACGACCCCATGGCCGCCCGCGCTTTCTCCACAATTGTCGGTGGCATATAGACGCCGAGGTCCAGCCGCTCCTGGATGCCCACGAGCGCCATCAGCGTGGCCACCAGGTAGGTGCCGCGCGCCTTCATCATCTCCAGCGCCTCGTCGTCGAGGAACGACCCATGCTCGATGGAGTCCATCCCCGCGCGGATGGCGCGCTTGGCCCCTTCGGCACCGTGAGCGTGCGCCGCCGCCTTCAACCGCAGCGCATGCGCTTCGTCCACCAGCGCGTTCAACTCCTCCTGAGTCAGTTGCGGAGTGTCTACCGCGTCGGTCAGCGAAAGCACGCCGCCGGTGGCGCAAGTCTTAATCACCGTCGCGCCGTATTTGTGGTTGATGCGCACCGCCTTGCGCACTTCGTTCGCCCCGTTGACCACGCTGTCCGCCGGGCCCGGCTCCGGCAGCAGACCCTGACGGAAGCCGGCGGTGTCGTCGCAGTGCCCACCGGTCGAGCCGATGCCGTTCACGGCGATGAGCATCCGCGGGCCGATCACTTTGCCATTGCGGATGGCGTTGCGCAGCCCTACGTCCACGAAGTCGCTTGCTCCCACGTCGCGCACGGTAGTGAACCCAGCCAGCAATGTCTTCCGCGCATTGACCGTTGCGTCCAGCGCCTTTTCCGCCGCGGTCTTCTGGAGGCGGTCGAGCCGCGCCTGCTTCCAGTCGTCGCTGGCTTCGCTCGACAGGTGCGTATGCGCGTCAATCAAGCCGGGCAACAGCGTGGCGTCACCCAGCTCGATGACCTCCGCGTCCGCCGGAATCGCTGCCACTGCACCCGCGGCGACAATCTTTCCTTCCGCGACGACCACCACGCCTGGCAACACCATGCGGTCGCCTTTGCCGTCGAACATCCGCGCGGCTTTGATGACCACCGTCTTCCCTGCCGGGTTGGCCGACTGCCCTGCCGCCGCGCCTCCCGTCTGCACCATCGCCCACGCCAGCACACCTGCCACTGCCAAAGTTCTGCGCATGGTTTCAAGTCACCTCATCAGGGGTTGCGGGCCTAGACGATAGCCCGCTACCTTCAAATGTCAAGTCGCCTTTCAGGCCAAGCCCGGGTGTCTCGCCAGTTTGGCGTTGCTCATCTGCGTCTTTTGCTAAACTGTGCAATGACGCTCAGCGCTTCGCGCATCCAAATCCGGGAATCACGACGCAATCGAGGGAGGATTCATGTCTTCACAACCCGCTCAGCAACCAGAGCCGCAGCCGCCGCAGGCGGTCTTGGTGCAAATGATTGTCGGCCGCTGGGTGACGCAGATGATCTACGCCGCGGCCAAGCTCAGCCTGGCCGACCACCTGGCCGGCGGCCCGCTGCTGCCTGCCGAGCTGGCCGCGCGCACCGGGATGCATGCGCCGTCGCTGTATCGTCTGTTGCGCGGGCTGGCCAGCGTGGGGATTTTTGCCGAAGACGAGCAGGGACGCTTTGCCAACACCCCTCTCTCCGAGCCGCTGCGCAGCGGCGTTCCCGGCTCGCTTCGCGGCGTAGCCATTATGATCGGCACCGACTTCGGCGTGCTCGCCTGGGCCGACCTGATGCGCTCGCTCGAAACGGGCGAGCCGGCCTTCCCGCGCGTTCACGGCAAGCCCATCTTCGACTACTTCGCCGAGCACCCGGACATGAGCCGCATCTTCGAAGAGGCCATGACCTCCTTCAGCCAGTTGACCATCCCCGCCGTGCTGGCCGCGTACGATTTCTCCGGCATCTCGACGCTGGTGGACGTCGCCGGCAGCCACGGCTCGGTGCTGGCCGCCCTCCTGCAGGCCCATCCGCAGATGCGCGGCATCCTCTTCGACATGCCGTCACTGCAGCCCCGCGCGCAAGCCTATCTGACCGATCAGGGTCTGACGAATCGCGCCGCGTTTGTCGGTGGCAACTTTTTTGAGTCCGTTCCCGAGGGCGCCGACGGCTACCTGCTCAAGCACATCCTGCACGACTGGGACGACCCGCGCTGCGTCACCATTCTCAAAAACTGCCGCCACGCCATGCGTGCCGACGGCCGCGTCCTGGCCATTGACGCCGTCATCGAGCCGGGCAATGCCCCGGCTCTGGGCAAACTCCTGGACATCGAAATGCTGGTCGTCACCCAAGGCGGTCTCGAGCGCACGGAAGCTCAGTTCCGCGCCATCTTCGAGGCGGCCGGGCTGCATCTGACCCGTGTTGTGCCTACCATGTCGCCCTTCTGCATCCTCGAAGCTCGCCCCGCCTAGCGCCGTTGAAGTTTCCGTCCAGGCACTCTGTACGGGCACGCCATGGCGTGCCCCTACGTTGGGTTATCTTGGCGTCCCCCGCGCCCTCTGCGCCTCTGCGTTCTCTGCGTCCTCTATGGTGAAATCTCGCGTTTCCTCCCTCAATCTCGCCCCTGTCGGGTCTCTGTGGTTGGCTCTTCTTCCGGTTCGTTCCTCAAATGGCGCAATGACTCAATTCTTCCCTGCGTCCTCTGCGGTGACAATTCCACTCACCAAGTTCATTCCGCTGTCATCCTGAGGCGATCCGACGAGGATCGCCGAAGGATCCCAGCCACCTGCCCTTGCCTCCCAAACGCACGGCCTTGCATCTTTCACGTCTGCGTTCTCTGCGTCCTCTGCGGTGAAAATCCCACGCATCCGCGCGCAACTCGCCCGCCGCTGCCGGGTTACATTAGCGTGAGGTCCCCATGGCCCCGAACCGCAGCTCCGGCGCCGCATTCCTTCGACTCGCCCTGGTTGTCGTGCTGGCGATTGTGCTGGGTTGGCTGGCGTCGCGGTTGTGGGTGAAGCCGGTCTCCGCCGCGGGCGACCTTGAAGGCTCGCTGGTCGTGGACGGCCGCACGCGCAGCTATCGCCTGCATCTTCCGCCCAGCTACGACGCGCGCACACCGCTGCCCTTGGTGATCAACCTTCACGGCGGCGGCGGACGCGCCCAGGCCGCCGAACGCATGTCCGGCATGAACGCCAAGGCCAATAAAGAAAACTTCATCGCCGTCTATCCCAACGGGTCGGGCCGCTTCGGCGACCGCCTGCTGACGTGGAACTCCGGCAACTGCTGCGCCTACGCGCGGGTGAACAACGTGGACGACACCGCCTTCATCCGCGCGCTGATTGCCAGGCTCGAACGCGAATACGCTGTGGACTCGCGCCGCATCTATGCCACCGGCATGTCCAACGGCGGGATGATGTCGCACCGCCTGGGCTGCGAGCTGGCCGACAAACTCGCCGCCATCGCTCCCGTTGCCGGCGCGCTCAACGTGCCCGACTGCCGCCCGTCGCAGCCCATTTCCGTGGTCGTTTTCCACGGCACGGCCGACCGGCACGTCCGCTACGAAGGCGGCAAGCCCTACCAGCAGGCCGACCGCCTGCAGCGCACCGACAACTCCGTCGCCTATGCCGTGAATTTCTGGGTGCGCCACAACGGCTGCCCGCCCACGCCCGCGACCCGCAGGGAAGGCACGCTGCGCACCGACTCCTACACCGGCTGCCGCGCCGGCACCGCCGTCACCCTCTACACCCTCGAAGGCGAAGGACACACCTGGCCCGGCGGCGTCCGCTACTTCCCCACCGCCGACCCGCCTTCGACCTCCGTCTCCGCCACCAATCTGATGTGGTCCTTCTTCTCCTCCCACCCTAGGCGCTAGCGAAATCGCTCGTACTAACCTGCTTACATTTCCAATTACTACCGCTGAGTCACCGCACACAATATGCGCAAACTCTACGAGGACCGCGGATCCATTAGGCCAGTTGTAAATCCTTGCAGGAGGATTCGCTTATCCGTAGATTGCAGAGAGGTCGAAACTCCTCTTGACTCTGCGCCGATGAAACACCAGCTTGCGAAACTCTACCTGAATGATCAGCCCTGAACAAAAGATGCAGGAGTGACTCAGAAAACCGCCGCCAGCATCTGTGAGTAAATCACAATAGTGATCGTCAAACGCTCCGTGGAGCCCCCAAAACAGCGGCTGCTCTGACGGATGATCGAAAAGTACTCGCCGGATGTGTCGGTACGAAAACCGATACACAAGATTCTGAAAGCGATTCAGAAGTTCCAAACGAGCAGTCGGGACTCGACGATTGAGTCGAAATACTTTCTTGCCGTCCGGCCGAAACCCCAATGCATCCCCTGCGCAAAAGGAAAGCAGAGTCGCGTCATGTGTGGCCCAGCGGCCAAAACCCAGCCAGAAATAGCGGAAAGCCTTTTTCGACATACGGGTGCGCAGGTTCCACAATTCCCTCCGGTAAGTTTGTTGGGCTCGGTTCAGTTTCTTCTCAAGTCTTCGACGGTGAGTACGATCAACTCTGTTTCGATTCTCAGCAAGTAGTGCTTCTTTATAGAGTGAGACCAGACCCATCGCACGATTTCGCGGGATCTTGGGTCTTCGAGGAACAAAGCTAATTCGAACCATGGCTTCGAGCTGGCAGGATTATACAGCTAGATAACCAGGGTGGCTCGGGAAGGGGTCCGACTTTTTCGGAGAACAAGGCCATGCAACCTTTGCTTCTGCTCTAATCCTCCGGTTCCGTAGCTCTGCGGCTCTGTGGCCATCCCTCACGCGAGGTCGAAGAGCAGGACTTCGGCGGTGTCAGAGAGGGACGGAGAGGAGACGCCTCCGGCTTGACCCTGCACAGGCTGAAAGCCTGTGCTACGAGAGTCTGTGCCACGCAAGACCACGGCGGATTCGTCGGAGACGGCGGCGGCGGCGCCTGCATTGAGCAACTGGCCGTTCAACGTGACGTTGCCGCGCGCGACCTGCACCCAAGCGGCGCGTCCGGCGGCGAGCGGATGGGTCACCTCTTCACCGGCACCGAGCAGCGAGGCATAGACACGCGCGTCCTGATGAATCTTCACCGACCCATCGCTGGCCTCGGGCGAGGCCACCAGCCGCAGCCGCCCGCGCTTTTCGTCATCGGCGAAAAACCTCTGCTCGTAGCTGGGCGTCAGCCCCTTGCGCTCCGGCAGAATCCAGATTTGCAGCAGGTGCACCGGGTCGGTCTTCGAGTCGTTGAACTCGCTGTGGGTCACGCCCGTGCCGGCGGTCATGCGCTGCACTTCGCCAGGATGAATCACTTCGCCGTTGCCCATCGAGTCGCGGTGACGCAGCCCGCCCGCGAGCACATAAGTAAGAATCTCCATGTCGCGGTGGGGGTGGGTGCCGAACCCTTGCCCGGGCGCGACGCGGTCTTCGTTGATCACCCGCAGGCTGCGGAAGCCCATCCACTGCGGGTCGTAGTAGTCGGCAAACGAAAACGTGTGGTAGGTATCCAGCCAGCCGTGGTGGAAGTGCCCGCGCTCACCGGCCTTGCGCAACGTCAGCATCGAAGCCTCCTGGTTCCATCCGTTTCTGCGGCTCAGATATTATTCGTTATAACGACAATTGTCAAGAGGAGTAGTCACCCGCGCCAAGCGCCACTCCCCACCTCTTGCCTTTCTCCTTCCCCGGCGCTATTGTGCCACTAGAAGCTGCCGCGCCTGGCAGGCCCGCCGGCGGATCGGGTGCGGCGTCCCCGCCAACCCCCCGTTTCCCTTCCCCGGGCCTCGAAAGGAGCCGCCATGGACACGCTGTATTTCCTACTGGGCTTGGCCCTGGTGATTGTGGCCTGGGTCGCCTTTATGCTGGTGGCGCGCAGCCGCGGGGCCGGCTGTTCCAACCGCCGCGTGCGCTGTCCGGAGAAGGATTTGCCGGCCAGCATCGGCGTCCTGTCGCAAAAAGCCGGACCGGGCGGGATGACGCGCCGGGTGCTGACCTGCTCGTTGACCGCCGACATCCCGGTCACCTGCGGGCAGGGCTGCCTCACCCAGTTGTAGCACGGCGCGGTGAATCGCCGCGCCAACCCCGCTTGCCCAGAACCCTCTCCCGCCGCGCACCTGTTTAGTGTAAAGTGAGGACTGCTGTTGAGCCGCCGCCGGGAAGATGACCATGACTCCTGTCAAAGCTGCTACCCCTGTTGACAACTCTGAGGCTATCGCGATGGGCAAGGAATCTCTCTCCATCCTCGACAACCGCACCGGGCAGAAATATGAAGTCCCCGTCACCGACGGCACCATCCGCGCCGCCGACCTCCGCCAGATCAAGGTGGTGGCCGACGAGTTCGGCATGATGAGCTACGACCCGGCCTTCATGAACACTGCCTCCTGCAAGAGCCGCATCACGTTTATTGACGGCGACAAGGGAATCCTTCTCTACCGCGGCTACCCGATCGAGGAGCTCGCCGAGAAAAGCACCTATCTCGAGACCGCCTATCTGATCCTTCGCGGCGAGCTGCCCACGCGCGCGCAACTCGACGAGTGGTCCTGGCACATCACCCATCACACCTTCATCCACGAGAGCATCAAGAAGTTCCTCGACGGCTTCCACTACGATGCCCACCCCATGGGCATGATGATCTCCACCATCGCCGCCCTTTCCACCTTTTATCCCGATGCCAAGGACATCTTCAACGAAGGCTCGCGCATGAAGCAGACCTGGCGACTCATCGGCAAGATGCCCACCCTGGCCGGGTTCGCCTACCGCCACAGCCTGGGCATGCCCTTTGTCTATCCCGACAACGAGCTCACCTACTGCGGCAACTTCCTGAACATGCTGTTCAAGACCACCGAGCTGAAGTACCGCCCCAACCCGACGCTGGAGCGCGCTCTGGACATCCTCTTTATTCTCCATGCCGACCACGAGCAGAACTGCTCCTCCTCTTCGATGCGCGCCGTGGGCAGCAGCCACGTGGACCCCTACTCCGCTGCTGCTGCGGCCACGGCCGCGCTCTACGGCCCGCTGCACGGCGGGGCCAACGAAGAAGTGCTGCGCATGCTGGGCGAGATTGGCTCGGTGAACAACGTCTCCGGCTACATCAAGAAAGTGAAGGCCGGGGAAGTGAAGTTGATGGGCTTCGGCCACCGCGTGTACAAAAACTACGACCCTCGCGCGGCCATCATCAAGCGCATCGCCTACGACGTCTTCGACGTCATGGGCAAGAATCCCTTGCTCGATATCGCGCTGGAATGCGAGCGCATCGCCCTCGAGGACGACTATTTCGTCAAGCGCCGCCTGTACCCCAACGTGGACTTCTACTCCGGCCTCATCTACCAGTCCATGGGCTTCCCGGTGACCATGTTCCCGGTGCTCTTTGCCATCCCGCGTATGTCCGGGTGGATTGCCCAGTGGGAGGAAAACCTGCTCGACCCCGAGCAGAAAATCTGGCGCCCCCGCCAGGTCTATCTCGGCCCCGACAAGCGCAGCTACATCCCCATCGAGCGCCGCAGCTAGCGCTTGGAGCGCCGGCCTCCGGCCGGTTCTTTTCCTGCAGTTCATCACGTCTTTTCTGCCTCGCGGTCTTGGAGCCTTGCCTCCTAGAAAATCTGTTAACTATCTCTGCCGCGGCGGCGTCTAATAGGCATAGCCTGGAACGTGTTTTTCGCCTGGGGTGGTCGTGTGTTGAAGCACCTGTTCAATCGCGTCTCTTCTCAGCCACCGCCAATTCATGCCTCGGGGTTGCGGCGCGGTGCGGAGGCGCCCGCGGCTCTGGGGTTTTTCGACCGTCGCCGCACGATTCTCTTTGGCTCTGCCGTCGTGCTGATTCTCGTGACTGTCGTCCTGGTCTGGTCGCGTCGCGGCACCCGCGCCGACTCTCCCACCGGCCAACTGGTGCGCACGGCCACCGCCACGCGGGGCGATTTCCTGCGCACCGTCCGGGTGCACGGCATTGTCGAAGCCATTGACTCCCATGCGGTCGCCGCTCCGCGCCTGGTGGGCCAGAATCTGAGCTCGCTGGTGATTACCAAACTCACCCTGGCGGGCAGCGTTGTGAGA
>Ga0233417_10000509_pt1 | contig 11734 bp, 12 predicted proteins | sample Sed_MG_FD_189023 | JGI IMG/M metagenome (GOLD analysis project Ga0233417, IMG submission 189023) | Sediment microbial communities from Lake Towuti, South Sulawesi, Indonesia - Sediment_Towuti_2014_0.5_MG | ecosystem: Environmental > Aquatic > Freshwater > Lake > Sediment | place: Indonesia... | reverse complement strand
GCGAGTGTTCCTCGCCACCGTGCCCGCCGCTGTCTGGGCCGCCGAGCGCGTGCGCGTGCGCCACGCGAAAGGCGACAAGATCGAGTTCTTCGCCGGCAACCGCTTGCTTTTCGCCTACTGCTATTCACCCGCGCGGCCCAAGACCTACATTCATCCGCTCTGCGCGCCCGACTCGACGCCCCTTACGATCGATGGACCCGAGGACCACGTCCACCACCGCGGCCTGATGCTGGCCTGGTCCCGCGTGGACGGCGTCGACTTCTGGGGCGAGACCAATCCCGCGCCGCAAGGGCACGGGAGCATCGTGCTGAAACAGCTCGGGAAGATACGGAGCAAACATGTCGCGGGTTTCAGCTCCATTGAATACTGGGTGGCCGAAGGCAAGGTCTACCTGATCGAGCGGCGTACGATCCGCGTGCCACGGGTTATGCCGGATGCCGTGTGGGTGGAATGGACGAGCGAACTGACTTCTCCCGCCGAGCCCGTAACGCTGTCAGCCGAGGGCCACGTTTACAACGGACTCGGCATCCGCTTCGCGCGCAGCATGGACGGAGGCACGGTGCTCAATTCGCGGGGAACAACCGACATCGAGAAGGCCAACGGTGAGCCCGCGGCCTGGTGCGCTTATTCCGGCTCTATGCCCGACGGCAAGACGGCGACCGTGGCCATCTTCGACCACTCGGAGAACCCGCGTCATCCGACGCCGTTCTTCGTGATGAACAAGCCGTTCGGCTACCTGAGCGCCGCGCCCACCTGGCGGGCGCCGTTCAAACTCCAGCCCCGACAGCCGTTGCGGCTGCGCTACACGGTGGCGAGCCTCCTCGGCCCACCTGAGCCCGCCCGTCTCGACGCCGTTCTCGGCGCACGTTTGTCTGAACCGGCGCCATTGGCCGGCAGGGCAGATGCGTGAGGAAGGCATCGCGGCGCAGGAGGCCTGATGTCAGTTGGCGGCCGCGTAGGAGTCAGGGGGGCGGCTCGGCGCCCTCTTCCTTGTGCAGGATCTGCTCGATCTGGCGGCGAAGTGCAGGGGCCTTGTTTACCGCTACATCCCAGACGATGTCGTAGTCCACGCCGAAGTACGCATGAATAAGCCTGTCTCTCATGCCTGTCATGGCCCGCCACTCAACATGTGGATAGCGCTGCCGGAAGTCCGCCGAGACCTTCTTTGCCGCTTCGCCGATGATCTCGATACTGCGGACAAAAGCCCGCTTGGCGGTCTCGTTCGCTTGAAACTGCTCCTGCGTGAGGAGATTCGCCTGGGTTTCCAGGTACGCCGCCTCTTCCAGGATGTGTCGAAGGTACTCAAGCGGCGAGAGCGACATGCTCCACTTCCGCCAGCACCCGGGGCCCGATATGGGGGCTGAGCGACTCCGGCGTTACCAGTTCCACCGGCCGTCCAAGCAGCTCCTCCAATAAGAACGAGAGCTCGATAAAGTGGTCGAAGGTCTTCTGACCACGTTCAAATTCGACCAAGATGTCGATGTCACTCTCAGGGGTCTGCTGCCCACGCACGAAAGATCCAAAGAGTCCCAGACGCGTCACGCCCAGGCTGCGGATGCGCGCCTGGTTCTGACCGAGCAGACGCAGGATGTCATCCTTCGTGCAAACGGGCGCTCGCATCTTATCACCGATCCTATTGCTCTGAGAGTATATCACCGCCGATGGGGCAAACTCTTCGGCCGGCGCGGCACCCAGCGGCACCCAGAGCGGCGCGCATGTTCACACGCGTAAGCGGTCGGCGGCGGAGGACGCTCTGCGCGTCAGCCGGGCGCAGGGAGCCTGCGGGCTGTCCCCCCGCACGTTCACGGCTTCCCCAGGGGCCGGAAGTTGACGCCGAGGGCGCGCCAGCGTTCTTCCTGCGCTTTCAGGCGCTCTTTGAACGAGGCGAGGTCCTTGCTCTCCTTCGGCGTCCAGGTCATCTCAGCCACCGCCGCGAGACGCGGAAAGGCCATGTACTCCAAGTGCTGCGTCGTCCGGATGTACTCGGTCCAGAGGTTGCCCTGCGCGCCCAGCACGCGCTTGCCTTGCTCGGGCGTCAGTTCCGCCGGCACGGGTTCGTAGGCGTACACCTTCTCAAGCGGCACGAAGCCGCCGATCGATAGCGGTTCCTGTGGGTCTTTGGACTGGTAATAGTCCAAATACAGGTAGTCGGTCGGGGTCATCACGACGTCGTGACCCGCCTTGGCCGCCGCGATCCCGCCTTCGGTTCCGCGCCACGACATGACGGTCGCGCCCGGGGCGAGTCCGCCCTCGAGGATCTCATCCCAGCCGATCAGCCGCCGCCCGCGGGACGTCAGGAACTGATCCATGCGCCGGATGAAGTAGCTCTGCATCTCCGCTTCGTCCTTCAGGCCCAGCTCCTTGATCCGCGCTTGCACCTGGGCGCTCGCCTTCCACTCGTCCTTGGGCGCCTCGTCGCCGCCGACGTGGATGAACCTGCTCGGAAACAGCTCGAGCAATTCGCCGAGCACGTCTTGCAAAAACAAGATGGTTCTCTCGCTCGGGCTGAAGATGCTCTTATAGACACCCCAGTAAGTGCCGACCTCGAGCTGCTTGCCAGTGCTACCTAGCTCCGGGTAGGCCGCGATCGCCGCCGTCGCGTGGCCCGGCATCTCGATCTCCGGCACCACGTTCACGAACCGCTCCCGCGCGTAAGCTACAATCTCGCGGATGTCCTGCTGCGTGAAATACCCGCCGTGCGACTTGCCATCGAACTCCGTCGACCGGTTCTCGTGACCGAGGCGCGTCTGCTTTCGCTTGGAGCCGATCTCGGTCAGCTTGGGATACTTCTTGATCTCGATCCGCCAGCCTTGATCGTCGGTCAGGTGAACCTGAAGCGTGTTGATCTTCTGCATCGCTATCAGGTCGATGAACTTCAGCAGCCACTCCTTCGGCATGAAGTGCCGTCCCACGTCCACCAACGCCCCGCGCCACACGAAGCGCGGATGATCTTCAACCTTCAGGCAGGGCACGTCCCACGACACGCCTTTTTGAACGCTGCTCGCGAAGATCGCCGGCGGCAGCAGTTGTCTGAACGACTGCGTGCCATAGAACACGCCCCCCGGCTTGGGGGCGCGGATGATGACCCGCTTCGGCGTCACCTCCAGCGTGTAGCCCTCCTCGCCCAGCCGCGCCAGCCCGCGGTCAATCACCAGCGCGACGCCGTTGTCCTTCGCTTTCCCACGCCTCACCGGCATGGTCCAGCCCGTAGCCGGGGCGAGCGACCGCGCCAGCATCTCGCCCACCTGTCTTGTCGCCGCGTCGGTGAGAATCACCGTGTCCGGCGCCAGCGTGAACGTTCCTTCCGTCACGGTTGCGCTCACCGGTTTGGGAATGATCGAAACCTCGGCTGCCTCGGCCGCGAGGCCAAGCGTCGAAACACAGATCAGTGGTAGAAGAAACCGCATATCAGCCTCCAAACTCCCTTGCTACTCGAATCATCGTCTTCAGATTCTCCGCCGGCGTCTCGGCCGGGATCGCGCACCCTGCGTTGAGAATGAACCGCGGAGTGTCGGAGAAAAGCGCCAGCAGCCCCCGCGTCTTCTGCTCCACAAGCGCCGGCGTGCCGAGGGCGAGCACGCCGCTCGGATCGATGTTGCCCACGAACGTGGTCCGGTCTTTCATCAACCGGTGCGCCAGCCCCGCGTCCGTCTTATAGTCCAGCTCGAGCGCGTCCGCGCCGGTGAAGATCATCTCCGCCAGGATGCGGTCCGTCTTTCCGCAAATGTGAAGCATGTACGGCAGGCCCAGCTCATGCGCGCACGCCGCCACCCGCCGCTCGTACGGGAGCGCGAACTCGCGGTAGAGCTTGGGCGAGGCAAGCTCCGGCCCTGCCGGGCTATCCCCGTTGGACACCATGTGCGCGCCGGTCTCGCCCATCAACCGAAGAAACTGCGTCGTTGCCTCCGTGCAGTAGTCCAGGAGTTCGTGCGCCAGTTCGTGGTTGGCTGGATCGCTCAGATCCATCAGCCAGTCCGCCGTGCCCCGCATGGCGCAGGCCAGCGAGAACGGCGCCTGGTCGCAGTTGCCGCGGATGAAGAAATCCGAACCGTACTTCCGCGCGAGGAGCTGCGTTGCCTCGAGCCACACGTGGATGCCGGGATATTTCTCCACGTCGGGCGGCGGCAGTTCGCGCACGTCGTCGAGCCGCTCCAGCCTGCGCCCGGCGAGGGGAGCGGGCATGTCGTCCGGAAACTCCACTGGAACGCCGACCGCTCCAGCCAGGGTCGAAGTGTCGATGTCCACCAGAATGCCGTCGTAGCCGTACTTCTCAACCGCCTCGCCGAACACTCGCACCACCGTCTCCGGGTTCTCCCGGTACTCTTTCATGGTGACGCGCGCCTCCCGCGCCGCCATCAGAAAGTTGTGCAGCATCACCGGGGTGCGATCCGGCCGGCGCCCGCCCAGCGCGGCTGCTATGCGGTGGTATCCGTTCATTGTTGCTCGAGCAGGAATCTCTTCGTTCCGTCCCACATCCGGTCCAGAACGTCCGTCAGCTCGTGATCCGAGTCCACCAGTTCGAGGCTGACATTCGGCCGCGCGGCGGCGAACTCCCGCGACCAGTCTGCCTGCACCACCGTGTCGCGCGTGCCGTGGAAGATCAGCACCGGCTGCGTCACGTCCGGATAGTCCTCGTAACCGAGGCCGTCTTCGATCAGCACGTATCCCACCTGCCGCTCCCTGTCTTCGCCGTAGTGGTACACCGTGAGGCGGCCCGTTCGTCTCCACTGTTCCATGGCCGCCGGCCCAAGAGCCTCCGCCCATCGCCTGGCGAAGCCGAACGCCGGCGCCAGCAGCACCAGCTTGTGCGCTTCCGGATGGCGCGTCGCGTACAGAGCAGCCAGGTAGCCACCCATGCTCGAGCCGACGAGTGACACTGGTTCTCCGCCCGCCAGCCGCTCGACCACCGCCAGTTGCCCGCTGATGGTCAGGCCCTCGAAGTCGCCTTCGGCAAGGTCCGGTACCGACAGCTCGATGCCGTGCTCGCGGAAACGCTCCGAGAGATGCCGCGCCTTCTTGGAGGCCGGCCCTGAGGCGAAGCCGTGCAGGTAAATGAATCTCACCGCTCCTTCGACACCTCCATCGGCACTTCGGTGAACTTGATGTCCGTGTCGGCCGCGAATCGGCGGAACGGCGAGTACTGGAACAGGTTCTCCACCACCAGTTGCGACGCCACGGTTTGCCGGTGCACTACCGAGGCCGGCGCGAGGAAGCCGTGCTGAGTCATTACGTAGTCTACCGTCGCTTCGTCCGCCACGGTCTCCTCGCCGCGCTGACGCGACACGCGCAGGACGACGCGGAGCGGGAGCCAGTCCCCATGCCGTGCCCAGATCTCTCCCTCGAGCGCCTTGCGAATCACGCGGCGACCCTCGAAGATCGTCATTCCCTCGCCTTCCTCTTGGCGGAACCGGTAGCGGGCAGCGGCGTCCGCGCCGATGCGCCCGTCGCCGGCGGCCTGAAACTGGTAGCTGTCCTGCCGCCGCTTCTCGAACAGAAGAATGATCTGGCCGAAGTCCGCAGCCGCCCCCTGAAGGCCGTGCTTCTCGAAGTGTTCGAGCAGCCACCGCTTGAGGCGGTCGTCGCTCGACCGCATCCCCTCGGCCAGCTTCTGCCGCGCCTTCTCGCTGGTGGTCACGCGCCGGCCGTCCACGGAAACCACCTGCCGGAATTCGTGCAGCGTGTCGGGAGAGTCGCGGAATGCGGCGTAGGTATACTCGGAGACGATCTCACGGGTCTGCCACTTCACCTCCTGTGGGCGTGTCGCGGCCGCGCCGATCCGCGGCCGGAAGCGCGACGGTCCCTTGCGCGCCCGCTGCCGCAGCGTCTCCTGGGCCAGCGCGTTGGGCGCGTTTGTTCGGAACGCCTCGGCTTCCTCCGCCAGCCGCGACAGCACGCGCGCGAGCCGCGCATCCTCCGCCCGGGCAAGCCCGCAGACAATCAGCAGCGCCGCCGCCCAAATCACCCGGTGACTCAATCGCCCGATCAACAAATCGCAGTATACTTCTTTGCTTCGGAGCGACCCATGTCTGATCTCGTCCGCCGCGATTTTCTGAAGCTCGCCGCTTCGCCGGCTGTTCTCGCGCCGGCGGCGATGCCGCTCGCCGCGCAGCCGCTGGAGCAGGGTGTTCCTCTCCGTTTCCGCCAGGTCCATCTCGACTTCCACACCAGCGAGAAGATCGCCGGAGTCGGCGACGCCTTCGATCCGGAGGAGTTCGTGTCAACGCTCGAAAAGGCGCGCGTCAATTCCATCACGTGCTTCGCGCGCTGCCACCACGGCTGGATTTATTTCGACACGAAGAAACACCCCGAGCGCCGCCATCCGCACCTCAGGCGCAACCTGCTCAAGGAGCAGATCGAAGCCTGCCACCGGCGCAACATCCGCGTGCCGATCTACATCACCGTCCAGTGGGACCATTATTCGGCCAACGCGCATCCGGAGTGGCTGGTCCTCGACGAGAAGGGCGCGCCGGTGGGAACGCCGATCTACGAGCCCGGCTTTTACCGGCGGCTCTGCCTCAATTCGCCGTACCGCGACTTCCTGCGCGAGCATGTCGCGGAGGTGGTCGAGACGATGCCCGTGGACGGCATCTTCTTCGACATCATGCACCCGGTGGAGTGCAGTTGCCGCTGGTGCCGCGCGCTCATGGAGAAGGAAGGTCTCGACCCATCGAACGCGGTCCATCGCCGCCAGCACGCGCTGAAGACCGTCAACGGGTTCCAGGAGGAAATGAGCGCTTTCGTGCGCAGCCGCCATCCCCAGGCGACTATCTTTTACAACGCCGGCCACATCGGACCGCGCCACCGGGAAGCGGCGCCGTCCTTCACGCACTTCGAGCTCGAGTCGCTCCCGAGCGGCGGCTGGGGCTATCTCCACTTCCCGCTCACTGCCCGCTACAGCCGCACCTTGGCCGTGGAGGTGCTCGGCATGACCGGAAAGTTCCACACCTCCTGGGGCGATTTCCACTCCTACAAGAACCCGGCGGCGCTCCAGTTCGAATGCTTCCAGATGCTGGCGCTCGGCGCCAAGTGCTCCGTCGGCGACCAGCTACATCCCTCCGGGAAGATCGACTCGGTTTCCTACGACCTCATCGAACAGGTTTACGCCGAGGTGGAGAAGAAAGAGGCGTGGTGCCGCGGCTCGAAGCCGGTGGCCGAAATCGGCCTGCTCAGCCCCGAGGAGTTTGCACCCACTTATGAGCGCACTAACTTCCCTTCGGTATGCGGCGCCGTTCGCATGCTCCAGGAACTCGCGCTCCAGTTCGACGTCCTCGATTCGCGGGCCGACTTCATGCGCTACAAGCTTCTCGTTCTTCCCGACGAGATCCCCGGCGCGAAGGAACTGGCGGCGAAGCTGGATGCTTATGTCCGCGGCGGAGGCAGCCTGCTGGCTTCTTTCGAAAGCGGTCTCGACGATGCGAAATCCGCCTTCTCCCTCCACTCCCTCGGCGTGAGATTGAAAGGCGACGCTCCCTTTAGTCCGGACTTCATCCTGCCCAAGGGCCCGCTCGCCAAGGGCCTCAGCCGGACCGAGTATGTGATGTACATGAAGGGGAAAGAAGTCGAGCCGCTGTCCGGATCCGAAGTGCTGGCTTCCACCGTGCTGCCTTACTTCAACCGCACCTGGGAGCATTTCTGCTCGCACCGCCATACGCCGTCGGCCGGCAAGCCCGGTTATCCGGCCATCGTGCGCAACGCGCGGGCCGTGTACTTCGCTCACCCGGTGTTCACGCAGTACCACCTGAACGCGCCGCGCTGGGTGAAGACGCTCGTCGGCAACGCCATCTCGCTGCTCCTGCCGGAGCCGGTGCTGCGCCTCCAGGCCCCGTCATCCACGCTGGCCACGGTCAACGAGCAGCCGACAGAGAACCGCTGGGTGGTCCACTTGCTCCACTACATCCCCGAGCGCCGCGGCCAGGATTTCGACGTGATCGAGGACGTGATCCCGATCCTGGACGTGCAGGTGTCCGTGGCGGCCCCGCGCCGGGTCGCCGGCGTGCTGCTGGCGCCGCAAGGCACGAAGCTGCCGTTTCAAGCACGGGCCAGCCGCGTGGAGTTCACGGTTCCGCGGCTGGAGGGGCACCAGATGATCGCGCTCGAATTTGGGTCGTAGCGTGAGGCTGGTAGCCGCGCGGCTGCCAGTTGGCACGGTCCTCTGTGCTACGGTTGGCGGCCTGGTTTGGTTGCAGCTCACCGTGCTGTGTTGCAATTGTGTTATTCTCCGAGCATGGCGTCTTCCACCTCCAGCTTCCGCATCCCGGACCAATTGAAGCTCCGTCTGGAGACCGCCGCTCGACAGACGGGCAAGGGCAAGAACTGGGTCATCAACCGCGCCCTGGAGGAGTACCTGGACCGGCACAGCCGGGCTGGCTTGCGGCAAGAGGCGCGCCGGCAGTCGCTGCTGGCCGGCCGGAAGCGATGGAAGGGCGAGGCGGTTTGGGCAAAGGCCACAGCCGAGGTCTGGAATGACTGAGGCGGCATTCCGGCGGGGCGATGTCGTGGTTTGCGCCTTCTCCGGCGATTACGGAAAGCCGCGGCCAGCGCTGGTGGTTCAATCGGACCTTTTCAATGAGACTCACGCCAGCGTCGTGCTCTGTCCGATTTCATCCGAAATCACCGGGCTCAGCCTGTTTCGCGTGGCAATCCCAGCCTCGGACGGCGCCGGGCTCCGGAAAGATACGGAGGTCATGGTGGACAAGCTCGCGGCGGTCCGGCGCACTCGCGTCAGCCGGCGGGTTGGGCGTCTTTCGCGAGCTCAAATGGCGCTTGTGGATGGGGCGCTCAGGCTCTGGCTGGAATTGCCGGCGTCATAGGTGCGACTGACGGCTCACCCGGCAGTTCCCGCTTGCCCTTCGGCCCGGCCATGCTAGAATCTCTAGGTTTGTAGACATTGGAGGTCTCATGTCCGTTGAGCAAAAGGTGAAGCAGATCATCGTCGAGCAGCTCGGCGTGGACGAGTCGGCTGTGGACGGCACCGCGTCCTTCGTGGACGACCTGGGCGCCGACTCGCTCGACATCGTTGAACTCGTCATGGCGTTTGAAGAGGCCTTCGAGCTCGATATTCCCGACGAGGACGCTGAGAAGATCCGCACCGTCAAGGATGCCATCGACTACATCGAGGGCAAGCTCGCCAAGAAGTAACATTGTTTCCCGCGTGCTGGTCTGAGGGAGAACCGTCTTGTCGCGCAGAGTCGTAGTCACGGGCGTCGGCCTGCTTTCGCCGGTGGGCGTCGGAACGGAAGAATCCTGGCAAGCGCTTCGCGCGGGCAAGAGCGGCATCTCACGCATCACCGCCTTCGACGCTTCGGCTTTCTCCTGCCAGATCGCCGGGGAGGTCGGCGGCTTCGACCCCACCCGGTTCGTCGAGCGCAAGGAACTGAAGAAGATGGGGCGGTTCATCACGTTCGCCATCGCGGCCACGGAGTTCGCCATCGGCGGCGCCCGTCTCGACCTGAAGTCCGAAGATCCCGAACGGATCGGAGTGTACATCGGCAGCGGCATCGGGGGATTCGAAGTGATCGAGCGCGAGCACAAGAACCTGCTCGAGAAGGGTCCTGGCCGGATCTCTCCGTTCTTCATTCCGGCCACCATCATCAACTTGGCCTCCGGATACGTTTCGATCCGCACGGGCGCCAAAGGTCCGAACTCTGCGACCGCCACTGCCTGCACGACAAGCGCCCACGCCATCGGAGACTCGTACAAGATCATTCAGCGCGGGGATGCCGACGTGATGATCTGCGGCGGCGCTGAGGCGCCGATCTGCCCTATGGGCATCGGGGGCTTCGCGGCCATGCGGGCCCTGTCCACCCGCAATGAGGAGCCCGAGAAAGCCAGCCGCCCGTGGGACAAGTGCCGGGACGGCTTCGTCGTCGGCGAGGGGGCGGGCATCCTGATCCTCGAGGAACTGGAGCGCGCGCAACGGCGCGGCGCGCCCATCGTGGCCGAGATCGCCGGTTACGGCATGAGCGGGGACGCGTTCCACATCACCGCCCCTTGCGAGGACGGCGGCGGCGCTCTGCGGGTGATGCGCAACGCGGTCCGCGACGCCGGTATCGAGCCGGACCGGATCGACTACATCAACGCGCATGGAACCTCCACCGACGTCGGCGACCGCGTCGAGACCATCGCCATCAAGCGATGCTTCGGCGAGCACGCCTGGAAGGTGGCCGTCAGCTCGACGAAGTCCATGACCGGTCACCTGCTGGGCGGGGCGGGCGGGCTGGAGGCGGGCATCACCGTGCTCGCCATCCGCGACCAGATCGCGCCGCCGACCATCAACTACGAGTTCCCCGATCCGGAGTGCGATTTGGACTACGTGCCCGACCATGCCCGGCCGATGCGCATCGACTACGCGCTGTCGAACTCGTTCGGTTTCGGCGGCACCAACGGCGCGATCGTCTTCCAGCGATACCAGGGCTGAGGCCCCATGAAGATCGTCGTCGCCATCAAGCAGGTGACGGCCCGGGAATCCGTGATCAGGATCGCGCCGTCCGGCCGCTGGATCGCCGAAGACGACCTCACCTACGAGATCAACGAGCCTGACGCCTACGCGCTCGAAGCTGGCCTCCAGCTCAAAGAGAAACACGGCGGGGAGGTGGTGGCGCTCTGCGCAGGCCCCGCGCGGGCTTCTCAGACCATCCGCGAGGCGCTCGCCAAGGGCGCCGACCGCGCCATTCATATCGAGGAAGAGAACCTGACCGCCTGGGACGCCTTGGGCGTGGCGCGCCTGCTGACGGCCGCGCTCGGCCCCGAGGCGCCGGATCTCATTCTCACGGGCCTGCAATCGGAGGACACCGGCGCCGGGCAGACCGGGGTAATCCTGGCCGAACTTCTCGGCCTCCCGCACGCCACGATCATCATGCAGGTAGAGAAACTGGACGGGGCTCTCCGGCTCAAGCGCGAACTGGAGGAGGGCTGGTTCCAGCAGGTGGAAATGCCGCTGCCCGCGGTGCTCACCATCCAGTCCGGCATCAGCAAGCTCCGCTACGCCACCCTAATGGGCATCAAGAAAGCGAAGACGAAGGAGGTCCGCCGGCTGACCGCCGCCGGTCTCGGCGTCACCGCCACAGCGGTGCTGGAGGTCGAGCGGGTGTACTTGCCGCCGCGGACCAAGCAGACACAGCTCATTGAAGGGCCGGCCAAAGAGGCCGCGGCGAAGCTCGTTGAGAAGCTCCGGTTCGAGGCGCGCGTGCTATGAGCATCCTGGTGGTCACCGAACAGCAGGGCGGGGCGTGGCACCGGCTGTCGTTCGAGGCGCTGGCGGCCGGCCAGCAGTTGGGCGAAGCGCTCGGGCGGCCGGTGGCCGCCGCCGTCCTTGGCGCTTCCGTTTCGGCGCTTGCGGCAGAACTCGGAAGCCTGGCGCTCGATCGAGCCTGGGCCGTGGAGCACCCGCTGCTGGCCGCTTACACGGCGGACGGCTACACCACCGCCCTGGAAGCGCTGATCCGCAGAGCGCAAGCCGAACTAGTGGTGCTGCCGCACACCTACCGGGTGCGCGATTACGGCCCGAAGCTCGCGACGCGCTTTTCGACCGTGCTGGCCAGCGACGTGATTCGCTGCGTGATCGATGGCGGGCAACTGGTTTTCGTCCGCCAGATCTTCCAGGGCAAGCTGAGCGCGGACACGCGGGTCACCGGGCCGCCGCCGCACTTCGTCTCGATCCAGGCGGGCGCGTATCGCGCGGACCAGCTTCGAGCAGGCGCCGCCCCGGTGGAAGGGTTCACTCCGGAACTTGATG
>Ga0233417_10000508_pt1 | contig 11740 bp, 22 predicted proteins | sample Sed_MG_FD_189023 | JGI IMG/M metagenome (GOLD analysis project Ga0233417, IMG submission 189023) | Sediment microbial communities from Lake Towuti, South Sulawesi, Indonesia - Sediment_Towuti_2014_0.5_MG | ecosystem: Environmental > Aquatic > Freshwater > Lake > Sediment | place: Indonesia... | reverse complement strand
TTAAATGAATTGGAATTATCTTTATTGTAATATACCATATCCAATATTTCAACCCCAGGGCAATATTGGCCTTTAATAGAATCCATTGTTTTCTTTAAATAATAAAAATGTTCTTTGCAGGTTATATAACCGATTGCACCAACTAATATTTTCATAAATCTCCCTTTCTTTTAAATTCTCCGCAAAAATTATTTTCTTTTGTTATAGGTAAAGAATATGTCAATGTCGGCGGCGGATACCGATGACAGTTGCCATGTTTATATTCAACGCGATTATCATTTATTTCAATATAATATTCGCATTTCCCACATTCGCGCTTTATATTTTTAATCTCTGGAATTATCTCACTCGCAGGAATAATTTTTTCTGTTATTATTTTTATTTTTGTTGTACAATCATAATTTGAACAGAAATTTGTAGAATTTTCGACATATTTTTCACATCCCAAAAGTTCTTGTTTATCTGACTTTTTATAATTTCTACAAACATTAACACTTATACATTTATTTATTTCTTTTTTCATAATCCTCCTTTTTTATTTCAAATTCTTGTAAGTTTTTTAAAAATTCATCTAAATAATAGAATCTTATTTTATTTTCATTGCATTCTAATTCAGTAGTCGCCCCTTGGATTGCTGGAATACTCATCAATATCCATTCAATTATATTTTCAATAAAATAATCATCTACCGAATATATTTTTTTTAATTTTTCTCTCATCCAAGTTTTATTTATTTCATTATAATTTATATCAGACATGTTTATATTTCTCCTCTTTGTAATTTGTTTAGATATTCATAATCAATTCCTTTTATTTTCGGACTGTATTGACTTGTGCGTTCTATATTAAACGGATCATCTCTTAAAATCAATTTATTTTCTGCACAGTAATCAAAAAGATGCGTTCCGGGTATTGGATTAAAATAAAATACCATCCCATGATTTGGCTGTATTTTCTTTATCATATCAATTGTCGCGCGACTCTCTTCTTTTGTTTCAGTCGGAAGACCAAGCATAAAAGTTCCAAAAACCTTAATTCCATACTTTCGACATATTTCTACGGCTCTATAATTTTGTTCGAGCATTACACCTTTATTTATGAATTTTAATAATCTATCAGTTCCAGTCTCGAATCCTACAACAAAATATTCAACACCTATTTCAGACATCCTTTTAATCATCGATTCATTATTGCATATAATATCCGCCCGCGAACAACAGGCTATTTTTTGCCCAAATCCTGCTATTTTATACGCGTCACAAAATTCCATAACCCAGTCATGGTTTGCTGTAAATGTATCATCCCAAAATGTTATTGATTGAAAATTATAGCGGCGGAGTTCAATCAGTTCTTGAATTACATTCGGCACGCTTCGCATTCGATATTTGCCTTTAAATACCATACGTTCTGCGGGCTGGCAGTACCCACATCCATACGGGCATCCGCGCCCAGAAATCATCGTAATATGTGGAGTCCGGCCCGATGGAGAAAAATCTTGACTTAATTCTTTTCTATAATCAAATAATTCTCTATCGGAAAAAGGTAATAAATCTAAATTATGAATTGGCTCAGATATTATAAATCTATCAAAATCTATTCCATTTCCGTTTATAATATCCAACATTGCGATTTCACCTTCACCCTGAATTACATAATCTATATATTTATTTTTTAATACTTCATCTGGGAAAATGGATGGGAAAATTCCTCCAGCTATTGTTTTAATTTCTGGGTTTATTTCTTTAATTATTTGAAAACATTTATCCGCTATTTTCCAATCTAAATAAGAAATTCCTATACCGATAAAATCAGGATTTCTTTTCTTAATTTCAAATATAAAATGATTCCAGTCCTGTAAATCTCGCATATCAATTAGATCAACTTCATGACCATGTTTTTTAAGATTTGCACCTATCAAAGCTAGTCCATGATTAATCCATTTCTTTTCACCACTTAAATCTGGTGAATTAAATCCTATTATTCCAATCCCTGGGTAGATTAAAGTTACCTTCATATTGCACCACCTTTAATATATGTTCTTTTTTACATGAATGAGACATAAAATCTGTAAATTGTTTTTTGACAAAAATAAAATCATATTTCATTCTTACTATAAAACCTTCTCTCTTAACATTGTTTTTCTTAAAAATAATATAACTACCGACTTTGAATTTCATTTTATCCTTTCTGGTGTATTGATAAAGGTGTCATTCGTTTTAATGATAAAGGATTTTTGTCTGCAACTGGATAAAATTTATCAAGTTTCACTAGTTTATTCATAAACTCCGCGTCGGATGTCGCGGCCTGTTTCCAATCGACTGGAAACCATGGTTGAGGTAAATGTTTTAATAATTCTTTTTCAAAACAAATAGCGCCGCCATCTATATTACACCCTGGATAATTTAATCCTACACCATCGTATATAATTTTATTTTCAAAACAACCTGTCCAATTAGTTGTTTCTTTACGAACTTGTACTGAATGGTAAGTAATTTTTCTATCTGCATGTTCTGCATGCGCCTTCAAACAATTTGGAAATAAAATATCATCGTCTGATAGCACCATTATTTTATTTCCATTAGCTTTTTCAAAATAATTATTTTTTAAAAAACTTTCAATATAAATTTCTTTCCTTTGTTTTTCATCAACATTTATATTTTGATATATTATTTTTGCTTTTATTTCTTTGTTTTGTTCTCCTATAAAATTTTTAATTTTGTCTTTGATAAATTCAAAACTTGAATTCTCTAAAATCCATAATTCCCAATCTTGATAGGTCTGATTTATAACAGATTGTATCGAGTCACATACATAATTTGTTTTATTGTAACTGCAAGTAAAAATGCTTATCATAATTCTCCTTTGTTTTTATTTCCATCTATATATGGTGGAGCTGGGGGCATATCTAACGTATCATATTCTTCTTGAGTAATTTTTTCATTATTTGATTTCACTTTTTCTGGTTGTATTATGTCTTTACAACCACAAAAAAAGATTGCTAAAATTATAACTAGTATTATTTTTTTCATTAGTCTATCCTCCATGGTAAAACATGCTTCCATTTTTGTGACCATCTTCGATTATTTTCATCGTGACAATATTTGTCAGCATTTTGCATATTTAATTTTTGATTAATCCAATTTTGGTATTCTGATCTATTAACAGTTATTCCATTCCAATGATGGCAAGGTACATTTACAACGATATTTTTAAATCCAGCATTTAAAGATGCCATTGAAATTTCTTTATCTTCAAAATGGTGGTATAAATAATTCTGGTCAATTCCATTTGTGGCTTCTAACATTCTCCTATTACAAATCATTGCCAGCCCGTCGACTATTGCTATTTGTTTATAATCTGTTGTCAATCGTGTACCATGTATTTCTGCTTCGATCATGGATGTCCAGCATCGGCTTCGTCCGCCGCCGAAATAAGCGTCCTGAGCACCAAAAAATGAAGCAAGGCCGAGATTAGGGATTTCTCCAAAAAGATATTTCACTTTCAAATCCCAGCCAGCTTCATAAATCATCAAATCAGAATGTATAAAAGCTAGAATATCAGATTTACAAATTTCATATCCTTGTTGTAAAGTTTTATAACATCCAATATTTTCAGGATTTTTTATATATTGATATTTTTCTGGTTTCAAATATTTTTCTATAAATATTTTTGCATTATCATCAAAAGAATTGTCTATAAAAATAAAATCAGTTTCTGGTGATGTCACGGATTTAATTTGATAAAGAATTCCTTTGACATCATGTATCTGTCCCATGATCGGGATAATTATTGTCATATGCATTTTTATTCTCCTATAATAATAAATTTTAATATTGGTAACATAATTAAAAAAATGAAACTAATAATCCCTAATAGAGCCCATTTATTATCTTTATCATGAGTGCAAGAAGCTATAGCTAAACATATAATAGGAAAAAAAATATTATTACAGAAATAAGTCTTATAATCATATTTAATAATCCTTTCTTGTTTTACCGGTGTATTTCCAACCAAATTTATCTGTTTTTAAATTATACGGATGGTTTTCTTTAGGTACATGCCGGCCGCACTTATCTACTGCATATGAATTACCTTTGTCATCATACATAATTGCTACAACTCCACCTTGTTTTTTAACTATATCAATTTGAGGGTATTTATAACAATGATAACATATGTTTTTAGTAATTCCATCCTTAAAAATAACTTTATATCTATAAACTATTTCCCCGCAAATATCACATTTCATTTTAACCACCTATTTTATTTTACTAAATCGTTTTTAATTTCATCTCTGCAATTACAACACCAAATATTGTCGTAAATGTCCTTAAACCATCCGAAATCGCGCTCAGCAAATTTGAACAACTCCTGTACTGTTTCGTTTTCATCTCCTATTTTTAAATTTCCGCAATTAAAACATTTTATAATAGCTCTGTCCATATATCCTCCTATTATATTTTTAGTTGCAAAATTCTGTTTTTAATATTTTAATTTTATCTTCTAAAAAGTTATATCCTTTTAAAATTTTTCTTTTGCATTTCAGGCAGCATTGTGGAGGTTCTTTAAGATTAAATTTAATAATTTCCTTACCACAATGTACACATTTATATTTTTTCACTTAACAGATTCCTTCTTATTATTTTTTTCATTTGGTGATCTATCCATTCCGATAATATTTTAGGATTCCAGATCCTAGATTCCTTTGGTATAGATATTTGTTTTTTTAATTCTTTTATCTCATTTGGGCTTAACGAATTAAAAACTTCTTCTACGCTCAAATATATTTTTTTCTCTTCTTCATACTCCAATTCTTTTTGTTTTATATCTTCTTCACTCATTATTTTTCTGTTTTTTCCAACTTCCAAATCTCTCTTTACATCATTAAAATTTGATATTTTTACATTTTCTAATTCTTCTTTACTATTACCCTTACTATTACCTTTACTATTACTAGTGGGGATGTTTAGCCCCTCACCAGCCCCTGAAATATCTAATTCTTTTAATTTTCTGAGTACAGATTTATGCAAATTATTATTTGCTATTAATTCACCATACTGAAACTCTACAAACTGAGTTATAAGCCATGTGTTTTTTATCTTTTTTAGCCTTTCTTTTCCTTGATTAAATATATGAAAAATTTCTTCTTCGGAACCTAATTTCTCATTTATACAAAATTCGGCCATCTCTAAATCTACCTTCCATACACCAATAATATCACATTTTGTATAAATAAAATCCCAAAATACTTTGTATTTCACAGGTAATTTTCTAAACCATGGATCGTCCCATTTTTCTGAACAAGTAAAACGTTTTGACATAATTTATTATTTTCTTCTATTTTTAAATTAATTTTAAAATCTTTACTATCCAAGAAATTTGTTCTTCTGAATATTTTTCTCTAATTTCATCCGGCAATAATTTTGTATTAACACGATTTATTTTTCGTTCACTTCCTATAATGCGCCAATTTTTTCCCACGAAGGCCTCAGGGATGTTTTGAAAAATCTCTTTAATTTCATCATCAATATTTTCGTATTCTGATTTTAATTCCTTTAATTCTTCGCGCCGATTCAATTTCTCTTCGAGTACAGTATTATCAATAAATTTTGCACCTTTATTTTCTGCATTCGGCAGGCATATATGAGCAAAACCACAATGCCCGCATATAGATTCAGAATAATTAATTTTTTCAGGATATGTTTTGTCTTTGATATGTTTCCAATTTTTTTCCAGGCGTGTTAATATATTTTCGCATTCTCCATAATCTAAAACGACAGGTATTAACTTTTCCTGTCGAAAATTAGAGAGAATAAATATACCAGATTCCATATTGTTACCATATAAATATAATTGCATTTGACGGAGATATTTTCGATGAATAGTTTTTTTCTGGAAATCGTCTAAGGAACGAATTGAATTAAAAACATTCTCGTTCATAGATTTTATTTCCACAGGTATTGCCTGCCCTTCAAACAAAATCTTTCCGTCGATATGTCCGCGGCAAATGGTTTCTCCAGAACGATATTTTATTTCAAATGGAGTCTGCTGTTCAATAAATTCCAATCCTAACTGATAACCAAGTCTTTGTTTTACGGCCTGTTCTTCGCGATTGCCAGCCTCAAATATAGCTTGTAGGCCTTCATCATGCATGGCTTTTTCCTTCCAATTTAATATTCCATATACCATCTGCCGGTCGCAATCTCCAATGTCGGACGCGCGAAAATTGTTGACTGGTGTGCGTTTAATCTGTGCTGTTAGATAATTTTTGCGACGAGTTATTATTTCATCAATTAATTTGTTTGTTATTTCTATTGACATATTATGCCTTTTGTATCCAATCACAAATATTATTATAATCAGATTTATTAATTTCTTTTATGCTTGTTATACCTGTCGTTCCTAAAAATTGCATCAATTGTTCTTCACTTTTTCCAGAACCATTCAATATTGCATATAATCTTTTAACCTGTGGTTCTGAAATTAAATTTGTATTTTCTGGCTTTGAATCAGGTTTATTTTCTTTTGAGTCAGGTTTATTTTCTGTTGTTTGAGTTTTCTTGTAATCGACTTTAGATATTTGAGCTTTTTTAATTCCTACCGCCTCTAAATCTTCCCATGTTAGATTGCGTATCCCAAGCAGGCGCGTTATACCATTTCCTATTGCATTTGTTATAGCGCCTTTTTGGACATCAGTGCGGTCAATTTCAGATGGAGGAACCTCAATTGATTTTTTTTCTCCATTTTCATATTTTGATTTTTTTGAAAAAAATGGATCTTTACTTGATCTACTTCCCTCAAATTGTATACTGGAATTACCCATAATAAATTCCATCGGAACGATATAAGTAAAATGTCCATCTGGTTCATCCTCGCGTCTAATATCTCCATTAAAACGCCACGATATACCGAATACGCGGGCCACCTTTTCCGAGCCGGAAACTTGAAGATATGGTTTTCCTCCCTGGTCTGTCCAATCGCGATAATTAGTAACTCTTAAAGCTATTTGTTTAATTTTGTTAACGGCGGCAATCCTTTTTTCAGCTTGTGCAGCTATTTGAATTAATCTATCATCTGCAATTAATGGGATATCGATATTTTTTTCTTCTATAGTTGGCAATTCTTTTTCATTTTCCATAACTGTCTCCTTTTTGTTTATTTTTTACACTTTTGGTTGACATTCTACACAAAAAACATCGCCATATGTTTTAATCGAATGCCGTACATCTTGTGAACTTACTTCTTTTTTACAATTTGAACATAATGCCTTAGCATCAGAATATTTACTCTCAGTTTCTGGTTCTGTTATTTTCTTTTTTCTACTACGTTTTTCTGTTGTAATATCTATAGAATCGATTTTTAGTTTTCTTTGACGTTTAACTTTATTTACTGCCGTTATTACGGCCCGGATATTTAATTCGTTTTCATCTTTTGCTTGCTGGTATATGATTTGTTCTCCTTTTTCAATTTTAACAATATACACTTTATTATCTTTATACATTTTAATCTCCTTGTTATTCTAATTTGTTTTTTTCTTTTTTAAGTTCAATTATTCTTTCAAGTTCATCGATCGAAAATTTACCTGTTAAATCAATATAATCACCAATAAATTCTATTAATTTATGGCCTTCCTCTAATTCTTCAAGTTCCTGATTTATTTCAATTAACTTATTTTTATATTCGCGCCGTAGTTTATCCTCTTTATCAATATCTATGAGTTGTAGAGATGTCAGATTTTAGTACATAATTTTCGCTCCATTTTTAACAACGCTTTATAATTTGATTCAGTAGCACAGTTTAAAAAAAATTTGTTCATTCGAATACAAAATTTTGCCAACAATAAATATATGTTTGTCATTTTTTCCTCCTTTAGTCCCAAATTAAATTTTTATATATTTTATTATATTTTTCTTTTAATGGCATTAATCCCGTACATCCATAAAGATAAATATCTCCTCCTGCTTTTAACTTTTGCATATTAGTTAATGAGGAACAACCGTTAAGGTGAATATCTTCCTTAGCTTTTAAATTTGATATATTTGTCAATGCAGTACACCAGTCAAGGTAAATATCTTCTCCTGCCTCTAATCCTTGTATATTAATCAATGAAGGATTATCTATGAGATGAATATCTCCTCCTGCTTTTAATTTTGGTATATTAGTCAATTCTGCACATCTATTCAGGTAGATATTTCCTTTAAAATCTGTATATCTACCTTTATGTATTTCATTAATTACTATATTTTTTATTTTGAGTTCATTTATTATTTCATTTTTCCACCATTCAGGTAATTCCTTATCTTCAATTATGACTTTCCAGTCGTTAATATTTTTTGACATAAAATTTCCTAATGGCATAACTCCTAGTCTCACAATTTTTTTATTATTAATATCGGAATCTAATTTATTTAATTTAAATTCTTTTATTATACTCTCATGAGAATCAGATTTTTTACTATAGAAAACTTGTAGTTCATTCGTTATTATTAATCCAAAACCTATACACATTTTTTCTCCTTTAGTAATTTAACAATAAAATAAAAACACAAATAGGCTGGTATAAACCAGCCTAAATTGTGAAAATAGGTTGAGGGTCGGGAAGAACCATACCCATTTTTTTTGTATTTATAATTTGTTTTTTAAATTTAGATTTTTCTAACATAGTTCTCCCCGATTTATAGCTTCTACTATACACTTATATTTTTGTTTGTCAAGCACTTTTTTGTTTAATTTAGTTTTAAACTTTATATTAATATATTATGTAATTTTTTATAAAATTGAATGCTTTTTCATGTTTTTTATATTCAACTTCATTTTTGCACAAATCGACATAAATATTATTTTTAAAAATATTTTCCCACTCTTGTAAGGAGTGAAGCTTGCATCCTATTTGAACGCTCCAACCTACGGTTTTGCAAAAATACAGGGACATTGAATATTGACAAAAACTTATCAGGTTTACGACAGTATAGTAAACCTGTGCGTCTCTGGAAACCTGTGCGTCGCCGGAAACCTGTGCGTCGCCGTAAACCCGTGCGTCGCCGTAAACCCTTGCGTCGCCGGAAACCCGTGCGTCGCCGAAAACCCGTGCGTCGCCGTAAACCCGTGCGTCGCAGAAAACATGTGCGCCGCCGGAAACATGTGCGTCGCCGTAAACCCATGCGTCGCCGGATTGCGACAAATTTTCTTCTTTCTCTATTAATCCGCCCATGTCTCCTTTTTTAACTTTTTCAAAATCGATTTCGGCAAAAATTCTAAAAAAATTAATCCCATCTATGTTTTTTTCAAAAATCATTTTATATTTATTTTCCATAATTCCCCCATTTTTTTGTAGTTTCATTATTTTGTTTAATTTAAAAATTTACTTCTTATTATTCTATAATTTCATCTTTTGTACAATTTAAATGTTTACAAATAAAATTTAATTGTACAGTGTTTACTGGCTCCGCTCCATTTAAAATTCTACTAAACCGCGCGTAATTGCATGGTCTGCCAGTTATCCGATGCAATGTTGTTATTGACATATTTTTGTCTATTAATATTTTTTTTACTTTTGATTTTGATAAATACATTTTTTATTCCTTTCTGTTCATGAATTATTCCAATGCGCCGAGCCGGATTAGTTCCACCACGGTCTCGGTTTTGTTATATAGAGATGCAACATAAAGAGGTGTCTGACCTCTGTCATTCCGCGCGTTGACATCCGCGCCTATTCGTACGAGTTCTGTAACAATTAAAGTATGTCCACTTCGAGCCGCAATATGGAGAGGTGTACATCCATCTTTATCCAACACATTAATATCCGCCCCAAGCCGTATCAGTTCTTTCGCAGTCTCGATATACCCGTTCCATACAGCTATATGTATCGATGTCCACAATTCGTATTTATACCGCGCATTGACATCTGCTCCTAGCCGGACTAACTCCACCATGGTCTCGAGTGTACTATTACCCAATGCCCATACCATCCAGTCTTTGGGACATTCTAATATGAGCTGTTTGGTTAATTCCACGCCGTAATCGTTGAGATTATATTTTTCTCGCGCCTCAAAACATGGTAATTTATTAAAATTTTTATTTGTTATTTTCATTTTTTTACTCTTTCGTTATCCATTCAATAAATTTTTCATAATTTTTAAACGCGTGTGTGAAATGCCTGCATTTTATAACTATTTCGCAAATTATCAGGTCAGATAATTTGTCTTTTGTATTGCCAAAATATTGGTCGTTAGTATCCTCATCGTAATACAATTTCCCCGCCCGGACAATATACGCGCCGTCAGTACCGGACACATAAAACAAAATTTGTGGGTCGTGAGTACTGAGGTTTAAAATTTCCTTTTCTTGCAGGAGCCTCTCTCTCGCGAGGCTCCAGATTAGTTGTGGATCAAAATAACGTTTTTCCATGTGTTTTCTCCTAATATAATTTAATTTTATTTTCCATTTTTTGTAAAATTTCGATAGAATTTAAATAATTTGAGATTAGGTCAGGGTATTGTCCGTTTGTTAATATTTTTTTCCATTTTCCCAATGGCATACTGCCGGGAACAAATGTGTCAATTGCAATTGTGTTTCTGATTAGTTGTAGGAGCGTTATATCTTCTATCGGTTGCGATAAATCTATTTTTTTCAACCTATCTATTTCGGCGATAACTATTTCCTGTATTTGTTTTCTGCGCTGGGTCGTTTCCGCTAAATCAATATCTAATTTTTCCTGAAATATTTTCTCCTGTTCCAGTTTTTCTGCCTGCTCACGTTTTTGCAATAACTCGTGTTGATATTTTTCCTCCTCGGCCCATTTAATTTCATGTTCTAGCATGTCATGTTTTCCCCGCTCATATCCGTCATCGTAATCAAATTTATATTTTGGGACGTCGGTAGGAATGGGCAATCCTCTAAAACCAGCGTCCCAGCCACAATACTCAGATTCAATATGTTTTTGAATTTCGTCAGCCTCAATCTGATCCAGTTTTTCCTGTTTCAAAAAAGCTCTGGATTTTTTTGCTAGCGGATAAATTTCTAGATACGTTTGATACGTAACAGCAGAATTTCCAGGATTGCTATTTCGTTTTGTGGATCGCAATTTCTGAAAAACCTGTCCATAACCAGGCAAAGAATAGTTAGCAAACCAAAAACACTGGCGACCGAACATTTTTTGAATCCCGATCGTGCGGGCCTCGTCGGAATTTTCAGCCAAAACAACAATGCTGGTAAACGGTTTTGAAATAGAGACGTAAAATTTTCTGCGAATACGGAGGTTTTTTGAGTGTGTTTTCATTTTGATCTCCTTGTTTTGTCTCGGAGTTCCGAGAGGGCTAATGGCCCGATTTGCCTGGACAGTCAGGCACCGAGTTAAAACTAATTTTTTAACTATTAATATTATCGTCGATTTTGAATAATAAATCAAGCAAAATCGACAAAAGAAGAGCGTTTTTATTTGTTTATTTGGCGCATAGTTAGCGCGTTTATTTATTTTTTTCTTTTAAATTATCGTATTTTTTTATAATTGTTTTCAATGTTTCTATTTGATTCAATAATGGTTGGCAGGTATTTAATTTTATTCCAGTTAAGAATTTTATATGATTATCTATATTATTAATACTATTTTTGAATTGTTTGCTAAATTTTGTCTTATCATTTTTCATATTGGAAATGGTTTCCATCCTTAAAATCTTTCCAGTCACCTCCCCAAACATTATTTTTATCTAGAGATTTCCAATAATCTCATAGGATTTTATAT
>Ga0233417_10000507_pt1 | contig 11742 bp, 11 predicted proteins | sample Sed_MG_FD_189023 | JGI IMG/M metagenome (GOLD analysis project Ga0233417, IMG submission 189023) | Sediment microbial communities from Lake Towuti, South Sulawesi, Indonesia - Sediment_Towuti_2014_0.5_MG | ecosystem: Environmental > Aquatic > Freshwater > Lake > Sediment | place: Indonesia... | reverse complement strand
GGAACCGCCTCCTTGTCAACTCGCCCATCGTTGTCGTTGTGGCTCGGCGCGAATCTTACCCGGGCCGCGCGGTGAGCGGGCCCCGCAGCCCTCGACCCGCCGATCGGCGGCGCCGGCGCTGCGCCGCTCAGTCCGCGTATCGCGGCGGATCGGGATCGTGGTCCCAGTCGGCTGTGGGCTGCGGCGTGCGCTTCATCCACTCCTCGATGAGGCGCACATGCTCGGCCTCTTCGGCCGCCATCGCCTCGGCTTCGCGGCGGACCTTGTCGCTCGCAGCCGTCTTCGCCAGCCGCCCGAAGAAGTCCTGCGCGCGCTTCTCGTTGTGCAGCGCGATCACGAGCGCGTGATACGGCTGCATCAGGTAGTGCAGCGCGGTGAAGTCCGCGGTCTCCGGCCCCTCGGGCCCTTCCCAGCGGTAGCCGGCCGACGGCGGGGCCGGCGGCCTGACCCAGCCCATCTGCTCGAGGATCTGCTCGGCATGGCGGTGCTCGATCCGCGCGAGCTTGCGGAAGAGCTCGGCGACCGCGCGGTTGTTGTGCGCCTCCATCGCCTCCGCGAACTCGGCGTAGCGCTCCGAGGCTTCGACCTCGAGCGCGTACGCGTGCGCCATCAGCTCGCTCATCGTCCGCGCCGCCGCCGCGGCCCGCGGCGCCGGCTTGACGACCCGCAGCCGCGGCAGCGCCTTGCGCCTGGCGGCTCCGCCGGCCTTCCTCGTCGCTTTCGTGGGGCTCATATCTCGAATGCCTTCTCGAGCTCGGCCACCCGCATGGCGCCCTGGCCGACCGGGGGCTGATAGGGCTTGCGGTTGCCCCGGTACAGCACGCCGATGTTGAAGCCGTCATCGGTGAGGATCCGGCGCGCCGCGCGGGCCGGGTCGTCGGTCGGCGCGACCGGCGCCGGCCGGACGCTGGCTTTCCACTCGCGCTGCTCCGGCCGGTACGTCACGCACGGGCTCAGCACTTCCACGAACGAGAACCCCGGCGCGCGGATCGCCTCGGCGATCAGCGCGGCGAGCCCGTTCGGATCGCCGGAGAAGCCGCGCGCGATGAAGTTCGCCCCGGCGGCGAGCGCGACGACGAGCGGATGGAAGACCCGCAGCCCGGTGCCCGCCGGCGAGAGCTTCGAGACCCAGTCGGGCTCGGTCGTCGGCGACGGCTGGCCCTTCGTCATGCCGTACACGTGGTTGTCCATGACGACGTAGGTCAGGTCGACGTTGCGCCGGCAGGCGTGGAGGAAGTGGTTCCCGCCGATCGAGTAGCCGTCGCCGTCGCCGCCGGCGACGACCACCGTGAGATCCGGGCGCGCCACCTTCAGCCCGGTCGCCGCGGGGAGCGCGCGGCCGTGAACGCCGTGGAAGCCGTACGCCGTGAGATAGGCCGGGATGCGCGACGAGCAGCCGATGCCCGACACGACGGCGATCCGCTCTGGCGCGACGTCCAGCTGGGCGAACGCCTTCGTGAAAGCGGCGAGCACCGAGTAGTCGCCGCACCCGGGGCACCAGATCGGCTTGTAATCGGACTTGTAGATCTGCGGGGCGCGCGCCGCAGCGTTCGTTGCAGTCGCGCTCGTCATCTGCGGCTCCATTCCAGCACCTCCCGGTAGACCTCGTCCGGCCGGATCGGCAGCGGCCCGGGATGGCGGTAGCTCGTGGTCGCGCGCGGCAGGTCGCATTCCGCGCGCAGATAGCGGAACAGCTGCGCGCCGTGATTCTGCTCGACGACGAGCACTCGCTCGACGCCGTCGAGCGCCGCGGCGAGCAGCTCGGGTCGCGCCGGCGCGAGCAGCCGCAGCGACACCAGCCGCGCATCGACGCCCTCCGCCCGTGCGCGTGCCAGCGCCTCGCGGACCGGTGCCGTGCACGACCCGAACGTGACGACCGCGAGGCGGCCCTCGCCTTCGATGTCGGCCCACTGCCCGCCGTAGTCGTGCGCCGTGAGCTTGCGGCTGCGCTTCGCGAGCTGCGCGCGGTGGTCGGCCGCACCGCTCGACGGGATGCCGCGCTCGTTGTGCTCCAGGCCGTCCGCGGTGTACGCGAGTCCGGGCGTACCGGGGAGCGCCATCGCCGACACGCCGGTCTCGGTGATCGCGTACCGCTTGTAGGCCTCGGTCCCCTCGGCCGCGGTGAGCCGTTCACCGATGAACGCGACGTCGGCCGGCCGGTCGGCGACGGTGCGCGCCTGGCCGAGGAACTGATCGGAGAGCACGATCGCGGGCGCCTGGAGGCGCTCGGCGAGGTGCACCGCCCACTGCGTGGTGGCCAGGCAGTCGGCGACCGAGTTCGGCGCGACCACGATCCGCGGCGCATCGCCGTGGAGCCCCCAGAGCGCGATCGAAACGTCGCTCTGCTCGCTCTTCGCAGGAATGCCGGTGGACGGGCCGCCGCGCATGACGTCGACGACGACGACCGGCACCTCCGCCGCGACGCTCAGGCCGAGCGCTTCGGTCATCAGCGCGAGGCCCGGACCGGCGGTCGCGGTGAGCGCCGGCACTCCGCCATACGAGGCGCCGATCGCCATGTTGATCGACGCGAGCTCGTCCTCGGCCTGCACCAGCACGCCGCCGACCTTCGGCAGCGCCGGCGCGAGCCACTCGAGCAGCTCGGTCGCGGGCGTGATCGGATAGGCGGCGACGAACCGCACGCCGCCGCGGATCGCGCCGAGGCCGGCGGCCTCGTTCCCGCTGATCAGCCACCGCGACGGGGGTCTTTCCGGTGGCTGCTCGAGCGCGAGCCCGGCGCCGAGCTCGCTCGCCGCGCTTGCGCCGGCGTCGATCGCCGCGAGGCTCGCCGCCAGCGTGTTCGTGGCCTTCTTCAGCGACTTCGTCACTACCTGCCGGACCGCTTCGGCCGGTACGCCGATCAGCCGCGCGGCGAGTCCGAGCGCGACCATGTTCGGCCAGCTGCCGGGAATCGCCTTGGCGAGCTGTTTCAACGGGACGTTCACGCGGCGCGCGCCGCCCGCCAGGTACGCATCGGGCGGCTCGCCCTGGTCGGGATCGGCCACGATCAGGCTGCGAACGTCGAGCGGGATCTCGTCGGCGAACCGGTGGGTGCTCTGCCAGTCGATCGCGACGAGCGCGTCGAAGCGGTCGTCGAGGCAGTCGATCGGGCGTGCGGCGAAGCGCAGCAGCGCGGCCGCCTCGCCGCCGCGGATCTGCGGCCCGCTCGAACGCACCATCAGCCCGTACCAGCCGGCTCGCGCCGCCGCGTCGAGCAGCATGTTGCCGGCGGTCATCACGCCAGCGCCGCCCGAGCCGCAGATCGCGACCGAGACGCTCGCCCGTCCCGCGCCGGCCCCCCGCATGTCGGTCATGTCGGCGTCCTCGCTTCGCGCCGGTGTTCCCGCGCGCATCGGCTCCCGGGGCTTGACTCCATTATTGTAATTTGGTACCGTAATGCTAAATTAACGCTCGGGTGGAGTCAAGGCCCGGCACACACTAAGTAACTGCCAGGAGCCGCCGCCCGAGGAGGGAAGGCATGGCCCTGGCTGCTCACCGCTGGCTCATGACGGCGCCGAAGGCGCCGCTCGTCCGAGCCGAGTTCGATCCCCTGCCCCTCGCCGCCGGCGAGGTCGCAATCGAAGTCGCGGGGTGCGGCGTCTGCCACACCGACCTCGGCTACTTCTACGACGGCGTCCGCCTCAACCACCCGCTCCCGCTCGCTCTCGGCCACGAGATCGCGGGCCGCGTCGTCGCCGCGGGCGACGGCGCGGAAGGCTGGATCGGCCGCGCGGTCATCGTTCCCGCCGTCATCCCCTGCGGCGAGTGCGAGCCCTGCCGCCGCGGCCGACCGAACATCTGCCGCAACCAGAAGATGCCCGGCAACGACATCCAGGGCGGGTTCGCCTCGCACGTCGTCGTTCCCGCGCGCGGCCTGTGCCCGGTCGACGCGGCGCGGCTCGCCGCGGCGGGGCTGACGCTCGCCGAGGTCTCGGTCGTCGCCGACGCGCTGACGACCCCGTACCAGGCCGTCGTGCGGGCGGGCGTCTCGGTCGGCGCGCTGGCGATCGTCGTGGGAGCGGGCGGGGTCGGCGGCTACTGCGCCCAGGTCGCCAATGCGTTCGGCGCGAAGGTCGTCGCGATCGACGTCGACCCGGACAAGCTCGCGACGATCGGCAAGCACGGTGCCGCCCTCACGCTCAACGCGCGCGAGCTGGACGCGAAGGCGCTCAAGGCCGCGATCGGCGAGTTCGCGAAGCAGAACGGCCTGCCCGCCACCGAGTGGATCATCTTCGAGTGCTCGGGCACCGCGGCCGGCCAGCTCACCGCCTATGGCCTGCTCGTCCACGGCGCGACCCTCGGCGTCGTCGGCTTCACCATGGACAAGATCGAGCTGCGGCTCTCGAACCTCATGGCGTTCGACGCACGGGCGATCGGCAACTGGGGCTGCCCGCCCGCGCTCTATCCGGCCGCGCTCGACCTCGTGCTCGAGCGCCGCGTGCAGATCAGTCCGTTCGTCGAGACCCACCCGCTCGCCGACATCAACCGCGTGTTCGCGGCCGTGCATCACCGCGACATCAAGCGCCGCGCGGTCCTGGTTCCGTAATCAAGGAGAAGCCCGAATGAACGCTCCCGCCGCGCCGTACGTGCTGAAGAACCACGACCTCGCCGAAGCAGCGCTGCCCGGCGTGAAGATCGAGAAACGCCCGGCGCGCACGCCCGATGGCAGGACCGCCGCCGGGCTCTACAACGCCTGGATCTGGCTCGACAATCCGGCGCAATTCAACTCGTACACGACCGAGATCGCGAAGGGCGTGATCCTCGCCTTCCGCGCCGCCTCGAACGCGCGCGACGTCAACTGCGTCGTGTTCACCGGCGTCGGCGACAAGGCGTTTTGCACCGGCGGCAACACCAAGGAATACGCCGAGTACTACGCCGGCCACCCGCAGGAGTACCGCCAGTACATGCGGCTCTTCAATGACATGGTCACCGGCATCCTCACCTGCGACAAGCCGGTCGTCTGCCGCGTGAACGGCATGCGCATCGGCGGGGGTCAGGAGATCGGGATGGCGTGCGACTTCTCCGTCGCCCAGGACCTCGCCCGGTTCGGGCAGGCCGGCCCGAAGCACGGCTCGGCGCCGATCGGCGGCGCGACCGATTTTCTCCCACCGGTCATCGGCGCCGACCGCGCGATGGTGGCGTGCGTGATGTGCGAGCCGTTCTCGGCGCACAAGGCCTATCACTGGGGGATGCTCGCCGACATCGCGCCGGCGCTGAAGGTCGACGGTAGGTACGTCGCGAACCCGCTGGTCGAGACGCAGCGCTTCGCCGACGAGTACGGACGGGTCGTGTACGGCGATTTCAAGACCGGCGACGCCGCGAAGGAAGGCAAGGCGCTGCTCGCCAGAGGCGCAGTTGACCTCACGGCGCTCGACGAGCGCGTCGAGTCGCTGTGCGCGAAGCTGCTCCTCACCTTCCCCGACTGCACGATCAAGACGATCGAGGAGCTGCGGAAGCCCAAGCTCGAGGCCTGGAACCGCAACAAGGAGAACCACCGCGCCTGGCTCGCGCTCAACATGATGACCGAGGCACGCGCCGGGTTCCGCGCGTTCAACGAAGGCCCGAAGGACGACCGCGAGATCGACTTCGTCGCGCTCCGCCAGGCGATCGCCACCGGCGAGGGGTGGTCGGACGAGCTAACCGAGCGCATCCAGCCGCGGAACAAGAAATGACCGAGTCTCCCCTCAAGGTCTGGCTCGACCGCAGCGAGTCGCTATTGCGCCTGCGGCTCGCGCGGCCGAAGGCGAACATCGTCGATCACGCGATGATCGCAGCGCTGACGCACGCCTTCAACGAGCACCACCAGCCGGGGCGGCTGCGGGCGGCGCTGATCGACGCCGAGGGGCCGCACTTCAGCTTCGGAGCGAGCGTCGAGGAGCATCTCCCCGACCAGTGCACCCGGATGCTCAAGTCCCTGCACACCCTGCTCCTGGCGATGCTCGAGTGGCCCCGCCCCATCCTCGTCGCGGTGCAGGGCCAGTGCCTCGGCGGCGGGCTCGAGCTCGCCTGTGCGGGCACGCGGATCTTCGCCTCCCACGACGCGCAGTTCGGGCAGCCCGAGATCAAGCTCGGCGTGTTCGCGCCGGCGGCGTCCTGTCTGCTGCCGCTGCGCATCGGCCAGCCGGCCGCCGAGGATCTGCTGTTCTCCGGGCGGTCCGCAGGCGCCGAAGAGGCCCTGCGCCTCGGCCTCGTGGAGCACGTGTCCGCGAGCGGCCACGACGCCGCGCTCGAGTACTTCGACCAGCACCTCGCCGGAAGAAGCGCGAGCTCGCTCGGCTACGCGGTGCGCGCTGCACGGGAGGCCTTTCTGCCCGAGGTCAGGCGCCGGCTCGAAGCCGTCGAGTGGCTCTACCTCGAAGGTCTGATGGCGACGCGCGATGCTAACGAGGGCCTCGCCGCCTTCCTCGCCAAGCGCCAACCGGTCTGGGAGCACCAATGAGCGCACTCGTCGAGGTCATCCGCCGGTGCGAGGCCCTCTTCGAGGATCTGCACTTCAATGCGGTCAAGGAATGGAAGGCTGCCGCGCCCGGCCGCAAGGCGATCGGCTACATGCCGATCTACGTGCCGCGGGAGCTGATCCACGCCGCCGGGATGCTGCCGGTCGGCATCTTCGGCGGCGGCGACCAGCTCGAGGTCATCCAGGGCGACGCCTACTACCAGAGCTACATCTGCCGCATCCCGCGCTCGACGATCGAGCTCGGGCTGACCGGCCGCCTCGACTGCCTCGACGGCATGCTGTTCCCGTCGATCTGCGACGTGATCCGCAACCTCTCCGGGATGTGGCAGATCCTGTTCAAGGACAAGTACGTCCGCTACTTCGACGTCCCGCAGGAGTACCACGACGCGATCGGCGGCGAGTTCTACGTGCGCGAACTCGAGGCCCTCCGCGACGACCTCGCCCGCCTCGCCGGCCGGACGGTGAGCGACGACGATCTCCGCCGGTCGATCGCGATCTACAACGAGAACCGCCGCGCGGTGCGCGACCTGTATGCCTTTCGCTCGCACAAGCCGTGGCAGGTGCCGACGGCGGAGGTGTATCTCGTGATGCGCGCCGGCAACGTCCTGCCGCCGGAGGCGCACACCGGGCTCGTCCGCGACTACCTCGCCGCGGCCGACGCCGAACAGCGCCCGAAGCGCGACAACGCCCGCGTCGTCGTCACCGGGTCGTTCTGCGAGCAGCCGCCGCTCGGGCTGATCAAGTCGATCGAAATGGCCGGCTGCTACATCGTCGACGACGACTTCTCGCTGGTGCAGCGCTGGCTGCTCGACGACGTCGCGGTCGAGGGCAACCCGCTCGAGAACCTGTCGCGGGCGTTCCTCCACCGCTCGGTCTCCACCGCCTCGAAGTACGACGAGCGGCGCGAGGACAAGGGCCGCTTCCTGCTCGAGTCGGTGAAGCGCAACGCCGCCGAGGGCGTGATCTTCGCCGCCGCCTCGTTCTGCGACCCGGCGCTGCTCGAGCGGCCGATGCTGCAGGAAGTGCTCGCAAGACACGGCATCCCCTATACCGCGTTCAAGTTCGCGGAGAACACCGGCCAGATGGCGCCGATCCGCGAGCAGGCCGGGACGTTCGCCGATTCGATCAAGCTGTGGAGCGCCGCATGACCACACCGACCGCCCAAACCGCACCGAAGCCCGCCACGGCCAAGCCGCAGGTCGTGAAGGAAGACGCGATGCTGCTCCAGAAGGAGCTCGTCAACCGCAACTACCACGAGCTCGCTACCGCGCACGAGCAGGGTCGCAAGATCTCCGCCACCTTCGTGCCGGGGAACCTGAACGAGCTCCTGATGTGCTTCGACTTCGCGCGCAGCCTCCCGGAGACCAACGCGCTGCAGAACGGCCTGCGCAAGCGGTCCGGCAAGATGATCATGACCGCCGAGCGCGACGGCCACTCCGAGGACGTCTGCACCTACGTCAAGGCGGACCTCGGGATGATGCTCGAGAGCGACGTCGGCCCGACCGGCGAGCCGCTGCCGAAGCCCGACGTGCTGCTCCTCTCCTACACCGGCTGCTTCACCTTCATGAAGTGGTTCGAGCTGATCCGCCAGAAGTACGGCTGCGAGACCACCATGCTGCACGTGCCCTACCAGGGCGACGGGAAGATCAACCCGAACATGCGCGACTACGTGGTGAAGCAGCTGAAGGAGAACGTGATCCCGACGCTCGAACGCGTGTCCGGGGTCAGGTTCGACATCGACCGGCTGCGCGAGTACCTGAGGGAGTCGCAGAAAGCGGAGACCGATCTCGTGCACGTCCTGCAGTCCGCGAAGAACCGGCCCTCCCCGATCGACGGCTACTTCGGCGCGGTCTACTACATCGGCCCGATCTTCACCGCCTTCCGCGGCACGCCCGAAGCGACGAAGTACTACGCCGTGCTGCGCGAGGAGATCGACGAGCGGGTGCGCGCGAAGAAGGGGCCGATCACGCCCGAGGGCGAGCTCGCCGAAGAGAAGTACCGCCTCGTCGTCGAGGGGCCGCCGAACTGGACCAGCTTCCGCGACTTCTGGAAGATGTTCTACGACGACGGCGCGGTGATCGTCGCCTCGACCTACGCCAAGGTCGGCGGCGTCTACGACTTCGGCTTCCGCCACGACCCCGACCGGCCGCTCGAGTCGCTCGCCGAGTATTGCCTCGGCTGCTACACCAACCTCAATTTCCCGCAGCGGATCGACATGATCTGCCGCTACCTCGAGGACTACCAGGCCGACGGCCTGCTCATCAACTCGATCAAGAGCTGCAACAGCTTCTCCGCCGGGCAGCTCCTCATCCTGCGCGAGGTCGAAAAGCGCACCGGGAAGCCCACGGCATTCATCGAGTCCGATCTCGTCGACCCGCGCTACTTCTCGGCGGCGAACATCAAGAACCGGCTCGAGAGCTACTTCCAGATGATCAACCAGAAGCGCTCGCGCGCGACGGCACACTGAGGGACCAGCCATGCGCTGCTTCATCGGCGTCGACCTCGGGTCCACCACCACCAAGGCGGTGGTGATCGACGAAGCCCGCAACGTCCTCGGTCGCGGTATCACTAACTCGCGTTCGAACTACGACACCGCCGCCGCGGTGGCGAAGCAGGAGGCGCTCGTCGCGGCGCGCTTCAACCTCTTCCGCGGCGCGCTCGAGCGCGCGGGGACGCTGAACGGTGGCCTCGAAGCATTCCTCGGTCAGCTCGAGCGCGATTTCCGCCTCGAGCAGTTCCTCGAGCAGCTCGCCGACCTCGAGCAGGTGTGCAAGCGCAACGCCGAAGGCCCGCGCTTCGGCAGCGACGCCCAAGCAGTCGCCGGCGCGCTGACCGAGGTGTTTCGGCGGCTGCGCGAAGAAGCGCCGGAGATGTTCGCACCGGGCGCGAAGCGCAAGTCCGACTTCTTCCGCGACATCGCCGGCAGCCGCTATCTGGCGATCGGCGAGGCGGTCGCCAAGGAAGCGGGGCTCCGCTACGACATGCTGCTCAACGTCTTCGACCGATCGATCATCGAGGTCGAGAACCGGGTCTACGGCGACTCGATGCTCCCGAACCTGCGCCGCGCGCTCGACCGCACCTTCGCGGCGCTGCCCGAGGCGGCCTCGGCCACCGAGGCGGTCCGCGCGCCGATCGACGGCGTTCTCGCGACCGAGCTCGAGGAGACCTACGTCGTCGGCACCGGCTACGGCCGCGCGCGCCTGCCGTTCTCGAAGGAGCACATCCGCTCCGAGATCCTCTGCCACGGCCTCGGCGCGCACGTCATGTACCCGGGCACCGCGACCGTGCTCGACATCGGCGGCCAGGACACCAAGGCGATCCAGGTGGACAAGGCCGGCATCGTCGAGAACTTCCAGATGAACGACCGCTGCGCCGCCGGCTGCGGCCGCTACCTCGGCTACATCGCCGACGAGATGAACCTCGGCCTGCACGAGCTCGGGCCGCTCGCGATGAAGGCGCAGAAGACGATCAAGATCAACTCGACCTGCACGGTGTTCGCAGGCGCGGAGCTTCGCGACCGCCTGTCGCTCGGGGACCGGCGCGAGGACATCATGGCCGGGCTCCACCGCGCGATCATCCTCCGCGCGATGTCGATCCTCGCGCGCTCCGGCGGGGTGCGCAACGAGTTCACCTTCACCGGCGGCGTCGCAAAGAACGAAGCCGCGGTCAAGTCGCTGCGCGAGCTGGTGCGCGAGAACTACGGTGAGGTGACGCTCAACATCAACCCCGACTCGATCTACACCGGCGCGCTCGGCGGCGCGACGTTCGCCTGGCGCGCGGTGGTCGAGGAAGGGAAAACCGCGGAGGCCCGAACGTGAGCCACCGAGCAGGGGCCCCGCGCTTACGCGGGGATGGGAAGAAGGCGAATCGGACGGGTTGCCGACCACCCGGAGCACGGAAAGGCACTGGAGAACGGAGGCAACGGACGTGATCCACACCGCAGGCATCGACATCGGCTCGGGTGCGGTCAAGACGGTGCTGTTCCGCTCGGACGGCGCCGATACCGAATGGCTCGGCAAGCGCAGCGAGCGCATCCGCAAGCGCGACCCGATGGAGCTCGCGCGCGAAGGCTTCGATGCGGTGTGCGCCGAAGCGAAGCTCGCGCCCGAGGATGTCGCGTACATCGCAACCACCGGCGAAGGCGAGAACGTGAAGTTCGCCACCGGCCACTTCTACTCCATGACCACCCACGCCCGCGGCGGCGTCTACCTGCGCCCCGACGCCCGTGCGGTGGTCGACATCGGCGCGCTCAACGGCCGCGCGATCTTCGTCGACGGCCGGGGCAAGGTGCTGCAGTACAAGATGACCAGCCAGTGCGCCTCTGGCTCCGGCCAGTTCCTCGAGAACATCGCCCGCTACCTCGGCGTCGCGGTCGAGGAGATCGGGCCGCTGTCACAGACCGCGCAGAATCCGGAGAAGGTGAGCTCGATCTGCGCGGTGCTCGCCGAGACCGACGTGATCAACATGGTGTCGCGCGGCATCGCCACCCCCGACATCCTCAAGGGCATCCACCTCTCGATGGCATCGCGGATCGTGAAGCTGCTGAAGGTCACCGGCATCAAGGACGGCGTGGCGCTGCTGACCGGCGGGCTCGCGCTCGACTCGGGCCTGCTCGCCGCGATCCGCGAGGAGCTCGCCAACGAGAAGGTCAAGGTCGAGGCGGTGAGCCACCCCGACTCGATCTACGCCGGCGCGATCGGCGCGGCGCTGTGGGGCGCGTTCCGGCACGCGAAGCTGCGCGAGCTCGAAGAGCGCCGGGCGGCCTGAGAACCGAGGAGACCGCGATGGCCCTGATGATCACCGACGTGTGCACCGCCTGCGACGCGTGCCCGTCCGTCTGCCCCAACGAAGCGATCAGCGCCGGCACGCCCTATGTCATCGATCCGCTGAAGTGCACCGAGTGCGTCGGCGCGCACGACGAGCCGCAGTGCCGGCTCGTCTGCCCGGCGGACTGTATTCCCGCCAACCCCGATTTCCAGGAGACGCCGGAGCAGCTGCTGGAGAAGTACCAGAGCCTGCACGCCTGACGGGGGCGCGGCGGCGGGCGGAGCGCGAGGGCCGAGACCCCGCCCGGTGGCGGGCGCCGCGGTTTTTGACCTGCATCAAATTCCCTGCCGATCCCTTCGGCTGCAATCCGTCCTTGGTCGATCGGACCCGGCGCTCGGTTCCGAGCGGAGGTCGAAAGGGGGAAATATGCCGAAGCTGCCGCAACTCGCGCGCGATCAGGCCGTGGCGGCAGTGGCCACGGTGGCCTTCGCGACCGCAACGCTCTGCGTGTCGCCCGGCGC
>Ga0233417_10000506_pt1 | contig 11755 bp, 13 predicted proteins | sample Sed_MG_FD_189023 | JGI IMG/M metagenome (GOLD analysis project Ga0233417, IMG submission 189023) | Sediment microbial communities from Lake Towuti, South Sulawesi, Indonesia - Sediment_Towuti_2014_0.5_MG | ecosystem: Environmental > Aquatic > Freshwater > Lake > Sediment | place: Indonesia... | reverse complement strand
CTCGACAGTATCGATGCCGCACCGCGTCGAGCGCTCCGGCTCCGCCGCCATCAGTTGCCGGCGGCACGGACGAGCAGCGCGACGTTTGTGCCTCCGAAACCGCGCGAGAGCACGAGCGCCACGTCGCTGCGCGGTTGCCCGGCTTCGCGGGCAGCCGATACGCCAGCGCACGCGGGATCGAGCCGTTGCAGGGTGGCAATGCCGGGCACGCTGCGCCGTCGCAGCGCCGCGAGCGCGAGCACCGTCTCGATCGCTCCCGCTCCCGCCAGCAGGTGCCCGATCGCCCACTTGAAGCCGGTCACGGGTGGTCCAGCGTCGCCGAACACCCGGCGAATTGCAGCCGCTTCGGAAGCGTCTGATTGGCGAGTTCCGTTCGCGTGCGCGACGATCATCCCGACGTCACCCGGCCGGACACGGCCAGCGGCGAGGGCGGCGTTGATCGCCTCGGCGAGGCCCGCTCCGTCCTCGCGGAGCGAGGTCAGGCCTGCCGCTTCGCCCGCGCAGCCGCCGCCGAGATACTCGCCGAGCACGGCAGCCCCGCGGGCCGCGGCCGACGCCTCGGTCTCGATCATCAGGGCGCCGGCGCCCTCCCCGAAGAGGCTCCCGTCGCGCTGCGCGTCGAATGGGCGGATCGCCTCGGTGGCGACCAGCCCGAACCGGTGGTAGTACAGCAGCGTCTGCGGCTCGATGGGGGCATCGTGGCCGACAGCGACGGCCCGATCGGCTTCGCCCTGCCGGAGCGCTTCCCCGGCCTCGAGGACGGCGAGCGCGCCGCTCACGCTGTGGTTGGTCACGCACGCGTTCGCGCCCTTGAGCCCGTGCCGGATCCCGATGTGGCAGAGGACGTTGTTGGGGAGCGTCCGCAGCAGCCACATCGGATTCACCGTGGCGCCGAGTTCCCGGCCGAATGCCTTGAGGTCGCCTGCGGCCGCGGCGACCAGCGGGAGGAAGTCGTGCTGCGCTTCGTAAGTCCCGCCTCCCGAGCCGACGTACACGCCGGTCCGGTCGTTGAAACCCGCCGCCGCGTGCGGGTCCAGGCCCGTCCGGTAGCCGGGGAGTCCCGAGTCCTCGATTGCGCGGCCGGCCGCATACAGCCCGAACACGTCGGACCGGCGGATGAGCTTGTGGATCTTGCGGTCCGCGACGAGCGAATAGGGGTCGAGATCCGGGATCTCCCCCGCCACCCGCCTCGGCCAGCCGGCGGTGTCCCATTGCCGGATCGGGGCAAGCGCCGAGCGGCCGGCAGCGACCGCGTCGATGATCTCGTCCGGCGTCCGGCCTGCGGCGCAGACCGCGCCTAGCCCGGTGATGACGATTCGCGTCATGGCGTCGGGCTGCGGAACACGAGGCAGCTGTTCGAGCCGCCGAAGCCGAGCGAGTTCGACATCGCGAACCTCACCTTGCGCCGGCGGGGCTCGCCTCGTACCACGTCGACGGCGCAATCCGGATCGAGCTCGTGGAGGTTCGCGTTCACCGGCAGGATGCCGCGCTGGATGGCGAGTGCGCAGACGGCGGCCTCCACGGCCCCTGCGGCAGCGATCAGATGCCCCATCACGCTCTTGGTCGAGCTCACCGCCACCTGCCGCGCGTGGGTGCCGAACACCGCATTGACGGCGGCGCACTCACTGCGGTCGTTCATCGGCGTCGACGTGCCGTGGGCGTTCAAGTAGTCCACCTGATCGAGCGGCGCGCGGGCGTCGGCGAGCGCCTGGCGCATCGCCTGGATCGGGCCGTCCCCTGACGGATGCGAATCGGTGATGCGATAGCTGCTGAGGGAGTTGCCGTCACCCGCCAGCTCGGCGTAGATCCGCGCCCCGCGTCGCTGCGCCGCCTCCCACTCCTCGAGGACGAGGAAGCCAGCCCCCTCGCCGAGGACGAAGCCGTTGCGCGTCACATCGAACGGGCGGCTCGCGCGTTCCGGCGCGTCGTTGTCCGGGGACACGGCATTGAGCAGGCAGAAGCCGCCCAGCCCGACCGGCGTGATCATGGAGTCGAACCCGCCGGCAAGCACCCGGTCGGCGATGCCGCGGCGGATCAGCTTCATCCCCGTGCCTACCGCCTGGCCTCCCGAAGCGCACGCGGTGTGCACGGACGTCGCGTAGCCCGCAATCCCGAAGCGGCGCAGCAGCAACGACATGCCGGCAGCGGACTGACTGCGGCAGAACACCATCGGGTCGGCCGCAACGGCGTCGCCGAGGAGCCGCTGCACATCGAGCTCGCCCTCGGGCGCCGAATGCCGCTGCAAGGCCTCGAGCGCCTCGAACTCCATGCCCATCATGCCGGTGCCGACCGCGCACCCCCAGCGGGCGCGCGTCGCCTCGTCCGGCCGGACACCGGCGTCCCGGATCGCCTCCTCGGCCGCGGCGAGCGCGAACCGATGCGACCGGTTCGCGAACTTGAAGAGCTTGCGATCGGCGACTGCGGCCGCGGCGTCGAAGCCCTTGACCTCGGCCGCAATCCGGACCGGAAAACCGCTCGCGTCGAACAGGCTGATCCGCGACGCGGCGCTGCGTCCAGCAAGCAACCCGGTCCACGTCGATTCGACGTCGAGCCCGGCAGGCGTGACCAGGCCCAGCCCGGTGATGGCGACGCGACGTCGGGCCGTCATGGTCCCTTCCTCAGCCCGACCGCCATGCGCCCGGTCGCGACCGACTTGCCGTTCAGAAGCGCCACGATCGTGGCCATGGCCTCGTCGCCCTGCGGCTGCGCGATCACGACCCGGATCTCGACGGTCTGCCCGGGATCGATGAACGAGCGGATCTTCGAGTCCTGGGTCCGGATCACTGTCACGCTCGCGCCCGGTGGACCGCCCAGCGCATCGGCGGCAAGGTCGCACGCGAGCCTCATCTCGGCCTCGAGCAGCAACGTCCCCGGGAAGACGGGACGCAGCGGAAAGTGATCCGAGAAGAAGGGCGCGTCAGCGGGGATGCGGAGCCCGGCCCGGAGCGACTTCCCGGGGACACGCTCGAGAGGAGTGAGATCCAGCTCAGGGAGGCTCTCCAGCCGCGCGCCCGCGGCGCCCTCCCCCACCAGCGTCTCGAAGTCGTTCCGCACGGCGGCCGGTGAGTCGAAGTCCGTCATCGGCAGCACCGGTCCGACGATCCGGCTCAGCTTGATGACCGGGGTGCCGTTCACGTGAGCGCAGCCTTCATATGCGATCGCATCTTCGTCGCAGCTTTCGACGTTGACCTCGAGATTCAGCACTTGTCCGGGATTTGCATCCTGCAAGAACTCGATTTCGCCAGCGAGCCCCGCCACTGGCCGCCGGCGGAAATCGAGCTTCGCCATCGCCACCCACGCCGCGAGCTGGCCGACGGCCTCGCACACGAGCGGGGACGGAAACCGCGGCAGATGGGCGGGAATCAGGAACCGGCCGCGGGCTCCGGCGCCGGCGTCCAGCCCGGTGATCCGGTCCACGAACGAGAACGCGCAGAATCGACCGCCCATCGCCTCGCCGGCGGCGGGACCGCCACTCCAGGTCAGGTCCCCGCCGGCGCGGCCCGCTGCGCGCGGATCACGACCTTGCAGAAGGTCTCCGGCGTGAAGAGGCGCGGGATGTCGGCGGCCTTCATCGGGCTGCGGAAACGCTCGGCCGGCACCTCGCTCAGGAACTCGCGCAGCCGCTTCAGGCCGACATCGGTCAGGACGCCCTGCTGCTCGAAGTCCGACTCCGCGAGCTCGCCGCGCGCGTCCTCGACGATCTTGCCACGCGGGATCTTGACCTTGAACGCACGCTCCAGGCGAAACACCAGATCGAGGAAGTCGATGGACTCCGCGTCGAGGTCCTCGATCAGGGAGGCGTCGAGCTTGACCCGTTCGACGTCGCAGCCGAGCGCGTCGGCGAGGATCTTCGCGACCGTCGGATAGACCGCCATGACCTCTTCTTTCGTGATCTGTTGCTGCATTGCTGTCACTCCATCTTGAACCCGCCGTCCACGTGCAGGATCTGACCGGTCACGTAGTCCGCGTACCGCGACGCGAGAAACCACACCGCGTCGGCGACCTCCTGCGGCGTGCCGAATCGCCGCAGGAGAATGCGCGCCTTCGCCTCCTCGCCCGCCAGGTCGCGGATCCCCCGCGACATGTCGGTCTCGATGACGCCGGGAGCCACGCAGTTGACCGTGATCCGCCGCGGCGCGAGCTCAACCGCCAGCGCGCGGGTGAACGCGTTGATCGCGCCCTTGCTCGCCGCGTAATTGGTCTGGCCACGCCCGCCCTTCTCGCCCGCGACCGAGCTCACATTGACGATCTTGCCGGCGCGACGCGCGATCATGTGGGGCACGACCGCACGGGTGACGTTGAAGACCCCCCCGACGTTCGTCTCGAGGACGGTCCGTACGTCCTCGTCCTCGAGCAGGCCGAGGAGGTTATCACGGATCACCCCCGCGTTGTTCACCAGCACGTCGATCCGCCCGCAGCGTTCGGCGACGCGCTCGACCGCGGCGTTGCACGCCTCCGGATCGCAGACATCGACCTGCTCCGCGGCAATCCGCAGCCCCGCGGCTTGTCCGGCGGCGGTCACCTCGCCCGCCGCTGTGGCGTTTGCGCGGAAGAAGAAGGTCACGTCAGCCCCGTCGGCGGCAAGGCGCTCGACGATCGCGCGTCCGATTCCCCGGCCCCCGCCGGTCACGATGACGGACTTGTCGGCGAGTCCGGAGTCGCGCACCGGTTCGGGGCTCTCAGCCGGAGATCGCGAACCCGCCATCGACGACGAGCGTGTGGCCGTTGATCATCCCGGCCTCCGGCAGACAGAGCAGATAAACGGCGCCGGCGACATCGACGGGTTGGAGCACCGGTCCCGCCGGCGTACGCGCCGCGAATGCCGCCAGCATCGCTTCACGGTTGGGGAAGAACTGGAGCGCGTCGGTGTCGACGACTCCGGCGCTGACGGCATTCACGCGGATGCCGCGCGGCCCAAGCTCCTGCGCGAGCGTGCGCACCAGCGATTCGAGCGCCGCTTTCGATGCGCCGATGAAGCCGTACGCCGGACTGGCACGCTGCGCGCCAAGGCTGGACATTGCGATGATGCGCCCGCCGGACGGCATCAGCGGTACCGCGCGCTGGGCGAGCAGGTTCAGCGCGAGCGCATTCGTCTCCATGCACCAGCGCCAGTGCTTCAGGGACATTTCGAGGGCCGGCTTGAGGACGCCGCTCGCCGCGTTGCTGACCACGATGTCGACGCGGTCGAAATGCTTGCGCAGCTCGGCGAACAGCTCGTCCACGCTCTCCGGCTCGCCGACCGCCGCCTGGATCGGCTGCGCCCGCCTGCCCAGCGCGCGGAGCTCGGCGCACAGGGCTTCGGCTGCGTCATGGCTGTTGTAGTAGTTCACCACCACGTCGCATCCGGCGGCGCCGAGCTTCTGCGCAATCGCGCGACCGATCCCGCGCGCCGCGCCGGTCACGAGGGCGACCTTCCCGCGCAAGGGCTCCGGCATCGTTCAGCGGCGGTGCTTTGACGGCGTCTGGCGCTGCATCATCTGCGCCGGGATGATACAGGCTCAACCGGGGTGCCGGCTCGCACCGTGGGCGCGATCCATCGGGTCGGCGTTCGTCCGGCCGACCGAGCGCTGCCGCAGCTGCTCGAAGAGGCAGACCGCGACTGCCGCAGCGACGTTGAGCGACTCCGTCCGGCCGGGCATCGGAATCCTGGCCTTCCCGGTGGCAGTCGCCGCCAGCTCGGGCGAGATCCCGGCGCCTTCGGCACCGAAGATCCACGCGACCGGCCCGGTGAGGTCCGCATCGAAGATGCTGTCGGCTGCGTGAGGATCGGTGGCCATTACGGTTCCGGGAAACCGGGCGGCCACGGCAGCGAGCGGCGCTCCCTCATGGATGTCGAGCGCAAAGTGCGCGCCCTGCCCTGCGCGCAGCACCTTCGGCGACCAGGCGAACGCGCACCCCTTCGCGAGGAAGGCCTGGCGCAGCCCTGCCGCGACCGCCGTCCGGAGGATCGACCCCAGATTGCCCGGATCCTGGATGCCTTCCAGGAGGAGGCAGGTCTTGAGCTGGTCGGGAAGCCCGGTCTCCTCGGGCGTGCGCACGACCGCGAGGATGCCGGTCGGCGTCTCGACGTGCGCTAGAGCGTCGAACAGCCGGTCGGAAAGGAGGACCCGAGTCCGCGCCGGCGTCGCCTCGACCAGGCGCCGCAGCTCCTCGCGGGCGTAGCCGCTCTCGCTCGCGAGGACGGCGTCGGCCGTCTGGCCACTCGCTCGGAAGGCATCGACGAGATGCGGCCCCTCGAGCAGCGCCGCACGCGCCTCGCGCCGCGCCCGCGACGACGCAGCGAGCCGGGCAAGCGTCTTGTAAAGCGCATTCTCGCGGGAGGTGATCCGCTTGATCACGCCGCACCGCTGCGCTGGTCGCGAGCCGCGAACAGATCAGGCTGCGCGCACACCATCGACAGGCGCACCGGTGCAAAGCTCCGCCGGTGCAGCGGGCATGGGCCGAATTCCCGCAGCAGATCGAGATGCTCCGGCGTCGCGTAGCCTTTGTGCCGATCGAACCCGTACCCGGGGTGGAGCTCCGCGAGGCGCACCATCTCGGCGTCGCGCGCCGTCTTCGCGAGAATCGAAGCCGCCGAGATGGCCTTCACCTTGGCATCGCCGTCGACGACCGCCCGGGTCGGGATCGGGACGGGCGGACAATGCAGCCCGTCGACGAGCACCCGCTCGGGCGTGACGGCGAGCGTCGTGACCGCGCGCGCCATCGCGAGCAGGCTCGCCCGCAGGATATTGAGCGCGTCGATCTCCTCGACCGACGCGCTGGCGACCGACCAGGCGATTGCCCGCTCCCTGATCAGGCGCGCGAGCTCGATGCGGGCCGGCTCGGGGACCCTCTTCGAATCGTCCAGTCCCCGGATGCGCCGGCCGGGATCGAGGATGACGGCGGCGGCGAAGACCGGGCCCGCGAGCGGGCCCCGCCCCGCTTCATCCACTCCGCAGACCAGGGCGTGGCCGCGCACCGCGAGGCCTCAGGCGGCGTGCGGGAGAGCCGCCGGCTCCCCGGCGATGAGCGGCATGAGCGCGTCGGCCGCCCGCTCCGCGGCATTGCGCCGCAGGTCGGCGTGGAGGCGCTCGAAACGCCCCTCGACGGCGCGCCGCACGGTCTGGTCGGCGAGCAGGTTCAGCACCGCCTGGGCGAGGTTCTCGGGGGTCGCATCGTCCTGGACGAACTCGGGGACCACCGGCTCCCCGCAGAGAATGTTCGGCAGGCCGATGTGCCGGACGCGGATGAGCCGACGGCCGATCGCGGCGGAGAGCGGCTTCACCCGGTAGGCGATGACCATCGCCCGATGGCTGAACGCGGCCTCCAGCGTGACGGTCCCGCTCGTCGCCAGCGCGACATCGCACGCGGCGAGCGCATTCTGGGCATGGCCGAAGAGCAGCGTCATCGGCACGTCGTGCGCGTCGTGGCGATACATCGCGCCCTCGAAGAGCTCCCGGGTCTGACGGGTGGCCAGCGGAACGAGAAAGCGGAGCTCGGGAACGCGGCGTAGCATCACCCGCGCCGCCTCGATGAAGGGGCCGGCCATCATCTCGATCTCGGACTGCCGGCTGCCGGGGAGCACCGCGACGACCGGTCCACGGCCCGGGAGACGAAGCTCTTCGCGTACCGTCTGCCGATCGATGCGCGGCGGAATGTCGTCGGCAAGCGGGTGGCCGATGAAGGTGACCGGTATCCCTGCGGCCTGGTAGATCGCCTCCTCGAAGGGGAACAGCACCAGCACGTGGGCCGCCGCGCGGCGGACCGTCTCGACGCGGCCTGGCCGCCAGGCCCAGACGGTGGGACTGACGAGGTGGGCGGTCGCAATGCCGCGCGCCCGGAGTCTCCGCTCGAGCCCGAGGTTGAAGTCCGGGCCGTCGATGCCGAGGAACAGGTGTGGCGGGTCGGCCAGGAAGCGCCGGACGAGCGAGCGCCGGACCGCGAGCACCCTGCCGAGGTGCTGCAGGACCTCGACGAGGCCGTGCACGGCGAGCGTCTCCTGCGCGAACCAGGGCTCGAAGCCGGCGGCGATCATCTGCGGGCCGCCGACTCCGCAGAACACCGCGTCCGGCAGGCGCGCACGCAACGCGTCCATGACCCGGCTTCCCAGCACGTCGCCCGAGGCCTCGGTCGCCACCATCCCGATGCGCACGGGCCCCGATCGCATCCCGGCTACCGCACGATCCCGCGCGTCGCAGTCTTGAGAAAGTCGACCAGGACCGCGACCTCCGGCGTCTGGGTGGCTTGGTCAGCAAGCGCTGCCTGGGCGGCGTCGAGGGAGAGCCCGCTGCGGTAGAGGGTGCGGTAGGCGCGCTGGATCGCCTCGATTGTCTCCGGCGTGAAGCGCCGCCGCCGCAGACCCTCGACATTGACGCCGAGCGCCTTGGGGGGGCTGCCGGCGACCATCACGTAGGGCGGGACGTCCTGACGCAGCATCGTGCCGCCGCCCACCATGACCTGCGCCCCGATCCGCACGAACTGGTGCACGCCGGAAAAGCCGCCGAGGAGCGCCCAGTCGCCGATGTGCACGTGTCCGGCGAGCTGGGTGTTGTTCGCGAGGATCGTGTTGCTGCCGATCTGGCAGTCGTGCGCCAGATGGACGTAGGACATGATCCAGTTGCCGTGGCCGACCCGCGTCACCCGGGCGTCCTTCATCGTCCCGCGGTTGAAGGTGCAGTACTCCCGGATCGTGTTCCGGTCGCCGATCTCGAGGCGCGTCGGCTCTCCGGCATACGACTTGTCCTGCGGCGGCCCGCCCAGGAGGGTGAAGCTGCCGATCCGGTTCTCGCGCCCGATCCGGGTCGGCCCCTCGATGACCGAATGCGGTCCGATCTCGGTCGCGTCGCCGATCTCGACCTGGGGCCCGACGATGCTGTACGCGCCGACACTGACGTTCGCTCCGAGCCTGGCGTCCGGATGAACGATCGCGGTGGGATGGATCATGCGCCGCCGGCGATCCGGTTCAGGTGCCGCGCAACGCGCACATCATCTGCGCCTCCGCGGCGAGCCGTTCGCCCACGCTGGCCGTGGCCGAGAACTTCCAGATGCCCTTGAGATAGCGGTCGATGCGCGATTCGAGCCGGAGCTGGTCGCCCGGCACGACCGGGCTCTTGAAGCGCGCCTCGTCGATCCCCAGGAAGTACACGACCGAGTGTTCGTCGGGCAGTCGCTCGCCGGATTTGAATGCCAGGATCGCCGACGCCTGGGCCATCGCCTCGATCACCATGACCCCCGGCATCACCGGATGATGCGGGAAATGACCGGGAAAGAAGGGCTCGTTGATCGTGACGTTCTTCAGGGCGAGGATCCGCTTTCCCGGCTCGCACTCGAGCACCCGGTCGATCAGCAGGAACGGGTAACGGTGCGGCAGATGATCGAGCACCGCCTTGATGTCCATGGCGTTCATCCGCCGGGCTCCAGTTCGGCGAGCCGCCGTTCGAGCTCGCGGATCCGCTTCGACATGCGGTCCAGGTTTCTCAGCAGGGCGAGCGTCCGACGCCACTCGCGGGCTTCGACCGCCGGGATCGCACTCATGTAAACGTCGGCTCTTCTTAGCGACTTCGACACGCCGGCGCCGGCAGCGATGACCGTCCGATCCGCGATTTCGATGTGCCCAGCGATCAGCGTGCCGCCGCCGATCAGGCAGTTGCGGCCGATCTTCGTCGATCCGGCGATCCCGACGCAGCCGGCGATCGCCGTGTGGGCGCCGATCCGGCAGTTGTGCCCGATCTGCACCTGGTTGTCGATCTTGACGCCCTCCTCGACCACGGTGTCGTCGACCGCCCCGCGGTCGATCGTGGTGTTCGCGCCGATCTCGACGTCGTCGCCGACGACGACCCGCCCGATCTGCGGGATCTTGAGCCACTTCCCGCCCTCGGGCGCAAACCCGAACCCGTCCGCGCCGATGACGGCGCCTGAATGAACGATGACGCGAGCGCCGAGCGCGCAGTGCGCCTGCACGGCGACTTGGGCGTGCAGTCGGCTTTCCGGTCCGATCGACGCCCCTTCCCCGATGAAGCAACCCGGTCCGAGCACCGCCTGTTCCGCCACGCGGGCACCAGCTTCGATGACGCACCCCGCACCGACCGAAGCGGACCCCGCGACCTGTGCTCCAGGCGCCACGACCGCCGTCGGGTGGACACCGGGGACCACGGGTGGAGGCGGATTGAACAGCGCGGAGACCTTGGCGAAGTAGGCGTAGGCATCCGCGCACACGATGCGCGGGAGCGTCGTCGCGTCGCGTTCGGCCGCCGGAATGATCACCGCCGTGGCGCGGGTGGCGCCGAGTTCGTCCCGATACTTCCCGTGCACGAGGAACGAGAGGTCGTCGGGCTGCGCACTGCGGAGGGTGGCGACCTGCCGCACCTTGACGTCCGGGTCGCCAACCAGCTCGCCGCCGAACCGGGCCACGATCTACGCGAGCCGGAAGGGGCCCTGCGGCATCAGCCTACTTCTTGGCGGGCGCGCCGTCGTCGAGCGCCCGGATCACCTTGTCGGTGATGTCGACGCGCGGACTCGCGAAGACGGCTTCCTGGAAGATGATGTCGAACTTCTCCGCTTCGGCGATCTGGCGCACCGCCCGGTTCGCGCGCTCGAGGACACTCGCGAGCTCCTCGTTGCGGCGCTGATTGAAGTCCTCGCGCAGCTCGCGCTGCTTGCGCTGGAAGTCGCGGTTCAGCTCGCCGAACTCGCGTTCGCGTTTCTGGCGCTCCGACTCCGACATGGTCATCACGTTCTTCTCAAGGGCCTCCTGCTGGCGTTTGAGCCCCTCGGCCAACCTCGCGAGCTCCTGCTCACGCTTTGCGAACTCGCCCTCGAGCTTCTTCTGCGCCCGGACCGCCGGCGCCGCGTCGCGCAGGATCCGGTCCAGGTTCACGAACCCGATCTTGCCTTCGGCCTGTGCCGTGCTCGCTCCGGCGAACCCGAGCAGGGACAACAGGACTAGCCACCGCAACTTCCTCAACATCGTCTTCTCTTTCAGGCGCTCGCGCGCTAGAAGGTCTGTCCGAAAATGAACTGCAGCCTTTGGATCTGGTCTCCGGGCTTCTCGTTGAGCGGAAACCCGTAGAACAGCCGCAGCGGCCCGAACGGCGAGTTCCAGGCGATCCCCACGCCGGCAGAATACCGCAAACTCAGATCGTTAACGATCGCTTGCCCGGTCGCGGCGTTGACCACGGTGGTCGTGTCGCCGAGCTTGAAGCCCGCCTGGTCGAGCCAGACCTGGCCGGCGTCGAAGAATCCCCCGATCCGCAGCGACTTGTCCTGGCCCATCCCCGGGAAGGGAGCCCAAATCTCCGCGTTGAGGATGAGCTGGCGGCTCCCGCCCAGCACCCCCTGCGGGTCCCTGGGGCCGAGCGAGGACTGCTGGTAGGCCCGGACGCTCGTCGGGCCGCCAGCGTAATACGCTTTGAAGAACGGAAGACTGCCGCCCGAGTACCCGCCGCCGTAACCGAGCTGGCCTCCCAGCACCCCGATGATGTCGCGGGTGATGGGGTAGTACCAGGTGAGCTGGTAGCCGATCTTGTAGTACTTCAGATCGAAGCCGGGCAGCGCGATCTCGGTGAACACCCTCTGGATAGTGCCCTGTGTCGGGAAGATGGCGCTATCCCGCCGATCCCTCGCCCAGGCAACCGTGAGCGGGAGTGCGGTCGGGTCGGTGCCGTTCTGGTTGGCGAAGTCGATGAAGCGCTGCGGGGCAGTGCTGCCCAACTCGAGCTTCGTCTGCTCGAAGGCGAGCGCGGTAGTGATCCGGTCGAACTCGGTGATCGGAAAGCCG
>Ga0233417_10000505_pt1 | contig 11755 bp, 11 predicted proteins | sample Sed_MG_FD_189023 | JGI IMG/M metagenome (GOLD analysis project Ga0233417, IMG submission 189023) | Sediment microbial communities from Lake Towuti, South Sulawesi, Indonesia - Sediment_Towuti_2014_0.5_MG | ecosystem: Environmental > Aquatic > Freshwater > Lake > Sediment | place: Indonesia... | reverse complement strand
TGTCCGATATTGGATCTAAATTGCAAGACTCAAACAAAAGGAGGGTTACAGCTAGCAAACACACATGCTTTTCTTTGAGTCTTGCAATTTAGATCCAATATCGGACACTCTTGAGAACAGAGAGATATCATAAAGGAAATGGAGATAACCCTTGAAGATGAATTAGAGTTAAGATATTTGGAAAAGATAATTAAAGGATACAAAGGTGCAAGAATACATCCAGGGAAATCTAGAAAAATATATGATTTAAGTAAGATTCATGAATCAATTTCTAGCACAGCAATTTTTAATAAAATGTCTAAAATGATTGCTGAACATCAAATTCCAGAGTTCATTGATGCTACGAACTTAAAATTTTCGCCATTGATGAAGAATTAAAGGAAAATAGAGACAAAATCTTATTTGGTAGAACGCTAATGAAGAGATGTTCGAAGGTGTCATGAGTGGAGACCCCAGCTTCAATTGGTAGTGAGCTATTCCAAACGGGGCGAATCTGTCAATTTTGTGGAGTTAATATGGACTCTAAGTATGTTGATTTAGTTGAGTTCTTTCACGATGTTTGCTGGCAGGAATACAGAAGACGTGGTCTCGTTTATCCCATGGAGTGAAAGGCGAAGAAGCCATGATGAAAATTCTCATCATAGTATCAATAATGGTATCTATACAAACCTAATCTGTTACTGCTGTTTTTGTTGGAGGAAGCGATAGTGCAGGAATTCCTTTTTCTTGTCTCAAAGATTTTTCCACATATTTCACACATTAGTTTATTTGGTTTTGGCCTATAAACACATTGCTCTGCGATTGACATTAGCAATAAAAATATAGTAAAAGTAACAGATGAGGTTTTCAATGGGCTTATAGAGATAATTAGAAGGATAAGTCGGAACAGGAATCTGAATTGTTAACAATGCGGATCCCGACGGGCCAGAACCAAAGTTGTCTATTTCTTATTAAAACGGTTTAGGTACACAAGTGTATTGCATCCCTTCCGGCCCATACCGATATCAGTGTTTTTTAGTGGGTTTTGTGAAAATATGACGAAAGAATTAGTAGAACTTAAAGTTGGCAACGCAACACGAAATACCTATTCCTCAAATACAGTATATTAGATCGGACATTTGATCTTATTTTTATTTAGTGTTTCTGATTAACTAGACCATTTTCATTCGCATAATTTGTATTAATTCTGATGTAAATATTACTCAAGTTCTCCAAGTTATCCGCCAAAAAAAACTTGCATGACATTAGATTTTTACTGACAAGATTCGTTTCAAGATCAATCAGAAAGTAGATCGGCTCAATAGAATCTATTTTTGTGCAAAATACGCTAGATTGTAATATAAGAAATGAATGAAGTGGATAAAGTGCGTAACTTACACTTTTACTTTCTTGCTTTCCACAGTACAAATACCGATACGGCCGCCATCATGCCCCCAAGGATCAATAGTACCTGTAATGGAAATCCACCAGTTGCTGTTGTAGTTCCTTCGGGAGAGTTTTCAGTTACAAACGCAATCTCAGAGTTTTCGTTTTTAGATACAGTTGCAAATCCAGCTATTTGTACTTGACCACTTGGTGGAGGAGTAGTGGAATGAATATTAATATTTGTGCCATCGACTACGCCGGTGGCTTCAGTCTCCTCTGCTTCCATTACTCCTTCTCTAAAGCTACTTTCACCTAGAGAGAATATTGAAACTACACGGGCGCCTCCTAATTCTTGATATCCAGAACCTGCTGTTGAAGCCTGACTACCAGTTGGGTCAAACAAGAAATGCCAGCGTTCCATGGGAGTCGCAATTTTCTCAAAATTAAAGAGTGGGGTATGGAATATCTGACCGGCTTCACTTGAATTCAATTGCTGTGCTAATTCAGGATATTTGATTTGAACTAAACTTATTGGATAGTTTATACTAACATTACCAAGGTTTGGTACCTGTAATTCTAGTGGTCTTTTGGTAAAAAACCCTCTCCAATCTAAATCGACTAGAGCTCCCCCAGATTCTGAATTATTGCTTGGAAGTGTGAATCCACTTATGCTTGGTGTAAACACCACCTTGTAAGACATGATTAGTCTGTCAGCGCTGCCCCTTAATGTTCCAGTGTAATCGATTGTTGCATTTTGAATCGAAATAGGGCTTTGTTTTTCTGTAAATATGTCCTGATTTATTCCGGAAATTAATTCTGCCATTCCCGGCGAGGAAGCATTTGCTTTAAATCGGACATTTTCATTGACAGTCGCAAGTTTCTTTGCAAGCTCACTTGCTGGATCGTATTGCAATGTAATGAATCTATTGGCGGTAAATACTGGCTCGGCTTGATTCAACCGAGGAGATAAAACGACTGTCATTTGAACTGCATAAGAATTCGAGATAAAGGAACTAACTGTGAATGTTATCAAAAAAATAACCATAATGAATCTGAAACTATTCACAGGGTAGAGACTAATTCAACCTGTTTATAATCTTTATCTAATAAACCAATTTTGCAATCAAAATAGTCCTGATTTGATTTAGATTTTCGTGGGTCTATTTTCTTATAGTATATGTCAATTTCGGAAAATATAAAAAAGTTGTAGGTCAAGTAGTTTTCTTTTATTTTGATTACACTAATAGCGGGAGGAACAGGGTCGGTAAAACTGGCTCGAGGACTGTCCAAGGTTGCTGAAGATTTGGCGGTTATCTCAAACGTAGCTGATAACATTTGGTTATATGGATTGTACATATGTCCGGACATAGATACGGTGATCTATGGTCTGTCCGGCCTTCTAGATAAATCCAGGGGATGGGGTGTGATGCATGATTCATTTGTGTTTATGGAACAAATGAGGAGACTTGGAGAAGATTATTGGTTCAAAATTGGTGACAAAGATCTTGCTCTTCATACAGTTAGAACCCGTCTCCTAAACGAAGGCAAGTCTCTTTCCTGGATTACAGAATGGATACGAAAAAGACTTTCCATTTCGACAGTCATATTACCAGCTTCAGATAAACATTTCGAAACCAGAATAGAAACCCCCGTTGGTGAAATGCATATTCAAGAATATTGGGTCAAAAATCATGCTCAATTGGATATTTTGAATGTAAGATACGAGGGTATCGAACAAGCAAATCCAAGCACCAAAACGCTTAACGCCATCAGAAATTCGGAAATGATTGTAATTGCTCCGGGTAATCCAATTTCAAGCATAGGTCCAATAACTTCAATTCCATCTGTCCGAAAGGAACTTGAACTAAGGAAGAAAAAGGTAATCGCAGTGAGTCCAATAGTTGGAAACCAAGCATTAAGTGGACCGGCTTCAAAGTACTTGCAAGCTATGGGTATTGAATCCTCTCCAGCAGGAATAGCCTCTTTCTATTCAGACATTGTATCGAATTTGGTTATCGCTGAATCAGATAATGGGTATGAAAATAAAATAGAAAGTAATGGAGTAGACGTCTACAAGACTAACATCATCATGGAAAATGAACAAGATGAAATAAATTTGTCAAATTATATTCTGAAAATATTCAACAATGCTTGAATCATGAAAACCGCAGCATTTATCCCGGTAAAGCAATTTGAATCAAGTAAAACCAGACTGGCGCTAACTAGAAATCAAAAAATTGTATTGACAGAATTGATGCTGAAATCAACAATCATCGCCTTGAAGAAATGTAAAAATATCTCTACAATAGTAACTATTTCCGCCGATGAAAGAGTAGAGAAAATTTCCAGTTATTATGATATCAAATTTATTTTCGCAAAGGAAAAGGGAGTCAATTATGCAGTGAAGGTTGGAGATGATATTTGCAAAGAAAATCATATGAACACAAATATTGTAGTACCCATAGACCTGATCTTTTTGGATCCAAATGAGATTGAATTATTGTTATTAATTGCTAGTAAACTTAATAAATGCTCAATAATTGTCCCTTCTGCAAGAATGGATGGAACTAATCTGCTGATAAGAAAACCATTCAACTTGTATGAAACTTCATATGATGATAATAGTTATTACAACCATGTACGATCCTCAAGAAAAACCGCTGCACAGACTATAGTTGTCGAGTCTGCAAACCTGTCTAAAGATCTAGATACAATGGATGATTATGATAGTATTAGAGACCACCCCACGAACAAACTGTCTCATTCGATATCAAGAATACACAAGATTAGTTAAAGGAAATTCAATGTGCAACTAGTTTGGGTATTCGAAGATCAAATGTGGGAAATAGGATTAACCTGTTACACTTGGCAAGTTAGTCTTGGTAAGCTTTGAAATTATTCCATTAAATGCAAAATTAACAATTAGAAACCATCCCCAAAGATATACCTGCCCTTCAATCTCACAAGGTCCTTTTGGCTTTCCATCATCTTTGAGGGTTTTATCATTTTTCACATTATCTGCGTTGCATGTTATCCATGGAATGTCAGGATGAATTGGTGAAAGTGCCACCACTTGGCCAAAAATATTTGGAAAAACTAGAATCCACAACATAAATGACGGTATCATATAGATGAACATAGGTTTCATTTGCTGTTGCTGGATTTCCATATTCATTTTATTTACATAAGCCTGTTTCTTCTTCAGTTCGGCAATCAACTCCTTGTCTTGCTTTTTGACAGCGGCCATCATCTGCTTTCTAAATTCAACTGATTCCTTCATAATTTTACTCATTTTTTCAATATCAGTTGTTTTCTTTCTGAGCAGTGCGAATGCTACATTCATGGAAATGGCAATAAGGGCAGCTATAATCATAGAGGGAAAAGAGAAAGGTAGTGGAGGATTCTCAACGTAATGGGGAGTAAGACCAAGTTGCATGATTAAATATATAAAATCCATTAAGAGTTCACCATAAACCTCTATGATTCAAAAACAAATCACTTTAAGGCGGCTTATAAGGATTTCAATTTGACATAAAGTTATAAAAATTATAAAAAATTACGGCGGAAAGGCATCATGATAAAATATGTCTCTTGTCTGCCCAAAAATTAAAAGTTAACTTTTGGTCTTTTTTATTATTTATCCAACTGATCCTTCCATCTCTAACTTTAGCAGTCGATTGAGTTCAACTGCATATTCCATTGGTAGCTCTTTTGTAAACGGTTCCATGAAACCACCAACTATCAAAGATAGTGCATCTGATTCTGAAAATCCTCTACTCATTAGATAGAAAATTTGATCCTCACCTATCTTACCTACCGTTGCTTCATGAGATATAGTGGCATCATCTTCATTTACTTCTACATATGGATACGTATCTGTTCGAGAGTTCTTGTCAAGGAGTAATGCGTCACATCTGACATTAGATTTAACACCTGTTGCGCCTTTTGCAACGTGTAATAGTCCTCGATAAGTTGTGCGCCCTGCGTCTTTGCTTACAGATTTGCTTGTAATTCTAGATGTTGTTTCGGGAGCAAGATGCACTGCTTTAGCTCCAGCGTCCTGATGCTGACCACTGCCTGCAAAAGCAATTGAAATTACTTCGGCATGTGCCCTTTTACCAAGCATGTAAACACCGGGATATTTCATCGTTAATTTACTTCCAAGATTACCATCTATCCACTCAACAGTTGCATTTTCATAAGCATATGCTCTTTTGGTAACTAGATTGTAGACGTCTTTACTCCAATTTTGAATGGTGGTATATCTTATTTTTGCGCCTCTTTTTGCAATTAGCTCTACTACTGCAGAATGAAGTGATTCAGTTGTATATACTGGCGCAGTACATCCTTCAATGTAATGCACTTCTGCACCTTCGTCTGCTATGATTAGTGTTCTCTCAAACTGACCAATATTTTCCGCGTTGATTCTGAAATATGCCTGAAGTGGGAGATCAACTTTCACATTTCGTGGAACATAGATAAATGATCCACCAGACCAAACAGCACTGTTTAAGGCCGCAAATTTGTTATCTTCAGGAGGAATGACCTTACCAAAGTGTTTCTTCAAAATGTCTGGGTATTTCTTCACCGCGCTGTCGGTGTCTATGAATATTACTCCTTGTTTTTCTAGATCTTCTCGGAGATTATGATATACAACCTCCGACTCATATTGTGCACCAACTCCAGCAAGGAATTTTCTTTCTGCCTCAGGAATTCCTAATTTTTCAAAAGTGTTCCTCACAGATTCTGGAACTTCTTCCCAACTCTTACTTTGTTTTTCAGACGCCTTGGCATAATAGTAGATATTCTGAAAATCAATATGTGATAAATCTCCACCCCAATTTGGCATTGGTTTGCTTAGAAAAACTTCAAATGATCTTAATCTAAATTCTCGCATCCAGTCCGGTTCACCTTTAAGTTTGCTAATTTCCTCAACGGTTCCCCTGGAAAGTCCCTTCTTACTTAAATACACGTAAAGTTCAGTAGAATCTTTAAAGTCATACTTGCTGTAGTCCATGTTCAGATCTGAGGTCATTAAAAATTATAACGTCGTTATTGTATATATACTATATGATACTCATGACGAACATGATAAATTTCTCATATTTGAAAAAGATGAAATATTTGATCACATATTCATAGAACGATTAAATAAAGACATTAGCATCAAATGCATAGATCATTAGGAGTTCCCAATTGATAGTTGATCTTAACGTAAATAACAAGAAAGCTATAGTGATAGGCGGCGGTACGGAGGGCCTACGCAAAATAAAAGGACTTTTGGATCAAGATTGTGAAATAACGGTAATAACAAGCAGACTTAATGCTCAACTCAATAAATTGATGTCCGATGAGAAAATTAACTTGATAAAAAGCAGAATCAAAGATGTCAAAATTTTGGACCAATTCAAAGACGTGTACTTGATTTTGGCTGCAACTGATGATAGAGTCTTGAATAGGAAACTCGTAGAAAAGGGAAGATCCATGGGAGCTTTTGTATATGCCGCTGACGACCCTGAGATAAGCGATTTTTCATATGCGTCATTAGTAAATTATGAAGGTCTAATCCAAATTGCAATTTCAACTTCTGGAAAGAGCCCAATAATGGCCAGAAAAATAAGGATGAAAATAGAAAGGATGGTGCACAGAAGTATTAATGATTCAGATATCAGCAATATCATTTTACAGGAATTTGCCAGAAAGAATGCAAAGCGAAAAATTTTTACGGTAAAGGAAAGAAAGCAATTTTTATATTCATTAATAAAAGATAAAAATATCCAATATTTGTTAAGATCAAACAAGCTCAACGAAGCAAAAATGACTGCATTACATATGTTGAATAATTGGGGAAGGGTAAATAAACCTTGAACACCGTAGTGACCGATGAGCTAAAACTATTGAATGTGAGAATAAGTCACAAGAAAGCTCCAATACACATACTTGAAAAATTTACTTTCAAGGATATTGCCAAGGCACATCGAGTATTTTTAACAACGGGGGACATAAGAGAATGTGTTATACTTCAAACATGCAACAGAGTAGAACTTTTTTTGGCCTTAGAAAAGACAGATGTTGACAAGATCTTTGATACGTGGAGAGGCATCACAGAACGAGATGACCTGTCATTTGAATCTGCTGAGATAGATGAGGGAAAGCAAGCAATACATCATCTTTTGAGATTGACTTCAGGACTCGAATCACTCGTTGTCGGAGAAGATCAAATACTGGGTCAGGTTAAGAGGGCCTTTGAATTTTCACGGCAGAACTGCTATATCGATTCTTTTATTCCGCTAATTTTCGAACATGCAATAAAGGTCGGAAGCAGAATTAGAACCAACACTGGTTTGAATAAGGGAAGTGTATCAATTGGATCAATGGCCGTGAATTTGGCTGAGGAATATTTTGATGATTTTCAGGATAAAAAAGTATTATTGATTGGAACAGGTGAGGGAGCAATGCTAGTTGCCAAATCGTTAAAGAAAAGACAGCTCAACTTTGAAGTCGCAAGCAGAACCTATGAGAGAGCAAAGTCATTTTGCAGTACTGTGGGCGGAACCCCAATAGAATTTGAACAAGCTCTTCACAATTTTGATAAAACCGATATCATCTTTGTTTCTACGACGGCTCCATACTATCTTATCACTTATGATCGAATTTTCAATTGTAAGAAGAAAAATGATGGAATGATGATATTTGATCTTTCCAATCCGAGGACTGTTGATGATAAAATTGCAACAATATCGGGAATAAAATTAGTGAACATTGATCAAATTGCAGAAATAGTAGACAGAAATCTAAAACGCAGACATGAAGAAATTAGACTGGCTGAAACAATGATCCAAAGTGGAATGGAATCCATGGATTTATTATTTAGGAAGATAAAAGCTGAACCTTTTGTGGTATCGATATTCAAAATAGTAGACGAAGTCAGAAATAGAGAATTATCCAAAGCCTCTAGGATGCTTGGAATTAAGAAAGGAATGAAGGAATTCGAAATTATGGAGCAATTATCTTTTGCAATTGTAGAAGGAATATTATCCACACCAATGAATAATTTCAGAAAGGAAGTTGGCAATACAGAAAAGAATGAGGACGTGCTAAACATAGTATCAAGGATATTTAATTATGAACCAAAATGAAGATTTTGAGTTCAATGGATTTCCACAAGTTCGACTAAGAAGATTAAGACGTACTCCCGCCATAAGGGATCTTTTGCAAGAAACAAGATTATCAGTAAAAGATCTTGTATATCCTGTTTTTGTTCAAGAAGGTATCAATGAGCCAAAAGAAATTGAGTTGATGCCAGGAATCTTCAGAATACCTCAAAAACATCTGATCAAAAATGTTCAAGAATTGTATGATTTGGGAGTAAAGACTTTTTTGATTTTTGGGATCCCAAAACTAAAAAACGATAAAGGCACCAGTGCGTATCAAAAAGATGGAATAGTTCAAGAATCTGTGAAAACAATCAAGAATAATTTTGGCGAAAAAGTTGTAACAATAACTGATGTTTGTCTGTGTCAGTATACGTCCCATGGACATTGTGGCATCATAAAAAATAATGTTGCAGATAATGATGAAAGTTTGAAAATTCTAGATCGAGTCGCTCTAAGTCATGCCGAAGCTGGAACCGATTTTGTAGCACCTTCAGCTATGATGGATGGACAGGTAAAAAGTATCAGGAAAGCATTGGACCGTGAAAGCTTCAAAAATGTTGGTATAATTGGATATTCTGCAAAATTGTCCTCGAACTTGTACACTCCATTTAGAGATGCGTCTCACACCATGCCAGAATTTGGTGATAGAAAATCATACCAAATGCCATTCCACAACACTAACGAAGCACTTCATGAAATAATGATGGATGTCAAGGAAGGTGCTGACATCATAATGATAAAACCTGCCTTACCATATCTTGATCTAATCTACAAGACAAGACAAAGCACCTTATTGCCAGTGTGTGCATACAGCGTTTCAGGAGAATACTCCATCGTAAAAGCAGCAGCTCTTGAAGGATGGGTAAACGAAGATGAAGTTGTTATGGAATTTACAACATCGATTAAAAGAGCAGGAGCCGATATCATCATTTCCTACCACACAAAGAAAATTGCAGAGATCCTAAACAAAATTTAAAGATACAATTATAACAGTTTCAAAATTATGATATTCATGTTTGTCGGCTTCTCTATTTGATAGAGCGAAAGAAATTATCCCAGGCGGTGTCAACAGCCCTGTTCGTTTCTATGAACCGTATCCTTTCTTTGCCTCATATGGAAGAGGTTCAAAGATTATTACAGAAGATCATGCTACTCTGATTGATTATTGCCTGGGGTACGGTGCTATCATTTTAGGACATGCATATTTTGAAATCATGAGTGCTGTGAAAAAGCAGTTAGAAAATGGGAATATTTTCTGTATTCCTACAGAAAATGAAGTCAGACTTGCTGAACTAGTAATTGAAATGATTCCCAATATGGAAATGGTAAGATTGATGAACACAGGAGCGGAATCAACTATGCATTCTATTAGATTGGCAAGGGCTTTTACGAAGAAAAAGAAGATAGTCAAGTTTGATGGATGCTATCATGGTGCTTATGATTATGTTATGGTAAATCCAGGTTCTAGTGCCTCAACTAATTCATTTAATGGTAATTTAGAGGAGTCAATGAATCAAACATTGGTACTGCCTTACAACGACATCGACGCTCTAGAAAATCTGGTCAAAAATAACAAGGATATCGCATGTGTGATAGTTGAACCGGTCTTGGCGAACATGGGCTTGATTATTCCAGAGGAAGATTATCTTAGTAAATTAAGAAGAATCTGCGACATGGAAGACATTGTCTTAATTTTTGATGAAGTTGTAACTGGTTTTAGACTTTCACCCGGAGGCGCCTCCGAATATTTTGGAGTGATACCGGATATCATGACACTTGCAAAATCAATTGGCAATGGGTTTCCACTTTCTGCCATAGTCGGCAAAAAGGATATAATGGAATTGTTATCTCCAAAAGGAATTGTGTTTCAGGGAAGTACCTATGCGGGAAATCCAATTTCAACTACTGCGGGTATAGCGACATTGGAAAAACTCAGTAGTGAGAAAAATGAGTTATATCCAAAGCTCTCCCGTTTTAGCGATAATTTATCAAATGGAATTAGAGATCACCTAAAAGATCTAAAATTGAAGGCCAGTGTAAATAACATCGCGTCCATGTTCCAGCTTTTTTTTACTGATGAAAAAATAAAAGATGCATCTAGTGTTAAAAAATCAAATAGTCGCCTTTACAAAAAGCTCTTTGACGAACTCTTAAAATCTGGGATATTCGTACCGCCGTCTCAATTTGAAACTTGTTTCATATCTTATTCGCATGATGATGATGATATAGATAGGACCATTGAATCATTTGCAAAAGCGTTGAGAAAAGTGAAAGATTTTGAGTAGGTACACAGTTGCAACGCGTGGAAGTAAGTTGGCTTTAATTCAGACTGAAATAGTAACCAACACACTCCACAAACTCTATCCTACATTAGACTGTGATGTTGTAAAAATTAAGTCAAGTGGAGATATTAATAAAAACAAGTTTCTTTTTTCTGTCGATGAAAAAGGGGTTTTTGAGAAGGAAGTCGATAGAGCAGTTCTTGACGGTAGTGCAGATTTTGCAGTGCATAGTATTAAGGACATTCCAACTGATATTGATGATGAACTGGTTGTCGCATCCGTACTAAAACGAGAAAAACCAAACGATGTACTGATAGGAAAATCAAAATCAACAATAGAAGTATTAGAGCCAAACTCTAGTGTAGGCACATCGAGTTTAAGAAGAGCTGTCCAAATAAGAAGGAAGAATCCTCATCTAAAAGTGATTCCAATAAGAGGTAATGTTGAAAGTAGGGTTAGAAAGTGTATTGAAGGTCCTTTTGATGCCCTTGTTTTAGCAGAAGCCGGACTGAAAAGACTTCACCTGAATAATTTTATTGTTCAGCGATTTGACTATCTAGATTTCGTTCCAGCTCCAGGGCAAGGAGCAATAGGAATCGTGTGTCGAAAAGATAACAAAAATATACTTGCAAAATTACAAGAAATTGAAGATAAGCCATCAAGATATGCTATCGATGCAGAGAGATCACTCATTCACTACTTGGATGCTGGTTGCAGATTTCCAGTAGGGGCCATAGCATTACCCAATTTAAGAACAAAAAAAATCATGATGTATGCTACAGTTTTTTCTGTTGATGGAGCTCAGGCAATAAATGTAAAAAAATCCGGTGTAATATCAAATGCAGCTCAAGTTGGAAGGGATGTAGCAAATGACCTACTGTCAAAAGGAGCTGCAGATTTTGCTCATGAATGGAGAGAGGCATTAGAAAAGTGGAACAATCAAAGATAAAG
>Ga0233417_10000502_pt1 | contig 11766 bp, 7 predicted proteins | sample Sed_MG_FD_189023 | JGI IMG/M metagenome (GOLD analysis project Ga0233417, IMG submission 189023) | Sediment microbial communities from Lake Towuti, South Sulawesi, Indonesia - Sediment_Towuti_2014_0.5_MG | ecosystem: Environmental > Aquatic > Freshwater > Lake > Sediment | place: Indonesia... | reverse complement strand
GCATCAGGTATTTCTTCTCATCGGCCTTGCCGCCGCCGGGGGGATGCACGACCAGGTGCGGCAGCTTGCCCTGGTCGGGCGAGTCGACCACAACCCATTGGGACAAGCCGGTGATTTCGTCCACCTGCTCACGGATAGTGAGGTTCTCGGTCATATCCTTGAACTTCACCACGCCGCTGATTTCCGTGAGGATCGAGAAAGTGTACGGATCCCATTCGAGCAGCGTCTGGTTGGTCTTCACCGGCGCGCCATCCTCGAGAATAATCCGCGCGCCGTAGACAACCGGATAACGCTCGCGCTCGCGCCCTTTCTCGTCAACCACGGCCAGGATGCCGTTGCGGTTCATGGCCACGATCTCGTTCTTGGCGTTGCGAACCGTGTTGATGTGCAGGTACTTGACGAATCCGTCAGACTTGGATTCCTGGGTGGATTGCTCGGCGGCACGGGTGGCGGCGCCTCCGATGTGGAAGGTGCGCATGGTCAACTGCGTGCCGGGCTCGCCAATGGACTGTGCGGCAATGACGCCGACAGCCTCGCCGCGCTCGACCAGCCGGCCCGTCGCCAGGTTGCGGCCATAGCAGAGCTGGCAGACGCCGCGGCGGGACTCGCAGGTCAGCACGGAGCGGATTTTGACCCGCTCAATTCCGGCCTTCTCCACCTGGGCGGCCAGGTCTTCGGTGATCATCTCGTTGAGGTGAACCAGGAGCGTGCCTTCGTAGTCGCGGACATCCTCCAGCGCCACGCGGCCGACGATGCGGTCGGCCAGGCGCTCAATGGTTTCGCCGGCTTCGGTAATCGCCTCGACCTCGATGCCATCCGGCGTTCCGCAGTCCCTTTCGGTGATGATCACATCCTGAGCCACGTCGACCAGCCGCCGCGTCAGATAGCCGGAGTCGGCCGTTTTCAGCGCGGTGTCCGCTAAACCCTTGCGCGCGCCGTGAGTGGAGATGAAGTATTGGAGCACGTTGAGGCCTTCGCGGAAGTTGGCCGTGATGGGGGTTTCGATAATCTCGCCGGACGGCTTGGCCATTAGGCCGCGCATGCCGGAGAGCTGGCGGATCTGCTGGCGCGAACCACGTGCGCCGGAATCGGCCATGATGAAGATGGGGTTGAGGCGGCCGGCACGGTCGTCCTCCTCCATCGTCTTGAACATCTCCTCGGAGACGCGCTCGGTCACCTTGGACCAGATCTCGATGATCTTGTTATAGCGTTCGCCTTGGGTGATAGCGCCCTCGTGATACTGCGACTGGACCTCCATCACCTGCTTCTGGGCCTCGGTCACGAGGTCGCCCTTATTGGAGGGCACCACAATGTCGTCGATGCCGATGGAGATGCCGGCGCGGGTGGCGTAGAGGAAGCCGAGGGTCTTGATCTCGTCCAGCATGTGGACGGTGGACTGGAGGCCAAATTTCAAGTAGCAGTACTGGACGAGCTGGGTGAGGCCTTTCTTCTTGAGCAGGCCGTTGATGAACGGCATGTCGTCAGGGAGGACGTCGTTCAATATGACGCGGCCGACGGTCGTATCCATGTACTGCTTCCTGTAATGGATCGGCTCGGCGCGGAGGATGTCCTGGCTGTCGAACGCCTTGGTGAGGTCGATCACTTCGCCGGTGAAGCGGAGCTTGATCGGCGTGAGGGTCTCAACCTCGCCCATCTCGAGCGCGATGAGAACATCGTCAGTGGAAGCGAACGTGCGTCCTTCGCCCGTGGCGCCCGGCCGCGCTTTTGTCAGGTAGTAGAGGCCGAGGACCATGTCCTGCGACGGAACGGCGATGGGCGCGCCGTGGGCGGGGGAAAGTATGTTGTTGGAGGCAAGCATCAAGGTGGATGCCTCGATCTGCGCCTCGGGCGAAAGCGGAATGTGGACCGCCATCTGATCGCCGTCGAAGTCGGCGTTGAACGCGGTGCAGACCAGCGGGTGGATGCGGATGGCCTTGCCTTCGACGAGCACGGGCTCGAAAGCCTGAATGCCCAGCCTGTGGAGCGTGGGGGCGCGGTTTAGCAGAATGGGATGATCGCGAATGACTTCCTCGAGGATGTCCCACACCACCGGGTCCTGTTGTTCGACGAGCTCCTTCGCCTGCTTGATGGTGGTGCAGTGGCCGCGCTGTTCCAGGCGGTGGTAGATGAAAGGCTTGAAGAGCTCGAGCGCCATTTTCTTGGGCAAGCCGGCCTGGTGCAGCTTCAACTCCGGTCCGACGACGATGACCGAGCGGCCGGAGTAATCGACCCGTTTTCCGAGAAGGTTCTGGCGGAAGCGTCCCTGCTTGCCTTTGAGGGTGTCGGACAGCGACTTGAGCGGGCGATTATTGGCGCCGCGCAGGACGCGGCCGCGGCGGCCGTTGTCAAACAAGGCGTCCACCGCCTCCTGGAGCATGCGCTTCTCATTGCGCACGATGACATCGGGCGCATGCAGCTCGATCAGCTTCTTCAGGCGGTTATTGCGGTTGATGACACGGCGGTAAAGATCGTTGAGATCCGACGTGGCGAAGCGGCCGCCATCGAGCGGAACCAGCGGACGCAACTCGGGCGGGATCACCGGCAACACGTCGAGGATCATCCACTGGGGCTTGTTGCCCGACTTGCGAAAGGACTCGGCAACCCGCAGCCGCTTCGCGAACTTAAGCTTTTTCTGCTGGGACTGCTCCGTCTTCATTCTCTCGCGGATTTCCTGCGAAAGGGCTTCGACGTCAACCTTCTTCAGCAGTTCTTTGATGCCCTCGGCGCCCATCATGGCGACGAACTTGCCGGGGTGCTCGGCTTCCAGGGCGCGCTTGCGGTCGTCGCTCAGCACCTCGCCCTTGGTGATGCCCGCCACTTCGCCCGGGTCGACGACGACATAAGCCTCGAAATAGAGGACACGCTCCAGGTCGCGCAGGGTGATGTCGAGCAAGTAACCGATGCGGCTCGGCAGTCCCTTGAAGAACCACACGTGCGAGCAGGGGCTCGCGAGCTCAATGTGGCCGAGACGCTCGCGGCGCACACGGGCAAGCGTTACCTCGACGCCGCACTTGTCGCAGATCACTCCGCGGTGCTTCATCCGCTTGTACTTGCCGCAAAGGCATTCCCAGTCGGCGACGGGACCGAAAATCCGGGCGCAGAAGAGGCCATCGCGCTCCGGCTTAAAGGTGCGGTAGTTGATTGTCTCGGGCTTGGTGACCTCGCCGTGGGACCAGCTCCGGATTTTCTCCGGAGAGGCGAGGGAAATCCGAATGGAGTCAAAATCGGCGATCAGGTTCGCCCGGTCGTAAGGTGAAGATCGAAACATTTGGCCTCCTTGCCTCCTGACTTCCCCGACTAATCAGCAGCCAACGCGGTGTCGGCGAGCTCGCGCGGCCGTTTCATCAATTCGACGTCCAGACACAGCGACTGCAACTCGCGGATGAGAACGTTAAACGACTCGGGCACGCCGGGCTCGGCCGCGGCTTCGCCCTTCACGATGGCCTCGTAAATCTTGGCGCGCCCGTAAACGTCGTCGGATTTGGCGGTCAGCAGCTCTTGCAGCACGTAAGCTGCGCCGTAAGCTTCCAGCGCCCAAACCTCCATTTCGCCAAAGCGCTGGCCGCCGAACTGCGCTTTTCCGCCGAGCGGCTGCTGCGTGATCAGCGAGTATGGCCCAATGGAGCGGGCGTGGATCTTGTCGTCCACCAGATGCGAGAGCTTGAGCATGTAAATGTAGCCGACTGTCACGGGCTGTTCGAACGGCTGGCCGGTCATGCCGTCGAAGAGCTGGATCTTGCCGGAAGTCGGCAGGCCGGCCTCCGCGAGAGCGCGCTTGATGTCGGCTTCGGTGGCGCCGTCGAAAACCGGGGTGGCGTAGCGTTTGAAGAGCCTGGCCGCGGCCCACCCCAGGTGGGTCTCCAGAATCTGGCCGACGTTCATGCGCGAAGGCACGCCGAGCGGATTCAGAACGATTTCGACGGGAGTGCCGTCCGGCAAATAGGGCATATCCTCGTCGGGAACGATCTTGGCGATCACGCCCTTGTTGCCATGGCGGCCGGCCATCTTGTCGCCGACAGAGAGCTTGCGCTTCATGGCGATATAGACTTTGACGAGCTTGATGACGCCGGGCGGCAACTCGTCGCCCTTCTTCAGCTTGGCGGTCTTCTCCTCGGTGATCTTTTCGAGCACTTGGATCTGCCGCGTGGTCATCTCGTCGATTTCATCGATCTGCTCGTTAATTCGCGGGTCTTTTTCCTTGAGCTTCATCCGCTTCAGATCGCGGGCGCGGAGCTTCTCGACCACTTCGCGAGTGATCTCGGCGCCCTTGGCCAGCAGCCTCTTGTTGGTCTTCTCGTCGTGGAGGTCGGCCTGGAGGCTCTGGCCTCCGAGAAGGTTGACGAGCCGGTTGGCGCGCTCGTCGCTGAGAATGCGCTTCTCGTCGTCCAGGTTGCGGTGCAGCCGGGCAATCTGGGATTCCAGGATCGCCTTGGAGCGGGCATCGAGCTCAGCGCCCTTGCGCGAGAACACCTTGCAGTCGACGACGGTGCCCTCAATGCCGGGCGGGCAGTAGAGAGAGGCGTCCTTGACGTCGCCGGCCTTCTCGCCGAAGATCGCGCGAAGCAACTTCTCCTCCGGCGTAAGCTGTGTTTCCCCTTTCGGGGTCACCTTGCCGACCAGGATGTCGCCCGGCTTGACGCTGGCGCCGATGCGGATGATTCCGCTGTCGTCGAGGTTCTTCAGGAAAGACTCGGCGATATTGGGGATGTCGCGGGTGATTTCTTCCGGACCAAGCTTGGTGTCGCGCGCCTCGATCTCAAACTCTTCGATATGGATGGAAGTATAGTAATCGTCCTTGACCAGTTTCTCGCTGACGACGATGGCGTCTTCAAAGTTGTAGCCGCGCCAGGGCATGAAAGCGACCAGGACGTTGCGCCCCAAGGCCAGCTCCCCCTGATCGGTGCAAGGACCGTCGGCGAGCACATCGCCTTTTTTGACGCGCTCGCCCACCTTGACGATGGGTTTCTGGGTAATGCAAGTATTCTGATTGGAGCGCTTGAACTTGGTGAGCTGGTAGATGTCGGCGCCGACCTCGCGCGAGAGCTGCCCTTCGTGGATGTTGCCCTCGACGCGGACGATGATGCGCTCGGAATCCACCGAGTCCACTATGCCGGCGCGGCGGCAGATAACCACGGCGCCGGAGTCGCGCGCGGTGACGCGTTCCATGCCGGTGCCGACGTAGGGCGCCTCGGCTCGGAGCAGGGGTACGGCCTGGCGCTGCATGTTGGAGCCCATGAGCGCGCGGTTAGCGTCGTCATTCTCGAGGAACGGAATGAGGCTGGCGGCCACCGAGACGAGCTGCTTCGGGCTGACATCCATGTACTGGATTTCCTCGCGATGCTGGAGCACGAAGTTGCCCGCCTGGCGGGCGTTGATCAGCTCGGAGACAAGGCGGCCGTTCTTGTCGATGTCGACGTTGGCCTGGGCGATGATGTACTTGTCCTCCTCCCACGCGGACAAGTACTGGCAGAACGCCTCGAATTCGGCCGGCTGCTTGCTCCTGGCGAGCAGGTCCTTGTTGATCTTTTCGTTTTCGCCCCGGGTATGGATTTCCCCGACTTTCATCGAGCTGTCGCCCGGGTTGAGGATCCGCACCTCGTCGATCACTTGGCCCTTCTGGATTTTGCGGTAGGGGCTCTCGATGAATCCGTAATCGTTGATGCGGGCAAAGCAGCTCAGCGAGGAAATCAGGCCGATGTTGGGGCCTTCGGGAGTCTCGATGGGGCAGATGCGGCCGTAGTGAGTGGTGTGGACGTCGCGCACCTCGAAGCCTGCTCGCTCGCGCGAGAGGCCGCCGGGCCCGAGCGCCGACAGGCGGCGCTTATGGGTGATTTCCGAGAGCGGGTTGGTCTGGTCCATGAACTGCGAGAGCTGGCTGGAGCCGAAGAACTCGCGGATGGCGGCCATGACCGGCTTGGCGTTCACCAGGTCGTGGGGCATGGCCTGCGACATCTCCTGGTAGACGGACATTTTTTCCTTGATGGCGCGCTCCATGCGCACCAGGCCGATGCGGAACTGGTTTTCCAGCAGTTCGCCAACGGCGCGGACGCGCCGATTGCCAAGGTGGTCGATATCGTCAACGCGGAAGGCGGAATCCGGCTGGCCCACGTAGCGGCGTAGTTTCAGCAGGTAGGTGATGGTGTCGATGAAGTCCTGCTGTTCCAGCGTGCGGCGGTCGAGCGGGTTCTTTCCCTTGTGGTCGGCATTGCTCTTCCAGGACTCGGGGGCGTATTCGGGGTCGTCGTGCAGCTTGATGTTGAACTTCATCCGGCCGACGCGCGAGAAGTCGTACTTGCGCGGGTCGAAGAACATGCCGTGAAAAAGCTGGGTGGCGGTGTCGAGCGTCGGCGGGTCGCCCGGCCTCAGCTTGCGATAGATTTCCAGCAGCGCGTCGTTCTGGCCCTTCACGCCGTCCTTCTTCAACGTCGCCGAAATGACGTTGCCGACGTCATCCCGCTCGGGGAAAAAGATTTCGATGGCGTGGATGTCCGTTTCCAGGATGCGAGCGATGGCCGGGGAGGAAAGCTCCTGGTTCGCTTCGACCAGAATCTCGCCTGTCGACATGTCAACGACGTCGGCGGCGACGAAGGCGCCTTCCAGATCGTTAGCCGCGACTTCGACAAAGTCGATCTTGTGCTTGGCGAGGTCGCGCAGGATATTCTTGGTGATCTTCTTGCCCTGAGTGACCAGGGTCTCTCCGCCGGCGGTGATGGCGTGCGAGAGTCGCATGTCGAGCAGGGCGTCGGAGTACTGCAAGAACAGCTTGGATCCTTTCACCTTGACCGTGCTGATCCGGTAGAAGGACTTGATGATCTCCGAGTCGCTCTTCAGGCCGAGCGCGCGCAGGAAGACCGTTCCGTAGAACTTGCGCTTGCGGTCAATGCGAACGTAGAGGAGGTTTTTGTTGTCGTATTCGAACTCGACCCAGCTTCCGCGATACGGAATGATCTTGCCGAGAAAGTAGCCCTGGGCGGGAACGCGCTCGAAGAAAACTCCGGGCGAGCGATGCAACTGGCTGACAATGACGCGCTCGGTCCCATTGATGATGAAGGTGCCGTTCTCCGTCATCAGCGGAATTTCGCCGAAGAAGACTTCCTGTTCCTTGATATCGCGGATGCTCCGGCTGCCCGTTTCGGGATCCTTGTCGTAGACGGTCAACCGGATGGTGACCTTCAACGGCGCGGCGTAGGTCATGCCGCGCTCCTCGCATTCCGACACATCGTATTTCAGTTGCAGCCCGACAGGATCGCCGCAGCGATTACAGAACGTGACGATATTCCGGTTGAACGTGCCGCACTTCAGGCAGAGAACCTCGCCGGGATGGAACGGGTCGGTTCGAATGGCCGCGCCGCAGTGACGGCAGGTGGAGCGCAAGTGATGAAGACCCTTCAAGCTGTCGCATTTGCACTCCCAGTTGCCGATCGAGTAGTCGACAAAATCCAACTGGCTGAGCCCGCGAAAATCGGTGATGGGAAATACCGACGTAAAGACGCTTTGCAGCCCGGCATCTTCGCGTTCGTTCGGGAGCGAGTCCATCTGGAGGAACCGCTCGTACGACTTTTTCTGGACCTCGATGAGGTTGGGAATCGGGATCGAAGTTTTGATCTTCGAGAAATCGACGCGTTCGCGGTTAGCACCATTTGACGGATTCTGCATTCTCCACTCCTAGCAAGAGCCGCACGGTCCGAATACAGGACCGCGGGCCGTCAGCAAAACGTGCGCAGGCGCCAGATGCCGGCACAGCAGGGAAGAGCCGTTGCGGCCGCCACGGGCAACAAGCCGGCGCGGAAGACCAAGTCTCGGACACGAATCGGTACACGAAATAGGAATCGAACGAGGAGCTGCGCCATTGGCGGGACAAAGGGGGGCAAAACTCCCCCCAACGCAGTTGCAGACGAACTGCGCAATACTAGTGAGAAAGAACGCACGCGCGACAGATCCGAGGCTGACTCCGGCCTATATCAAGCCAAGTTTAACAAACGTCAGGGCTGACGTCAAACGCAACGAGCCGGGCGCGAGCCGCTCAGCGGTCTTGGGGACGGGCAGGCCCGCTGACCGCGGCCCGGATCGGCAAATCGAACGGGCGACACTACTTGATTTCGACGGTAGCTCCGGCGTCGGCGAACTTCTTCCTGATCGCCTCCGCCTCCTCCTTGTTGACGCCTTCCTTGACGGGCTTGGGGGCGCCGTCAACCAGGTCCTTGGCTTCCTTGAGCCCGAGGCTGGTGACTTCGCGGACGGCCTTAATCACGTTGATCTTGTTGGCGCCGACCTCCTTGAGAACGACGGTGAATTCAGTCTTTTCTTCAGCCGCAGGAGCTGCCGCCGCGGCGCCCGCCGCCGGGGCTGCCACAGCCACGGCCGCCGCCGCCGCAGACACGCCGAGCCGCTCCTCCAAGGTCTTCACCAGTTGCGACGCCTCCAGCAGGGTCAGACCCTGAATCTGTTCGGCAATTGCTTGAATATCCGCCATAACTATTGAACTCCTATCTCCCTAAAATCTTCCGGCCGGTCTTGTGCCGGCGGTCCGCCGCCATCAGGCGGAAAACTTGTTCTCCTGAACGCCCTGATCGATGACGACGGCCAAATTGCGCGCAACGCCGTTGATCGCCGAGACCAGCCGCTGCGCAGGCGCGTTGATGAGGAACAGCAGCTTGGCATAGATCTCCTCCTTGGCCGGCATGGCCGCCAGCGCCTCGATGGATCCGACATCGATGACCCTGCCTTCGACGAGGCCGGCCTTGAAAGTGAGCGTCGGGTTGTCCTTCGCGTATCTGGTCAGCGCCTTGGCCAGCGCGACGGGGTCGGCGGCAGTGTAGGCGATCGAGCACATGCCGGCCAGTCCTTTGAGGATCGGCTCGGCCGGCGTGCCCACGGCCGCCTTTTCCGCCAGGGCGTTCTTGACAACCTTGTAGCGTCCGCCGGCGTCACGCACAGCTTTGCGAAGCTGGAAATCCTGCTCAACAGTGAGCTTCTCAAACCCGTTGACAAAGATATTGGGCGTCGACTGGAGCGTTTGGTGAAGGATCTCGACGTCTTGAACTTTTTGCGATCTGGTTTTCATGTGCGACCTGCCAAAGTGGCGCCTATTGAGCGCGTGTATTGTATGCGGTGACGTCGAGGGCGACGCCGGGACCCATCGTGGAGCAGATGGTGACGCTCTTCACGTACTTGCCCTTGGCGGCCGCCGGCTTGGCGCGCACCACCGCCATGATCAGGCTCTGGGCGTTTTCGAGCAGCTTGTCGGTGGTGAAGCTGACCTTGCCGACAGGCGCATGAACAACGCCGGTCTTATCGACGCGGAATTCCACCTTGCCAGCCTTGATTTCATGCACCGCCCTGGCGACATCCATAGTGACGGTGCCGGTCTTAGGATTGGGCATGAGCCCGCGCGGCCCGAGGATCTTGCCCAGTTTGCCGACCGAGCGCATCATATCGGGAGTGGCGATCACGGCATCGAAATCCAACCAGTTTTCCTGCGTGATCTTCTGGACCATATCTTCGCCGCCGACGAAATCGGCGCCGGCGTCCTCGGCATCCTTGACCTTGTCGCTGCCGGCAATCACCAGCACGCGCTTGGACTTGCCAAGGCCGTTGGGCAGCACGACCGTGCCGCGGACCATCTGGTCGGCGTGCTTGGGGTCGACACCGAGGCGCATGTGCACCTCGACAGTCTCGTCGAACCTGGCGAACTTAATCTTCTGGACGAGCGGAACCGCCTCTTCGAGGTTGTAATACTTCCTTTCAACCTGGGCGGCGGCGGCGGAATATTTTCGGGAGCTTTTTTGTGCCATGTGTGTCTTGGTCCAAGCGGCCGGCGGCAAACCCGCGTCAATGCGGCAGACCGGCCTCCCAATCGAAAAACTGCTGAATCTCGCCGGAAGGCGATCTTCAATTATACAACATCCACGCCCATGCTCCGGCACGTTCCCTTGACGCTCTTCACCGCAGCATCGAGGTCGAAGCAGTTCAGGTCGGGCATTTTGATCCTGGCGATCTCTTCCACCTGTTTCAGGGTAATCTTGCCTACTTTGTTGCGATTGGGCTCGGCGGAACCCTTGGCCAGATTGACGGCCCGCTTGACGAGCACCGGCACCGGCGGCGTCTTCGTGATGAACGTAAAGGTGCGGTCGGAAAAGATTGTGATGACGACCGGGATGATGAGCCCTTCCTGGTCCTTCGCAGATGTCTTCGCGTTGAAGGCCTTACAGAACTCCATGATGTTGACGCCCTGCGGACCGAGGGCGGTGCCGACCGGTGGCGCGGGAGTCGCCTTGCCGGCGGGGATTTGCAGTTTGACGACAGCGTTGACTTTCTTTGCCATAGGGAATTCCTTGCAGCCGGGCCTTTGTTAGGTGATCTTCTCCACCTGGAGGAAATCGAGCTCGACAGGCGTTGCCCGGCCGAAAATGGTCACCAGGACGCGGAGGGTGTCGCGCTCGGGATTCACCTCGTCGACGCGTCCCGAGAAGTTGGTGAAGGGCCCGTCGTTGATGCGCACCATTTCGCCTTTCTCGAAGGTCAACTTGGGCCGAGGCCTCTCCTGGGAGGCCACCTGGCGGAACATAATCTGGTTCACTTCGTCGGCGGTCAGTGGCACCGGATTGTTGCCGCCGCCGACAAAGCCGGTGACGCGGGGGGTATCCTTCACAGCGTGCCAGAGCTGCTCGCTCATCTCCATCTGGACGAGCACATAGCCGGGATACAGAAGTCGCTTGCTGATGACCTTCTTGCCGCTCCGCATTTCCGCGACTTCTTCGATCGGAATCAGTACTTCACCGATCTTGTCGGCGAAACCGAACGCCTGCGCGCGCCCGCGGAGCGATTCCTTAACCTTCTGCTCAAAGCCGGAGTAGGTGTGGATGATGTACCAGTTCATGCCCGGCCGCTCGGGCACGACAGGAGCGGCAGGAGCGGCGGCTACGGGCTCAGCAACCGCGCCAACTTCTTCTTCCGCAAGAGCGGGGGGTGCGGCGGGGGTTGTTTCCTCCACTGGCGGAGGGTCAGGCTGTCCCTGGTTTTGCTCTTCGGGCATCGGCGATACCTCTACTACCTGGTGAAAATTCGAAAGATCCGGTTGATGGCGCGGCCGGTCACGGCGTCCACAACGGCGAAATAGCCGGCGAATAGGAAGACGGCAACAAGCACGACGAGCGTGGTGGCGCGGACCTGTTTCCAGCTTGGCCAGGTGACACGGCGCATCTCGGCCTTCAAATCCTGCCAATAATCCTTGATACGGGCAGGCCACTCGGCAATCTTGCCCACGCCCGTCTTGGCCACAATGGCGTTGCTTTCCATAAGACTCTCGTTGTTGGGACCGCCGCATCCTCGAAGGGACTGACCGATCCGGCTATGCAGGAACTGGCAGGGGCGGAGGGATTCGAACCCCCACTCGCGGTTTTGGAGACCGCTGGTCTACCGTTAAACCTACGCCCCTAAGAACAGGGACCTGCTACTACTTTACTTCACTTCGCGATGAATTACATGTCGCCGGCAGCGGGGACAGAACTTCTTGATCTCGATCCGCTCCGACTTGGTCTTCCGGTTTTTGGTGGAAGTGTAATTCTTCTCCTTGCACTCAACACACTGAAACGTAATGATCTCGCGCGGCATGATTCAACTCACGATCTTCCTTCTGCCCCGGCCTCGCCGGCCGGGCGCGGCGCCCGGCCGCTACTCGATAATCTCGGTGACCGTCCCGGCCCCCACCGTGCGGCCGCCCTCGCGGATGGCAAAGCGCAAGCCCTTGTCCATCGCCACCGGCGT
>Ga0233417_10000501_pt1 | contig 11767 bp, 10 predicted proteins | sample Sed_MG_FD_189023 | JGI IMG/M metagenome (GOLD analysis project Ga0233417, IMG submission 189023) | Sediment microbial communities from Lake Towuti, South Sulawesi, Indonesia - Sediment_Towuti_2014_0.5_MG | ecosystem: Environmental > Aquatic > Freshwater > Lake > Sediment | place: Indonesia... | reverse complement strand
CATGAAACTAATCGATTTATAGTGCAGTTTTTCATTGACTCGGGATTATCAAGCGTGGATACTAAGCGTACAACCCTGCGAGGAGGCGGGGTATTGCCCATATCCGGAGGGCGCATTTCAGTAACTCAATACGGAGGTGCAGTGTGAAGAACTTGCTGTTAATTCTTGTTGCAATTAGCCTGTGTTTTGGCACCGCTTTTGCAGCTCCAATCACCATTGATTTCGAAAGTGAACCTGTCGGCGTCTACGGCGGGGGAAGCGTGACGATTACAGTGGGCGCCATCCCGGTGCATTTCTCCGGGCCTGGTCTGCAAATCCGTCAATTCGGCTCCCCCTTTCCAAACACGCGGGTGCTGTCCACGTCAGCCGATGCCGGGCCGATCACCATCTCGTTCGGAGGCGGTTTCCTGGCCGACTATGTGGAGTTTGAGAACATTGTCAACGGGCGATATACCTCCGAGGTGGACAGCCCGATTGGCACGGCCTACGACTCGGCCAGCAACGTCCTCGACACGCTACAATCCAGCGCCACTATCCACCGCCTGAACGGCCCTGGCATCGCGAGCGTCGTCTACACGGAAGCGGCCACCGGAGAAGGATTTGTCATTGACAACTTCACATTCGACGGCACAGTTGTACCGGAGCCTTCTTCCCTCTGGCTTGCCGCTGCCGGCATCGTCGCCATTCTGATCGGGCGCAGGCGCGTAACAAACTAGCCGCAGCCCACAACCCGGCGCATTCAGTACGCGGACGGGGCGGTTGTGTGGCCACGCCACAGAGAACGATCACGAACCGCTCGTGGCGCGGAGGTGAAGCCGGACCGTGTACACAGTCAGTTCGACGGGGATCTGATAGCGGACTTCGAGGCGCAGGCCGCCGCCGGAACGGAGCACGCGAACGGCGGATGGCGCAACCGGCAGGCCAAACCGGGCGGCGGCGCTCGCGGCTTCCGTCTGGAAGCGGGAGTCGGGCCACGAAGCGGCGGCCGGGTCCGCCACGATGTCGCGGAGAGCGCTGGAGTAGTTCAGATTGGTGACGTAAGGAGGGCCGAGAAGCACGGCAACCACGAGGAGGCACACGAGCACGGCCGCTCCGACAACCTTGCGGAGCGCGCCGGTGCTCATTTGTGCGATTCCTCCAGGTGCCGCAGTTCCTCCCACATATCCTTGATCGGCTCCCAGCCGGCGTCACCCGCGCCGGCCCCGTCTGACTTGTCCACGCGAAGCGTTCCGTGGCCGAACGGGCAAATGTAATCGGTGTGGGGCGGACGGAAAAGAATCATGTCCCATCGGCCCGAGGAAACGGGCATGATGAGCCGGCGAAGGCAGGTGCGGCAGCGATAGCGGTGGTCCAGCCAGATGAGCCAGACGATACCGGCGCATATGAGCCAATAGAAGAGCGCGAGGAAAGTGAACGTCAGGTCGCGCGCGAACGGTTCCAGTTGCACGCGGAGGAATGGGGCGGGCTTTGGATACCAGGCGCGGAATACAACCCAACATAGCGTGAATGCCGACATGGCGGCGACGAGTTTCAGGACGAGGAAGCCCCAATACTTCACGTAGTGTTGGACTCCCCGGCGCCGGAAAAAGTTGCCGCTCATGCCCGAAACAAGTTCCTCACTAAAAAGAGGAGGTTGGCCGGCCGTTCCGCCAACCTGCGCATAAAGTATGGATACCATGCCGCGCCGTAGGGTACGTACAGGCGCAGCCGGGCGCCTTTCCTGACAAGCATGCGCTGGAGGTCGCGCCGGACCCCATACAACATCTGAAACTCGAAGTGCTCGGGGCGAATCCGCTTCTCGACAACGAATTGCAGCGCACTACGAATCAGCGCCGGGTCATGAGTGGCGATTGCCGGATCGAATCCGTTGCCCAGCAGATTGAGCATGAGGCGCTTGTAGTTGCGGTCGACATCTCGCTTGTTGGGGTATGCAACAGCAGGCGGCTCCAGGTATGCGCCCTTACAGAGGCGCACAGGGACACTCTCGCGGCACAGGGTGATAACATCTTCCTCGCTCCGGTAGAGATAGGCCTGAATGACGGCGCGCACATTGCCGTAGAGGCGGTGCATATCTCGTGTGATTCGGAGCGTCTGGTCGGTGTAGCGGCTGGACTCCATGTCGATTTCCACGCGCAGCCCGCTTCCCTTGGCGGCCTCGACGACCGTGGCGAGGTGCCGGCGGCACTGGGATTCCGAAAGGTCGAGGCCAAGCTGGGTCAACTTGAGCGAGATTGTGGCCCCGAATCCGGAATCGCGGATGAGGTGTAGGGCTTGAATGTAAGCGTCACGAGACTGCTCAGCCTCCCGACCACTGCCGATGTGCTCGCCGAGGCGATCAAGAGTCGCCTGGATGCCTTCGCCGCGCAGCCTCTTGAGGACGGGGACTACGGCGTCGAGCGTTTCGCCGGCGACGAATCGTTTGACGGCTCTGCGGCTGATAGGAGCGTGCTCAACCACCCGCCGCATCCAGTCTTGCCTGGACAGGAACAGGAGCGCTTTGCGCAGCATCATAGGAAGGGACGGGGACAACCCAACCCATCCTCTTTCACTATAGCGGGACGGGTAAGAAAAGCTTTGCTTCGCGTGTGGTCAGAAGGGCACGACCGGGCGCCTACCGCTTTATGATCGGGCGCAGCGACCGGACATAAATGTTCCGGTAGGCCACCGGACCATGGTCCCCCTGCAACATCAACGGGTTCTGCGGCGCCTCAGGGATACTCATGTGAGCGCGCGTCGGCCCGTCCAACTCGACCGTATCCTGCACCGACAGCCCGTTGTGCAGTACGCGGAGGAAACGGGCGTTCTCGGTCTTCCGCCCGCTGGAGTCGAAGCGCGGGGCACGGAACCATATATGGAACGACTGCCATTCCCCTGGCCGGCGGCTGGCGTTGCGCGACGGCGGCGAGCCGCCGACTCCCTGGTTATTGATCCAGCGGTGATACACCCCGCCGCAATCGGAGGTTTTCATTGGCTCGGACGATCCATGGCTGTCGAAGACCTGGATCTCGTAGAGTCCTTGCAGGTACACGCCGGAGTTGGAACCCTTCGGCACCATAAACTCAAGGTAGAGCTCGACGTCGCCGAATCTCCGCTCCGTCACCAAGTTGGCGGTGCGGCCGCTGGCGCCGTTCAAAATCGTGCCTCCCGGCTCCGGAGTCGCGAAGAGGCGCGTCGGGCCAAGCAGGCGCTCCCACCGGATACCGTTCGTCGTGAACCAGTCGCTCGATTTGTTGTCCTGTCCGACCCAGCCGCTCAGGTCGCGTCCATTCAGCAGCGGCGTCCAGCCATCTTCAAGAAGATACGGAGCGTCTCCGTGGGCCTCTCCGTCGTTCAGTTCAGGCCTCTGCTGCGCCGTCAGCAGGCCGCAACAAGCGGCAATCGTGAGTAGATTGAGCAGTCTCATCGGATCTGAGTATATGACACCGCTCAGGGAGGCGTGCGCTTCTTGCGCAGGTCATAAAGATACAACGAATAGCCGATGCGGCCATCCGGCTTTCGATTCCGCAGCCAGGCGTAAGTCGGCTTTTCGAAGTAAACGTCGTAAAGATTGGTCACGCTGATGGCGACAAAGCAATCCAAGCTTTCGATTTGCCCGGGCTCGTAGACTCCTGGCAGCCCTCCCGGGTTGATCTTGTAGTATTCCCACTTCGCCAGGCCGAAGTAGGAAGTGCATACCAGCGGGATCTTCTCCCGCTCCACATAGGCTTTCAGCCGCTTGACGTCCTGCCCCCAATCGATATTGGAGTCCAGGGCATACTCGGCGCCGCGTTCCGGACCTCCGGAGACCGTGTTGAAAAACGAGAGGTAGAAGGGATGGATTCCTGCTGTCTCCCAGATTTGCAGCGCGGCCGCGGCCGTCAGCACAACACCGAAGATCGTCCGCCGCGGCAGCAGGGAAACCAAGGTTAGTGCGCTCAAAACGTAAAGAAATGGATATACCGGCAGGAGGTGCCGTAGCCCAATATTGCGGCTGACCATCGAAAGCCCGAAATAGACCAGCGGAAGAAGCCCCAGGGCCGTAAGGGTGAGCCGGTCCGCCGGCCGGCGGCGAAACGAAAGGACCAGGCCAACCGGCACGGCCATCAGCAGGAGAAGCAGAGCGGTAGGAGTCTTCACCGCGAAGATGACAGGGAAGTAGTACCACCAGCCGCTGTCGGAAACCTCGCCGAGCAGGTAAGCGCGATGGCCGATCTCGTTGTGGTTAGCGAGCCTGTAGAGTCCTGTCAGCAGCGGGTGTGCGGGCAGATTGTATTTCTCGCCGAGGCTGTGGACGAAACGGCCCGTGTCCGTGTTCGGCCAGACTTCGCTGGTCAAGGGCGGCAGACGTTTCCGCAGCGCCCGCCAGGTTGCCGGGGCATAGAACAGCGACAAGATCAACAGCGCGCATAGAGGGAGGGCCACGGAAACTCGCAGCAGGTGCCAAAGACCGGCCCGCGGCAATCGCTCCCGCCCCCACCGTTCGAAGATCCAGCGGAATCCCACGAGCAAGGGGAGGATGCCCAGCAGGAAAAGGGAAGAGAATTTGGCTCCCAGCGCCGCCCCGAGCGCCACCACGGCAGCGATGAACTTCCACCGGCCCGGTTTCTCCAGATACTCCAGCCAGCAGATGACCGAGAGGAACAGGAACAGCGTCAGGTGGGCGTCGCTGGTGACGTACCGCCCGTGAGCGATCATGTTCGGATCGGTAACAAGCAGGAACAGCGCAATCAGGGCGGCAGGAGCACCGAAGCGCCGCCTTGTCCAGACCGCCAGTACGAGCGCCAGCGCCAGCGTCAGCACAATAGTCACCGAGCGCCCGGCCAGCAGCATGAGGTCGGCGTCCACCCGGTTCTCATAAAGAAACCGCACCGCAATGGCAACCTGGTCATTCTGCTTCCAGGCATCCGAGTCGCGGGCGAATGCCGGGTCCAGCAGCAGAAGGGGAATGGCGCACAGCAGCTTCGACAGCGGCGGGTGCTCCTGATTCAGCCGGAAATCGCCGGTTTTCCAGTAGCTGAATCCGGCCGCCAGGTGTGTCGCCTCATCCCATGTCTGGCTTTCGTCGACGACGGAAACCCACATCGCCGCGCCCATGCCGGCGATCATGACTACGACGGCCAGCCAGAAGGCGCGGGCTTTCCAATGCTCAGGCACTTGCATTCGCTATTCGACGGCGGCCCGCCAACCCCAGTGCGACAGGGCCGGTGGGCCCAAAAAGGTGAATTATACGGCAGAGGTGGCAGTGGGCGGACGAGCCGCTGACCTGAACGTCGCCTCCCCCCACAGTTAACAGATTCGCTTGTTCCGTCTCAGGCATTCCGTTGTCCTACTCCTCAGCAGATAGCGGCCAACAATGAAGACACTTGATCGGAGGAAATCATGAAAACCGAACGGCGCGGCGGCCCACGGGCGCTATTCTACTCCCACGACACTCTCGGACTTGGGCATCTTCGCCGGACTTTACTGCTCTGTGAGGGTCTGAATCAGCGTTTCCCAGCCCTCTCCATGTTGGTGGTGACAGGGTCCGCAATGGCGCACGGGTTTCGCATTCCGCCGGGAGTGGACTATATCAAGCTGCCGTGTGTGACCAAGCTCGGGAACGAGAACTACGACTCAAGATCGCTCTCCATTCCGTTCTCCACCACTTGGTCTCTTCGAGAACAGATCATCCACCAGACCGCCGTTAACTATCGGCCGGATTACCTATTCGTCGATAACGTTCCGCTCGGGATGAAAGGGGAGATGGTCAGAACGCTCGACTTCGTTCGAGAACATCTGCCAGGTACACGAGTGTTCCTTATCCTGCGCGACATCCTGGACGACCAGAACCACGTCATCTCGCTCTGGAATCGCTTGCGTGTTTTCGAGGCGATCGAGAAGTACTACGACCGGGTGCTGATCTTCGGACAACCTGATGTCTTTGATCCGGTCTCCGAATACGAGTGGCCTAGGTCAATCCGGCGAAAGACGGCATTCTGTGGGTACATACCCAGGCAGTCGGACCGGAAGCGATCAGCAGTCTTGAGGAAGCGCTACTGCAACCGCGGCACGAGGTTCGTGATGGTGACAGTGGGCGGCGGCTCCGACGGGGTAAGTGTGATTGAAGCGTACCTGGAGGCGCTGCCGGATCTGTTGCGGGAAGCCGACATCCGCAGCCTGGTGCTGCTCGGCCCGGAGATGAATCCTTCCGAAGCGAAGCGCCTTAGGCTGTGCCGCCAACAAGGCATCACTTTCAAGGGATATTGCGATGACCCGCTTTCGTTCATGGACGCGGCCGACGTCGTCGTCACGATGGCCGGCTACAACACCATCAGCGAAGTCCTCGCTCTGCGCAAGAAGGCCATCGCCGTTCCGCGCGTCTACCCTCGCACGGAGCAACTGATCCGATCCCAACGGCTTCATGACCTGGGACTGCTTCGAATGATCCATCCCTCGGAGCTGAATCCGCAGCGTCTGGCCCGCGAAGTCCTCGACAGTCTGCGAACGGAGCCGCCTGCACCGGGGCTGGTTCAGTTCAGCGCCTTCGAGAAACTCAGCAGCGAAATAGACGGCCTCGCGGCCAATGCGGGCCGGGAGGTCATGCAATGAAAGTCGGTTATGTCCTGAAGATGTTCCCGAGACTGTCGGAGACCTTCGTTCTCAACGAGATTCTGGAGCTGGAACACCAGGGACTGGACGTCGAGATCTTCTCACTCAATCCGCCGTGCGATTCTCGCTTCCATGGCCTGCTGGCACGTTTGAAGGCGCCGGTCAATTATCTTCCACGCGCCGATTCCTCGCAGATGTGGAGGGCTCTGCAATCTGGCCGAAGGCATGCAGACATTGACCCCCGCCGGGCAGGCTCCGCCTTCCTACGCAGCCTCGACTCTAAGGACCAGGCGGCCTCGCGCTTCTTCTTCCAGGCGATGCACGTGGCCTCGGTTGTCAAAGAACGTCGAATCGAGCACCTGCACGCGCACTTCGCTACGTCGGCCACGGAAGTCGCCATGCTCGCGCACATGCTGTCCGGGGTTCCGTTCAGCTTCACGGCACACGCAAAGGACATCTACCACGTGTCCACTGATCCGCTGCTGCTTTCCGATGCACTGGAGCAATGCGCATTCGCCGTGACGGTCACCGATTACAACGTACGCTGTCTGGCTGCCCTTACGCCGTTGGCCCGGCGGAAAGTGCGCAGGCTCTACAACGGGGTGCGCGTAGATGAAATGACGCCGGCGCCCGAGGCCGATCTGCCGGTCCCCGAAATTGCAGCCGTGGGAAGGCTCGTAGAAAAGAAGGGTTTCAACCACCTCGTGGAGGCATGCCGCAAGCTCAGCGATGCGGGATTCACGTTCCGCTGCCGCATCATCGGCGGCGGCGAAGAGTACAACACGCTCCGCTGCCTCATCGATTGTCATGGCCTGGAGGGCGATGTCGTTTTGGAGGGCGCGCAACCGCAGGAGGTGGTGATCGAAGCGATGCGGCGCGCGAGTGTCGTGGTTCTTCCCTGCATCGTGGGCAGCGACGGCAATCGTGACGCTTTGCCGACCGTGCTCCTGGAGGCCATGGCGCTCGCCAGGTCCGTCGTCTCAACCGGCCTGGAAGGCATCACGGAAATCGTGGACCACGAAACAACGGGGTTGCTCGTGCCTCAGCGGGAGCCCGAGGCCTTAGCGGCCGCCATCGGCCGTCTGCTTTCCGATGGCTCTTTGCGGCGCCGGATGGGCGCCGCCGGCCGGGAAAAGGCGGAGCGCCAGTTCAACATTCGCAAGTCCGTTTCGGAGCTGGCCGATCTCTTCGCCATCTCTTCGACGGGCTGGCAAGCTGCGCACGAGGTAGCCCGATGCGCATAGCCTATATCTGTGCGGATGCCGGAATCCCGCTGTACGGCGCGAAGGGCGCATCGAATCACGTGCGCGAACTTGTCTGCGCCTTTCGCCGGCTGGGACACGACGCCACCGTTTTCGCGTCCCGCCTGGGGAAGGCCGAAACCATCCTGGACGCCAAAGTCAGCAGGATTCCCGAGCCGGCCGGCGACGACCCCGAAGTGACGGCCCTGCGCCGGAACCTGGGCCTCATCCGGGCACTCGCCAAGGCCCACGCCGGGAGCCCATTCGACCTTGTCTATGAACGGTACTCTCTGTGGAGCTACGCCGGAATTCATTTCGCGAAACGGCGCCGACTCCCCTTCGTGCTGGAAGTCAACAGCCCCCTCGTACTCGAGTCGGCGCAGTATCGCACTCTGCACCGCAAGCAGATCGCCTCCTCCATCGAGGAGAGCCTGTTCGGCTCAGCATCGCTGATAGTCGCGGTATCGCAAGAGGTCTCCGATTACGCGGCGTCGCGGACCAACTGCCAGGGGCGGATTCTCGTGCTGCCCAACGGCGTCGACCTCAGCCGGTTCGTCGAAATGCCGCCTCGGCGGAAAGACCAGCCGCCCACCGTGGGCTTTCTCGGCAGCCTGAAGCCCTGGCACGGAGTGGACCTCTTGTATTCGGCATTCCAGCGCCTGCGCGCGCACTCACCGGATGCACGTCTCGTGCTGGTCGGCGACGGGCCTGTCCGCGATTGGGTGGAGAAGAGACGACACAGCGACGGACTGGTGAATGCGGTTGATCTGGCCGGAGCCGTCCCGAAAGAGCAGGTCCCGGAGGCACTGTCGCGGTTCGACGTGGCCGTTGCTCCATATCCGCCTATCTGCGGCTTTTATTTCTCGCCTCTAAAGGTTTACGAATACATGGCGGCGGGGTGCGCCATCGTGGCGTCGCGCATCGGCCAGATCAACACGATCATCAACGACGGCAGCACGGGTCTGCTGGTGGAACCTGGCGACGTCGATGCCCTCACGTCCGCCGTGCAATCCCTGCTATCGCGGCCCGAGGATCGCCGCCGCCTCGGAGCCAACGCGCGGGCGGAGGCATTCGCGCGACATGGCTGGGATCAGCGGGCGACGGAACTTATGGAGGCTATCGGCCGATTGCCATGTCCATGGGGAGCGAGCGCCCATGCCGCCTAGTGCACGGCCGAAGCCGGTCACCGGCGTGGTTCGCTTCCTCCTTCCTCGCGCCAGGCGGCATGCGGGAAGGCTCGCTCTGGCTGGACTCGCCCTCTTGCTTTCGGTCCTCCTGCATCTGGCCCGGCCCTGGCCTCTCAAACTGGTTTTCGACTACGTTATTTTCCCCGGACGCAAGACGCCTTGGAGTCTCGACTCCTCGTCGGTTCTCTTGCTGGCATGCGCGGCGGCCCTGCTGATCGCGGTTGCCTTCAGCTCGGTCGAGTACACCCACAGCGTCCTCTCGGCTCGCGTAGCCCAGAGCATCATCCGCCGCGTTCGCGAAGATCTGTTCCTCCAAGTCCAGCGCCTGTCCCTCGGGTTTCACACGCGCACGCGCTCGGGGGACCTGCTCAGCAGAATGCTGCGTGATGTCAACCAACTCCGCGATTTCTTGACAGACTCGGCGGTGCAGTTCGCCGCGGAGTCGGTGTTCGTGGCCGGAATGTTGACGGTCATGTTCCTTCTTGACGCGCGGTTGGCGGCGTTGACCACGGCGCTGTTTCCCCTGATGTTCATCGCCATGGCGAGGTTCTCGGGTGAAGTACGACAACTCTCCCGGAGGAGGCTCGAGAAGGAAGGTCAGGTGGCGTCGCTGTTCGGAGAAACGCTAGCCGCGATCCGGGAGGTCCACCTATTCTCCGCCCAACACGGTGGTTTCGGGGAATTCGACCGCGAGAACAGGGGTAGCGCAAAGGCCGAACTTCGCACCGTCCGGGCGAAGCAGAAATTGCTGCGCTCCGTCGAACTGGTTTCAGCCGCCGGGACGGCCGGCATGATGTGGTATGGGGCGCACCGCGTTCTGGCGGGTCATCTGACGCCAGGCGACCTTGTTGTCTTCCTCACTTACCTGAAGAGCCTCTACAAACCTCTTCGCCGCATGGCTACGCTCGCAATACAGGCGTCGCGCGCGGCCGCCTCCGCCGAGCGCGTGGTCGAGATCCTGGAGCTCGAGCCCGAAGTCCGCGAAGCGCCCGGAGCCCGCGGCGCGCCACAGTTTATCGGGGCCATCGAATACAGAAGTGTGGGCTTCGGCTACGGCCCCCATCCGCTGCTCGGTGATGTGAGTTTTCGCGTCGAGCCCGGCCAGATCGCGGCCATCGTCGGCCCGAGCGGCGCGGGCAAATCAACGTTGGCGGCTCTTTTGCCGCGGCTTTACGACCCAACGTGCGGAAGCATTCTCATCGACGGCTGCGATAACCGCTCCTTCACGCTGGCGAGCCTGCGGGCACAGGTAGCCGTCGTGCCGCAAGACCCGATCCTCCTCGGAAACACTATCAGGGAAAGCATCGTGTTCGGTCTTCCATCTCCAACGGAGGAGCAAATCAGGGATGCGACCCGCCTGGCGGCCGCGGAACAATTCATTGACAGGCTGCCGCGCGGCCTCGACACACCGCTCGGTGAGCGTGGCTGCGACCTTTCGGGCGGCGAGCGCCGGCGGCTTGCGATGGCGCGCGCCTTTCTGCGCGATGCGCCGATCGTCATTTTGGATGAGCCGCTCACGGGACTCGACGCCGTCTCGGAGCGCCTCGTGCTCGACGCGCTGAAAAAGCTCCTCAGCGGCAAGACCGCTCTGCTCATCACGCACAAGCTCTCCAGCGTGGCCATCGCCGACCTAGTGATCGTGCTCGACCGCGGGCGAATCGTCGAACGCGGATCGCCAATTCACCTATTGACAACCGGCGGGCTGTTTCAGCGAATGTCCCACCTGCAAGGGATCGGAGGCGTCATCCAATGAACCTCCTTGCACGAATGCTGGAACCCGACAGCGCCCGCCGCATCCTTAAGGACCTGTTGCCCGGCGACGGCGCCGGGACGTCTCCCATCCGCAGCGTCCTCGTCCGCGACGTGACGGCGCGGCCCTTGTGGTGCGTTCAGCTTTCCGCGGAGGTGCAGTCGGACGCCTCAGCCTCGCATCCGCAATCACGCCTGCTGACGGCCCATCGGATGACCGCGGGCGAGCTCCCGCACTGGGAAGCAAGGCTCCGGGCCCAAGTTGGACGGGCGCGCGGCCAGGGTGTTGAACTGGGCCGTCTGCTCGCCATCGCGCCCGAGCTCGGTCTGGTCATCTACCCGTTTCCTCTTGACCCGCGTCTCAAGCTCCTCGTGAAGGCTTCCGACCCGAAGCGCGCCCAGCGCAAGCTGTCCTCCCTCCTCGGCCGGCCGTTTCGGACTTGCGAGATCGACGTGCTGCGCTACGTGCCATTGAGACGCTGCCAGATGCGCTTCCACCTGACGGACCGGGATGGGAAGCAGTGGCTTGTGCTCGGGAAGTTGTTCCGCGATGAGCGCGGAGAGTCCATTCATCACTCCATGCGCGCCGCATGGACCTTGTTCGCCGAAAATGGGGACCCCAGCTTGACCGTGCCTGCCCCGCTCGGTTACTGCCCGGATTGGCGCATCCTAGTGCAGGAGCACGTTCCCGGCGAAACGCTGTACACGCTTCAGCGTCTCGGCGGTGCTCGAGAGGAGATGTACCGGTTGGCGGCACGATCGCTGCGCGTGCTGCAACGCGGACCGCTCAACCCGTGCTCCCGTTACACCGTCCCGGACGAATTGCGGTTGATCTCGGATTCGTTCGCCGACCTCCGCTCGCTTGGAATTGAACGGTCGGATTTTGCGCGGTCTCTCGATCGCATTGCAGGTACAGGCGCCCGCATCAGTCCTTCGGTGGAAACGCCTGTCCACCGCGACTTCTACGACAAGCAGTTGATTGCCGACGGACCGCGGATGGCCATGATCGACGCCGGCAACTTC
>Ga0233417_10000500_pt1 | contig 11768 bp, 8 predicted proteins | sample Sed_MG_FD_189023 | JGI IMG/M metagenome (GOLD analysis project Ga0233417, IMG submission 189023) | Sediment microbial communities from Lake Towuti, South Sulawesi, Indonesia - Sediment_Towuti_2014_0.5_MG | ecosystem: Environmental > Aquatic > Freshwater > Lake > Sediment | place: Indonesia... | reverse complement strand
TCAAGCTCAAGCGTGTCACGCGGACACCCTTCACCTCGCCCGGCGGCCGGTTGACGGTGAGGAACAGCCCGGGCTTCAGCATCTGCTTGGCGCGCAGTTCCTGGACGAGCTCCCTGATGTACGCGGCAGTGGCCGCGTAGTCCTCGTCCTTGTTGCCCCCCATGGATACGGCAATAGCGGGCACTCCGAAAATGGCCGCGTCTCGTGCCGCGCCGATCGTTCCAGATAGAGGATTGGAGTAAAGGCCCAGATTGTCGCCCCGGTTGATCCCACTGATGACAAGATCCGGCCGCCGCGGCAGCAGCGCAGTGATCGCCAGCCGCACGCAGGTGGCTGGCGGGGCTTCGACGGCGTACCAGATCTTGCCATCCGGTTGCTTTTTCTCGTTCACGAAAATCGGCTCGCGGGTCGTAGCGATGCTGTGCCCCTTGCCGCTCTGCTCTGCCGCCGGTGCCGAGACGTAGATGTCTCCCAGCGGCCGCATCGCCTCGATCATGGCCTGCAGTCCAGGCGCGTCGTAGCCATCGTCGTTGGACAGAAGGATGGTAAAGGGCGTAGAAGTCTGAGCTTCTCCGCCCGGCGCTTGCACACGGGCGGAATGAGCTGGAGACTGCGCCGCGCATGCCAAACACAGCAAGGCGACCAGCAACAGGGCAGACCTGGTTCTTCGCTTCACATTCGACACGATGCGCTCCTTATTCTCAGGGTAGATTCCTCGGCTCATTCCGGAATCCGAAAGCATATCACTCATAGCCCGGTGGCCGTCGCAGCCGCCAGGGAGTTGATCGCCCAGAGGGCGGGCGATCGAGAAGAGCGGCCTGCTCGTACGTGTAGGCGACCTGCAATACCCGTGCCTCATCGAAAGCCCGGCCGATGATTTGTAGTCCGATGGGCAGGCCCTGCCTTGTGAATCCGCAGGGAAGAGAGATAGCCGGCAGCCCGGTAAAGTTCGCTGGTCGGTTCAGCCGAATCAGCGCAGACCGGACTGTTTCCTCTTCTCCGCCGATTCGCAACTTTCTTTCGTCGATTCGCGGAGCCGCTACCGGCGTAGTCGGAGCCAGAATCACGTCTACTCGCTCAAATGCTGCCTCAAACTCCGTGCGCACCTGTTTCTGCACCTCGAAGGAGTGCAGATAATCCACGGCGCTTACTTTCGCGCCGGCCTCAAGCCGTTCGATGAGCTCTTCGCTGTAGTCGTCCTTCCGCGCCGGATAGTAGTCTGCCGAGCGGTGAAAGTGGGTCGCTTCCGCGAAGGCCATGTTCGTGCTTGGCTCCACCGACTGATTCAGCAGCGGCAGCGAAACTTCCTCAAAGACGGCCCCAAGCGCCTCCAAGCTTTCGCGCGCTGCCTCAATGGCCCGGCGCACTTCTTCGTCGAGCCGCTCAAAGAAATACTCTCGCGGCCAGCCGAGTCGCAGCTTATGAGCTTTACGCTTCAAGCTGCTGACATAGTCGGGTACTGGCACCCTCGCCGTGTTCGCGTCGCGGGCGTCAAACCCAGCAAGCACACGCAGAAGGAGCGCCGCGTCGGCCACGCATCGCGTGATCGGGCCGACGTGATCGAGGCTCTTGGAGAGCGGCACAACGCCGCGGCAGCTCACCCGGCCGAACGTCGGTTTCAGTCCCACCAGCCCGCATAACGCTGCTGGGATGCGGATGGAGCCGCCCGTATCGCTGCCCACCGAGGCTGCACACATCCCCGTGGCCACCGCCACCGCCGAGCCGCCGCTCGAACCGCCAGGAATTCGCTCAGTGTCCCACGGATTCCGCGTCGGTCCGTAATGCGCGTTGTTGGTGGTCACGCCGTAGGCGAACTCGTGTAAGTTCGTCTTACCGATCAGCACGGCTCCCGCGCGCCGCAGCCGGGTCACCACGTAGGCGTCTTCTTCCGGAACGAAGTCGGCCAGGATCTTCGATCCCGCCGTCGTCCGCACACCGCGCGTCCAGATGTTGTCCTTCAACGAAATGGGAATCCCGTGTAATGGCCCTCGATAGCGGCCGCGCCGGACCTCCTTTTCGGCGGCCGCCGCGGCGGATCTAGCCTCCTCAGCCGTCACTGTCAAAAAGGCGTTCAGCCGCGGATTCCATCGCTCGATACGGGTCAGCGCCGTCTCCACCAGCTCGACAGGCGAAAGCTTTCGCTTGCGGATCAGCGGGGCGAGTTCGGAAATCGAAAGAAGGGCGAAGTCCATAGAGCAATACCATCGAGCTTATGGCGTACGGGCGTATGGCCATACGCCCGTACAACGACAACGACAAAACAACGCACTAGAAAATCTTCTCCTGCCGCCGTAAGTTCCCGAACGTGCCAATGTTGGCGATCAGAAAGGCAACGCGGTACTGGTTTTCGCTGCGGACCGGCCCTAGCGCTAAGCGGCGGAACTCGAAGGCGATGCCGCAGCAGTTGCCGTTGAAGCTCACCTGCACCACCTGGTTTTGCACGAACTGTTGCCGCACGTCGTAGCTGACGGCAAATGACCCGTTCAGGCCCTTCCGGTTGATGTCTCCGTAACCGACAATGGCACGGACCTGGTTGGAGAGGGGCTGGAGGACGCTGGCGGCGCGCGTGGCGAAATGGGCCAGGGTCACGCGGAATTCGCTGTACGGGTTCACATTCACCAGCGTGCCGACGGCGGTCAATTTGCCGCGCTGGGGGTCAATGTCCGCGCGGAACTGCGCGTCGTAACGCCCGCCCGGCGTGACGCGCACATCGCTCACCACCGGAGAGAATCGGCGCGTGCCGTCGGCATACGCGAACGGCGTGATGGAGTTCAGCGCCTGGAAAACGTTCCGTGTCCCGGGCACAATAGCCCCGCCAAACGTGGGGTCGAAGTAGTATTTCTGTCCCACGCGCCAGCTGATTAGTTCCGTGGCCCCACCGTGCTCCCCTCGCCGGAACAGGCGCTGGGTGACCGCGTAATAGACCTCATTCGTATCGGTCAGCGTGTCGCTCTCATCGAGTCGCAGAAAACGCCCGAACTGGTTTACGCCGTCCACAAAGCGGTACACAATCTGCGGCTCGATGCTGTGCTTCCATTTCGTTCCTTCCTGTTCCCAGATGCGGGCGAGCGCCGGTGGCCGCACGTCCACGCTGAGTTCGCCAGTGGTGCGACGTACGGAGTCTCCCACCACGGTGCCAGCGAGGATCTGCGACCCATAGCGTGTGGTGCGCAGCGTGGCGGTGGGCGTGATGCCCACCCACGGCCCCCAGCGCAGCGGGATGGTCACCCGCGGCGCGATTTCCGTGCGTTGTACCGCGTCAGGCGTTTTCAGGTTCGGATCGCTGCGGTGGATGGCCTCGGCCGACGCCTGAAATCCGACGTATATCGGCAGCTTCTTCCAGGGTGCCTGCTCGACGGAGCTGAATTGCACGCCGGGGGCACGACGCAGCACGACGGCCGTCTCGGGGTCGGCGCTCAGGAAGTTCTTGTAGTTCAGGGCGTAGAAGTCTAGGCGGAAGCCACTGAAGCTGTTGGCCACAAAGGCACTGGTCCGTACCTCTGAGTTCACCGCTTCGGCGAACGTTTCGGAAAACGCCAGCCGGAAGCGCAGGGAGCTCAACTGGTTGATTTCTGCCGCAGCCCTCCAGCCGCCTGCCAGGATTGCATCGAAGCGGACTCGCGTTGTGTGGCCACCCTGCGGCACGCGCACGCCGCCGGGCCCGATGAGCCCGCGGTCCACAACGTTGAAGAAGTCCACATCCACTTGCATGTTTTCCCAGGGGCGCGCGCGAAACTCAGCCGTCTGGCTCCAGCCGCGACGGCTCATATACTCCGCGCCCAGTGTGAAGTCTGCCCACTCTGTCGGCGCCCAGTAGAAAGCGTCGCCGAGCACGAATCCCTTGCGGGTCGTGTTTGCGAAATGCGGTAACAGGAAACCCGACTGGCGCACCCTGGGCCCCAGGGGCGCGCTGGCGATGGGCAGGTACAGGATGGGGATGGAGAAGACCCGGAAATTTGCATTCACCAGGATCACGCTGCGTCCCAGCCGGATCGTGGCCTGTGGCGCGTAGAATTTCCACAGCGGCTTATCAGGCTCGCAGACGGTCAGCCAGGCTCCCTGCACACGGTATGTTGTCGCATCCAGCCGCTCGACTTCCTTCGCCTCGAAAGTCAGCGGATTGTTGCTCAGCAGGACGTTCGGGTTCGGTCGCCGCTGCACGTGGATCGTGCCCCGCACGTCGTGGAAGCTTCCTTGTCCGGTTCTCAGGTTGTAGCGCGCTTTTGTGCCCTCAATGAGTTGCGAATCCAGTTCGAAACGAATGTTGCCGCGCGCCGCTGCTTCTCCTGTTTCGCTGTTGAACTCCACATGATCTGCGCGCAGCCGCAGGTTCTGGTAGCGGATTTCCACCTCTCCATCGGCGTAAAAGATGCGCCCTTCGCGCCTTTGTTGCTTTGCTTCCAGTTCCACCACGCCGCCGCGCGTCGGCACGCGGATCTGCGCCCGGGCCGAACTCCATGGAGTGATACACACTGCAGCCAGCGCGAGGAGCAGGCGGGTCATCCGCCGCTGGTGATGTGCCATCAGAGGAGTGCGGATCATCGCTGCTGATTGACCGTTTTCAGCCGGGAAGATGTCTGACATCTCCCACGACTCAAGGGGAAGTAAGCCTAGCACGGCGCTCGACTCCTCGTCCCGCACTTTTCCGTGTTCCTTGGACGGAGCAGAGCGGGTGTCTTCGCCGTTGTTTCGAGTTGCCTGTTTGGCGACACGCGGTCTGGCGCCGACTCGTTTCGCCGTTCGTGCTTGCTATGATTTCCCCCGCCCTCCTGCCAGGGGGATGCCCGCAGCGCAGAACCGAACCGTGCTCCAAGCCTGTCCACAATGCGGCGCCGCAAATAGTGAGAACGCCGAGCTGTGCTACGTCTGCGACGCGACGCTTTCCGCTTCCGAGGATGTCCTCGAGCCCGTGGCCGTTTCCTCTTCGGAACCGGAATGGCGTCTCGAGGTTGCCCATCGCTTGGAGGCCTACCGTGCACGCCGTCGGCGGACGCGGGACACCGACGGATCGCAGAGCGCTCTGCCGTTTGCAGGTGACAACGCCATGGGCGAATCCGACGCCGCCGGCTCGCAGCTCGCGAACCCGTTCGCCCCGAAGATTCAGAGCAGGCCGCGTCCGCAGCGCCGCGTAGACATCGAAATCGCTGTGCTGCAGCCCGCCCTGGATTTCACTGCGGGCGATGATCCCGCGGCGCTTCCCGCCGCTGCTCTGGTTCCTGTGGCCGACCTGAGCGAGCGGGCCCGCGCCGGCTGGTTCGACACCGTATTTCTGATTGCGTCTTACGCGGGATTTCTCATCCTCTTTGGCTCGCTCGGCGGGCAGTTCTCGCTCGGCAAGTACGATGCCGCAGTCTACGCCGTGACCTTTTTTCTTCTGTACGTTCAATACTTCGGCCTCTTCACCTCGTTGAACGGCTCGACGCCGGGGATGCATTTGTGCGGCCTCCGGGTGGTGAGCTTCGACGGCAGCGAGCCCACCACCGGCCAGTTGCTCTGGCGCAGCTTTGGATATCTGGTCTCGGCGGGCACGCTATGTCTGGGCTTCCTCTGGTCGTTGTGGGACGAGGATCGCCTCACCTGGCAGGACCGCATCTCACAGACCTACATTACCAGCGCTCCTGTGTCTGAATCGTGACCGGCCCGCAACCTCTTGGCCCGAAGCGGCATCAGTGCAGGTGGGCCTGGCGCTTTGGGGCTTCGGACGCGCCGGTGGAGTAGACTGGTACCGGGGAAAAGTGCCATGAAGCAGCGCTTCCTCAACCAGAAACTCGGCAAACGGATGAGCCGCAAGGCTGAACTGCAGCGCGTCAAGCTGCCCACTCGCAAAGGGGCAATCCCTCGTCTGCGGGAACTCACCCGACCGGAGAGGTCGCAGCCTGACTAGCGCACGCGGCGACCAGTTGGGGCGCGTGGATGGTAGAATATTGAATCGGGGTCCCGCGGTGGCGGGAGAGAGGCAGGGGTGATGAGCCGCGCCATTAAGACCGCCGTCATTGCACTTTCCCTGGTGGTGTTCCTCTATGTCGCGCTGGGCTACGTGCTCGGCCAGACCAGCGACGACCGCTCCTACCGCGCCCTCACGCCTTTTGTTGAAGTGCTCCAGCGCATCCAGCAGGATTACGTCGAGGAACCGAATATTCAGGTCGTCACTTCCGGCGCGCTGCATGGGCTGCTGGAAGCGCTCGATCCACGATCCAGCTATCTGAGCCCGCGAGAATACGCGGAGTACAAGAAAGAGCTTCAGAACGGTCATAAAGGCGAAATCGGAGCCGAAGTTTCGAAGCGCTTTGGCTACGTGGTTGTGGTCTCCGTCCTGCCCGACAGCCCGGCGTTTAAGGCGGGACTGCGCGGCGGCGACATCCTGGAAGCCATCGCCGGCTTCACGACTCGCGAAATGTCGGTGAGCCAGGCTCAGGTGCTGTTGGTGGGTGAGCCCGGCACCGCCGTCAAAGTGACCGTGGTTTCCCGCCGGTTTGGCACCGGTACGCAGGGAGAGGAAGTCGACATCGTGCGTCGGGAAATTGCCATGCCCGCTATTGAGGCGGATCGCTTGGAAGGCGATGTCGCCTACATTCGCATCCCCGCTTTGAACGCCGGCAAGTCCGTGGAGATCCGCCAGAAGCTGGAGCAATTTGACCGGCAAGGCGCTTCGAAGCTGGTTCTGGATTTGCGCGACTGTGCCATGGGCGAAATCGCCGAGGCCGTCGAGACTGCGCGCTTGTTCGTGCCTGCCGGCACTTTGACTACTTTGAAGGGCCAGACGGTAAAGGCAAAGGAATACGCGGCCGAGCCTGCCAAAGTAGTCTGGAAACATCCCTATGTCGTGCTGACCTCGAACGGCACCGCCGGCGCTGGGGAAGTGTTGGCCGCGGCGCTTGGGGGAAACCCCGGCGTTTCGGGCAAGGTGGAGATTATCGGCCAGCGTACCTTTGGAACGGCCTCTGAACAAAAGCTGATCCCTCTCGAAGATGGCGCCGCGCTTCTGTTGACCGTGGCCAAGTACCACACGCCCGCGGGGAAGGTCATCTTGGAGGAGGGCGTGACTCCTACCGTCGAGGTGCAGGATCGCTCCGAGCCGGACGACGAAGCCGCGAAACCCGAAGCCCCACGAGACGACGCCGTCCTCAAGAAGGCGTTGGAAATCCTGCAAGGCTCGGCGCCTCGAGCCACCGGGACCGAGCCGAAGCGGCAGACAGCAGTTTTGTAATTCACGCTAGCGTCTCCGCCACCATCTCTGCCACCTGCTTCGCAATGGATGCAGCGGCGGTCAACCCCGGCGACTCGATCCCGACAAGATGAATGATGCGGGCGTGCTTCGCATCGCGCTCGATCACGAAATCCGCAGGCCCTTTTCCTCCCGGCGGCACCAGCTTCGCGCGGATGCCCGTGTACGCCAAGCGCAGGTCAGTAGCCCGAATTTCCGGCACCAGCGTCTGCGCGCGGCGTGCGAACTCCTCCACCGGCAGCAGGTCGCGCTCGTAGTCGCCTTTGTCCTCGACGTACCGGGCCGTCGGGCCCACCAGCACCGTACTCCACATCGTCTTTGTGAAGTGCACTCCCAGGCTCAAGCCTTCCGGATGCGGCATCGGATAGACAAGCGCTTGGATCAGATGCGATTTTTCGCGGATGACCTCGCAATACTCTCCACGGACGGGGTAGATGCGGTAGCGCGTATTGCCGGCGAGCGCGGCCACTTCATCTGCAAACAATCCGGCGCAGTTCACCACGCAGCGCGCCTCCACTTCGCCGGTTGAGCTTCGCACAACGGTGGAATTCTGCTGCGGCTCCAGTGCCTCCACCTTCGCGTGCGTGACAATCTCGGCGCCCTGCTCGGTGGCCACACGCGCGTATGCCTTCACCAGTTCTTCGCTGGTGACGACGCCCGTCGTTGGCACCTCAATCGCCGCGCGCCCTTCTACATGCGGCTCACGGGCACGGACGCCGGGGCGGTCCAGGATGCGGAGCCCTTCGATGCCGTTCGCGCGCCCCCGCTCCAGCAGGCCGTGGAGTCCCCCTTCTTCCTTCTCCGTGACGGCCACCACCAGCTTGCCTGTCCGCCGGTGGGGAACTCCGTGCGTGGCGCAGAACTCGTACGTCAGCCGGTTGCCCGCCACGCAGTGCCGCGCCTTCAGCGACCCGGGCGGGTAATACAGCCCCGAGTGGATCACGCCACTGTTCCGTGTGCTCGCGCCCATGCCGATTTTCGGCATCTGCTCTAGCACAAACACGTCACCCGTTCGCTTCGATACTTCCATTGCCACGGCGCATCCCACCACCCCGCCGCCGATGATCACCACTTTGGCTTCATCCATGCTTATCGCGGGAGGGCACGGCTTCAGCCGTGCCGAAAGGCAATTCCTAAGAACAGGGCTTCAGCCCCTGAGGCCACAAGAATCAAGAACCAATGTTCCAGGAGCCAGTGTAACTCTACTGGCTCGCGCGTTCGAAGAGATAGGCGCACTCGACGCGGCGCGGCTCAGTGCCGTCGTGGACGGCGTAGGTGCGCGGTCGTCCACCGGAACCCATCTGCCAGAGCGATGCGCTTCCGTGCACGCCATCCTTGTTGAGCGCATAGAACAGCAGATGGAACTTGCGCAGCTTGGTCCGGTCATTGTTATAGTTGCGCGCCACCCGTTTCAGGGCCTCAAGACACGCGTCCGTAGGCGACATTCCCTTGCGCATCATCTCTACCACGGTGTGCCCGCCGTTCACCTTGATGTTTTCCTCGCCGCGGCCGGTCGAGCCTGCCGCGCCCACGTCGTTATCCACGTAAAGCCCGGCGCCAATAATTGGCGAATCGCCTACGCGCCCAGCAATCTTCCAGGCAAGGCCCGACGTGGTCGTCACGCCCGAGATGTCGCCCTTCTCGTTCACCGCGAGACAATTGATCGTCCCTGTCGGCGGGTCTAGGATCACCTGGCGGATGTACGCCGCCCATTCTTCTTTCTCCGCCTCCGAAAGGCGCTCAGGTAGCATCCGCAGCGTCTGCTCTTTCCATTCCGGGCTGTCGAGTCCCGGCCCCCAGGAGTCGCGGTCGCTCATCGTTTCTTTCCAGCGCAGCCAGGCGATGCGTGACCGCTCCGTTAGCAGGTTCTGCCGCTCCAAACCGTGCGCTTCGGCAAACCGCAGCGCGCCCGGCCCCACCAGCAGGACGTGGTCGGTACGCTCCATTACCAGCTTGGCCACTTTCGAGGGGTTCTTGATGAACTGGATGGACGCCACTGCGCCGGCGCGCCGCGTCGGCCCGTGCATCACGCTCGCGTCGAGCTCCACCACGCCGTCTTCGTTCGGCAATCCGCCGTAGCCGACCGAGTCGTCGTTCGGGTCGTCCTCCACTTGGTTCACCGTGGCAATGACGGCATCGAGCGTGTCGTGCCCACGCTTCAGGAGGCCCATTCCGAGCGTCAGCGCCTGCACGCCATTCGAGCTGGAAATAATCAGCGGGCGCACGCCCTGAGCAGGAGCGGCAGTTTTCTGTGCAGCCTGTGCCGTCCTCGCGAGCAAATCCTCCGAGCCGATAGTGGCGGCGACGCCTCCAGCTACTGCCACCCGCACAAAGTCCCTTCTGGAGAGATTGTTCCGATGATTGCTGTTCATGTTCACCTCGCGTTTCTAGCCACCCAAAGGAAGGAAGTACTGCGTGCCCTTTACTGGTTGTTGCAAGCGACGCAGCAATTCTTGCAAGTCTTCGTTGCGATCCACAAAGTCAATCTCTGACGTGTTCACCACCAGCAGATTCGCCGCCGAATAACGGAAGAAGAAGTGCTCATACGCCTTGGCTACTTCTTCCAAATATTCGCGCGAAATCTGCCGCTCGGCTGGGTCAGCCTTCTTGCGGATGCGCTGCTCGAGGACTTCCGGCTTGGCCTGCAGGTAAATCACCAAGTCTGGCACCGGTAGTTCGGCGACGAACATCTCGAAATAGCGGTGGTAGAGTTTCAGCTCTTCGTCTTCCAGGTTGATATAGGCGAAGATTTTGTCTTTCTCGAAAAGGAAATCGCTCACCACGGGCCCAGGCGTTTCCTCCACGGCCGCTTCCCGCAGCCGCCGGTAGCGCTCCATCAGGAAATACATCTGCGCGGCGAATGCGGCTCCGGGTTTTTCGTCGTAGAAGTCTCTCAGGAAGGGATTGTCTTCACAGTCGAAGATGCGGCGGGCGTGCATCCGCTCGGCCAGGATTTTTCCCAGCGAACTTTTCCCAACGCGGATCGGCCCCTCTACCACGACATATCGCGGAGGTGTGAACGAAGGGCTTGTCCTGAGCGAAGTCGAAGGGCCAGGCATCGGCGGGCGATTCTAACAGGAGGGAAGGAACCAAGGAAGCACGGGGTGCTCTTCTATCTGGCGCGTTTCTCCTCTGCCGGCGCTGGCTCCTTTGCCTCCCATGCCTCCAGCCTGCGGAATCTTGCCGTGAAGTGCCGGAGGAAGGGTGCTTGATACGCGAGCTCTAGGCCGCGGATGTTCTCGCGCCGCTTCCACACTTCCAAGATCACTTCGATGACGTAGTCCACGTGGCTCTGCGTATAGACGCGGCGGGGAATTGCCAGGCGCACCAGATCCATCGTGGCGTGTTCGCCAAACATCAGCGTGCCAATCTCCACCGAACGGATGCCTCCTTCCACGTACAGCTCGCAAGCCAGCGCCACGCCGGGGAATTGGGCCGGCGGGATGTGCGGCAGAAACGCCCGCGCATCGATGTAGATCGCATGTCCGCCCGGCGGTTGCACGATGGGCACGCCTTCCTGCGCGATGTGGTTTCCCAAGTACGCAGTCGAGACAATGCGGTATTTCAGGTAGTCTTCTTCGAGCGCCTCGTTCAGCCCCACGGCGATGGCGTCCAGGTCGCGACCCGCGAGCCCGCCATAAGTGGGGAAGCCTTCGGTCAGGATGAGCAGGTCTTTCTCCTGCTGCGCCAAGAGATCATCGTTCGTGCACAGGAAGCCGCCGATGTTGGCGAGGCCGTCCTTCTTTGCCGACATCGTGCAGCCGTCGGCGTAGCGGAACATCTCCTGGGCGATCTGCCGCGGCGTCTGGTCCGCGAAGCCGGGCTCGCGCAACTTGATGAAATAGGCGTTCTCCGCAAACCGGCACGCATCCACGTAGAGGGGAATGCTGTGCCGCTGGCAGATCTCTTTCACCGCGCGGATGTTCGCCATCGAGACGGGCTGCCCGCCGCCGGAGTTATTCGTCACGGTCAGCATCACCAGGGGAATTCGCTTCGCGCCTACGCGCGCGATGAGCTCTTCCAGGCGCGCCGTGTCCATGTTCCCCTTGAAGGGATGCACCTTCGCCGGCTCGATCGCCTCCGGGATGGGCAGATCCACCGCCTCGGCGCCGACAAACTCGCAATTCGCTCGCGTGGTGTCGAAGTGCGTGTTGTTCGGCACCACGTCGCCCTTCTTGCACATCACACTGAACAGGATGCGCTCGGCCGCGCGCCCCTGGTGCGTCGGAATCACGTGCTTGAATCCGAAGATGGCCTGCACGGATTCGCGGAACCGCGTGAAGCTCGGCGAGCCTGCGTAGGATTCGTCCCCGCGCATCATCGCCGCCCACTGCTCGGTGGACATGGCCCCAGTGCCCGAGTCGGTGAGCAGGTCGATCAGGATGTCCTGCGAGGGAATCAGAAAGAGGTTGTAGCCGGCGGCCGCGAGCAGGCGCTCGCGTTCTTCCCGCGTGGTTTGCCGGATCGGCTCCACCGTCTTAATACGGAACGGTTCGATGATGGTGCGGATGGGCATTGACTCGAAACTCTGGCGCTGTCCGCC
>Ga0233417_10000499_pt1 | contig 11771 bp, 10 predicted proteins | sample Sed_MG_FD_189023 | JGI IMG/M metagenome (GOLD analysis project Ga0233417, IMG submission 189023) | Sediment microbial communities from Lake Towuti, South Sulawesi, Indonesia - Sediment_Towuti_2014_0.5_MG | ecosystem: Environmental > Aquatic > Freshwater > Lake > Sediment | place: Indonesia... | reverse complement strand
AAAGCGGCCGACCCAGAACTCGCCTGTTACGGCGTCGAAACCAGGTGGGCTCTTTGGCGCGTCCTGCATAGCGGCCAGCAGTGCCGGTGAATACTCGATCTTGAGCCGCAAGTGAGGCGGCAGGCGCTGCGCAGGGTCTTGGGGGTCAGGTGCATCACGGTCAAAGGTGAAGGTCGTATTGCCGATGCGGGTCACCGTCTCGCCCCAGAGGTACTTGTCTTCCAGGTAGGTGATGGCGGCAGCCAGCGAGGTGGGTTCAGCTACGTAAATACCTTCGGGCGAATTCTCGCTTTCATGAACCTGCAGGGCCAGGCCGACCGGGCCTTGCACCCGCGTCGGCGTGCGTACCACGATCGCCTTGGTGGGGGAGAGGGCAGGCGATGGCGTCCCGCTTACCAAGGGTGTCGGCTGGGGTGTGTCGGTAGCCGATGGTGCCGGTGTCGGTGAAGCGGTAGCCGACGGAGTTAACGTAGCCGTCGGGGTTGGCGTAGCTGTAGCCGTGGCGGTAGGAGTCGGGGGAGGGCTGGGAGGCTGGGTTGATGTGAGATCAGCCACCAGCGGGGCAGGTGTAGGCTGGGAAGTGAGCTGTCCCGATCCGAAGACCAGTCCGAACGTGGCTGCTGCACCCCCACTCAGAAACGCCAGCACAATAGCGATGACGGCAATCACCCGAACCGGGAAGCGACGTTTCGTTGCCTGCTCCAGCTCCAGGGGCGCGACAGCCGAAAATGCCTGGGTGGTAAATGCCACCGTCAGGCGGCTACGGGCCCTTTGTAGCGCCTGCAGCATTTCGTCAGCACTTTGAAAGCGATCGCTGGGTCTGCGCTGGAGGGCCTTTATGAGCAACGGCCGCACCGGCTCCGGGAACATGCTGAGGTGCTCCATGACCTCGCTGCTATCGCCGTTGGCGAAGAGAGGATTGAAGACGAGCGGCTCCTGCAATTCGCCGCTCATCATCTCGTAGAGCACGACCCCCAGCGAATAAAGGTCTGAGACAGGGGCGATGACTGAGGAGCTAGAGGCCTGCTCGGGGGACAAATAGATGAGGGTACCCACCACATTATCGCTGGGTGTCAGGCGTTCTTCTTGCAGTTGCAGCGCAATGCCAAAGTCACCGATCTTGGCGACGGGCAGGCTGTCCCCGCGCGAGAAGAACATCACGTTGGCTGGCTTCACATCTCGGTGGACGATCCCCTTGCTATGGACCGCTCGCAGCCCCTTGCACACGTCAATGGCCACCGACAGGGCTTCATATGGGGTCAGGGTCCCTTCCAACTGCAGTACCTGGGCCAGCGTGCCCGCGTCTGCATACTCCATCACCATATAGTGCTGGCCGTCTCTCTCGGCGATGTCGTAGACCGTGAGCACGTGCGGCTCACGAATGCTGGCGATCACAGTAGCTTCCCGCATGAAGCGGCTGACAGCCGCTGGATCGGCTGCCAGGCGGGGTAGAAGCTGCTTGATCGCCACGGGGCGGTTCAGCATTCGGTCGTTGGCCAGGTACACTCTCCCCCAGCCGCCGCTGCCTAGCAGCCGCACTAGTTCATAGCGATCAAGTATAACGTCACCGGGACCGTGTAGCTTTTCAGGAGTCATACTGTTAATATTGGTTCGGCTCAGCCCAATTTCGCCGCAGTCCAGGATTTGCCACCGAGCTAAGTCAATCCTCTAATACGCACCGGAGAGGTAAACGGAAAAGCGCGATAGGAAACTAAAAAGAACCCACCATGCCTATTATAGCAAATAGCTCCATTAGAATCAATTCCCAACTTGTGCGCCTGTGTCAGAAGAGATCCGGCGAAGCCTAATACCTCGCCTGACCCGCTGGGGGTGAGCCTGTTTCCCCAGCGCCCGGCAGATCTCTACAGCCCGATCGCCAATTCATCTCGGTTCCATCTTTTGTTGGTAAGATACACGCCCCGCTGCGGAGGGCAGGCAAAGGCGGTAAGGAATTTGGCGGGCGGAAATCGATGGGTTCTAGCTCTTGTCGTCCGGCCAGAGCGGCAAAAGGTAAAACTTCAGATCACCAACACACTTTCGAACCGAATCAAGGTAATCTGTTCTTGACGGCGGGCGTCTCGCCGAGTACAATAGGCCAGCAAGAGATAGACGCTGGATATTTAACCGTAGGTGAAGAAGATGCCCCTGTACGAGTATTATTGTGCCGACTGTCGCACTAAATTCGAAGCGCTGCGCTCTATGAGCAAAGCAGACGACCCTATTCAGTGCAAGCATTGTGAAAGTATGCAGACATCGCGAGCCATTTCGTTATTTGCTGCATTCAGCAAAGGGAATGGCGGGGCCACGCAGACAATCGCCGGAGCAGGTGGTGGCTGTGGAAGCTGCGCGGGTGGAAGCTGCGGTAGCTGCGGCATCCACTGAAGTGACCAGCCCAGGGGTGCCCGACCCGGCTTGTGGCAGGGAGAAAGCAGCCAGCTTTTTGAGATTATCCCCCAGCGACAACAAAACACCACCGATTTTCCCAACGGAGTCGGCGGTGTCTTTTTTTCGCAATTTTGGATTGCCTGGTGCTTCTCGTCTTCGCCGGGGGACTGGTCTATCTGCGGCGCTGGCCGCGCAACGGTATACGGACGAGGGCCGCCATGGGTGGGCGAGTCACTAGCCAAATCGCTCCACTCAAAGCCAGCATCAAGCCTGTTGCGGTCAAAATCGCCATGCTTACCTCCATGCCGCTACTCATTTCCCAACTCTAGCTCTCTTGAGCAACCACCCCAAGTGTAGCACGCGCTTGTGCTGATGTAAATAGCCCTTTGCTACCAACGCCCTTGCGCGGCACTGCCATTCTGGTGGTCGATCACACGAGTGGGTCACACTCGCGAATGAATGCCTCGGCTTTTTCCACCAGGTCGCGGCTGCCGATGAAGAGAGGGGTTCGCTGATGCAGGGTGGCTGGCTGGATATCGAGGATGGGTTGGCGACCGTCGGAGGCGTAGCCACCAGCCTGTTCGGCTATGAAAGCCAGCGGGATGGCTTCGTAGAGCAGGCGCAGCTTGCCGTGCGGCTGCTTAGGATTCAACCGATCAGCCGGGTAATAGAATACTCCGCCGGATAGGAGATTGCGGTGAAAGTCTGCCACCAGGGAACCGATGTAACGCATGGACAAAGTCTTTTGGGGCCCCTCACGGCTGTGCAGCCAGTCAGTATAGTGCTGCACGCCCTCCGACCAATACCGCTGATAGCCCAGATTAGCGCTGAAATACTTGGGCTTGTCTGGAATGCGGATATTGGGATGAGAGAGGAGGAACTCACCCACGCTGGGGTCCAGGGTGAAGCCGTGCACCCCATGGCCGGTGGAATAGACCAGCATGGTGCTTGACGCGTAAACAAAGTAGCCAGCCGCAACCAACTCTCGCCCTTTTTGCAGGCAGTCCTCAAGCGTACCGCGGCCGTCCTGCGTCTGGCGATGGTAGATGGAAAAAATCGTGCCAACACTGACGTTGTAGTCTATGTTGGAAGAACCGTCCAGCGGGTCGAACAGCAGCACGTACTTGCCGATCGGGAAGCGCTCAGGGATGGGAATCACCTCAGGGTGTTCCTCGGAAGCCATCACAGCCAATCGGCCGGTGTGGTCATTCAGGCGATAAAGGGTGCGATCAGCAAACTTGTCTAGCTTCTGCACCTCCTCGCCGTGGATGTTTTCCTCACCAGTGCTGCCCAGAATTTCGGCCAGGCCAGCCCGGGTGGTCCGGCTGGCAATGATCTTGCCCGCCAGGGCCAAGTCATAGAGCAGGTTGGTCAAGACCCCAGTCGCCTCTGGGCGGGTTTGTTGCTGCTCCAGGATAAAGCGTTCGATGGTAGTAATTTGGCCGGGAACGCCGGTATTGATACTCATATCGGTTTGCCCCTCCATGCCATTCAACATAAGTCACGTCGGCCCGGTGATTGTAACATAGCCATGCTCGACCGGCAAGTGAGGTTTGTTTCTCACCCCAAAACATGATTGACATTCAGGAAGTTTTAGGATAATATTAGAACAAATTTGCGACCCACTTTCACCGCTGAGGGAGGAGGCACTCTATGTATCAAAAAGTGATCATTGTGGGCAATCTTGGGCGAGACCCCGAGATGCGCTACACCCCCGACGGCACACCTGTAACCGATTTTTCCGTGGCTTCTACCCGGCGCTGGACCAGCCCGGATGGTAGCCAGGGCGAAGAAACCACGTGGTTTCGGGTCACGGCCTGGCGCAAGTTGGCCGAAACTTGTAATCAGTATCTATCAAAAGGACGCCAGGTCCTGGTTGAGGGGCGCTTAAATCCTGATCGGGAGACCGGCGGCCCCCGCGTCTGGGCGCGTAGCGATGGCACCCCTGGTGCTTCTTACGAGGTGACAGCCACGACCGTGAAGTTCCTGGGCAGTCGTGGAGAGGGGGCTGATACTTCGGTTTCCTACCGTGAGCCTCCGCCACCAGACCTGGGCGAGGACGAGATTCCCTTCTGATCTAGGGGCCATTTCACCTTAACAGCAAATTCTCACCACGATATGTGGCACCGCCGGTTGAGCTCTGATACCGGGCGGTTAAGCTCTCACGGGTAGGGGTGGCTGGACCAAGTCGAGCCGCCCCTATCTGCTTTGATGGACATAATGAGGGCCCCCGGCGGGCCACAGCATAGGCCAATAGTCCTATTTTCGCCCACGGCCAGAGACACCCATTGAAATTCGTTGCAGGCTGTGCTACAATCCATATGCCGGACCATTAAAATCCAGCCAGGCGAGGAGGATGGCGTGGGTGTTAGCAACGATCCCCAGTTGCCGCCGGATGGGCTCGAGTTGACTCGCAGGCAACTTGACGTGGTCTTAGCCATTGACCGCCTGCGTGATACGGCGCCAGAGCCCTCAACCTTGCTGACGTCCATCGTCAAGTTGCTGGCCGACAAGTTTCAGGCGGATTTCTGCCTGTTGTGCCTCCTGGATCGCGAGACGCGAGAGCTGGAACTAAAGAGTGTCAGCGAGCGGAGAGGCCATATGAGCCGCGCAAGCCCGGAGGCCGTGCGCAGCCTGGCCTGGCAGGTGCTTGAGGCCGGTGATGTAGTCATCTGGCAGGAGAATGACCTGCCGCCTGCATGGCACGCCCTGGCCGTTGAGGACACAGAGAGCGCTATGTTTGCGCTCCCCTATGAGAGCCACGAGGCTTCCGCGCAGGCCTCAGGCTCTGGACAACTCGCGGGGGTTCCTGTTTGCCTGGGCGAGGAACGATTGGGAGTGCTGTTGCTCGCTCGCTCCGAAGCTCCTTTTACGCAAGGTGACGTAGTGCTACTGAAAGCCGCCGAGAGCCAGATTGACTCGGCCGTGATGCAGACCTATGCTCACTACGAGCTTGAGCAGCGTAACCTGGAACTGGAGACAATCTACCGGGTGGATCGCATCCGTGATCAGAATCTATCCTTTGATGATATGCTCAACGCTGTTCTCCACGAGTTGTGCACGGTCATCAAGGCGGCTATGGGTTTTGTTATGCTCTACGACCGGACGGGGCAGCGGCTCGAACTGCGTGCCTCGACTCACGACAATCTCTTCCGGGTGGCGCCAACCTTCGACATCATAGACCAGGCAGCAAACGAGGCATTGCAGCGGGCGCGCCTGGTGTGCTACAATGAGCTGGGGGGTGCGTTGCACTCGCTGATGTGCATCCCTCTCATTTTGCGTGACGAGATCATCGGTGTGTTGGGTGTGACCGATGGCGACGGAGGACGTGGCTTCAACAGCGAGGACTGTCGCCTGCTGACTGCCATCGCCAGCCAGATGGACACGGCGATTTTTGAGAGCTTGGAGCGAGTCCGTCTGCGGCGGGTATTGGGTCGAGCTGTAGACCAGCGGGTGATGGAGCGGATCCTGGCCAACCCTGACGTGGACTTTCTCAAGGGAGAACGTTCGGTGCTGACGGTGCTCTATGCCGATATCCGGGGCTCCACGCGCTTGGCCGAACGCACTGATCCTGAACTATTAGTCGGCTTCATCAACGATTACTTGAGCCGTATGACCGAGGTCATTCTTTCAAACCAGGGCACGCTGGACAAGTTTGTGGGAGATGAAGTGATGGCTCTCTTTGGCGCCCCCTTCCCGCAGCCTGATCACGCCTTGCGAGCGGTGCGGGTTGGCCTGGAGATGCAGCGGGCACACCAGGGGGTCATGGAGAGCTGGAATGCACGCGGAGTTGAGGCTGCACCTATCGGCGTTGGTATCGCCACGGGCGAGTTGATCGTGGGGGAGATGGGCAGCGCTCAGCGGAGCGATTATACCGTCATTGGGCGGGCAGCCAACCTGGGAGCGCGCATCTGTGCCGTGGCGCAAGCGGGACAGGTGCTAGCCAGCCAGGCGACCTACGACTTGGTGATGAGTCGCGTGGAGGCTACTCCCATCCATGGGTTGGCACTAAAGGGGGTAGGCGGCCAGGTCACCGTCTATGATGTGACGCGCATCCTGGACTGATGTGTCCCTCCATTGGGACCAGTTGCGACCCTACGCCTCAGTTGAAGTAGCGCAAGCGATGGTTGTGGAACCCCTCACCGCGCCGGCCACTCACAAGCGGCAGATCATATGACTGAAATCATCGAATCGAGTGTCATCAGCGGGGTCAAGTTCGCAAAGTTACAGGCTTGGGCAGATGATAGGGGCTATTTTTTGGAGACGTTCCGCAAAGAATGGTTTCCTGAGCGGAGTTGGGACGTCGTCCAAACCAATTGCAGTTACAGTCAGGCTGGCGTGCTGAGGGGGTTGCACTATCATCGCCACCAGGTCGACTACTGGTTCGTGCCCCGCGGAATCATCCGGGTGGCGGTAGTAGACCTGCGTCGTTCATCGCCTGGCTGGCGGACGAGCCAGACTCTTGAAATTGGTGATCATAACCCTGTAGGGGTTTTCATCCCGCCGGGAGTGGCCCATGGCTTTGTTGCCCTCACAGAGGCCTGGCTGACCTACCTAGTAGACAACTATTACGATGGTGATGATGAGTATGGGGTGGCTTGGAACGATCCGGCCCTGGGCGTTGACTGGGGCTGGAGTGAGCCAATCTTGTCATCTCGTGATCGCCAGAATCCGTTGCTGAAGGATATTCCTCTCTATCAACTGCAGGATTAGACATTCGGGATGGTGAGCAGAGATTGTCCCCGCCTGCCCGTGCGCCCCAGGGGCTTGGCGGGAAGTAGCGGTGAGTGGTTAATGCCGCACGTTCCTGGCAACGGAATACTCTGATTAAGAAGGTAGTTGCGATGCGATTTCTCGTTACGGGCGGAGCTGGCTTCATCGGTTCGGCTCTGGCCAACCGTCTTGCGCATGAGGGGCACCACGTGCGGGTCATAGACGACCTGAGTGCCGGTGACCCACGCCGCCTCCTGCCCGAGGTCAATTTCACGCGCGGCAGTGTGACTGACAAGCCCAAGCTCTGGGCATTGCTCAACAAGGTGGACTGCGTCTATCACCTCGCGGCGCGGGTGTCGGTGCCTGAGTCGGTCCTTTATCCCAGGGAGTATGAGACGACGAATGTGGGCGGAACCGTGGCCCTGATGGAAGCCATGCGCGATGCGGGCGTACAGCGCGTAGTTTTAGCCTCATCCGGGGCCATCTACGGCGAACAACAGCGTCAACCAGTGACAGAAGACATGCCCCCTCGCCCGACGTCTCCCTATGCGGTCAGCAAGTTGGCCTCTGAGTATTATGTCAGAACCATTGGCAGCCTGTGGGGCATTGAGACAGTGGCTTTGCGCATCTTCAATGCCTATGGCCCCGGCCAGACGATCCCGCCTGTCCACGCGCCAGTCATCCCCCAATTTATGCAGCAGGCGCTGGGTGAGGGATCGCTGGTGGTCTTTGGGGATGGCCAGCAGACGCGCGATTTCGTGTACATTGACGATGTTGTCGAGGCGTTGGTGCGAGCCGCTACGACTCAAGGCGTGGACCAGCAGGTCATCAATGTAGGTCTGGGTCGGGAGACAAGCCTGAACCAGCTCGTGCAGGCCATTGAACGGGTGACCGGGCGTGAGGCGTATGTACTGCACGTGCGGGCCGAGAGTGGGGGCGTCAGCCGGCTGGTAGCTGATCTGACCCAGGCCCGCCGCTGGCTGGAATATGAGCCTAAACTAGACCTGGTGGCCGGCTTGGAGCTCCTTCTGGAGCGTGATCCAACGTTTCAGATGGCGGCCGGGGGGGTTGAGTCTAAGAAGCGTTGAGGGTTCGGACCGGTCCCAAGAAATTCTCAGGTTAGCCCCAAGCCCGATCTAGGCGTTTCCCAGTTTGAATTCCTCGTGAATGCGTCGTACAGCTTCGTCACCATCACCATAAGCGACTACCAGCGAGATATTGTACTCGCTGGAGCCTTGGGCAATGGCGATGACGTTGATGTGGTGAGCTCCCAGGGCCCCGAAGATGCGCGACGCAATGCCGGGTGTCCCCTTCATGCCAGCGCCGACAACGGCCAGGATGACAATGTTGTCCTGGGCCCAGATGCGCTAGATGTCCCGGCGTTCAAGTTCGCGGCCCATCTCCTGCTCCAGGGCAGCTATGACTTTGGCTGCCTCAGGGGAGGGCACCACAAAGCAGATGCTCTGCTCGGATGACGATTGGCTGATCATCAAGACGCTGGTGCCGGTGCGCGCAACGGCGCCGAAGGTACGGGCTGCCACCCCGGGTACCCCGATCATGCCTGCCCCCTCTATCGTGATCAGGCTCAGCCCCTTGATGGCCGTGATGGCCTTAACCGTCTGGTTCGCCCCGTCGGGGTCCTTGGTGATCAGCGTACCGGGGTGTTCGGGCTGGAAGGTGTTCAGAATACGCACCGGGATGACCGAACGTCGGACCGGGCGGATGGCCTGGGGGTGCAATACTTTGGCTCCAAAGTATGCCATTTCGCCTACCTCGGCATAAGACAGGCGGGGTATGGTGCGCGCGGAGGGGACCACGCGCGGGTCAGCGGTCATCACTCCATTGACGTCCGTCCAGATCCAGACCTCGTCGGCGCCCAAAGCACGTCCCAGGATAGTGGCCGAATAGTCGCTGCCGCCACGCCCCAGCGTAGTAGGGATGCCCTGCTCGGTCGCACCGATGAACCCCGTCACCACAGGCACCTTGCCCGCATTGATGAGAGGGTTGATCAGAGCCTGGCTATGTTCGGCGGTGTGAGGCATCAGGGGACTGGCCGACCCATAGCAATCGTCGGTTATGATGAGTTGGGTCGCGTCTATGGCTTGAGCGGGGATATTGTGTCGCTCCAACACGGCTGACACTTGACGCGCGCTCATGCGCTCCCCCATGCCGGCAATGACGTCCAGGGCGCGTGGTGTGAGCTCTCCCAGCACGCAGATGCTGTGGCATAGAGAATCGAATTCGTCCAACAGCGCTCTGATCTCCGCGGAGAGTGGGCCTTGCCACCGGGAATCGGCCAGGAATGCTTCAATAACCTCCGCGTGCTTGGCCCAGATTTGCTCATGTGCGCGGAGGCCGGTGCTGACGTCGCCCGCCTCCGCCTGTCGCGCACCGTTCAACAGCAGGTCGGTGACCCCGCTCATGGCGGAGACAATCACTATGACCTCATCGCCCTGAGCGCGTGCCTTCTTGATTATGCCGACCACGCGCTGCAGGGCGGCCACGCTCCCCACCGAGGTCCCCCCAAACTTCATGACGATAAGCATCTGCTAAGCACCTCCTGGCTTACTGGGTGTAGCCTTTGTTTGGTTCCTTGTTACGATGCAGCACGAGTACCTGCATATCACCAGGCGCAGGCCTGTCTCCAGCTATGGGCAGCCTTTAGCAGGCATAAATCAGGGTACCCAGGACTCGGCACATTCAGATTAGTCCGTTGTTTCCGTCTTTAGCCAAGTCAAACGCGCAGGGCGCTAGACACCAACGTATTTCGAGTAAAGTGAGCGCGCCAGCGACTCATCGCTGGTGCCCTTGATAATGGCACGCGCGTCAGCAAACAGGGTGATCTCGAACCCGTCGACTTTGAAGCGGACCAGGTAGTCGTTGTGCGCGGTAATCTGGCTCACCGCTCCCAGGCGATCAAGCATATCGGCCAGCGGCAGTTGGTGGGTGCCCGGCACGCGGATCTGGACAGCGTCGCGCCCGCACAGGCTGACGGCCTGCGCCCCTGATGGCTGTTCCAAGAATTCGTATCTATGTAACCCGCAGGTGGGACAGTCAGGGCGCGGTGTGCCGCTATCGAAAACCTCAAACATGTTTTCCCAGACATCCGCGTGGATAATGCCTGGGTTACGCTTGCCTTCGCCAACCAACAACTTGATGCCTTCGGCGGCGGCAATGCCGGCCAGGACTGTCACAATCGGCCCCACGATCCCGGCCGTGTCACAGGTGGCCGTTGCACCTGGCGGTGGCGAGTCGGTGAAGAGACAGCGCAGGCAGGGGGTTTGATGGGGCACAATTGTCATGGTCATGCCGTAGCTGGCGACTACCCCACAGTACACCCAGGGGATGGCGTGCTTGACACACACATCGTTGATGAGGTAGCGCGCTTCAAAGTTGTCGGTGCCGTCCATCACCATGTCTGCGCCGACCAGCAACTCTTCCGCGTTCTCGGTATTCAGGTCAGCTACCACGCCGGTGATGTGTATCTGGCTGTTGATACGCTGCAGCTTGCGCTCAGCGGCAACGGCTTTGGGTAGATTGGCCAGCAGGTCATCTTCGTCGTAGAGGGCCTGCCGCTGCAGATTATTGAGCTCGATGAAGTCGCGGTCGACCAGGGTCAAATGGCCCACCCCGGCGCGCACCAAACGGTCGGCGATGGCCGTACCATCTGCCCCACAGCCAACCAGCACCACGTGAGAGGCCAGTAACCTTTTTTGGCCCTCCTCCCCGATGCCAGGAAAGATAAGCTGCCGGGCATAACGAGCGTAATCTTTAGCCATATCTCTCGAGTATACGTCAGCCGGAGGGCGTGGTCAAAACGATCTCGTCTACGATCTCCAGGGGTTCCTGAATGAAGCGCTTCACCCCTTCCTCGGCCAGTGACCAGACGCCGGTATTGAAGGGCCGACCCTCATGGACGGAGGCAATGAGGTAATATGATCCTTCCCAGGCCCAGGCGATATCGGTCTGCGAGGGGATTGGCGGCCAGTCAGGGTGCGAATGGTAGAAGCCGATCACAATCAATCCTGCCGCATCGGCCTGTTTCTCAATCTGCACAAACTCTTTGGGGTCCATTTGAAAGCGGTCACTCCGCTCGGTATCCAGGTTGGTGCCTGGCACAACTCGATGCACCTGGCCGCCTTCCTCAAAGGAGCCTATCAGGAAGCCAAAGCACTCGCGGGGATAGCTGTCCGCAGCATGTACATAGATTCGCTTAAGTTGGGCGTCAGCAATCTTCATGTTCGTTAGGCGTGTGAGCCTGGCAACTGTTCAGGGATCACAAAGGGGAGTAACTCTGGCGATGACGAAGTCAGCAGCGTGGTCGTGCCAAAAGTAACATCCAAGGCACGAGCCAGATCCGCGATGAGGTCGTCCACGTTTTCGATACCTATGGCCAAGCGCACCAATGTATCCGAGATTCCTACCTCGGCGCGTTCCTCACTGGAGAGTTCGTAGTAGCTGAGTAAGGCGATCTGGCCTACCAAGCTCTCCACTCCTCCCAGGCTGGGACCAATGTAAGGGATTTGTAGCGCATCAATGAAACGGCCCGTTGTCTCAAGGTCGGCATTCAGTTCAAAGCTGATCACGCCGCCGAAGCCGCTCATTTGCTCGCGGGCAATCGCGTGATCTGGGTGGCTCAACAGGCCGGGATAGTAGACGCGATGCACCATAGG
>Ga0233417_10000498_pt1 | contig 11776 bp, 9 predicted proteins | sample Sed_MG_FD_189023 | JGI IMG/M metagenome (GOLD analysis project Ga0233417, IMG submission 189023) | Sediment microbial communities from Lake Towuti, South Sulawesi, Indonesia - Sediment_Towuti_2014_0.5_MG | ecosystem: Environmental > Aquatic > Freshwater > Lake > Sediment | place: Indonesia... | reverse complement strand
AGGTCCACGAACCCTACCAGATGCTAGGCCTGGTGGAGGACGATCTCAAGGAGGCGATGGGACTGGACGTGGACGGCGTCTTCGGCCGCAAGACCCTCTTTGGCTTCCCCAATGAGAACTTGAAGCCGTGGCGGATGGACGGCGGCCTGGAAGTCCTCGTCCCCGACGCCTTCCGCGTTACCAAAGACGCCAACGGCGACACGCTGATCTATCCCGAAGGGGATCTGACCGCGCCACCGAGCGGGAGGATGCCGAAGGGCGGCTACTTCTTTGACACCATCGTCCGGCAGGAGCCAATCGACGAGGAGAGGTTGAATCCGGAGGACAACATCGAGGAGTTTGGACCTCTCTCTGACGCGGACCTGGCCCACTACGCGTCTTCCGTCAGGGGAGCTTCCTCGAGCGGGCGCGCAGTGATGCTCGGCATGAGCGGGACGGCGTTCGGCGACATCGCGCTGGTGCCCGCGCCGTTTCTGAAGCGCCCCAAGGGGATCCGTGATGTGGCCGAGTGGTACATGACCACGAGCGCGCGCCGCGAGTACGTTCACGCGATCTTCAACCGGCAGTGCGAGATCGCCCTAGGGAATCTCCAGAAGCTGTACGAGGCCCTCGGAAACGCCGTCGACGCCGTGTTCCTGTGCGGGACGGACTTCGGCACGCAAAGCTCCTCGTTCTGTTCGAGGGAGACGTTTAACGAGCTGTGGTTCCCGTACTACAAGCAGGTGAACGGCTGGATCCACAAGCACACCACCTGGAAGACGTTTAAGCACTCTTGTGGATCGGTGGACCGGTTCATCCCGTCCTTCATCGAGGCCGGCTTCGACATTCTGAACCCAGTGCAGTGCTCGGCGGCGAACATGGGAGCCGAACACTTGAAGTCGGCTTACGGCGACCGGCTGGTGTTCTGGGGCGGCGGCATAGACACCCAGAAGGTGTTGCCGTTCGGGACGCCGGAGGAAGTTCGCGCGCAGGTGGTGGAACGGTGCGAGATCTTCTCAACGAACGGCGGCTTCGTCTTCAACTCGATCCACAATATCCAGGCGCGCACGCCGGTAGAAAACATCATCGCGATGATCGACGCGATCTACGAGTTCAACGGGGCAAAAGCGCCCGCCGCCTGAGTCAGAAGAACGGCGGTGGGCCAATCATCGGAAAGGCAGATCCAATGGCTGATCTTTCGAAACTTCCTGACGCAATTCTGACGGGTGATTCCAAGACGGCGGTGGCGGTAACCAAGGCGGCGCTGGCGGAAAACGCCGACCCGATGGAGCTGGTAACAAAGTATATGGTGCCGGCGATGGACGAGGTCGGGCGGCGCTTCGAGTGCGAGGAGTACTTCGTGCCGGAGCTGCTGCTGGCTGCTCGGGCGATGAAAGGTTCACTCGATCTCATCCGGCCGCTGCTGGCGGAGCGAGGCGCCGAACCGGCCGGTCGCGTGGTCATCGGCACGGTCAAGGGCGATCTGCACGACATCGGCAAAAACCTCGTTGCCTCGATGCTCGAAGGCGGCGGCTTTGAGGTCATTGACCTCGGCACCGACGTGGCGCCGGAGAAGTTCGTGCAGGCGGTGAAAGACCGCAACGCCAACATCGTCTGCTTGTCGGCGCTGCTGACCGTAACCATGCCTTCGATGAAGACCACGATCGAGGCACTGAGGACCGCCGGAGTCCGCGATCAGGTGAAGGTGATGGTGGGCGGCGCGCCGGTGACGCAACAGTACGCTAGCGACATCGGCGCCGACGGGTATGGGGACAACGCCAACGAGGCGGTCCGGTTGGCGCGCGCGCTGGTTGCCAGGTGAAACTGCTGCTGGAGCAGTTGCTCGTCGAGCGTGTGACTCTGACTGACGGGGCGCTCGGCACGGAACTGCAAAAGCGCGGACTCGCCGCCGGCGAACCTGGCGACCTTTGGAATCTCGCCCATCCGGAGCGCGTGGAGGAAGTAACGCGCTCCTACGTCGAAGCGGGCAGCCGCATTGTTCTCACCAACACGTTCCGTTCGAACCGGGTCACTCTTGCCCGCTACGGGCTCGCGGAGAAGGCCGTGGATCTGAACCGGGCCGGCGCGGCCGTGGCAATGCGCGCGGCCGGTGACCGCGCGTGCGTCTTCGGCTCCATCGGACCCACGGGCAAGCTGCTGATAACGGGAGAAGTGACCCCGGAAGAGGTGGTGGGCGCGTTCGTCGAGCAGGCGCGGGCACTGGCCGAAGCGGGGTTGCACGGAATCGTCATTGAGACCATGGGCGATCTCGAAGAGGCGCGCCTTGCCGTCGCCGCCACCCGACGCACCGGGTTGCCGGTCGCGGGTTGCATGGTTTTCGACTCCGGCAAGAACAAGGACCGCACATTGATGGGGGCCACGCCCGAACAGGTCGCCGAGGCACTCTCAGAAGCGGGCGCGGACATCGTCGGCGCCAACTGCGGCCAGGGCATCGCCGGCTATGTCGCTATTTGCCGGCGCTTGTGTGCGGCCACGGACCGCCCGGTGTGGATCAAGCCCAATGCAGGGCTTCCTCAACTCATCGAGGGCAGAACCGTTTATGCGGGTTCCCCGGAAGAGTTCGCCCGCTGCGCACCGGAACTTGCGCAGGCCGGCGCACGCTTCCTGGGCGGCTGCTGCGGCACAAATCCGGACCACATCCGGGCATTGCGCCAAGCTCTCGCCCAAAACCGGTGACAGGCTACGCAATCCCCGACTTCCCATGCCGGCGTCTGAATTCGGGAATTGCGTAGCCTGTCACCGGTTCTCCGGGAGATACACTGGGATCTCATGGCGGTTGCTTCGGACAAGGCCGGCGTGAAGTCGGTTGGCAGGCTCGCGGAGTCGCTCGGGGTGAAGGAGTGCCTCCAGTGGTTCACACGTGAAAAGCAGTGGATCAACGAGCAGCATCTCCGTCTGTGCCGCATTCCGGCGCCAACCTTCCTGGAGCAGCAGAGGGCCGAATGGATGGCCGAGCAGCTTTGCGCGCTCGGCTGCACGGTGCAGATCGATATCGCCGGCAACGTGATCGCCCGGCCCGAGGGATATGGCGAAGGCCCGCTGGTCGGGCTGACGGCACACCTCGACACAGTGCTCGCTCCGCGCAACCCGGAGGAGATCCGCGTGGAGGCCGACGGCCGGTTTTTCGGCCCGGGAGTCGCCGACAACGGTTCGGGCTTGGCGGCGCTGCTGGCCGTGGCCGGCACCCTGAAGAACTCCGCGAAGATTGACGGCCTGCGCAGCGGACTGGTGCTGGTGGCCAACGTCGGCGAAGAGGGAGAAGGCAACCTGAGCGGGATGCGCTTCCTGTGCCATCAGTCACCGCTGGCCCGCGACCTGCGGGCTTTCGTCGTCCTCGATGGCCCCGCGATGGACCACATTACTTGTGAGGCGCTCGAGTGCCGCCGCTTCGAGATCACGTTCCACGGCCCGGGCGGTCATAGCTGGAGCGATTACGGCGTCGGCAATCCGGTCCACGCGCTCAGCCGCACGGTGGCGATATTCTGCGAAAACCTGCCGAACGGAGGATCGGGCGCTGGGCCGCGATCCACGTTCAATTTCGGAGTCATTGAAGGCGGCGCCAGTATCAACTCGATTCCGACGATGGCCCGGGCGAAGCTGGACATCCGTTCGGAGAAATCGCAGCGGATGGACGAACTGGTGTCGAAGCTGACCGCCGCGGTGGAGCAGGCAACCGAGGCCGAGAACGAGCGCGCCACCAGCGGCAAAGTCACGTCCCGCATTCGGGAGATCGGCGCGCGCCCCGGCGGGCGTTTGCCTGAGGATGCCTCGATTCTCGGCTACATTCGCGCGGTCGATTCCCACTTGGGCATTCGAGCCCGCCCGGACTGTGCCTCCACCGACGCCAACATCCCCCTCTCGATGCGGCTGCCGGCTATCTCGATCGGCGCCGGCGGGCGAGGCGGAGGCGCCCACACCACGTCGGAATGGTTTCATCCGGAGGGACGGGACCTCGGCCTCAAGCGGATTCTGCTCACCCTTCTCCTGCTGATGCGCGACCACGAACTCGCCGAAACCGGAGGATGAGCCGCACAAGCCCAATTCCCCTATGGTGGGCAGACCTGGCGCTCGCCTTCATCGCTCTCATCTGGGGCGCCACGTTTGTGCTTGTGAAGCGAGCGCTCGACGATGTCTCGGCGCTGCTGTTCCTCGCGTTGCGATTCACCCTGGCAACCGCCGCGCTGGCGATCGCCTTTCGCGGCCGGTATGGGACTGCCCGGGCCGGCCACAAGCTGGGGTTTGGGATGATCGCCGGCCTGTTCCTCTTTCTTGGCTACGTCTTTCAGACGATCGGGCTCCGCCACACCACCGCATCGAAGTCGGCGTTCATCACCGGGCTGTCGGTCGCCATGGTGCCTTTGTTCGCCTCGCTCGTCTACAAGAAAGCGCCAGCCGCTTCCGAGTGGGTCGGGATAGCGACGGCCACCGTCGGTATGGCTCTGCTGACGCTGCCGCCGGGCCAGTTGCGGATCGGTCTCGGCGACTCGCTCACCGCGGGCTGCGCGGTGGCGTTCGCCGTTCACATCGTCGCCGTGGGCCACTACTCACCGCGCATCGGGGTGGAGAGCCTCAGCCTGATCCAGGTGGCCACCGCTGCTCTGTTGGGGCTGGCGACTTTCTGGTGGGCGGAGACGCCGCGTGTGAAATGGACCCTGGAGTTCATGCTGGCCCTTGCGGTCACGGCGCTGCTGGCAACCGCCCTGGCTTTCACCTTGCAGGCCTGGGCGCAAAAACATACGACCGCCACGCACACGGCGCTGGTTTTTGCCTTGGAGCCGGTGTTTGCGTGGCTGACCTCCTACCTGGTCGCCGGGGAAACGCTGACCGGCCCGGGTGTGGCCGGGGCAGCGCTCATCCTCGGAGGAATTCTGATGGTCGAGCTGAAACCGATCCGGGCCGCTACGCATCCATCGGGATAGACCGGGTCTCCTATCCCATTGCTCTATAATGAGAAGAAGAGTGGTTCCCGGAGTCAAAATCCATGAGTATGTTCGATAAGATTCGTCAACAGAAGCTCCTTTCCTTCACGCTTCTGCTGTTCACCCTCTCGGTGGGCATTCTGATCGGAACGTTGATCAGCACCGGCGTGAGAGCCGAAAAAGGGCAGGCCGCCACGGACGCGACGCCACTGGCCATCCCTAATCCGCAGCAGCTCTCCACTGCCTTCACCCAACTGGCCAAGCGCCTCGAGCCCTCGGTGGTAAACATCACCAGCAAGTACGGCATCGACGAGGAGAAGCAGATGTCTCGCCGCCGCCGGCCGGCGCCCAACCAGGAGGACGAGGAAGGGATGGATTTCTTCCACCGGTTCTTCGGTCCGTTCCGCGATTTCCCGCAGCAAATGCCTTTCCGGCGCCGGTCGGGAGGTTCGGGCGTGATCGTGGACGCCAACGGTTACATCCTCACCAACAACCACGTGGTCGAGGAAGCTGACCAGATCAAGGTGAAGCTCAATGGGGACCAGAAGGAATACGATGCCAAGCTCATCGGAACGGACCGCGAGACCGACCTGGCGATCCTCAAGATCGAAGCGGGAAGGAAGCTCCCGGTGGCGAAGATCGGCAACTCCGATGCCGTGCAGGTCGGGGACTGGGCGGTCGCCATTGGCTCGCCGTTCGGTCTGGAAGCGACGGTCACGGCCGGCATCATCAGCGCCAAGGAGCGCGATCTCCTCGGGGCCGAGCAGTTCCAGCACTTCCTCCAGACCGACGCGGCCATCAACCCCGGCAATAGCGGCGGCCCGCTGTTGAACATCAACGGCGAGGTGATCGGAGTCAACACAGCGATTGCGACCGCCAGCGGCGGCTACCAGGGTGTCGGCTTCGCCCTCCCGATCAACACGGCGGTCAAGGTCTACAACCAGATCATCCGCAGCGGCCGGGTGACCCGCGGATCCATCGGCGTGCAGTTGCTCCCCCGGCCGGATGAGGCGCTGCTGAAGGTGTACGGCTCTTCTTACGGCGCGTTCGTGCAGAGCGTCGAGCCCGGCAGCCCGGCCGATAAAGCCGGTCTCAAGGCCGAGGATCTCATCCTCGCTTTCGACGGCAAGAAGATCGAGAGCAGCGATGATCTAGTGAACATGGTCGCCGATTCGGAAGTGGGCAGGACCGCGACGCTGACCATCATTCGCGGAGGTCAGAAGAAGGAACTTCTGGTGACCATCGGCGACCGCGTCAAAGTGTGGGCCTCCAACCCGCGCATCTCCGGGCGGGAAGCGGAGGAACCGTCATCCGGTGAGGACGCCCAGGCCAAGTTTGGCCTGTATGTGCGCAATCTTGGAGAGGCGGACCGCGAAGATCTCGGATACGAGGGCGAAGGCGGGGCCCTGATCACAAAAGTAGATCCCGGTACATTCGCCGAGGACATCGGCTTGTTGCCGAACGACATCGTGGTTTCGATAAACCGGCAGCCGGTAAAGACGGTGGACGACATCCGCCGAATTCAGTCTTCCCTCCGGCCCGGCGACGCGGTCGCTTTCCGCGTCGAGCGGAATCTCGCCGCGCTGCGCGGCAGGCGCAGCCCGCAATGGACAAGCGTGTACGTGGCCGGAACGCTGCCACCAAAGGACTGAGTTGGGTGCGGGTGTGCCCTCAGGTACACCGACGGGCATGCGCACATCCGCCCTGCTAGACTGAAACTTGTGCTTGCGTAAGGCCGCCCTTATCGTCCTTGTGCTGTGGGTGGCCGGCTTCGGGCTGGCTGGCGCGACCGGTACCCGAAAGACGCCGGCCAAGCCCCCTTCCACTTCCAAGAAGACCGCCAGCAAAATCCCTGGCGTCGCGTCCTCGGCCAAGGCGACGACCGCCACCAAGCCAGTCATTACCCGGAAGGCCTCAACCCGAGGAAAGAAGAAGGGTACGCGGAGGCGTCGCACGCCGAGTTGGCGGCTGGGCCAGCAGACTCCGAAGCCGGAGCGATACAGGGAGATCCAGCGGGCGCTCATCGACCGCGGGTACTTGTCCGGCCCGGCTACCGGCGAATGGGGACCGGAATCGATGGATGCCTTGCGCCGTTTCCAGTCGGATCAGAAGCTGGAGGCCAGCGGCAAGCTCGACTCTCTGTCCCTGATTGCACTTGGCCTCGGACCGAAACGAAACCCGGCGAATCCAAATGGGCGGGCGATCCCCGCCGAAACGAAAGGACAGCCATGATCATTGGAGTCCCCAAGGAAGTCAAGGACCACGAGACGAGAGTGGGGCTCGTGCCGAGTGGCGCCACCGCGCTCAAGGAGGCGGGTCATACCGTGCTGGTGGAGGCAGGCGCGGGCTTAGGCAGTTCAATTTCCGACGACGAGTACATCGAAGCGGGCGCGCGGATTGTGCCCTCGCCCGCGGAGACCTGGGGCCGCGCTGACTTGGTCGTGAAAGTCAAGGAACCGCAAGCCTCCGAGTACGGGTTCTTGCGGCCGGGGCTTACCTTGTTCACTTATCTCCACCTTGCGCCGCTCCCCGAGCTGACCGACAAGTTGCTTGAGGCCAAAGTGAACGCGGTGGCCTACGAGACGATTCGGGAGGCTGACGGCGCCCTGCCACTGCTGACGCCGATGAGCGAGGTGGCCGGAAGGATGGCCGTCCAGATCGGGGCGCAGTACCTGGAAGCGCCCAACGGAGGCCGCGGCGTGTTGCTAGGCGGCGTGCCGGGCGTGGCGCCGGCGAACGTGGTCATCCTGGGGGGAGGCATCGTCGGCCACAATTCAGCTAAGATCGCCTTCGGCATGGGCGCTCACGTCACCATCATCGACAAGAACCTGAACCGCCTTCGCGAAATCGACGATATCTTCAACAGCCAGGTGGTCACCCTGGCCTCCAACGTATTTACGGTGCGGGAGACAATCCGCCAGGCTGATCTCGTCATCGGCGCTGTGCTGATCCCCGGTGCGTCCGCCCCAAAGCTGGTCAGACGCGACATGGTCGCGCAGATGAGGAAGGGCGCGGTGATGGTGGACGTTTCCATTGACCAGGGTGGCTGCTTCGAAACCTCTCGTCCGACGACGCACACCGATCCCGTCTATTTCGTCGACGGCGTGCTTCATTACTGCGTTTCCAACATGCCGGCCGCCGTGCCGCACACTTCGACGTTCGCTCTCACGAATGCTACGTTCCCCTATCTGCTCCAGTTGGCGAACAAAGGTCTGGAGCAGGCGTGCGAAGACAGCGCGGCCATTCGCGAGGGCGTCAACACTTACCATGGGGAAGTAACGTGTCCCGGCGTGGCCGAGTCGCAAGGTCGCCCCTGGAAGGAGATCAGGGCGCTCGTGTAGCCGAACACGGGCGGGTCGGCTCCGTCACCTGCCGGGCGGTTTTTTCGCACCCGCCGTCGCACGCCGGCCTCGGCCGCCTGAGAATCGTGCCGGGGAAAGCGTAGCCTGTCACCGAATTTCTACAATGAAATAGTGCTGGTGCCTTCAGTCGACCAACAGATCGCGTATTTGAAAAAAGGCTTCGAGGAAATCATCCGCGAAGAAGAGCTGCGGGAGCGGCTGGCCGAATCGATCAAGAGCGGCCGGCCGTTGCGCATCAAGGCGGGTTTCGACCCGACGGCTCCGGACCTCCATCTCGGCCATACCGTGTTGCTTCGCAAGATGAAGCACTTCCAGGACATGGGGCATACGGCCATCTTCCTGATCGGTGACGGCACCGCACGGATCGGCGATCCCACCGGCCGCAACGCGACGCGCCCGCCGATGACGCGCCAGGAGATTGAGGAAAACGCAAACACCTACCGGGCTCAGGTGTTCAAGATCCTCGATCCAGAGAAGACCGAGATCCGTTTCAACGGGGAGTGGTTGGACAAGCTGGGCTTCGAGGACATGGTGCGGTTGTGCGCCAAGTACACGGTGGCGCGGCTGCTCGAGCGGGACGATTTCTCCAGGCGCTACAGGGAAGGCACGCCGATCTCGATTCACGAGTTGCTCTATCCGCTCGCTCAGGCCTACGACTCGGTGATGCTCCAGTGCGACGTCGAACTGGGCGGCACCGACCAGAAGTTCAACCTGCTGGTGGGCCGCGAGATCCAGAAGGACTTCGGGCAGCCGGCGCAGATCGTCGCTACCACGCCGCTGCTCGAGGGCACGGACGGAGTGAACAAGATGTCGAAGTCCCTCGGCAACTACATCGGCATCACCGAGCCGCCGGAAGTGATGTTCGCCAAGGTGATGAGCATCAGCGACGAGTTGATGTTTCGCTACTACTTGCTGCTGACGGACGTGAGCCAGGACGAGCTCGGCCGGATGCGCGAGCGGTTTGCGGCGGGCGATCTGCATCCGATGGAGGCCAAGATGGACCTGGCGCGCTCGATCGTCACCGACTTTCATGGCGCGGAAGCGGCGGCCGTCGCCGCCGAGGAGTTCAACCGGGTGGTGCGCCGCGGCGAGGCGCCCGCGGACCTAAGGACGTCGGCCCTTCCGGATGGCGTGCGCGCGGCCGGCGGCGTGCGCATGGACAAGCTGATCGCGAAGGTCGGCTTGGCCGAGAGCGTGAGCGACGCCGTGCGCAAGATCAAGGCGGGAGCGGTTTCCGTGAATGGGCGCAGGGTGACCGACCTGGTGCAGGCCGAGCAGGAGCGCGAGTGGATCATCCAGGTCGGGCGCAACTGGCGGCGCGTGGTGTTCCAGTGACGGCATGCTGGCCCTGGACGACAATCTCTCGCTGACGCTGGACTCGCTCCGGTCGCACAAGCTCCGCGCCTCCCTCACCATCCTCGGTCTGACGATGGGCGTGGCCACGCTCATCACCGTGATGACGCTGGTTCAGGGCGCGAACCGGTACGTCGAGCAGAAGATCGCCAACCTCGGCACGAACGTCTTCCAGATCTCGCGCCTGCCGTTTGCCGCCCTGGACTACAACGACGTTCTCAAAGCGCTGCGCAACAAGCACATCTACCTGGAAGACATGCGGGCAGTGGCGGAAACGTGCCGCTATTGCCGCCGTGTCGGCGCCGAGGCCACCGCCAGCGTCCGCACGCGCTACGGAGAACGCGAACTGAAAGACACGGCCATGATCGGCCAGACGGCCAGCATGGGCGATATCGACACGCGGACGATCACCATCGGCCGTTACTTCAGCGAGAGCGAGGACCGCGGCTCGGCGCATGTTTGCCTGATCGGCAACCGGCTATTGGAGGAGTTCTTCCCGAGCGTGGACCCCCTCGGCCGGACTCTTCGCGTCGCCGACCAGGAGTTCACGGTGATCGGGACTTACGACAAGATCGGCTCGGTGCTGGGCCAGGAGCAGGATAACTTCGTCGTCATCCCGATGAACACCTTCCGCAAGATGCGCGGCACGCGGACGAGCCTGGTCATTACCGTCGCGGCGTCCTCCGACGGCCCGGCTTTCGAGCGCGCGCAGGACGAGGCGCGGCTGACGCTGCGGGCGCGCCGGCAGCGCACCGGCAACCAGGAAGACGACTTCTTCATCGGCACCAAGGAGAGCTACATGGCGCTGTGGCGGAGAATCAGTTCCGCTTTCTTCGCCGTGTTCCTCATGGTCAGCTCGATTTCTGCCTTCATCGGCGGAATCGTGATCATGAACGTGATGCTGGTGAGCGTGACCGAACGGACCAAGGAGATCGGCGTCCGGCGCGCGGTAGGCGCCACCGGGCGCGACATCCTGCGCCAGTTCCTCACCGAGAGCGTCGTGATGTGCCTGGTGGGCGGTGCGATCGGCGTCGCCCTCGGTTTCGGCGTCGCATTCATCCTGCGCGTCTATACATCGTTTCCGACTTCGGTCGAGACCTGGGTGGTGATGCTCGGCCTGGGGTTCAGTTCGCTGATCGGCCTGTTCTTCGGAATCTACCCCGCCTCCCGGGCGGCGCGCCTGGACCCGGTGGCGGCGCTGCGGAGCGAATGACGATGACCCGGGCCGAGCTGAACGAGAACCTCCAGGTGGCGCTCGGGACGCTGCGCTCGCACAAGGTGCGGTCGTTCCTTACGCTGCTCGGGATCGTGATCGGCGTGACGTCGGTCATCTCGGTGGCGGCGATCATCGAGGGTCTTAATCGCTACATCCAGGCACAGGTGCAATCGCTCGGTTCGCGGACGTTCTTCCTCGCGCGCTTTCGTCCGGGTCAGGATCCCCTGCGATGGCCGGAGGAAATCCGCTTACGCAAGTACCTGCAATACAGCGACGCCGCCTATCTCCGGGCCGCCTGCCGCTCGGTGAAAATAGTGACCGCCTTCGGGACGCGCGCATCGTTCTTCGGCGATGAAAACGAAATCCGGTACGGCGCCGAGCGCGTGGAACGCGTTTTCGTTCGCGGGATTGAACCCGAGTACATGGACGCCATTCCGATCTTCAGTGTTGAACTCGGACGGACGATCTCCCGCTATGAAGTCGAGCACGCCCGTCCTGTGATCGTGCTCGGCCACGAGATCGCGAATTCGCTGTTCCCGCACGCGGACCCGATCGGCAAGACCGCTCGTCTCAATGGCAAGCTCTACGAAGTGATCGGCGTGCTCCAGCCGTACCCTGGACTGTTCGGCGGCCCCGGCGTGGACGACTTCGTCCTCATCCCGCTCACCGACTTCCGCAAGAACTACCCCGAGCAGAAAGAGGTCGTCATCGCCTTCACCATCCCACCGGACGTGCCGGTAGAGCAGGGTCGCAACGAGGTGATCGAGGCGATGCGGCGCTTGCGCAAGGTGCCGCACCACGCCGAGAACGACTTTGAGGTAATCTCGCCTGACTTCCTCGCCGACCTCTGGGACCAGCTCACCGGCGCGATGGTGATGCTCACCGCCGTCATCAGCTCGATCGGCCTGCTGGTGGGCGGCATCGGC
>Ga0233417_10000497_pt1 | contig 11782 bp, 13 predicted proteins | sample Sed_MG_FD_189023 | JGI IMG/M metagenome (GOLD analysis project Ga0233417, IMG submission 189023) | Sediment microbial communities from Lake Towuti, South Sulawesi, Indonesia - Sediment_Towuti_2014_0.5_MG | ecosystem: Environmental > Aquatic > Freshwater > Lake > Sediment | place: Indonesia... | reverse complement strand
AAGTTGAGGTGCGCGCAAACGCCCATAGTGGGCTTACCGTGGCTTCCGAAGGGGCCTACTTGTGCGCCCTCTCAACTGAATTGACTCCTGCTCTGGTAAGTGAAGGCCTGGCGCGCGAATTTGTCCGCCGTGTGCAGGATCTGCGCAAACAGGCAGATTTCGACATCGCTGACCGCATCCAACTGTATTACCAGGCAACTCCCCGCCTGGCACAGGCGGTCGAGGCCAATCGCGAATACATCATGGGTGAGACTCTTTCAGTAGAGATGTTGTCTGCTTCCTGCCCGGAAAGGGCCACGACGATGACCGCCGAGTTTGATGAGGAGCAGGTGACAGTTGGGTTGGTGCAATTGAAGTCACCGTAAGGGATACATTTAATTAATAAAGGGCATAAATCGCAAAAAGCATGATGCCATCAACACCCAACCCCCTGCGCCCCACGCGCCTGGAGGTCAACCTCACCCACCTGGCAGGCAACCTGCACCTCATCCACCAAAAGGTGGCTCCTGCCAGGGTCATGCCTGTCGTCAAAGCCAATGCCTATGGCCACGGGTTGGTTGAGGTAGCCCGCCACATGCTTGCCAATGGGGCAGATTGCCTGGGGGTGGCCATTCTCGAGGAAGGCATCCTGCTTCGGGAAGGAGGCCTTACCGGCCCGATCCTGGTCCTGGGAGGCTTCCTTCCCGAGCAGATCCCCCTTTACTTGACCAATGATCTGCAGATCACAGCCTCATCCCTCGACAAGCTGTTGCAGATCGATGAGGCAGCCCGCGGGATGGGAAGGACTGCCCGCGTTCACCTGAAGATTGACACCGGCATGGGCCGCCTGGGCGTTCAGTACTTTGACGCTGAGGCTTTCCTGGAAACCTCCCTGCGTTGCCAGCATTGCCTCATCGAAGGCATCTTCTCCCACTTCGCCAGCTCTGATGAGGCCAACCTCGACTACGCTCACCTGCAGCTGGAACGCTTCAACCAGGTACTGAGCTTCTATGAGAAACGCGGCTTGCAGCCTCCCCTGCGCCACATGGCAAATTCAGGCGCCATTATTCAGCTCCCCGAAAGTTACTTCGATATGGTGCGCCCTGGGATTATGCTCTATGGCGTATATCCTTCCGACGAAGTACAGCGCACGGTTGCTGTCCGTCCGGCGCTGACCTGGAAATCGCAGGTGGTACATTCCAAGATTCTCCCGCCGGGTCACCCGGTCGGGTATGGCTCCACCTGGCACAGTGATCACCCCGTGCGGCTGGTCACCATCCCTGTAGGATATGCAGATGGCTACTTCCGACGTATGTCAGGGAATGCTCGGGTGATCCTGCGCGGTACGCCTTACCCAGTCGTGGGGCGAATTGCCATGGACCAGGTCATGGTAAATATGGAAAACGATCCCGCCGATGTCGGCGAAGAAGTGACCCTGCTGGGCGAGGGGGACGGAGAATCCATAACCTGTGAGGATATGGCTGCGTGGGCGGGCACCAATGTCTATGAAATCCTGACCAATATCAGCGCGCGCGTGCCCAGGGTCTATACCACCTGATACCTGTCACAATCTCTGCTCGAGCGGGGTTTTATTTATGAAGATGAACGCGGCGGAGATTTTCGGTGGCTGTTACAATTAACCGAGTGAAGCACAGAAAAAAGGAAGACGAGGCGGGGTCTAAAACCCAGCTGGAAGATAAGGCCTTAGCTGATTTCGAGGGGGTTTTCTCCGAGAATTGGGAAAGGCTGTGTTCTATCCTCTCAAACCTGCTCAACGACCCATCTGAGGCTGAGGATATCGCCCTAGAAGCATTCTGGCGCTTATACCACCAGCCCCCCAATCATGCCCACAACCTCAGAGGCTGGCTCTACAGGGTGGCGACAAACCTGGGTCTGAACGCCCTGCGCAGCAGGAAGCGCCGGCAACGCTACGAAGAGGAAGCTTATCACCAGTCAGGTGAATACCTGTCTCATAATAGTCCGTCCCAAGAAAGCGAGCGCCTTGAGGATAAAGTCCGCGTAAGGCAGGTCCTGTCCCGGATGAACCGGCGCTCCGCGCAGATCCTCATCCTGCGCTATTCGGGCTGGTCGTACTCCGAAATCGCGGCCAGCTTGGGTGTCTCACCTGCTTCGATTGGGACTCTGCTCTCCAGGGCAGAGCAGGAATTCGAGAAACGCTACCGGCAACTGGAAGGAAGGGATGTGTAGAAAGGGATGTGTAGATATGAAAGACAGAAAAACCACCTCCTCAAAGGGGCATCTATCTGAGGGCGAGCTGCGCGCCTACCTTGACAACCAACTTGGCGAGGCAGGCTCTGTAACCGCTCACATTGAAAGCTGCCCAAAATGCCGCCAGCATCTCAATACCATATCCAACCGAACCAGGATCGTCGCCGGGCAGCTCGATCACCTCTCATCTCCCGCTGGCTTCAAAATTACGCCGCTCAAACTCGCCCGTTCACGTTTCGAAACTGTTCTCTCAGAAAAGGAGAATCAAAGCATGTCCAACAAGATTTTCTCGCCTCGCTATCGTTCAGGCTGGATAGCAGCAGCCTTAATCCTCGTGCTGGCCATTGCCCTGGCTTTCCCCCAGGTGAAGGTAATCGCCAATAATTTCCTCGGGCTGTTTCGCGTTGAGCAAGTCGTTTTCGTGCCTGTAGACGAACAGCAAGTCCCCCAGGAGCTGGGAGCCTCTGCAAAATTCGAATCCATGCTCTCCAATGATATAAAGTTTGAACAACTGGACGAGCCTCAAGATGTCTCCAATGCCGATGAAGCATCTGCATTGGTAGGATTTCCGGTGCGCTTGTTCGAAGGCCAGGAGAACCTTCAGAATCTTGCCGTTGGTCCAGGTGGCAAGGCAACCTTTGTCGTCAATCTGAAACACATCCAGGCCATATTGGATGAGATCGGTCGTTCCGATCTGCGCCTACCAGAAGCTTTGGATGGCGCCACCGTGACTGTCGACGTGCCTCGCATGGTGGTTGCCGAATATGGTCAATGTGACTATGAGCAGGCAAGGCAAGCAGGCTACGATCCCGACCAGCCGAGTCTTGCTCCCATACCAGCCTGTACCATCTTAATGCAGGTTGAGAGCCCAGAAATAACCGCCCCGCCTGGCCTGGACCTGACCCAAATCGGTGAAGCCTATCTGCAGATCCTGGGCATGACTCGTGAAGAGGCTGCCGCCTTCTCTCAGAACATAGACTGGACAACCACTTTCGTTATCCCCATCCCGCGTTACGGCACCCAATACCGCAGCGTGCCGGTCGACGGCGTCGAGGGAACTCTCATCGAACTCAACTTCGAGGCCCAACCCTCTGAGTATATGCTGTTATGGGTGAAAGATGGCATCGTATACGCGCTTTCAGGCCCCGGCAATGGCTCTTCCGCTCTGGCTTTTGCCGAGTCCTTGAAATAAAAGAGGGGTAGAATCTTCAGCACTTATGCTGACTCCCAGCATTGAAGTGCGCGGCCTGCGCAAAGTCTTCGGTGAAAAAACTGCCGTCGAAGACCTCACCCTGACCATCGAACAGGGTGAGATCTTCGGCTTCCTGGGCCCTAACGGGGCAGGGAAAACCACCTCAATCAAGATGATGCTCTCCCTGATTTCTCCCACCAGCGGCGAAGGCTGGTTGCTGGGGAAACCTCTCGGAGATCCACGCACCCGGGAAAGAATCGGTTTTTTACCTGAGCATTTTCGCTTCCACGATTGGCTGCGAGCAAGCGAATTTATGGCTCTGCACGCTGACCTTTATCACATGCCCCGCCAGGTCGCTCAACAACGTATTGGAGAATTGCTGGAACTGGTGGGGTTAACCGAACATGCCTCTAAAAAACTGAGAGAATTCTCCAAAGGGATGTTGCAGCGCATTGGCCTGGCCCAGGCTCTGCTCAATAATCCCGACTTGGTCATCCTGGATGAACCGACTTCTGGGCTGGATCCCGTTGGACGGCGGCTCGTGCGAGATATTATCCGCGATCTCCGTCAAAAAGGGACAACAGTCTTCCTGAATTCTCACCTGCTCAGCGAGGTGGAAATAACCTGTGACCGGGTGGCTTTCATCAAACATGGCAAGGTCGTTCATGCCAGCCCGTTGCAGACCCTGATGGAGGGCGAGATATCCGTCCGTATTCGGGCGCGTAACCTCCATCCAGAGACCCTGACTGGTTTATCGCGCTGGGGACAGAATGTTAAATCAGACGGAGAATATATCAACCTGACCCTCAAAAGCGAAGTTGACCTGCCTGCACTCAACCGCTTCCTGGTTGACCAAGGCGCGGAGGTATATTCCCTCCAGCCTCAAAAAATCTCCCTCGAAGACCTCTTCATCGAGATTGTCGGGACCGATGGGGGTTTGTAGCGCATGAGCATCCTGGTCATAGCCCGCCTGACCTTTCGCGAAGCGGCCCGGCGGAAGATACTGTTGGCAGCATTCCTGTTCGGCCTGATCTTCCTGGCAGTTTTCGGTGTAGGCTATCACTTCATCATCCAGGGCATTGACGCTGGCATTGGCGGGGCAAGCAAATTGGAAATCGCCGAGATCAGCAATTTCCTCATGATGGCCGGTTTGTATGTGGTTAACTTCCTGACTGTCATGATGACCGTTCTGACATCGGTAGATACCATCTCCGGGGAGATCGCCTCAGGCACAATCCAGACGGTGGTCGCCAAACCTGTCAGGCGCCCAGAAGTTGTGCTCGGAAAATGGCTGGGCTTTGCGGGTATGCTGACCCTTTACCTGCTTCTGCTGGCAGGAGGTGTGGTGGGTATCATTTATCTGCGCTCCGGGTATTCTGCCCCGCACTTGCTGCGGGGCATGGGATTGATGTGGCTCAACGCCATGCTCCTGCTGAGCATATCTCTCTTTGGCGGCGCAATGTTATCGACCCTAGCAAATGGAGTGATGGTCTTCGGCTTGTACGGGATCGCCTTTATCGGTGGTTGGATTGAACAGATTGGCACATATATCCCCGACACCTCAGCTAGCCATACCGCTATTAACGTCGGCATCATCACCAGCCTGATCATGCCCGGCGAGGCGCTCTGGCGCCGCGCTGCCTACGAGCTCCAATCCCCCATGGTGACAGCCATGGGATTCTCGCCCTTCTCATCCGTTTCCGTCCCCAGCCTGTTGATGATCGGTTATGCTGTCCTGTACACTGTCGCTGCTCTAGCTCTGGCAATCAGTCTGTTTCAAAAAAGAGACTTGTAAACCAGCCATACATCCAGTCCCGCCTATTTTCCGTATCTTTATCCAAATATTCGGGATAATGATAGAATAGGCTGCACTTGCTTCTATCCACGAAGGCTTTGCTCCTAAGCAAAGGTTGGAGTACATGGCTGGCACATTTTCCTCGCAATCCCAGCTCGAGGAGCTCACCCACCTCAATATCGAGGATTTCTTGACTTCCTTGGGCTTGGAAAAAATCCGCCTCGGGCGTAGGCTCCTGGATGCCGTCTGCTGGTATCCTGCCCATCGTTTCGCCCGGCAGATCATTGCCTTCGACAACGACAGTGGGAAACGCGGCTTGAAAGAGGCCGCTGAGGAAATCTTGAGGGGATACATCCACAGCTTGCAGGTCGAGGGAGCAGAGAACATCCCCCACTCAGGTCCTGTGTTGATCCTGGCCAATCACCCTGGCATGACCGATACCTTATCGCTCTTTGCCAGTCTGCCCCGTCCCGATCTATACGTTGTGGCCGCCGACAGGGCTTTCCTCAGAGCCTTACCCAACATCGCGGAACACCTGATTTTTGTCCCCGATGACACCTCCAGGCGCACGAAGGTGGTACGAGAGGTGGTCAAATCCCTGCGCGAGGGCAACACAGTTCTGATCTGCCCGGCTGGCCAAATCGAACCCGATCCTGCCGTCATGCCCGGCGCGCTTGAATCTCTGAAAGACTGGTCGGAGAGCATTAGCGTTTTTACACGCCTGGTTCCCCAAACCCAAATTGTTCCAGTAATTGTCAGTGGCGTCATTTGGAAAGCGACCCTGAACAATCCTCTCACCCACCTGCGCAAAAGACAAAAAGATCGAGAGCGCATGGCTGCCGCCTTGCAGATCATGATGCAGCTGATGCGCCCCAGCTTACGTCCCGTGGATGTAAAAGTAACTTATGGTCCAGCCCTGCAGGTAGAACGCGATCAGGGATCGATCATGCCTGTGGTAATTGAACAGGTAAAGCTGCTGATCGAGAAAATCACAACTGAAGCTGCGATGAAGCGCAATGTTTCTTCGTTGATGTTTACTGCTGAAGGAGGAACCTCATTATGAACACCACTCAAACCAGAATCACAACTATCTCTTACCTCGTCATCCTGCTGGCGCTGTTCACAGCACTCGTCCATTTCTCGCTTAATTTCCCAGACGTCATGTTCATCCTGAATGGCTTGGGATACCTCGCCCTCCTTGCAGCTTTATACCTGCCCTTACCCTTTGCAAAAGATAACCGGCGTTTGGTGCGCTGGGTTTTCATAGGTTATACAGCCCTGACGATCGTCCTCTGGGCCATCATGGGAGAGCGCAATATCAAGGCATATGCAGATAAAGCCGCGGAAGTTTTGCTGATCCTCTGCCTGTGGCTGGAGGGGCGCCAGTCAGGTTGATAAAGTCATCGCCGGTATTTGATTAGTAGGAAGACAGCTCCCGCCAGGAACACCAATAAGATAATCAATATTCCCCACGAAGTCGCATCCATTTCAGGGGGTGGAGGGGTTGGCGTCAAAGTAATTGTTGGCGACTGGGTACGTGTTGGGGTAACGGTGGGTGTGCCCACTGTTGGTGTAAGCGTAATCGTGGGGGAGATTTCGGTCGGCGTCAGGCTGGAGGTCCGTGTAACCGTTTCGGTTACCACAACTGTCTCGGTAACAGTCCCTTCTCCAGTTGCAGAAGGTGTCGTAGTAGGAGTCACTTGCTGTTCCTGAGCACGGGCTGACATTGCAGTAAGTCCGCTCAATCCTGCGATCAATACAACTCCAAAGATAATTAACTTACTCTTGGTAATCAGCATTTCCGCTCCTGAATTCCCCTGGCCTGCTTGGCTCTCGTCTGACACACCTTACCAAATCCTGGCAAATATACCTGAACACCTGGCGTATATTCCACATTCTTTTTCAAATTCCACTATATAATCATACCGGATAATCCTAAATTTATATAGCTCACATAGAAAAGGAGTCAGAAACTATGGAATCTCGCAGAAACACTGGCAGGATTATCGATTTAGTCTTGAAAGCAGTAGCATTGGGAACCGCGATCGCTGTGGTTGTCTTGAATATCATCTAAACCACCACAGCAGATACTTTAATTACCCTCTTAGGCATTGGATTGTTTGCATTAGCTCTATCAGCTTTGCAAAAGGAGTAACTTGAACACCATCGCAGCCATTGAAGTCCAGGATCTGCGTAAAAATTACGGCGACCTGGAAGCTGTAAAAGGGATCAGCTTCCAGGTCTATCCAGGCGAGGTATTCAGCCTCTTGGGGCCCAATGGAGCCGGGAAAACCACAACGATCTCAATGATATCCTGCCTGCTCCAACCTAACGAGGGGGATGCAAAAGTGATGGGCTACTCGATCAAGAGCAACCCCCAGGCTGCCAAAGCCTGTATCGGTGTGGTGCCTCAGGAAATTGCCGTTTACGAAGACCTGTCTGCACGTGAAAACCTGAATTTCTGGGGGAGAATGTACGGTTTACGTGGTCCAACCCTGCGCAAGCGGGTGGACGAGGTACTGGAGATCATTGGTCTGACCGACCGTCAAAAGGGCCGGGTGAGCAAATTCTCTGGCGGTATGAAAAGGCGCTTGAACATCGGTATCGCCCTCCTGCATAAACCCAAGGTCATCATCATGGATGAGCCTACCGTGGGCATCGACCCGCAAAGCCGGCGGAACATCCTGGATAACGTCCTCCAGCTCAACCGCGAGGGAGCCACCGTGCTGTACACAACTCACTACATGGAAGAAGCCGAAGAGCTTTCCGACCGCATTGCCATCATGGACCACGGCTCACTGCTCGCCCTGGGAACCCAGGAGGAGCTTGTAAAAATCGTGGGTGAGATGAGCCGGATCGACATCACCATAAATGCCGAAGCAGCCAAAATCCTGGAAACCTGGAAGTCATTACCTGGTGTCCAGAAGGTGACTGCCGAAGATGGCAAGCTCAGCTTGTTGGTGGACGACAGCAATAAGGTCTTGCCGCGCCTCTTTGAGTCTGTCAGCCAATCCGGAACACGCATCACATCCGTGGACATACACGAACCGAATCTGGAGTCTGTGTTTCTGCACCTTACCGGCCGGGCACTGCGAGATTAGGCAGGGATTGGCAAAATGAAAGTAATTCATATCGCTCTCAAAGATATGCTGCAATCCTTCAGAAGCTACATAGCCCTGGCATTCATGTTTGGCATTCCCATTATGATGACTGGCATATTTTATTTTTTGATGGGTGGTATGCGTGGAGAAGATGAATCCATTGTCCTCCCAGTGATTCCGGTAGTCGTTGTCAACCTCGACCAGGGAAGCCCAGGCTTTGATGCTGCCACCCTGGGCGAAATGGGCGCACAGCAAGGCGTACCAGGGATTGACTTATCCAAAGTCAACTCGATGGGAGATATTCTTGAACAATTTCTGAAAGGTGAAGCCCTCTCAGACTTACTGGATGTTTCAACCGCTCAGGATGCCGTCAGCGCCCGCCTCGCCGTTGACCGCCAGGAAGCCGATGTTGCGATCATAATCCCTGCCGAATTCACCGCAGCCCTGGTCGAACCCGGCAAGAATGCCTCCATAGAAGTTTATAAAGACCCTACCCTCACCATTGGGCCAGGCATCGTCCAATCAATCTTATCTCAGTTTGTCGACTATTCCTCAGCCACAAAGGTTGGCATCAATGTGATTGCGCAAGACCTCCAGGAAGCTGGCGTGGTTTTAGACAATGCCCAATTTCAACAGGTTGCTATGCAATTGGTGGGGGCTCAAACTGCATCAGGGGCAGGTGAGGGAGTCGAAGGATACCAGCAGATCAATGTTGAAACCGTCTCAGGTGAAAAAAAAGCAGAAAATAATACCTTTACACAATGGATCAGTGGAATCATGTCTGCGATGATGATCTTCTTCTCCTTTTTCACCGGCGCTTTCAATGCTCAAAATATGCTAACCGAGAATGAAAAGGGAACTTTACCGCGCCTGTTCACCACTCCCACCTCCCATACCACCATATTAGGTGGAAAATTCCTGGCAACCTTTGTAACTATTCTCATCCAGGTGACCATCCTGATCGTGTTTGCCAACCTGGTTTTTCGCATCCACTGGGGTAAGCCATTACCGATCATCATATTTACCCTGAGCCTGGCACTTGTCGCCACAGCTGCTGGCATTTTCCTCATCTCCTTTGTTAAAACCTCTCGCCAGGCTGGCATCATGACCGGCGGGGTATTGACTTTAACCGGGAACCTGGGGATGATCGGTATTTTTACGATGGCTGCGCCAAATGTTTCCCCTGTAGTAGCTTCCCTGCCCCTGCTCGTTCCCCAGGGCTGGGCTATGCGCGCGGTGACAAATGCGAGGGAGGCAGGTCCTCCAGAGGAATTCCTTTTGTCGATTGGAGTGTTGTTGGTGCTTGCCCTGGTTTTCTTCCTGATCGGGGTGACGCGCACCAGTAAGCGCTATGCAACATAGAACCCGATAAGTTTACATACCGTACGGAGAATTCATGCGCATCCTCGACCTGGCAATCAAAGACCTGCTTCAGCTCATGAGAGATCATCGCTCTGTCGCATTCCTCTTGATCATGCCAATTGCATTCACCTGGTTAATTGGGCTTGTCACCGGCGGAATTCAAGCCCCCAGCGACCCGCGGCTCGTGGTTGGTTATCTGGATCAAGATCAAGGAAAACTCAGCCCTTACCTGTTGGGACTGATCGAAAATTCCGAAGCGATCCGCCCCGAAATCGGTGAGGATATTAATCAGCTGAGAAAGCAAATTAGTGACAAGAAATACAGAGCGGCCGTCATCATCCCCGCTGGTTATAGCCAACAAGTTCTCGATGGAAAGCCAGCGGAGATAACTCTGATCCTGGACAGCGGGGCCAACACCGGCAATACCGTACAGAGTGAAATCCAGTCAGCCAGTAACCGTCTGCTCTCGGCAGCCCGTATTGCCCACCTGAATGTGCAAATGCTGGAAGCTCAAAAGCCATTCCCAAATGAGGAAGCGCGTGCCGCCCACCTCGATAAAGTCCTGGGGGCAGCCATCGCAGCCTGGGATCAGCCGCCTGTAACGATGAAAATCTCCCAAACCGGAGAAGAGAACCAGGTGAAGACGAGTTCTTTTTCCCATTCTTCTCCCGGGATGATGGTTCAATTCGCCATCGTCGGTCTGATGGGAGCTGCCAGCATCATCGTCGTTGAACGGAAAACCCGTTCCATGCAACGCCTTTTAACCACCCCCATCAGGCGTTACGAAATTATTGCAGGTCATTTCCTGGCAATGTTCGTAATGATCCTGATCCAGCTCCTCGTTCTCATCCTCTTAGGTCAGTTCGTTTTTAAGTTGGATTACTTTGGCGAACCTTTGGCGCTGGCAATGATGGTGATCAGCGCAGCCCTCATGTCAGCTAGCATGGGGTTGCTCATCGGCACTCTGGCGAAGACAGAGGAGCAAGTGATTGTTTTGACCCTGATCCCCATGTTTGTCCTCTCGGGTTTGGGCGGTGCCTGGGTTCCCCTGGAGGTCACCTCCCCACTCGTCCAATCGGTTGCGCATTTTACGCCCACTGCCTGGATGATGGATGGATTCAAGGGTATTCTTATCCTGGGTTCGGGTTGGAGGGAAACCCTGCTTCCGGCAGGCGTTTTAATAGGATTCTTCCTGCTGTTCACGGGCTTGGCCGCATGGCGGTTTAAGTACGAGTCGTAGTCTCCTCTGGCTTTTTCACCAAATCCTCATCAAAGCCTTGCCTCTTTTGTATTCCTCCTGAGGTACAATGAGGCCGACCCTCGTACTTGTTCATGGAGGTATATTTGGAAATATATCAAGGATTACATCTCTCTTTTTGCAATCGCTGGGGCTGTGGTTCTCCTGGACCAATGGACCAAGAGCCTGGTTAGAACGAACTTAGAGATTGGGGAACGCTGGGCGCCATGGCCCTGGTTGTTGCCTTACGTCCGCATCATCCACTGGCGGAATACCGGGGCAGCGTTTGGGATCTTTCAAAACTGGGGGGATGTTTTCATGGTCCTCGCCATCATCGTGTCAATCGGCATCATCGTTTATTATCCCCGGGTGCCTGCCGGTCATTGGCCTCTCAGGATCGCCATGGGTCTGCAACTGGGGGGGGCTGTCGGCAACTTGATCGATCGACTGACTTTGGGTCATGTCACTGACTATGTGTCGGTACTCAACTTTGCTGTTTTCAATGTGGCGGATGCCTGCATAACGATTGGAGTAGGTATTCTTATCCTGGGGATATGGATTGAAGATCGTAAGGTGAAACGCGCCGCATCCTCATCGTCTACGGAACCTCCACCAGAAGTTGAAGGGGAAGGGCTGATTGAGGAGAGAAGGGGTGAGTGAAGGCTTGCATGTGTTTCATTACGATGGACAAAGCCCTATACGACTGGATAAATTCCTGGTGGAATGCCTGCCAGACCTCTCCCGAACACGCTTGCAAAGTCTGATTAAAGACGGTCTTGTTTCTGTCGATGGGGCTGTAATGTCCAGGGCAGGCCTGATGCTGGAAGCGCCCGCTGAGATTTGCATATCCCTCCCCCCCTCTCAACCGCCTGACCTGATCCCCGAAG
>Ga0233417_10000496_pt1 | contig 11793 bp, 7 predicted proteins | sample Sed_MG_FD_189023 | JGI IMG/M metagenome (GOLD analysis project Ga0233417, IMG submission 189023) | Sediment microbial communities from Lake Towuti, South Sulawesi, Indonesia - Sediment_Towuti_2014_0.5_MG | ecosystem: Environmental > Aquatic > Freshwater > Lake > Sediment | place: Indonesia... | reverse complement strand
GGCAATCGACTTCAGCCGCGCCGCGATTCCGTCCAGCGCTTCGTCCCACGAAATGCGCACGAAGCGGCCCTCGCCCTTCGCCCCGGCGCGCTTCTGCGGATCCAAGAGCCGCTCGGGCGAGTATTCCCGCTCGAGGTAGCGCGCCACTTTCCCGCACAGGAACCCGCGCGTCACCGGGTGGTCCGGATTGCCGCGCAATCGCGTCGCCCTCTCCCCGTCCACCCTCACCAGAATCGAGCAACAGTCCGGGCAATCCAGCGCGCAAACGGAGTGACGAAACTCATGCACTCGTTCGATTATAGAAGGGGACAGCGCCCTTTCGTTCCTCGCCTCGTATACTGGTCTGGTTCGCGAAATGCGGTGGCGGGCTTCGCCGGCGCAAGCCGCACGAAGCGCCTTTTCGACGAACCTCAACAGCAACGGTAGCGCCGAAGCCATGGGCGAGCTCTCCAACCTGCAACTGCGTGGAATTCGAGGTGGCGTCTGGGCAGCGGGCAACGCGATTGCCTCCGCGGGACTTGCCTTTCTGAACTTCGTGGTGCTGTCGCGGATTCTGGGTCCGGAGAGCTTTGGGCTGATGGCGATGGTGGATGCCTCGCTGGCGCTGGGTCAGACACTCCTGGCCACCAGCCTGGCGGAATCGCTGATTCAGATCCGGCGCCTGCGCTCCGATCACGCCGACACCCTCTTCTGGACGTTGCAGGTTCTGAGCGGAGGCTTGGTGCTCGGAGCGATTCTGCTACGGGGCGCAGTGGAACAGTACTTCCTTCAAGAGGGGCTTGGACGGCTGCTCGCGGCCACGTCCTTCGTCCTCTACCTGCGAGCGACAGGGGCCGTGCCGCGCGCACTGCTGGTCAGGGAGTTGCGCTTCGCTTCGACGGCGCAGGCGACAATCACCGGCGGAGTGGCGGGAGGCGCTGTGGGTCTTTACCTGGCCCTGACCGGCCACGGCGTCTGGAGCCTGATTTTCCTCCAACTCACGTCGGCCGCGGTCGAGACGCTTACCTTGTGGCGCAAGTCGGCCTGGACGCCGCGCGCACGCTGGTCCCGGGGGCGGTTTCATGAGCTGTGGCGGTTCAGCGCCAGCCGCGGCCTGGTGAACGTGCTTCACTACATCGACAATCACGCGCCCCGCATCATCCTGGGACGCGTGGCGGGCGCCGCTGATCTGGGCCAGTTCGTCTTGGCCCGGCGTCTGGTCGATGCGACCGCGGATACTGTGCTGAGCCCGATCAAAGAAGTGGCGATGCCGACCTTCGCCCAGGCGCAGAGCGACCTCGAACAAACGAAGCGGCTTTACTGCGGCGGCTCCCGCCTGACGGCTAGCGTCGTGTTTCCAGCCTTCGCCGGCGTCGCGCTGATCGCGCCGATGTTTGTGCCTCTGGCTCTCGGCGCGCGCTGGATCGGGGCCGTCCCCCTCATTCAACTGTTCGCATTGAATGCCTACCGCAAGTCGTTCAACATCTGGAATAGCTCCCTGTTGCGCGGGCTGGGCAAGCCGGAATGGCTGCTGGTCGCGTCGATCTGGAGAACCTTGGCGACCATTGCGCTGATCGTCCTGCTGCTTCGTTACGGAGCGGTCGGCGTCTGCCTGGCCGTGATTGTCGGCAGCTTTGTAGGCTGGCCGTTGGCGATGCGGTACGTGTCGCGGTTGACAGGGCTCGGCCTGGGCGTTCAGTTGCGGCAGGAGGCGCCCGCCTTCGGCGCCACCCTGATCATGGCGGTGGCCTTGCTGGCGATGCGGCCCCCCCTCGTAATGATTCTCTCCCCCTGGGTCGCCACCGCCGCTTTCGGAGTTGCCGGCGTCGGCGTGTATCTGGCTGCGCTCGCCTTGATAGGCCGAACGGAGCTGTCAAGCCTGGTCAATCTGATCAAGAACGTGCGGGTCGTTTTCAGCGGCCGCTCGCCATCGGTGCAGGAGGAGTCCGACGACGGCCTCGCCGAGCCGGCCGACTAGCCGCTGCGAGCACCCCCCTAGTCTCCGGAACCCAGCTCGACCAAGCCATGAAGGCCCAGATACACCGCGGCGATAGTCGTCACCACCAGCGCTAGGTTCGTAAACCATCCGTTGGCGTTGGACCCCATGATCTTCTTGTCGGCCGTCAGCCTCAACACGGCTAGAATGACGACCGGAAGCGTCACCAGCCCCAGCGCCGCCTTGAACAGTACCAGCCCGACTGGGGTCCAATCCGTGACGAAGACGTAGAGCGGCGAAAGGCAGATGTACAGCACAACCCACCGGAAGGCAGGCATCTCACCAGCGGGTCGGTCCAGCTCCGCAGTCCCGGTGGAGCGGCGGACGAACCGGTGGTAAACATCGGAAACCATGATCCCGTACGCCGTCCCGGTTCCCACAAGGCTCGCGAAAGCCATGGACCACAGCGTGACGCCCAGAATGATGCGGCCGCCGTAGCCGAGCACTTCGGTGAAGATCGGAATCAGATCCTCTAACTTCTCCACCTGGAGACCACGCGGCTTCAACGCTCCCGCGGCGGCGATCTGAATCATCGCCAGCATGCAAAACATGCCGCACATGCTCAGTATCAGCTCTCGCCTTTGATTGGAAAGGAACGAAAGGTCGCGCCATCCCTTCTCATGAACGTACGCCGAGTACTTGAGGTTGCCGAAGGACGCCATCGCCGCCGACATCACCGACATCACCACCAGCACGGGACTGTACAGACCTTGCACCGGCGGCAACACGGGGGTCAGCGCTCCCCGCACCAGGTCCCCCGGATCGGGCCTGGACATAATCGCGGCCGCGGCGAGACTGGACCCCATCACCACGGCCAGTGGAGTAGTGAATCTCTCGACCAGGCGATAGCGTCCCCAGTACATCAAGGTGAACGCCGCCGCCCAGGACAAGAGTCCCCAAATGGCTGTGCTATGTCGCGTCGCCAGCGGCAAGACAAGGTGCGCGGACGTGCCCAGGATGGCAAGGGTGGCTAGCGCCGAAGCGTGCCTCTGTAAGACCGCCACCGAAAACCACAGCACCACGATCCATTTGCCGATCCGCCCGAAGCCCGCCAGCAGGCTTTCACCCGTGGCCATGACGTAACGCGCCGTGGCGTCCACGATCACGAAACGGGCGGCCAGCGACACCACCAGCAGCCACAGCAGGCCGCTCCCATACGTGGCGCCCGCGATCGAGCCGCTGATGAGATCCTTTTCGCCGACCGAACCAAGTACGAAGAGCAGCCCAGGGCCCACAGCCAGCAAACGTCGGGTCAGTCTCCTCTCTTTTGGTGGCGCGGTTGCGCCGGCCCCACCAGCGTCTGCAAGTGCCTGTATCTTCGTGGTGCGGCAGGCGCTTTCGCCTGCCGCGAACTGGATCGTGGGCCTTTTCTTCATCCGACTAGAAACGGAGCTTTACGCCGAACTGGATCTCACGGCTCTTGCGCGCACTGGTGATTCGGGCAAAATCCTCGCGGCCCGACTCCTCGCTGAAGACCGCCATTCGCTCTGTGCTGGGGAGATCGAAGTTCGTCCGGTTGAACAGGTTGAAGAACTCAAACCGGAAATCAAGCGACCCCGATTCCCCCAACTTCGAAACAGTCATGCTCTTAGTCAGCGAGCAATCGACATTCGAGAAGCCCGGTCCGATGATCGTGTTGCGGCCCAGATTCCCCAGAAAGCCGGGCTCGGGGCGGCGGAAGGCGGCGGCGGTCACCCATCCCCGAGGATCCGAAGTGACCTGATTGCCGCTTGCGCCCGGAGCCAGGTTCGGACGCTGGCCGATCGCCGTGCCCACTTCACTGGTTCCCGTCCTGGCCGCGTCGTACTCCAACAACGCCGACGTTGGCATCCCGGAGGCCGACGTCAGGATTCCTCCCAGTTGCCAGCCGCCTAGAAGCCGCCGCCATCGGCGACCATCCCGCACCGGCACTTCCCACGTACCACTCACGGTGAGGTGATGGCGGATGTCGTGGCCGGATAAGCCTCGATTGAATCGCGGGCTTCCATCCACCGGCAACATCGCCCCATTGGCCGCCTCGTCGTTATCGATGAAGTTGGAGCTGTCGTCGATGCTCTTGGAGAAGCCATAAGACAACTGCGCCTGGAATCCGTGGCCCACTCGGCGGTAAAGACGCGTCTGGAGCGCATGATAGAAGGAATGGGCGTCGTAACTGTGGTTTCTGATCCGGCTAAAGACGGGATTGATCCGTGTGCCGTCCTCCGGAAAGAACAGCCGGCCGTCGGGAAGCGTGGTAGGCGGGACTAGGTTTGCGTCCGCGGTGACCGAGGACAGGTGTACACCATGAGATCCGACGTAGCCAATGCGCCACGTGCTGTTCCGGTCCAGCGTCCGTTCGACGTTGAGGTTCCACTGCTGAACGTAGGGCTGGCTCAAATCCCGTGGAAAACGCCAAACGCGGTATTCGGGATTTGGGTCGCTCAGCAGGCGTAGGTATCCTCCTTTTGGGAAGTCCCCCTGGCTGAGGCGGCGGGTCTCTCCGCGCAGAAAGAACGGCGGATTCCGGGTTCCGGCGGACAACAGGGCATGCGCCAGAAGCAGGTCCGGAAAAATGCCGTAACCACCTCGGATGACTGTCTTGCCGTCCCCAAAAGTGTCCCAGGCCAGGCCCACCCGGGGAACGAAGTTGCTCAGCGAAGGGTTGTCCCACAGCGGGTCGCCTGTGCGCACTGCTGGGTCCGTCAGCCGGTCCAGGTTCGCGATCTTTCCGTTCACCTCCGTGGGCACGCTGGCCGGCTCCCAGCGCGGCCCCAGGTCCAGGGTGAACCGCCTTGAGAGTTGCAGGACGTCCTGGAAATACAGCCCGCCGATCCATTGGCGATATCCGCGAACCGTGTCCGAACCCGGCAACTGCGCGCGGAAGCGGTTCGGAACGTTGGTCAGGAATTGAGCAATGCTTCGAAATCGAAAACCGCCCAGTGCGCGGCTCTGGCTGTCCGTGTTGTAGTGCGTGCGTTCGAGAACTCCCCCGAGCTTGAACGTGTGCCGTCCCCGTATCCACGTCACGTCGTCGCTGAACTGGTACGAATCGAAGGCATGCAAGGACAGCGGCAATGCCCCGCTGCCGCCGGGCAGGTCCGTCAGGCCCGCCACCAGAACGGACCCCAGCACACCCCCTCCCGGCACGAATGCGAGACTCGGGTCATCCGTCGCCGGTGCCTGGGTCTTGTAGTCGCTGTCGACAGCGAAGGTCCGCAGAAATCCGAGCCGGACCGCGTTCAGCAGGCTCGGCGAAAAGATGTGAGTCTCTTCCAGGGCGGCCGATTGCATTCGTGTCGAGTTGGACCGGACTCCCAGCGCGAAATCGGATTCCGACCTCCGCACGCCGTCGTCGAAGCTGTATCGGAAGAACAACTTGTCTCGGTCTCTGAGGTTGTGGTCGATACGCGTGATGGCAAAATCCTGCCTGCCCAGTTCGTCGTTCGCAAAAATGAACAGGCCCGTGTCGCCGAAGATCTCGCCGTTCGGCAACGGATAAAGCGCCGCCACCTTGGCCATGACCGGGTCCACGGCCACGGGCCCGGTCTTCAGGTTTCCTGTTCGGGCCTCAGCTGCCAGCGTCGTGTTGATCGTCGTGTTCCCCCGCGCCTCGCGCAGCCCCTCGTAATTCGCGAAGAAGAAGGTCTTGTTGCGGGCGATCGGGCCGCCCGCCGAACCCCCGAACTGGTGCCGCCGGAACTCCGGCGGCTCGCCGGCGTCGAAAAAGTTCCTCGCATCGAGGTTGTCGTTGCGATGAAAGTAGAACAGGCTCCCGTGCAACTGGTTGCCGCCGGACTTCGTTGCCGCGTTCACGATTCCTCCCGCGGCCCGGCCGTATTGCGCGCTGTAGGTGCTGCTGTGCACGCTGAACTCCTGGACGGCGTCCACCCCCAGGTTGAGCCCGTTGATGCTGCCTGGCGTCGAGCCGTTGTACGTGTTCAAGCTCACGCCGTCCAGCCGGAAGTTGTTCTGCACAGGACGCGAACCGGAGATGCTGATATTCAGCCCGTAGCCGTGAAGCGCATTGCTCACCCGTGCGCGATCTACCAGGGCGCCGGCTTGCAGTGTGGCGAGCTGAATGTAGTCCCGGCCGTTCAAGGGCAATCGCTCGATAGTGTGGGAGTCCACGAGACCGGTCAGCGCCGACGGCGTCGCCTCCATGAGGTGCGCCGGTTCCGAGACGATGACACTGTCGGTTAGATCCCCCACATGAAGCACGTGATCCACGACCGCTTCCCGATCCAGTTCCAGAATCACGCCCTCGTGCTGGCTCGCCTTGAAGCCATCCATGGTGGCGGTCACCCGGTAGGCGCCGAGTTCCAGCAGTGGGAGGCGATAGAACCCGTCCTTGTTGCTGGAAGTGGTCCGCGTCTCGCCCGTGGAAATGTGTACCGCCTCGACTCGAGCGCCGTGGACGACGCCCCCGCTCTGGTCGACTACCGATCCCGCGATGGCGCTCTTGCGGCCCTGTGCCCAGGCGCCCGTGGCCGCCGTCATGAGAAGGAGGAAGAGTGCCGCCGCTTTCGTTGACATATGCCCGTGGCGTGTTGCCTCTACTTGTCGCCGGAATGTCCGCGGTGCTCTCCTGCGGGCACTGCGAGGTCTTCAGCCAGGCCCGTCGTCCCTCGTCTTTGCTGCTGTGTGGTCCCGAGCAGGTGCAACGGGTGGATTCTCTGCTTGCCGCTCACGTACGGCTCGGCAATCACCACTCGCACGCCCTCCGTGTGTTCCCAGCTCCGCCTCGTAAGCGCGCCTCCCCATAACGCCTTCACCTCCGACAGGAAGAACTTCCTGATCTCCTCCGGGGTGTGGGCGCCCACTCGCGGGTGAACCCGTAGCTCCATTTCCGTCTGATTCCTTCCCTCGGCTTCGACCAGTTGATAGTCGGTGCTCGTGCCGCCGAATCGCCGCGGCAGGCTGTGCTCCAGGATTCGCAGGATGTCCCATCCCACAAGGGTCATCCCCTGGCCGGTCAGCCGGCCGTAACTGTAAATGTTGCTCACTTGTTGAGTTAAGCCCATCGCTTTCAGGCGACAGTCGCAGCGGGCCGGTTCCAGCACGCCGCTGTCATCCATTTCCACGTTGACCAGAACAAACGCGGCGCACGGAAGCAGCGTCGTGAACATCAATGAATCGATCTCGACTTCCGTCAATGGCGCCATGCGACGGTAGCTGATCGCCGCCAGCGAATCCCGGCAAACATGCACGGTGTTGTCCTTGTTCATTTGCGGGCACGCTGCCCCAACCTGCCCCAGCTCGGAAATCCCGTAGCGCGCATAGGCCTCGCAGCCGGCCCCCTCGATAACCTCCCGTTTCGCCTCCGTCAGCGGCTCCGCGCCCACCAGGCATGTCGTCCCGCTGATGTCCAAACCCGCTTCCGTAGCGGCCGCCGCCACCCGCACTCCGCCGCTCACGTTGGACCACAGAATGGGTTTCAAGCCTTCCGACCGCCGCTGCGCGATCCACCGCGCCACCGGCAAAAAATCGTTCTGCGGCAGGTAGTGAGGAAACTTCAGCGGTGCCCCAAGAACGCGCGCTTCCAGCAGCAGAAACTTGGTCACCAGCCGGTAATGGCCCGATCCGCGGAACGACCCTCCCAGCGCAAACCACTTCTCGTACGGCAGCCCTCGCCGCGCAAACGTCAGTGAAATGCGCATCCCGCCGTCGGACGGCAGGATCGACCTGATGCCGACGATCGGGCGCTCGGAAAGTCCGAACTGATCGTAAAGGACCCGTGTCTGGGCCTCGCGATAGATTTGGAATTCGAGGCTTCGCCGGCTGATGGTGCCGCTGCTGCGCGTGGCCCCGCTCGTGGTTTCGAGCAAACCTCTCACCAGCGGATTCGCGAACTGGTGCGACTCCACCGGCAACTGCCTGCCCGACCTTTCTACCGGCCTCTTCCCTTTTAACTCGTCGTTGGCCAGGTATACGCCTGCTTTCCGAAGCGACTCCAGCGTCGGCTCCAGCCCGTCGCTTGCTACGGCGTGCTCCAGATCTCCGTACGTGCAGCCGGCCCACTGAAACAACGTGTAGTAAGGATTCGATGGATTGGCGAACACCACTCGCCGCATCAGGTTGAGGAAATTGGCCTCGCGGTTTTCGAGAGTCCGTCGCACCAGTCCCTCCGGGTCCGCCTCCAGCGGCGCGCGCGCCAACTTGTAGACCCCCAACGCCATCCTGGAGTAATAACTGGCTTCACGCAGCATCTCGTTTCCTTTCGGCTGGGCCTGTTGCGTATGGGCGGATCGCCCCAACGGCGATGAAAGTCAGAATCCGGTGGCAGGCTCCGCTGTCCCAAGCACACGTTCAGCTCTTTCAACGAGTTGCGCTCCTCGCGCGTGGCACCGTTGCCTGTCACCGGTTTTGACTTTCGAGCCTGTCAAAGGCATGCGTCATCGCGAGAGGGTATCATAGCACTCGATCGCGCGCGGAAGATGTGGATCGAGGATCGGTCTGCGCATTGCCCGCCCTGAGCCGGGCGGCTGCCGGCCGCCTCGCTCCCGGCGCTACTCCCGGCGAAGGCCCGCCACTCGCTCCAGCCCCCGGTGCAACCGCGGTGTCAGTACCAGGCCGGCGAAGCAGGCGGCGCCCGTCAGCCAGTTCCGGGGGTCGGCGAGAAAGCGCGCCGGCGACCACCTGAAACCTCTGCCGACGTAACGCATTGCCTGTCCGTAGTCGCCGTGTTCGTACGCCAGCCGGGCGAAGAAACGGCTCGCGTTCGAGCGCGCATGGTCTTCAACCGCCGCCGCTTCCGGCGCCAGCCGCGCCATCTTCTCGACTACGCGCTCCCACTCCCTCTCCAGAGTCGTGAAATCGCGCGTGATCTGCATGCTGTGCCGGCGGTACAGCATCAGTTCGGCGGGGACCGCTTCAATGTTGTTTCGGGCCAGCAGCGCGATCCGTAGGAACAGATCCAAATCGTACATCCGCGGAAAGGCGGGATCGATTCCGCCTGCCTTCTCGATCGCGGCCCGCCGCGCCACCACGTTGGACGTCGCGCCGATAACGAAGTCCGTCAGCAAGGCTCGAAAGTCGATCGTCCCGCGATGGCGCTTGCTATGCAAACCGATACCCCTCCCTAAGCGGTCCACATACCGGAACCACGAAAAGGTCAGGTCGATCACCGGCCGCCGTCTCATCCATTCCATGTGAACGGCGAGCTTGTCCTTCTCCCACAGATCATCCTGGTCCAGGAACGCCACGTACTCCCCTCGTGCCGTTTGAAGGCCCACCTCGAGGGCTCTCGCGGTTCCACGGTTCTCCTGACCGAGCAGTCTGAGCCTCGGATCGACATACTTGCCCACTACCGCCGCCGAGCCGTCGGTAGAGCCGTCGTCGACGACGATCAGCTCGAAGTCGCGGTGCGTCTGCGCGAAAACCGAGTCCAGCGCCGCCCCGAGAAACTCCTCGCCGTTGTACACACACACGATCACGCTGACCAGCGGCTCGCCGGAAGGATCAGTCAATGCCCGCCTCCGCAGAAATAACCGCCTCGATCCCCCGCTGTGCGTCCTCCCGGCCGAGGTGGGGTCCCATCGGCAAGCTTAAGACTGTGTTCGCCAGTCGCTCTGTCACCGGAAAGTCGCCGCGCCGCCATCCCTCAGTGGCGTAAGCGCCCGAAAGATGCGGCGGCGTCGGATAGTGGATCCCCGTTTCTATGCCCATTGAGTCCAGCGCGCGGCGCAGGCGGTCCCGCTCCGGATGGCGGATTACATAAAGATGCCATACGTGCTCCGCTCCCACCGCTACGTCCGGCAAGAGGCAGCGGCCGGCCCCGGACAACCCATCGCGATAGGCACGTGCGATCGCGCTCCGCCGTGCGTTCCACTCCTCCAGGCGCCTCAGCCGCACGCGCAGAAAAGCGGCCTGCATCGGATCGAGCCGCGAGTTGTAGCCGCACACCTCGTGTTCGTATTTCGACCCGCCATAATTGCGTAACGCGCGAATGCGCTCGATCAACCGCCGGTCATTGCTCACCACCGCCCCGCCGTCTCCATACGCTCCCAGGTTCTTCGCAGGATAGAAGCTGAACGCGGCCGCTTCCGCGAGCGCTCCCGCCCGCTTGCCGTTCCACCGCGCCCCGTGCGCTTGCGCCGCGTCTTCAATCACTCGCAGCCCTCGCCGTGACGCCACTTCGCCGATCTCATCCATCCTGGCCGGTTGTCCGTACAGATGGACGGCGATGATCGCCTTCGTCCGGCTTGTCACCGCGGCGGCGATCCTGCCGGGGTCCAGGTTGAACGTCTGCTCCTCCGGCTCCACTGGAACTGGCCTCGCCCCTGTGTGGCTGACCGCCAGCCAGGTCGCGATGAATGTGTTTGCCGGCACGACCACTTCGTCGCCGGTCCCGATTCCGTAGCCGCGCAGGATGAGGAAGAGAGCCTCCAGGCCGTTCGCGACGCCCACGCACTGCTCGGCCTCGCAGAACGCCGCGAACTCCTCTTCGAAAGCCTCCAGTTCCTCTCCCAGCACGTACCAGCCGCCATCCATCACCCGCCGGTACGCCTGGTCGAGTTCTTCCTTCAGCTCACGGTAGCTTGCCCCGACATCAAGAGTTGGGATTCTCCGCCGGCCCTCTCTGGACTCTCTTGAGGAACTGTTTGTAGTCACGGCAGTAGTCCTCGACGTTGTGCCGGCCCGATGCGAACACGGCGCACACGGCGCCAGGGCCGAATCCGTGTACTTCGTGCCACACCCCCGGCGGGATCACCAGCCAGAGATCAGGGCTCTCCAGATGGTGTTCCGTTCGCTGCCGGCCGTCATCCGTCAGTACGGTAAACCCTCCGCTGATGGCAAAAACGGCTTCGCTCTCTTCCCAGTGGGCGTGGCCCGCCCGTTTCACCTCTTCGGTCGCGCCGTAGATGTAGTAGAAACGCTCGGGAATGAAAGGCAGGTGCTCCGCCCATTCCATCACCGCAAGCGTCCCTCGCTCGTCCGTGAACGATGGAACTCTGATGAGACGAGCTCGCTCCTCTTGTGGCTGACAGCCTGCCGCCACCCCTTTCCTCCCCGCCGTAGTCTACCGAAAACCGGGGACAGCCCGCATGGTTCCCGCGAGTGCGTGGCTGCTTCATTGCGCCGGGGGAACATGCATGCCGCCCCCCTTGCGATCGTCCCTCTTTGCGCGTCGCTTCTTCGCCCACCGTGGCTTGTTGACCTGTCGGGCGCGGCCCAGTGCAAGAGCGTCAGCGGGCACGTTCTCGGTGATCACCGAGCCGGCGCCGACGTAACTGTTCGCACCCACCTCCACCGGCGCCACCAGCGTCGCGTTGCTGCCGACGAAAACGCCGTCGCCGATCTTTGTCTGGTGCTTCGTCACTCCGTCGTAGTTGCAGGTGATCGTGCCGGCGCCGACGTTCACGTTCGCCCCGATCACCGAATCCCCCAAATACGCCAGGTGCGGCGCCTTCGACCCCGCGCCGAGCCGCGTCTTCTTCACCTCCACGAAATTGCCGGCAAGCGCCCCCTGCTCGAGGTGGCTGTCCGGGCGCAGCCGCGCGTATGGACCGATCCGGGCGTCGCTCTCGATGCGCGATCCCTCAATCATGGAAAACGGCCTGACCTCCACCCGGTCCCCCATGACCGAATCGCGAATAATCGCGCAGGCGCCGATGCGGCAATCCTCGCCGATGGTCGTGCGCCCCAGAATCTGCGTGAACGGCTCCACGACGGTATCCGCCCCGATGCGCACCGGCGAGTCGATTGTGACGGTCTCCGGCTTCTCGATCGTGACGCCCTCCTCCATCAGCCGGCGGACAGTTCTCTCGCGGAAGATGCGGTCCACCTCGGCCAGCTCCGCGCGTGTGTTGATGCCGAGCAGTACGCGCGCATCGTCGTGT